>Ga0209319_1000266_pt1 | contig 80002 bp, 84 predicted proteins | sample RifGroE2_FD_184000 | JGI IMG/M metagenome (GOLD analysis project Ga0209319, IMG submission 184000) | Groundwater microbial communities from Rifle, Colorado - Groundwater E2 (SPAdes) (version 2) | ecosystem: Environmental > Aquatic > Deep subsurface > Groundwater | place: Rifle, Colorado, United...
TGCCGCGCGGAGCGCGGCACTCCTGAACCCGCGGCTCCGTCCGCCTAACGGCGGCGCAAAGCCATTCTTTACTCTTTATTATTGCGCGCTGTGGAAAATAGCTTGTTTAAAAAATTTATTGTATACTAAGAGTGTGGATAATCATTATACTTAAACATAATTAATTCTAAAAATCAAAAAATATGTATAAGTCACTTACCAAAAAAATATTTATCCCTATTATAATAATCATTTTGGTTGTCGTAATCGGTGGTTATTTTTGGTGGCAGAAGAATCAAGTAATAACTCCGGAAGTGGGAAAAGCGCCTTGCGAGACATTTAAAGATATTCCGAGCGCTGATTATGCGCCGCAAGATGTTCGCGAGCGCTTTCTGGAATGTTTTCCTGAACGCGCAACATCAACTGTTCCCTCAACCTTGAATGTCCCGTCTTCTCCACCAGCCGCTGAAATTCCAACCGAACAAGGACCGACATGTGAACAATTAAAAGTCATCCCTTCGGTCCAGTATGCTCCGCCTGACGCTCGGGATAAATTTTTGAAGTGTTTCCCCGAACGAAAATAATATGAAAACATTTTTAATTTTAATTGTCGGTATCGTCGGCTTATTTGTCGCCGCGACTGCCGTAATGTTTGTGCTAAAAGCGTGTCCTCCTAAAGGTCCATGGCCCGTGCCGCCGTGGTGTGGGAGAACAGTTAAAGAGGAATTCAAAGACGTGCTCGTTGTTCCGACAAACCTGGATAAAATTATTTACCCGAATTTTTATAAACAAGCCAAACCAACGAACATAACCGTCAACGATCCCTATTGCTTAATTGAAGCCCCGGAGACCGTGTATCCTGCAACTTACTTAGGAGATTATTCTTTGCCGCAGATAAAAGGCGCGCCGCTTCCAGCTGGAATAACCAGGATTATTGGACTTAAGGATGGCTGGATGCCACATCCAAATAACAATACTGGATGCTACTCGTTTGGCTATGCGGCGATGAAGGAAGCGTATGAGAAGACATTGCGACGCGTGAAGGCCATCGGCGCTGAAAAGATTACATTCACAAACTACGTGCACCTTTCAAACTTCAAAAGTGCGGAAATAGACGTGTCTGATAAAGCTGTATCGGAAAAAGACTTGAGGTTCGTAGCAACCAAGGCCCGCGAACAAAATCTTGAAGTTATTCTCTATTTGAACCTATCCCCGGGTGAAGAAAAAGTTTCATTGGAAATTCCAAGCGCTTCTTGGCTTAGCGCGCTCATCCACAACTGGGAGCCGTTTGTTTTAGATCAAGCTACTATAGCCGAAGAAACAGGAATCTACGCAATAATGATAAATCACTTTCATTATCAACCCAGCATAAAAGGATTTGAGGATGCTTATCAGAATGAAATGCTGGCTTTGCTCCAAAAAATTAGGAACGTATATTCAGGCAAAGTCCTTCTCATGATTGAGCCGATGTCGGACGCTAACTTAGGCAAGCTTGATACTTTGCTTAAGCAGGTTGACGGGTTTATCTATACTCCTTTTGCAAACATTTTACAGTATGAAAGCGACAAAACAGTTAGCGTTAGCCGCCTCAAGACGCAATACTTGAATGGTTTTGCTAACTTAGGTAGGGATTTTGGTAAGTACAGCAAACCAATTTATTTTAGGATACTAATCCAGTCCCATAAGGAATCTCTTGAAAAAGGCTGGATTGAAGACGGGTTCTGCATAGCGCGAGGAGGCGATCCATGTTATCAAAAGAATCTTGATGTCGACTTTTCAGCCCAGGCTGTTGCTTACGAAGCGATGATGGAAGCAATTAAGCAAGCTCATAATAATTATTTTACTGTCGGCGGTGTTGACTCTTATGGCTACTGGTTCACCGATGTTATTCTGCCCGATGTTTCACAACCGCAAATTGCCCAGAGTGTTAGGAATAAGCCCGCGGAGAGTATTGTCAAAGAGTGGTTTAAGCGATTAGTTGCACAGTAACAAAAAAGCCCCGATAAAATTGGGGCTTTTTTGTTTAGCCAAGCCAAGTTTTAATTTTATCCCAGAATATTAACGCCAATCCAAAAATAACAATCAAAGACATCGAGATTGGAGCGGCAACGCCGTATTGCTCTACCGATCCCATGCTTCCGCCGACCATAACAAGACCGAAAATAATGATAATAACCCCAATAATTTTTTTGTTCATAATGCTAATTATTGCTTTATCAATTCACAATGTTATAGCTGTTCCCGACCCCTAGAACCAACCATGCTTAAGCATAATGATTATCCACACTCTTAGTATACAATAAATTAAATTTTTAAACAAGCTATTTTCCACAGCGCGCAATAATAAAGAGTAAAGAATGGCTTTGCGCCGCCGTTAGGCGGACGGAGCCGCGGGTTCAGGAGTGCCGCGCTCCGCGCGGCACTATTCAAAATCCAGAATTTTTGATAAAATAGGTTCGAGCGTAATCGTAAAGATACTCAAATAAAAAACCTTCTTGTAAATACAAGAAGGTTTTTGAAATTTTATTTTTATTTGTTGTTTACTCTAAAGCGTCAAAACATCCGCCTTTTTCAATCAATTCCCTGATATTCAGCAAATACCCGGTTGCTTCTTTTCCGTCCATTATTCTGTGGTCAAAAGAGAGAGAAATCGGCATTATGGAACGAACGACGATTCGTTCCTCGCCGCCTTCCTCTGTCACTACCGGAGTTTTCGCGATTTTTCTGACGGTCAGAATCGCGGCCTGCGGAGGCATAATCACGGCGTATCCGTCTTCGCTTCCGTAAGCTCCTGTATTGTTTACCGTGAAAGTCGCGTCTTGAAATCGCATTCCGCGAACGTCGCCGGCCTTCGCTTTTTGCGTCAATTCGTGCAGGATTTTGGCGAACTCCCAAAAAGACATCGTTTGCGCCTTGTGAATAACCGGCGCCATCAAGCCCTTGTCCGCCACTTCCATCGTAACCGCTAAATTGCAATCCGCGAATCCGGCGATATGACTTCCGTAGAATGAACTGTTAATCAAACCGTGATTCGCGATCGCCTTGACCGCCGCGAAAGCCGTGAAAGCAAATGGCGTGGGACAAAACCCTTTCTCGTTAATCCATTGATTCTTCAAGACCGAACGAACTCTTACAAGCGCCGTAACGTCAATGCCGATTTTCGTTGCCGCGTGCGGAATCGTTGTTTTGCTTTCGGTCATCCTATTGGCGATAGCCAGACGAAGCGGCGTCAATTCAATCCGTTCATATTTTTGTTCCCGTTCTTTCGTCATTTTTTCCTCCAAGTCAACAAATCCTTAACGGCCTGAACTATTTTCTCGGAATTAGGCAGATAAAATTCCTCAAGCGGCGGGCTGAAAGGCGAAAGCGTGTATTGACTGCCCAGAATTCCGACTCTGACGTGGTGATTTGCTTCTCTAACAATCTGAGCCAGCCAGGCGCCAGGCCCCCAGACCTTCGGCGCTTCATGAACAATCAAAACCTTTCCGCAGGAATTCGCGAAACGAATCATCTCCTGCTCGTCAAGCGGCATCAAAGTTCTCAGATCAAGAACCGCGCAAGAAATCTCATTTTTTTCCCAAAGAACTTTCGCGGCTTCTTCCGCCATCAGAGCCGTCAAACCATATGAAACAATCAAGCAATCGTGTCCGTAACGCCTGATCGCCGCCTTGCCGAACGAAATCGCCGTTTCACCGAGAAAGGCGGCCAAACCGTCCGGCAGTTCGCCTTTTTTCTCCCAGTAAAGCTTTTTGTGCTCCAAATAAAGCACCGGGTCGGGATCGGCAATCGCGGTTTTCAGCAGTCCGTAAGCGTCGGCGGGAGTTGAAGGAATAACAATCTTCAAGCCCGGGACATTGAGAAACCAGGATTCCGGACATTGAGAATGAAACGGCCCGCCGTTTTTTCCTCCGCCGTAAGGCGCGCGAATAACAATCGGAAGTCCGGTGCCGGAACGCCAGCGATATGAGGCGATGAGCTGGGTTATCATCGGAAATCCAACGCTCAAAAAATCAGAAAACTGAATCTCGACGACCGGCCGCCGGCCAAGCAATGCCGAACCCGCGGCATGTCCTAAAATCAAATTCTCCGAAAGCGGAGCGTCAAGCACCCGCTCTTCGCCGAATTTTTTGCGCAAGCCCTTCGTAATTCCGTAAACCCCGCCGTAGCCGACATCCTGTCCTATGATGTAAACTGAAGAATCTTTTTCCATCTCTTCGGCCAACGCGACGTTAATCGCTTTTCCGAAATAAAGCGTCCTCATTTTTACTCCCCTCCTTTGAAGAGATCATCCAAAGAACTTTCCGGCGCAGGAAACGGCTGACTTTTTGCTTTCTCCCAGGCGCTCGTAATCTCTTCATCGGCCATCCGTTCGCGCTCCCGCAAATCCGTTTCGTTCGCCAAACGATTTCCAATGAGATATCTCTGGAATTTTACGATCGGATCGTGCTCCGGCTTTTTCCATTCGTCCCAAATTTCTTTGGGAATGTAATCAGCCGCGTCATGCTCGGCGTGTCCCGAAAGGCGGAACCCCACGCACTCAACAAGCACCGGTCCGTCGCCCGCTCTGGCAAGATCAGCCGCCATTAAAACGGCCTTATGCACTTTTAAAACATCCGTTCCGTCAACCCTCGCGCTCTTAAAACCGTAAGCCGCGGCGCGATTGGCAATGTTGCCGCCCGCCACCTGCTTCTCAAAAGGAGTTGAAATCGCCAGTTGATTGTTGTTGCAGACAAACACAATCGGCAGTTTCCAAAGGCCGGCCGCGTTCATCGCTTCGTGGGTAAAACCCTCGGAAGTCGCGCCGTCTCCCAAAAACGCCAGCACTATCTCGCCGCGTTTTTGATTTTTGATTTCCCAAGCGACTCCGGCCGCGACCAAAAGATTGACCGCCATAAAGGGATGTTTGAGAATGACCCTGTTTTCCATGTTGCCGAAATTCAAACCCGAATCCCGGCCGCGAGTATAGCCGGTCTGTTTGGCCAAATAATTGGCGAAAATCTTCTCAAGATCGCAACGCCCGCGAACAAGCAAAGCGCCGAGTTCGCGGTGAGTGTGGGAAATCCAGTCCGTCGGCCGAACGGCGCAAGCGGCGCCGACGGCAATCGCCTCCTGTAAAGTTGAAAGATAGATGTTGCCGAAAATCAGTTTTTCGTCTTTTTGCGAACGATAAACTTCGCGCAGTTTTTCTTCGGCCCGTCTTGTCAAAACAAGCCAGTAATACAAGTCCAAATAAACACCGTTGTTCAGCATTTTCACCTCTCCTGTTTTTCGTTGTAAAAGACCCGCGGGGTTCAGACCCCGACATCAAAATCTTGCATCGTTTTTACGCGTTTGTCAATAAAAAAGCCCCTCTTCGGGGCTCAGCAAGAGAACTAAAATTTTCTAACGGCAACTCCAGATTGCCTCAAAATACATCCTGAACGTCTCGCTAATGTCTTCGTCTTCAATGATGATACCGAGTAAATTCTTTTTTAACGAGACAATGGCCACTTTGTCGCCAAAAATAAAATTCGCGGATTTGAAATGGAAACGCTCCGGCACGAATCGCGTTTCCCGCAATTCTTCGGCGTCCTTTTCTTTCAATTTTAAAGACAAAGAAGAATAATTGGTCAGCAGTTTTACTCTTAAACTTCGCTCTATTCTTCGTTGAATGAAATCTTCAAAACTTTCGATAATTTTATAAGCGTCATCAACCGAAGTGATTGCCAAAAAATTCTTTGACTCGCCGATGATCTCGTTCAAAATTTGTTTGACTCCTTTCTCGCCATCATAAAATCTGATTTTTGGTTTAACGCCGTTTTTGCTGGAAAGCGCTTTTAGTTGGGGCAAAACGGCCTCGGCCAGAGAATATTTATCTTTAAGGGATTTTAAAATTTTTTCCGGCTCTTCGGCCAAATAATATTTCTTTTTTCGCTTAACGTAAAAAGTGACATAATTTTTCGCGATCAAATCCTCAACAATCCCGTAACAGCTCGTTCGGGGAATTTTGGCAACTTTGGCGATCTCACTCAGATCCGATTCTCCCGACTCTAAAATTGCCAGATAAACGTTGGCTTCTTTTTTGCTTAAACCCAAATCCAACAAATTTTTGAAAATTGACATAATTCTTTTTCAAAATGACGATTTTTTCGTCGTCATTATTTTTAATGATAAATGACTTCTTTCATTTTGTAAATATCCTTTTTACGGGCAAATTTTGGCTTAAATAAACCAATGGAGCACCTTCAAAATTGAACTGATAAAAATAAAAGGACATTGTTTAAAAACACATCAAATCCTCTTGACAAAATTTCAAACAGGTACTACTTTAATACAGTAGTTCTTTAAAAGAAAGGGGGATTAAAATCAAAAACGGCTGATAACCGGCTGAGGATTTCAACAAGCAATAATCAGGAGGGGCAAGACATGAAAATTGCAAAGATTTTAGGGTTGGCCATGGCGGCAATTTTTGTAGTGACCTTTATCGTCGGTGGAACGGCTTTTGCTGTGCCGGACTTCGCGACCAAATTGCAAACGGATCAGGCGCTCGGACACTCGGCTTGGCCGATGTTGAACAAATTCGGACGGGACGCGAAAGAAAGCGGCTACAATCTCACGGGCGGTAGCTCAATCCGTCCAAATATTCTAATCAAAGGGTATCTTTATGATCAGAAGAAGGACAAGGATGAAAAGCTGAGACCGTTCCACGAATATGAACTCTTCGTCGCCGGCAGGGCATCGGACAAGATGTCCGTATTTCTGGAAGTTGAAGGTGAAGATGAAAACGGTTTTGAGCCGGAAGTTGAGATGGGCGTCATCACGTACCATCTCGCGCAACCGATGAACATTCAGGCCGGTTATGGTCCAATCTTGTTTGCTGATCCGTATGACACGCTGAGCGATATAAGGCGAATGACAAGGAACAAGAAGGCGGCCGTGCTGAGCAGTGAAATTCTCGGTACAAGACAGTTTGTGAGCATTTATGGCCGATATGGAAACTTATTTTATATCACCGCCTTGGGTGGAGAACACGAAGATACCGAGGGTGAAGATCCGCAGACCTCCGCTTGGAGAGTCGCGTATGATGTCATTCCGCAGATGACCGTCGGAGCAATGAGTATTTCAAATGAAGACAAAGAAGTTAAGGGTCTGGATACTCAGGTCGAGCTGGGAGGCCTTATCGGCCACGCGGCTTATGTGACTGAAGAAGCGGGAAACAAGACAAAGAGCGGATATTATCTTGAAGGCAGCTATATCGCGGGCGGAATTGTTCCGACCGTGAGGTACGAGAACTACGAAAAACCAAAGGGCTGGCAGTCGGAGCTAACGACCAACCTTTCGGTCTATGTCGCCAAAAACGCCAAGGTCGGATTGGAGTACTGGAACACTCTTGAAACCGCGCCAGGTAGCAAAGACAACAACCGGGTGACAGCGATGTTCACTGTGGTATTCTAAATAAAAAAATAAAAAAGCAGCTTTCCAAAAAAGGAAGCTGCTTTTTCATTTGAAAAAAATTATTTTGTCATGATCCTCTTCATTAGCGGATTGAGGCGGGTAACGATTTCGTAGCTGGTGGTGTCGGTTAAGAAGGCGAGATCATCGGCCGAGATTTCTCCTCTTACGTCCCTGCCTATCAATACCGCCTCGTCCCCTGTTTTCGCGTTTTTAATGCCTGTTATGTCAACGCTTATCATATCCATTGAAACCCGGCCGAGAACTTTCGCCTCTTTGCCTTTTATTAGCACTTTGCCGACACTTGAAAGCAGGCGCGGAAAGCCGTGCCAATAACCGATGGGCAAAATTGCCACTCGCGAGTCCCTCTTGACGGCTTCGGTCAAATCATAGCCAATCCGGCTGTTTTTCGGCAGTTTCTTTATTTGCCCCACAATCGTTTTCCAGGACAAAACCGATTTCAATTGAAATTCGCGCTCAAACGCCGCTTGAGTTTCTTTTGAAGGCCAAAGTCCGTAAAGGCCGATGCCTATTCTGACCATATCAAAGTGGCTTTGGGGAAAAATAATCGTTCCGGCGGTTGCCGCCGCGTGCTTAATAAGGCGGCGAAAACCGGCCGCCTCCAAAAGCGCGATTGCTTTTTTAAATTCTCCCATTTGGCGCAGCGTCTCAAAAGGAAAAGCCGGATTTTTCGCCGAAGCGAAATGAGTGTAAACGCCTTCAATCTCAACCGCCGGCAATTTTTTCTTTAAAATTTTTATTACCGCCGGAATTTCTGAAACAAAAAATCCCTGGCGGTGCATGCCGGTATCTATTTTAAGATGAATTTTTAATTTAGGAGTTCCTTTTTTAACGGCCGTTAAATTTTCAAGGGACGGAAAATCGGCAACGGTCAAAGAAATGTTATTCTTCCGGGCGCTTTCGATTTTGTCTTTCAAAGTTAAGCCCAAAACCAGTATCGGTTTCTTCAAGCCGGCTTCTCTTAAATGCTCGGCCTCCACAATTGAGTCAACGCCGAACCAGTCGGCTCCGAAGCGTTCCGCGGCGAAAGAAAAATCAAATAAGCCGTGACCGTAAGCGTTTGATTTCACGACGGCCATCAGCCGGCATTTCGGGCCGATTAATCGCCGAAACACTCCGCCGTTATGTTTTAACGCGCCCTGGCTGATTTCAATCCAGGTTCTGAGAGAATTGTTAGGCATGCGAAATTTGACGTTATGCTTTCCTGACGAACAGCGACAATCCAAAAATCGCCGCTGAAACCATGACCACCATCGGCCCGGGCGGCAATTGAAACGCGCCGGCCAGAAACAGGCCTACGAAAACGCTTATCAAACCAAAAATAATTGAAAGCAAGGTCAAACCCTTCAAACTTCCGGCGGCATTTTTGGCGGCGGAAGCCGGTAAAATTATCAGAGCACCCATCAAAAGAGCGCCGATGATTTTGATACCCATGGCGACGCTCAAGGCCAAAAGCAGAAGGAACGCCAAATTCAAACGGTTGACGTTAAGTCCTTCGCCCCAGGCCAAGTCGGAGGAAAAAGTGATTTTTGAAAACTCCCGAAAGAAAAAAACGATAAAAAATAAAATCAAAAAACCGAGCAAGGCCGTCTCCAAAATTTCTAAATAGCCGATTTTGGCAATGTCGCCGAACAAACTTTCCAAAAGATGTTCCTCGGGGATAATCAAAAGACCGATCGCCAAAGCCGCGGTAAAAAAAATTCCGACCAGCGTCTCAAACGACAAAATTCCCTGCCTTTCGATTGAGCTGATAATCAAAACCGAAAAAAACAAAACGGCAAGCGCCCCCAAGAAAGGATCAAAACCCAAAAGCAGGCCGGCGGCCAGGCCGGGCAAGGCGACATGAGACAAGGCGTCGCTTATCAAGGCCATTCGCCGGCCGACGACAAAAACCCCCAACAGCGAGGCGCTTAAAGCGACGACAACGCCGACAAAAAATACGGTCGGCGAAATCATTTGAAAAATAAAAGAAGGAAAGACGGTCATGAATGATGATGTTTAACGGGTTCTTCGTGCTTGTGCAAATAAAAAGTAATCGGCGCGCCGTAAAGCGCTTTCAACTGCTCCGGCGTCAAAATTTTTTCGGGCACGCCGGAACAAAAAAGTTTTTTATTCAAACAAATCACCGAATCGGCGTACTCAGAGACAATGTTCAAGTCGTGCGAAATGAAAAGCACGGTTAAATTCAATTCTTTTGCCAGATGTTTAATCAGGCCGTAGATCGTCATTTCCCCCTCAATGTCAATGCCGCTTAACGGCTCGTCAAAAAGAAGAAAATCCGACTGGCCGAAAATCGCGTAAGCGATCAAAACCCGCTGAAGTTCGCCGCCCGAAAGCTTGCCGACTCTTTTGTCCAAAAGATGGCCGGCTCGCGTATGATTCAAAGAGTTAACAACTTCTTTCAGGGCGCTCTCTTTGGGCAGCCAAAAATTCGCCCCTTTTGTTTTTAAAAGCAAAAGCTCTTTCACCGTCAGAGGAAATGTCCGGTCAAATTCAAGGCGCTGGGGGACGTATCCAAGCGTCGGTTTTTTGTGCCAGATTATCTCGCCTTCATACGGCAGAACGCCCAAAAGCGCGCGGAAAAGCACGGTCTTTCCGGCGCCGTTCGGCCCGATAATCGCCGTAATTTTTCCCTCTTCGGCCGAAAAAGAAATCCCCTCCAAGGCCTTAAAATCCGGAAACTTCACGCTCAAATTTTTTACCTCAAGAAAAGTCATGTCACTAACATAATATCACATTTTTATCCGAGAAAAAAGCGGGGTTGACAGAAATTTTAAAAATGTATAAATTAAAATAAACAGGTCATTAACATTTGAAGAGGCGGAGTATGGCATTGATAATAAAAAGAGCCGAGACGCGGGAAGAAATTGAAGCGGCTCAAGGGTTGGCTCAAGAAGTATATGTTGAAGAATTAAATTTCGTTGATATGAACGATTTTAAGCGCGCTACCGAACCCTACGAAGATTGCTCGCTTTCTTTTGTTGCGATAATGAACGGAAAAGTTGTCGGAACCATGAAATTAGTTTCGCATTATGGCACCGGCAAATTGCCGATGGAAGAGGCCTTTGAATTGCCGGATTTTCTTACTCATCAAAGAGAAAGGGCGTTAGAAGTATCAAGGGCGGCAATCAGGAAAGACATCAGGGGAGACAAAATAAGTCACGCCATCCTTTTGGGGATGCTAAAAGCTATTTATCTATATGCCAAAGAAAATCATTTTGTTTATCTTGCGGCCTGTATGTACCCTCAAATTTTCAAAACACTCGCGGAAAAACTTAATTGGAATTTTCAGTGGATCGGCGCGGGTAATGCCGACTTGTTTAAACAATTTTTAATACCGGTTATTCTTGAAATCAGAGACGAAAACGTCAATTTTGAAATCAAAAAATAAAGCCGTTCTATTTACAAATAGAACGGCTTTTAAAAAGCTTTGGTTTATACTATAATTATCATACAGTATGATTACAAGAATTTTTTTGCTCTTCACCGGTTTTACCAATTTATTTTTGGGCTCCGCGGTTTTTCTTTACAATCCAAGAAAAAAAATCAATCAAATTTATTTTTTTCTTGCTTTCGGATTAGCCATTTGGGGGCTTAGTCTCGCCGCAATTTTAATAAGTTGGAATATTGATTTGTTCAGCCGTGCCGGATTTGCCGGCGCGGCTATCTTGGTGAGCGCTCTTTTATTGTTCAGTTTATACATTAACGAGCCGGAAGTAAAAATATCCAAAATCAAATTAATAATTCCGGCCATGCTTGGATTTATTTTTGTCATCTTAATTCTTATAACCGAACTTGTCATCAAAGGTTCGACTTTTGTAAACCATGCGCTGGAAAGCGTTCCCGGCCCCTTGTATTTCCCTTTTCTCTTATACGCGGTCTTTTGCGTTCTTGGATCGGTCTATTTGCTCTTTCAAAAATTCAGAAAATCGGCGGGCATGGCTCGCGAACAAATAAAATATGTGTTTCTCGGTTTTGCTTTATTCGCGGTGCCGGCGATCGTCACCAACGGGGTTTTGCCGGGCGTTTTCGGGGTTTCTGAATTTAATAAATTAGGGCCCTCCTTTTCCGTATTTCTTCTCGGCGCAATTGCCTACGCGATTCTTGAATACCGTCTGATGGACATTAATTTCGTCCTACGGCAAGGCACGCTTTTCACGCTTATATTCGCCGTGATTATTTTTATTTTCGTGCTTGCCACGTCTCTTTTTTCAAAAATGCTGGGCGGCGCTCCGGCAATCATAATTCCGGCCATAATCATCACTCTCGGATTCATTCCTTTCAAAAATTTTCTTGAAAAAGTAATTGACAAATTTTTCTTCCGAAGCCGCTATGATTTCCGGACCGCCACGCGTGACATAACCAAAACTTTTTCAAAGATCGAAGACCTTGATAAATTGCTTGAAGAATTTTTGAAAAAACTCGTCAGTTATCTAAAGGTGCCAAAGGCGGAAATTATCTTACTTCTTGAAAAAGACCATTTTATTTCGCGGCTTTCCATCGGCGTCGGGGAACAGAACGATTTGGTGCTACCGAAAAATAATGCCTTAGTTCAGCACTTTGAAAAACATCCGGATGAAATTTTGGAAAGAGATTATCTGGTTTACCTTACCCCAAGGGAAGAACATCGCAAAGAAGAACTTCTTAAGCTACATAAGGAGCTTGATAAATTTGGTTACGCCCTTGCCGTGCCGATTACGGTTAAGAGAGTGGTGATCGGCATTTTGTTTTTGGGAGAGAAAATTTCAAAAGATATTTTCTCAAGCCAGGACATTCAACTGCTGGAGATTGTCGGCAAGCACGCCGGGCCGATCATTGAAAGTGCCCGGCTTTTTGAGCAAACCCAGCAATTAAACAAAGAGTTGCTTACCGCCAATCAAGCCAAATCGCATTTCATTACGATTGTTTCTCACCAATTCCGAACCCCTCTCTCGGCGATCCGAATGAACGCGGAACTTTTGGAGGATAATTTAAAAAAACGATTTTTAAGCGCGGTGGACGAAACGGAGTCCGTTCAAATCATTCAGGAGCGGGCCATCTTTATGGTCAATATGCTGGAAAACGTTTTTGACGGCATGGCAATTGACGCTCACAAGGTTTCCGTTGACAAAAAACCAGCCGTTATTTGGGAAATTTTTGATAATGTCAAAAAAGAGATAAGCAGAGAAATTGAGAAAAAGCGAATTAATTTTATTCTTGATAAGTCGCCCGAGTTACTTCAAGAAATTGACATTGACATTCCTAAAATCACAAAAGTCGTAAAGATTCTCCTTGAAAATGCCGCGTTTTATAATAAAGAGGGTGGAATCATTGAGGTAAAAATGAATAAAGTAACTAATGAAGAAAAAAGGTTTATTCAATGTAGTGTGAAAGATGAGGGTATAGGCGTTCCTCCGGAAGACACGAACAAAATTTTTGAGAAATTTTATCGTTCACCGAACGCCATGAATTTGGTTCCAAACGGCACCGGCCTTGGGCTTTTCATCGCCAAAAATTTCGTTGAACTGCATGGCGGAAAACTTTGGGTGGCTTCTCAACCCGGCCAAGGAAGCACATTTTACTTCACCCTGCCCGAGGATTAGGCGTTTTAAAAAAATGGAAACCGAAAAGCGCGACGAACAACTTGTAAGCCAATATCTTGCCGGCGACGAAAAATCGCTTGAGATTTTGATTCGGCGATATCTTAAACCAATTCACGGCTTCGCTTATCGCTACGCGGGCAACGCGCGGGACGCGGAAGACGCGACGCAAGAAACGTTTTTGCGGGTATGGCACAATCTTAAAAAGTTTGATCGGCAAAAAAAATTCAAAACCTGGATTTTCACCATCGCCCGAAACGTTTCAATTGATCTTCTTAGGAAGAAACATGGGACAGTGCCGTTTTCAAAGTTTGAGAACGATGAGAGAGACAATCCTTTTTTGGAAACGCTCGCGGATGTTTCGCCGCTTCCCGACGAGCTTTCGGAGCGAAACGGCTTGGTGGCGGCGCTTGCAATGGCCGTGGAAGCGTTATCTCCAAAATACCGTAAAGTGGTTTTGCTTCGCCACGGCGATAATTTCACTTTTCGCGAAATCGGCGAATCGCTCGGCGAACCGCTTCATACCATAAAAAGCCGCTACCGCCGAGCCGTCATTATGCTTAAAAAAGCGCTCTCAAATTCTTGGGGGTCTTATTAAAGATTCACGCCAAAATAGCGCCATTAAGCAAAGGATGCACCAAAACGCATCCTTTGTTCGTATTAGATAACGACAACATGAATAAAGATTGCGGAAAATTTTTTACTCATCCCGCGCCTCCCGAACCGCCGGATGATCTTTTTGATAAAATCGCGCGCCGCATCCGAGAGGAAGAGCGCCTGACCTTTAAGCGGCGGCTGACGATTTTCTCCATCGCGCTGGCGTTGTCCGCCGCGGCTTTTATTCCCGCGTTCCGGGCGGTTGAAACGGAGCTTGCCGAATCCGGATTTGTGGAATTTTCCTCACTCCTTTTTTCGGATTCAGGCGCGGTGCTTGCTTATTGGCAAAGTTTTGTTTTCGCGCTCTTGGAATCTTTGCCAACGACCGGCCTGATCGCGCTTCTTGCCGCGGTTTTCGCGCTCCTTCAATCACTTAAATTTTTCTCGCGAGACGTCAAATTCATTTTTAAGCCGGCCGCTAATTAATAAACATAATAAACATCATTATGAATTTCAACAAATTTTTTCAATCAAAAACATTCAAAATAATCCTCTATGCCATCGGCGGACTCATTGTCTTTCTCGCCGTATTCAAAACCGGCATGTTCGTCGGATTCAAAAAAGCGAAATTTTCCTATAAATGGGGGGAAAACTATCATCGCAATTTTGCCGGCCCTCGCGGAGGGTTCTTCAAAGATTTTTCCGGCGGAGATTTCATTGACGCGCACGGCATATTCGGACAAATCATTGAAATTGACCCTTCAACGGAATCGGAGCAAGAAGCGACGCTGATAATAAAAGGGCGGGACGATGTTGAGAAAATAGTTTTGGTCGCGGCCGACGTTTCAATCAAAAGCTTCCGAAAAACTGCGAACCTGTCCGATCTAAACATTGACGATTATGTCGTCGTAATCGGCGAACCGAACGACGACGGCCAGATTGAGGCCAAATTAATAAGAATCTTGCCGCCCGACGGCCGCGCCAAACATTAAATCCCATGTCAAAAAATATTTTAAAATTTTTATCCCGTCATAAATTTGCCGCCTTCATAATCATTCTTTTGCTGGGAGGGGGCGGCTATTACGGATACCAATATCTCCGCGGCGACGAGGAAGAAATCCGCTACGTCCTGGCGGCGGTTGAAAAAGGGACCCTTACTTCAGCCGTTTCCGGGAGCGGGCAGGTTTCCGTCTCAAACCAAGTGGATATTAAATCAAGAGTTTCCGGCGACATTGTCCGAGTCAACGCGAAAAACGGCCAGGAAGTGAAAGATGGAACGTTGTTGGCGCAAATTGACGCAAAGGACGCCCAAAAAACGGTGAGAGACGCGGAAACCGCTCTTGAAACCGCGAAACTATCGCTGGAAAAATTAAAAGAACCGCCCGACGCCCTTACATTGCTGCAGACGCAAAATTCCCTCACCGCCGCGAAAGATAATTTGGCGAAGCTTAAACTGTCTCAGGAAATCGATTATCAAAAAACCCAAGAGACAAAACAAAAAGCGGAAGACGACTTAAAAAAAGCGTACGACGACGGATTTAACACCGTCGCCAACGCCTTCCTTGACCTTGCCAACGTTATGACCGGCCTTAATGACATACTCTACGGCACCACCTTGAGCGGCAAAGGCCAATGGAACGTTGATTTCTACGCCGATTCCGCGAAGTTATACGACGAGAAAAAGGCCTTTCAATACAGGCAGGAGAGCCACGACGGCTATCAAACGGCGCGCGCGGCGTATGACACGAATTTCAGCGATTATAAGGCGGCAAGCAGATTTTCCGAAACAAGCGTTATTGAATCCTTGATCAACGAAACTTATGAAACGACGAAAAGTATCGCCGAAGCGATCAAAAACACCAACACTCTCATTCAATTTTACGAAGACAATCTCACGGAACACAATTTGAAGCCGCCGGCGCTTGCCGACACTCACCTGTCCTCGCTCAATTCGTACACAGGCAAAACAAACACGCAACTGCTGAATCTCCTTTCCATAAAACGAACCATCCAAACGGACAAAGAAGCAATCGTGAACGCCGAGCGCGACTTAAAAGAAATGGATCAAAACAATCCGCTTGATTTGACGGCGGCCGGGCAATCCATCAAGGAAAAGGAGGAGTCATTGCGGAAATTGCAAGCCGGCGCCGAGGCGCTGGACATAAGGACGCAGGAACTCGCCGTCAAACAGCGGGAAAACACGCTTTTGGACGCGAAGGAAAAACTCGCCGATTATTCCGTCAAAGCTCTTTTTGACGGAGTCGTCGCGAAAGTGAATATTAAAAAAGGCGATACGGTTTCGGCAAACGCCGTTATCGCGACGCTCATCACCAAACAGCGCGTCGCCGAAATTTCTTTGAACGAAGTCGACGCCGCCAAAGCCAAAATCGGACAAAAAGCGACTCTCACGTTTGACGCCGTTCCGGATTTAAGCATTAGCGGCGAGGCGGCGGAAATTGACGCTATCGGCACCGTTTCGCAGGGCGTGGTTTCCTACATCGTGAAAATCACTTTTGACACCCAGGACGAACGGGTAAAGCCCGGCATGAGCGTTTCGGCAAACATCATTACGGACGTAAAAACCGACGCGCTTATGGTTCCTAATTCCGCCGTGAAAGCGCAAGAAAACGCCAGTTTTGTCGAGGTTCCGGACGAAGAAGCGCGAGCGGAAGGCGAAGCCAAAACAACCGGCGTCATTCTCACAAAATCGCCGCGCCGCCAGCAGGTTGAGGTCAGCATTTCTAACGACGATTTTACCGAAATTATCTCCGGCCTCAAAGAAGGAGATGTCATAATAACGCGAACTGTCCAGCCAAATTCCTCGTCAACGGCACAAACTCAAACTTCTACCTTTAGAATTCCGGGCCTCCCGGGTGGAGGCGGCGGAAGGCAATAAGTTTTTCAAAACATGATTGAATGTAACGACATCGTGAAAACATATAAAAACGGGGAGATGGAAACGGTCGCGCTCAAAGGCGTGACTTTTACCATCAAGGATGGCGAATTCGTGGCCATTATGGGTCCGTCCGGTTCCGGCAAATCAACTCTCATGCACATCATCGGCTGCCTGGACGCGCCCTCAAGCGGAACTTACCGCTTGGACGGGCATGATGTTTCAAAACTTTCCGACGACGAACTGGCGGATATTCGCAATCGAAAAATCGGTTTCGTATTTCAAACGTTTAATCTCCTCCCCCGCGCGACCGTTTTGCGGAACGTCGCTCTGCCTTTGGTCTACGCCGGAATTGGAAGCGAAAAACGCGAAAAGGCCGCGGCGGTCGCGCTTAGTGCCGCGGCGTTTCCGGAAAAATTTTGGCGACATCTTCCCAACCAGCTTTCAGGAGGAATGACTCAGCGGGTCGCGATAGCCCGCGCGCTGGTCAACGACCCTTCATTAATTCTCGCCGACGAACCAACAGGAAATCTGGACACCCAAACCGGCGAAATGGTTCTTGACACTTTTCAGCGGCTTCACACGGAACAAAAGCGGACGATTGTCTTAATCACACACGAAGTGTACGTGGCTGAACATGCCGAACGGATTATTCAAATAAAGGACGGGGGTATTGTCGGCGATGACACGGTAAAACACCGAAGAATGGCGAACCATCACAATTTTAAATAAAAGAAACGAAATTCAAATTCATGAAAGTCCAGGACATTCTCCACGAAACATACTCCGCGCTCTCGGCAAATAAAGCGAGGTCGGGACTCACCATTCTTGGCATTATCATCGGCATCGGATCGGTTATCGCCATGGTCTCTATAGGTCAAGGAGCGAGCGGACAGATTCAATCAAGTATTGAGGGACTCGGCTCAAATCTTCTTACGGTAATGCCCGGGGTCGTTCAGCCGGGAAGAGGATTCGTCTCGTCCGGACGCGGCTCGGCGCAAACGCTGAAAAACGAAGATGCCGACGCGCTTGAAGGACTTTCCGGCGTCGCTTTCGTTTCGCCCGAACTCCAGCGGCGTTTTCAAATCACGTCTCAGGTCGGGAACAACACCAATTCCACCGTCATCGGCGCGACCGCCGCGTATTCTTCCGTTCGGAACGTTGAAACGGAACAGGGATCTTTTTTAACCGAACAGCATAATCGAAGCATGTCGCGCGTGGTGGTGCTCGGCCCAACCGTGGCGCAGGATCTTTTTGGAGAAGGAAACAATCCTCTCGGAAAAACAATCCGCGTCAATAAGATAAATTTCAAAGTGATCGGAATCCTTAAAGCGAAGGGCGGTTCGGGATTTTTCAATCCGGACGACACGGTTCTCGTTCCCCTTTCAACCATGCAAAAAATTCTTGCCGGCGCCGACTATCTCTCCACAATCGCGATAAGCGTTCTGGATAAAGAATTGATGCCACAGGTTCAGGAACAAGCGATATTCGCGCTTGCCGAAAAACACCGCGTTGATCCGCAAAGTCCGGATTTCTCCATTGTTTCTCAGGCCGACATTCTCGGCGCGCTCACTCAAATAACAACCACTTTTACGATTTTTCTCGCCTCCGTAGCGGGCATTTCACTTCTCGTCGGCGGTATCGGCATTATGAACATGATGCTCACTACCGTTACGGAACGCACGCGGGAAATAGGACTCCGCAAAGCCATCGGCGCGAAAAGGAAAGACATCACCCTCCAGTTTCTGGCGGAGGCGGTCATGCTTACTTTTCTGGGCGGAGGGGCGGGCATCGGGCTCGGTTGGATAATCGCGACGCTGGTTTCGCAATTCGCCGGACTCGCCACGCAAGTTTCAATTCAATCAATCATTCTTGCCTTCGGCGTGTCCGCGGCCATCGGAATTATTTTCGGTTACTACCCAGCCCGTCGTGCCGCTTCATTAAACCCCATAGAAGCGTTGCGTTACGAATAATAACAATTGCGCAGTCGGGCGATTGCAAAAATTAAAGATTAATTAATAAATTTATGATAAATAAAACATTACTGATTGTCCTTGCCGCAGTAATTATAGTCGGAGGCGGGGCGTTCTATGGAGGGATGAAATACGCGCAAAGCAGGGCTCCGCAAGGTCGTTTTTCACAGACCGATTTCCAGAATCTTTCGCCCGAGGAACGCCAGCAAAGATTTCAGCAGTTAGGCCAAAACGGCGGAAGAATGAGACAGGCCGGGGCTGAATTTACGACGGGGGAAATAATCTCAAAAGACGACAAAAGCATTACCGTTAAACTTCCCGGCGGCGGATCAAAAATTGTCTTCTATTCCGATACCACCGAAGTTGGCAAATTTGTAAATGGCGCCCTGAACGATCTTGAGGCCGGCTGGACGGTCAGCGTGAACGGCAAAACAAATTCCGACGGCAGTATAACCGCTCAATCAATTCAAATCAGACAGCTCGCGCCAAACCAGCCGCAGGAATAATTCCACATTAAAAACACCTCCTAAAAGGAGGTGTTTTTTGTTTGTGCCCGGAGTGGGAGTCGAACCCACATGCCCTTGCGAGCAAAGGATTTTAAGTCCTTCGTGTATACCATTCCACCACCCGGGCAAAAAATTTTTTCCCGCCTTCGCCAAAGCTCCGGCGAGGCGCTAAATTTTTCAACCACTCGCAATGCTCGCGGGAAAAATTTGCGGAGGCGCCGGTGGGAATTGAACCCACGTATATGGATTTTGCAGATCCATGCCTTACCACTTGGCTACGGCGCCTTAATTTTCTTCTTTTACTTGAGCCAGGAGTTCTTCGATTCTCGCGGCTTCTTTTTCCACCCTGTCGATCTCAAAGTGAATCTTTGGTATGGGACGCATGTTCAATTTTTTATTCAACATCCGCTGGATGCCGAAAATTTCCTTTTCCAAAACTTCCAAAACATTTCTTTCTTTGTCATTGGGAAAAACCGTTATCAGCACCTTACCGTATCTTAAATCGCGGGAAGTTTCAACTCTTGTTACGGTTACAAGAACGTCCTTTCCAAAATCAACCTCCCTTAAAACCAGCTCTCCCGCAAGCTGTTTGATCAGTTCGTTCACTTTTACCAAACGATCGGCGGTCATATGGTCTACAAGGTTTTTTGTTTTTCTTCCCTGAACGCCAGCAGTATGTCATTGACTTCAATTTTGATGTCGCCGTCAAAAAGAACGCCGCATTCTTTGCCCTTTCCCGCTTCCCCGACTTCCTTTTTTTCGCTCTGAAGGCCGGCAATCTTTCCTTCGCCGATTTTTTGCTCGGCCCGGAAAACTTCAGCCCGCGCTCCGCGTTCCAGTTTTCCTTCAGTCACCCTTCCGCCGACAATCATCCTGCCTTTTTCGGTTCTGAAAATCGCCAAAACCTGAACTTTGCCTAAATCAACCCTGACAATTTCCTGTCCGGTCATGTCGTCAATCAACTTCCTGATTTTATCAATAAACTCGTAAATAATTTCTCCGGCCAAAACCTTGATTTTTTTGTCTCTGATTAAATTCAGTATCTCCGCCCCGACTTTCACCCTGAAACTGATAATCACCGCGTTGCTTAAATCCGCCAGCCGGACGTCCGATTCGTTTACGTCCCCGACGTCTTTTTTCAAAAGCCGGATTTTAACGTTTTTATAATCCAGATGTTCCAAGATGTCCGCCAACGCCTCTTCCGAGCCCTTGACGTCTGATTTTAAAACAATGTTTAAAAATTTTGCCGTTACGGCGGTTTCGCCGACTTGAGGCGCGACCTCCTCTTTGGGCGGAGACGGCAAAATCGGTTTGGCTATTTCCTGTTTTTTAAATTCTTCGGCTCTTTGCTCGGCCGCGGTTTTGTTTTTTTCCGCGAAAAACTCGTCGCCGGCCGAAGGAACCGCCGCAAGTCCGATAACCAAAACCGGCTGAGAAAAAACCGCCTTGTCAATCTTTCTTCCGAGAAAATCCTCCATTAGTTTAATCTTGCTGACCGTGGATCCAATAACCATGTAATCGCCGAGATTCAAAGCGCCGTCCTCAACCAAAAACGTTGCCACCGGCCCCCGCTGGCTGTCAAGATAGGCCTCTATCACTACTCCTTCCGCGTTTTTGTGCGGCTCACCTTTTAATTCCTCCATTTCGGCCAAGAGCAAAATCATCTCCAAAAGTTCGTCAATACCCTGTCCGGTTTTTGCCGAAATCTCCGCGCAAGGCACGCTTCCTCCCCATTGCTCGACAAAAACATTTTTCTCGGCAAGCTCTTTTTTTACCCTGTCCGCTTGAACGCCCGGCTTGTCAATTTTGTTTATCGCGACGACAAAAGGAATTTTGCTCTCAGTAATATGATGAATCGCTTCAACGGTTTGCGGCTTAACTCCGTCGTCCGCCGCGACCACCAAAACCGCCACATCGGCGACATGGGCTCCTCTTGAACGCATCTTTGAAAATGCCTCGTGCCCTGGCGTGTCAATGAAAGTTATCGGCTTGTCTTTATAAGCAATTTCATAAGCGCCGATGGCCTGAGTGATTCCTCCGGCCTCTTTTTCGGCCACCTTGGTCTTTCTGATAAAATCCAAAAGAGTCGTCTTGCCGTGATCAACATGACCCATAACGACTACGATAGGGGGGCGAGTTTGAATATTTAATTGATTTTCTAATTTCTTGGACATATTCTGCCAACAATCATCTAAAATTTCTCCATCGCTTCTCTGATCGCTTTTTCCTCCTCTTCCGCCAAATTGTATTCCGATTTGCCGTTTTTAATCGCTTTGGCGTACACTCTTATTCCCTCCCGGCCAAACAGCGAAAGAATAACCGCGCCGTTATTTTGATAATCAAGCAAGGCTAGGGCAAAACTCTGGTCTCCGCCGACATCCTTGAAAGCGTTAAATCTCAACAACCCGACTTTCTGAAGGCCGGCCCTGGCAATCTTATCGACAATTTCATTTTTGCCGTAAAGGTCGGCGACCGCGTTTTCAAGCGCTTTTATCTTCTCCGCTCCGGCGGCAATGACGCCTTCCAAGTCCCCGGCTTGGCTCCCTTTGAAAAAAATTTTCAACCTCTTTTTTAAGGCAATTACTTGCCATTCAACCCAAACAAGCCACAATATAAGCACTATTTTAACAACACTCAAAAAGAAAACAACCTTCAACGGATTTTGCTGTATATATTGAATTAAATTAAAATTAGACATACAAATAGTGTATGCTCATTTTAAAATTTTTGCAAACCCGGAAATCATGATATAATGAATAAAGTCGAGCATGAATTTTTAAAAAACAACGTAAAAAAATCATATGGAAAAATCGCCAATCGTCAAAATAGTCAAAAAAGTAATTCCGGCCGTGGTTAGCATCGTCATCAGTAAAACCCAGCACCAGCTGGAAGAGGAAATTCGGCGTTTCCTTCCCTTTTCCGGCGTTCCGTTCGGTTTGGAGCCGCCGATTCGTGAAGAAATACCGCCGGAAATGTTGGACGAACGCGGCCGAATCAAAATCGGCGGCGGCTCCGGTTTCATAATCTCAAATGACGGGCTGATTTTGACAAACCGCCATGTCGTGGTCGACCCCAAGGCCGAATACACGGTTATAACAAATGACGGAAAAAAATATTCCGCCAAAGTTCTGGCTCGCGATTCAATCAACGACGTGGCGATTTTGACGATTAACGCCAAAAAATTGCCGACAGTTGAGTTGGGAAATTCAAGCGCTCTGGAATTGGGCGAAACGGTCATCGCCATCGGCACGGCTCTCGGTTTGTTCCAAAACACCGTTTCCACCGGAGTTGTTTCCGGCTTGAGCCGCTTTATCACTGCCGAGACCGGTTTGGGCGGAGAAATTGAACGCCTGAGGGGTTTGATTCAAACGGACGCGGCCATTAATCCGGGAAATTCCGGCGGTCCGCTGGTTAATATGGGGGGGAAGGCGGTCGGCATCAACACCGCCGTAGTATTTGGCGCCCAAAATATAGGATTCGCCATCCCGATTAACACGGCGAAAAAGGACTTGGCCGACATAAAAAAATACGGCCATCTTCGCCAGCCGTCCTTGGGTTTGCGCTATCTGATTTTAAATAAATCTCTGCAAAGAAAATTTAATCTGCCCAGCGACTACGGAGCGTTGATTGTCCGCGAAAGACCTGACGACGTCGCGATACTTGCCGGAGGGGCGGCCGATAAAGCCGGACTGAAAGAATATGACGTCGTTCTTGATTGCGACGGCAAAAAAATCACTTCCGACAACACTCTCCAGGACATAATCCAGAACAAGAACATCGGCGACGCGGTCAAATTAAAAATTCTGCGAAAAGGAAAAGAAATGAAATTGAAAGCAACCCTTGGAGAAAGACGATAACTTGGTCATCCGTTCTCAAAAAATCGCGGGTTTGAACCCGCGATTTTTATTTAATTTCTTCAACCGCCTCAATGTACATAGCGCCGCTCCAGGCCATAGTCGGACAACCTTGAGCACGCGGTTCTTGAGCCGAACTCAACTCGGCAAGATGTCCTAGCGCGCCCCGCCGTAATATAATATTCTCCGAAGCCCCTAATATTTTTTCAATGTAAGAGCGATATTTTTTTGAATTGACGCGATACAGCGCGATTGCCGCGAGATTATTGAGCCAAAACCAGGAATCGCCGCGATGATAACTCTTCGGAAATTCGCCCGTGTGGGCTGAACAAAAAAGCGGGTGGTTTTTATCAATCGTCGCAAGACCGCCCCAGTCAAGCCATAATTTTTCCAAAGCGCCGTCAAAACATTCCTCCCATTCTTTTGCTTTCAAAAGTTCGGGATAGACATAATAAGCAATAAAGATGTTCGGCCGAACGGTCCAATCCTCAAGGCCGTCCGCCAAAAGCGGCAGTTTTAAAAATTTTTCTCTGACTCTTTGAGCAAGAGTTGCTTCCAATACTTGATATTTTTCCTTTCCTGTCAGACGGCGCGCCAATTTATACATATTCAGCCGCAGGGCCTGAATTTCTATTCTTGCCCCTTCCCGAAAATCATTGTCGTAATTTGAGTCCATCCATGTCTCCCGCGGCCCGTTTATGTCAAAGTCATCTTGAGTATAAAATTTCAGCAAACCATCAATCGTTTTTTCCAAATAAAAAGCGACTTTCTTTATTTCTTCTTTATTCACAATTTTCAAGTCAATAAAATCGGCCGCTCTTTTAAAAAGCCAGCCCGCGGCATCGGCTCCAATCATTAAAGACCCCCTGAAACTCGGCAAACGGCCGTCCTGCCGAATCTCCTCAAGACGGGAAAGCAAAATTTCTTTGGCCAAATTTTCATTTAGACCCGCCAAGGCCTTTAAAGAAATTGCCTCATCGCGGCCCCAAAACTGAAAAAACCATGGCAAACCGGCCCGAACTCCCCCCAAGCCATCCCGAATTGCAACCAGACCGGTTAAAGAATTTTGAGCTAAAAAATAAGCGGCTTCTTGTTCTGATTTTGGCGGCTTCAAACCCGCTCTCCGCGTTTCGGCTTTATACTGCGCCGAATTTTCAAAAACTTCCTTTGCTTCATTAACCGCCGCCTCTTTTCCAAAAGCCGCGGCAAAAACCATTTTTGAAGCATTCAGGTCAATGGCGCGATAAACCCATTTTTCAAAAGGCGGCGAATTTCTTTCTTTGTCGTAATCGTATTTTCTTAAAATCCATTCTTTTTTTTCTTCAAAACCCCGCCCGACCGAACGTATTGTTTGGTCGTTCGGGCAGGCCCCGTCGGATTTGATCGCCACATAAACCGCGGGTTCATTGTCTTGATTGAATTTCACGATTAAAACGCCTTTTTCCAGACCGATTTCATAATTTCTGCCGAGTTCTTTTGATTCGTAAATTTCCTTCACGTCCAAGGTCAGGCGGACTTTATTTTTTGAATCAGTTTTATAAACCAGCGAATGACAATTTCTCGGCAGGAAAAAGGTTTCCCGGCCGGCCACGCTTTTTCGCGAAACGCCAAAAAGATTGTTTTCAATTTCCGAAAAAGCGGAAATTTCAGCGCCGGTCGCGTCAACCAAAGCGATGTTCTCAATTATTCTGTACGGCTTTGCCTCCGACGAAACAAACCACCCCTGAAAACGGCTCGCGGGGCCGGCAGTCCCAAACCACAAAAAATCGCCGAGCGGATTTGTTAAAAGAAAGCCGAGCTTATTGTCGGCTTCTTTTTCAATCTTAAAATTCTCAAATGAATGGATAATTTTCATCTATTTTTCCAAAGCCAGATTATGGGCCGAAACATACTCGGTGATTAAAACCTTCCAATCGGCCCGGCCGGCCAATTTTCTTGTCGCGATTTTATTTTCAATCCGCTCCTCCCTCGTAAGCCGGCTGTAAGAATGCAAAATCCCGGCCAGATCGCGCGCCGCCTCATCGTCGCTCCTGCCGAATCTTTTCACCGCGAAAATTCCGGGATATTTTTTTTGCTCGATGTCCGGCATAAAAAACCTGCCGAGACCGGCCAGATCGCTCGTTACCGAAGCCACTCCCAAGGCCGCCGTCTCAAGCGGCGTATAGCCCCACGGCTCGTAAAAAGACGGAAAAACGCCGAGATGGCAGCCCTGCAAACCCTCCTGATAAGTGAGATTCAAAAGTCCGTCGTTTCCGGTCAGATAAATCGGATAAAATATAACCTTTACCCTGTCTTCTTCCCTGTTCAAAAGAGCGTTTTCTTCAAAGGATTTTAAAATCGCGTCGTTCGGATCCGCCAATTCGTGAGTTGACGGCGAAGGCAGTCCTTTCTTCCGCAGCTTCAATAATTTTTTCTTCATGTCAACGATAAAACTTTTTTCAAATAATTCTTCTTCGCTCAACTTGTGCCCTTCAAACAAAGAATAAAGAATGTTCTCCTCGATTTTGCCCTCCGCCTCCATAAGCTCATCTTTAACGTCCCGGAAAATTTCCCTGTTTTCAAGAATTTCCGGCTTGATTCCCCTGATGCCAGAAGGAATCCAAAAAAAAGCGATTATCGTCTTGCCGCTTTTTTCCTCTTTCAACTTTTCGTTAAGCGCACCGAGTGCCCGAACGAACAAATCAATGCCTTTATTGTGGAACTCGTACCGGGCGGCGGTGAAATAAAACAGGGTATTTTTAACGTCAAAACTATAATAAGGGAAAAAATAATAAAGGATGAATTCACGGATCCGGTCGCGCTGGAGACGATGTTTGATGCTGACGTCCTCAAAACTCGGGTACTTCTCCATGTCCAGGCCGTTGGGTAAAAGAATGTCCGGCTTGCGGCCCAAGATTTTTTCGGCCTCAATCGCCGTGATTTCGCTGATGGTCGTGAAAATATCGGCGTTTTTCGCCGCGGCTTTTTCCAAAAGATGCTTTGCCTGAACGTTCAGACGCGCCGCCTCGGAATCAGGCGCGATGTTTTTAAGTTCGGCGTAAATGTCGGCGTTCAAATTGGCCAAAGACCTTCCCAAAACCGTGGCGTGCGTCGTAAAAACGGTTTTTAAAAAAGGATAGTTTCGGCGATTTTTCGCGAGATGCAGCAAGCCGGCTCCGGCCAACCATTCGTGAAAATGAGCGACGATTTTTTTATTTTTGAATTCCCCGGCCAGCTTTTCAATCAGCATTCCGGCGGCTTTGGAAAAGACAACCGGCTCGTTGAAATCCGACGAAGCGGCCAAAGAATCAATTTTGTAATCAAGCCAAAGTTCGGTTTTGATTTGGTCGGTTTCTTTGAGGAAATTCACAAAATCAAGCAAAATGATTTTCGGCTCCCCTTCAATCAGCCATGATCCGAAATGGCCGCGAATTCCCCGCTTCTCCAGCTCGTCAAAAACCTTTTTGATTTCCTCGGGCGGCGCCTTTTCTTCAAATTCCCCTTTTACTCTGTCAATAAAATAAGGGCCGATTAAAAAATAGTTCTCCGAATAATATTCAAGCATCCGCCGAGCTTTTGTTTGAAGCACGGTATAAATCCCGCCGACCTTATTGGCCGCTTCCCATGAGACCTCAAACAAATAATCCGCCTGTGGCTTGATTTCGTGATTCATGTTAGGCATAAACTTTTAAGCGATCTTGAACCGTTTTTTCCGCCTCCTGTCTGCTTTCGGCTTTCAAAAGATAGGCGGAGAGGATTTTGTCTTGCAAAACCTCGTCAACCCATTTGGCAAAATCGTTTTTTTCCGGATTGGCGTGATAGCGATAGGTTTCATCGCTCATCCGGCCTAAAGCGCCGGCTAAATCCTTCAAGTTTGACAAAATCTGGTCGTCGCAAACCCAGAAGCGGCACTGGTCTTCGGCGTTAACGAGAGGTAATTTTTTCACCGTTTTTTTTGCCGTTTTTTTGACTGATTTTTTTGGTTTTTTGACCATATTTATTATTAAAGCAAACAATTAACAGCCGGACTGTTCATTGTTTGCTTTTTATTAATTATTTAATCTTAATTTAAAATCGCTTAGCACGTTCATATAATTTATAAACGCGTCGTAAGGCGAGTCGTAGGGATTGAAATATTTATGAACGTCGCCGTCGGCAAACCACTTGGTGCACATATAGTAAAAGTGATCCGAGGTTTGGAGCCGCCCCCAGGCGTCAATCAGATTTTTTTTCTTTGTCTTTAAAACCGCTTTCTCCAAATCATAAACGCTTTTCAAGGCCGACTGCTGGAGGATATTACCTGTCCAGGCCGAAAGATCGCGTTCAATGTCGGCCCAGGAAACCGGATTGTGAACGTCCAATTCCGCGACCGCCGGATAGTTTTTAACAACTTCCGAAGGCGTTTTAAAATCATTGTCAGGATTTTTTAAAATTTCTTCGGGCAGATGGCGGAGAAATTCAAAAATTCCGGTATCGCTCCATTGATGCTCGCCAAATGTCTCGTAATCCATGAACAAGTTGACAGTCTGGCCGTTTCCGTTGATTGCCGAGATCCATTGGCTGAACTTCGGGGCGGTCAATGGCCAATCCCGCCATTCGCGGCTTGAGAAGCGGAAAGCGATGTCGTCGGAAAGACGGTAATTTTTCAGCAAAAGTTTGATTTTTTTCGCGCCCTTGGGTTTGTAAACGAAATTCGGACTCCGCCAGTCAAGAACATGATCCGCGCCTTCGGCCAAGATTCCTTTGTAACCCATTTTTTCAACTTCTCGCGCGAGTTCATTATTGTAAATCAGCTCGGTGTTTCTGAAAATCTTGGGCTTCACGCCGAAAAGTTTCTGAATTTTTTGGCCGTGTTTTTTGACTTGCCTTTTAAACTCATCTTTTGAATGTAAAAAGGCCAGGGAGTGATAATATGTCTCGGCTAAAACCTCAACCCTGCCGGTTTTAACAAGTTCCTGAAACGACTTCAAAACCTCGGGCAGATGCTCTTCAAGCTGATCCAAAAAAACGCCGGAAAAAGAATAGCTTACCCTGAATTTCGGATATTTTTTCAAAAGTTCCAGAATTAAATTATTTGCCGGCAAATAGCATTTTTCGGCGACTTTTTTCAGCACCTTTATATTGTTTAAATTGCTTTCCGAGGAATCGTTAAAATAAAGAGAGTCGCGGCCAATGTCAAAAATCCGGTATTTTTTTACCCGATATGGCTGGTGAACTTGAAAATAGAAACAAACGGAAGGCATATAAATAACTAATGACTAATAACAAAAAGTTCAAACGGTTGTTAATCCTTTATAAATCCCGAGACAACGCGCGGCGGCTTCCTGCCAGCTGAATTTGCCGACCTCGCGGCCGCCTTGCTCTTTTAAATGTTCCCGAAGCTGGCCATATTTTAAAATCGACAAAATTTTGTTCGCCATCTCGTCAATGTCCCAAAAATCAACTTTCAAACAATGCTTCAGCGTTTCCGCCACTCCGGACTGTTTTGAAATCAAAACCGGCGTGCCGCAGGTTAAGGCCTCAAGCGGCGCGATTCCGAACGGCTCGGAAACAGAAGGCATCACGAAAAGATCGGCCGCGCGGTAGAGCTTTTCCAATTTGGCGTCTCTTAAAAATCCGACAAATTTTACCTTGTCTGCCAAACCGAGCCATGCCGCGCCTTCTATCAATTTTCTCTCCATGTCCCCGGAGCCGGCGAAGACGAACAAAACGTCGGGATAATAATCAACGACTTTTCTGGCCGCGGACAAAAAATAATCCGGCCCTTTTTGGAGCGTCAGGCGGCCGGTAAACAAAACAATTTTATTCTTTTTCTTCAGTTCGCCGAAATGTCCGCCGGCGTTTTGCCAATCGGCCGGGTCAACGGCGTTATGAACGACTTCTATTTTATTCGGGTCAATGCCGTAATGAGAAACAATTTTGTCTTTCGTGTAATTGCTTACGGCGATTATTTTGTCGGCCGCCCCCAAACCGGCCCGTTCTATATCATAGACCTTTTGATTGACGTTCAAACCGCCGGTTCGGTCAAATTCCGTGGCGTGAACGTGCGCGACGAGCGGTTTTTTTGAATTTTTTTTTGCCTCCATGCCAGCCGGAAAAGTCAGCCAGTCGTGAGCGTGAATTACGTCGTGCGGCTCGGAAGCGGCGACACGCTTGGCCAATCGCGCGTAGCGATTTACCTCCTCAAACAAGTTCCGGCCGTAAAGAGCACCCGCCTTTTCTTCGTTTCTTGAGTATTGATGGGAAGAAAGATAAGGAGTTAAAGAAGAGTCGATCGAAATGATTTTTAAGGGCTTTGAATTCGCAAATTTTATTTTAAAAAAAGTTTTTTCGATTTTGATTTTTTTTGGAAGAACGAAAACAATCTCCGCTCCCTGATTGCTCAGGGCTTTGGTCAAACCATGGCAGGCGACCCCCAGACCGCCGCTATTATGGGGCGGAAACTCCCACCCGAACATTAATACTTTCATCGCTATTCATTTTAACATTTTTGAAAAATCAATACAACGCGAGTTTATTGCTATTGGCACAGCAGAGCCGCACCGACAGCGCCGGCGTTTTTGCCAAGTTTGGCGAGAACAATTTTAAGTTTCCGTCGGCTGAGCGGAGAGATGATATGTTTTTTGGCCGTTTTCCTTGCCTGCGGCAAAAAAAGACCGGCCGCGCTCGCCAGTCCGCCGCCTAAAATAATAAGTTCCGGGTCCATAACATTAACGATATTGGCGATTCCCAAACCAAGATTGGTCCCAAGAGTTTCATAGACCTTTAAGGCATTTTTATCGCCCCGCCTTGCTTTGGCCTCAAGATTTATCGGCGATTCATGAGAAATGCTTTTAATAAACTTTTCAGAGGCCAAGTCCTCAAAAGTCCGCGTACCGTCAAGAATCATCCAGCCGACCTCTCCGGCCGAACCAAAAGCGCCGTGATAAAGAGAGCCGTTAATGACAATTCCGCCGCCGACGCCGGTGCCCAAAGTAATGCCGACAACATTTTTAAAACTTCGCCCCGCTCCCAGCCGTGCCTCGGCCAGAGCGAAACAATTGGCGTCGTTGTCCATCCCGGTTTTTAATTTGAAATATTTTTCAACAGTCCGAGCCGGCCGCGTCCCGTTCAAAAACTTCAAATTCGGGGAGTTCAGCAAAATTCCCTTTTGAAAATCAATCTCCCCTGCTATACCAAGACCGATACCGGCAATTCGCGACTTTGGAACGCCGGCAATGACGTTCTCAATCAATTGAATCAATTGATTGAGCAGCTTTTTTTTCTTTTTTGGGGTCGCGATGGTTTGCCGCCGAACGATTTCATTTTTTCTCAAATCAAAAAGCATGGCGTTTATTTTTGACCCACCGACGTCAACTCCGATGGAAAATATTTGTTTATTTGGCATATTCATATTTTAGCAAAAATAACGGAATATAAAAAGACGGGTTGACCCCGTTGCTTATTATAAGTATATTTAAATTATGACCAAATATCCATTAATCCGAAAAATTTATCTTTATTTATTCGCCCTGATTGGTTTGGTTTTAATTACCGTCGGGTGCGTAAAATTGGTCGGACTGGCGCTAAAAACTTTCGTTTTTACCAAAGCCGACATTTATTACGAGTATCCAATGGCAAGACCGGTAAAACCGCCGATTCCCGAAGGGCAAGAAACGGAACTCCAACAGCCGGGCAAAGAAGAAGTTGAAGAATATCAAAAAAACCAGCGGACTTCTCAAAGACAAAGAGAGGCGGCCGAGGCTCTGGCAATGATTATCGTCGGCTTGCCTTTATACTTATACCACTGGCGAATTATTAAAAACGAAAAAGACCCGGAAACTGGCGGCAATGAGGGATAAACACCGCGCGAAATCCGCACCGTCCGATTTTCCAAATTTAAAAACCGATTCTTGAAAATCGGTTTTTTGATTGAATATTAAAACAAAAAATATTATTCCATAAGCATGGAACGATTTTTGACAAACAACAAATAAGCCGGCGCCAGGAAAATGAAAAAATGAAGAATCATAAACAAACCGACAAAGAACAAATCATACCCTTGCAGAAAATATTTGGTTTGGAGGATTACCGCCACGCCGAGAGACATCCAAAGAGCTAGGCGGCCAGGACTGGTTACTTTAAGGTAATTGCGCGAAATTTTGAAAATAATCAATCCAAAAAGGGAGCCGTAAATAATTTTGTTGATAAAATATTCCCCGGGCACCGCGAAACGCGGACTCGCGTTATGAGCAAAAAAATCAAAAAAAGTGCCGATAACAATGACCAGTATAATGATTGCCAGTTGTTTTAACGTCGCCCGGTAATTGATTTTCATAATCATCATTCTATCACCGTCACCTTTCCTTTCATGGAAGGATGAATCGCGCAGTGATAGTAGAACTCGCCCGGCGAGGTAAAAGTAAAACTGAAATTTTGGTCTTGTTTGAGAACGGGGCTGTTAAGCATGCTGTCGTTGTCGCCTGTAACGGTGTGGTTCACGCTGTCGCGGTTGGTCCATGCGATAGTCGTCCCTTTTTTAATCGTGACGTCGCCCGGTTCAAAAGCAAAACTTCTGATAATTATCGAAACTGACTCCGACGGCGAAAGAGCCGGCGCGGGTTCCGGGAGGGGCGCTTGGGATGAATTGTCCTGGGCCGGCATTTGTTCGACCAGCGAGACTGGGGCGAAAAAAAACCATACACCGACGGCAATTACGACGACGATTACCGCGATTGCGGCGAGAAATAAAGAGTTTTTCATAATACCAGTATTATAACAAAAAAATAAAAGGGCGGGAAGATTACTCTTGCCCGCCCCGTTGTCGTGCGTTTACTTCTTGGAAACTATTCTGCGGATGTTGGAAAGGATGCCGCGGCGCGTGTTCATAAAGACCATGACAGTGGCGCCGCGACCGTCGTAGAACTCAAGATTGTCGTGCCACCTCTCGTCGCACTTGACCTCTATTCCCCGTTCGTTCTCGTTGAGCGTTTCAACGACCGTTCCCGTCCGCCAAATATCGCCGGCTGTCCTGACTTCAACCCGAGTGCCGAGCGGGAAGTCCTTCCACCCTTGCTCAAGGGCGTCCATACCGGGATCATTCCAATGAAGCCGTCCGCCCGTTGTTTCGGCAAGGTAGTCCACCCCGATTCTCAAAAGAACGTTGTTAAAACTTTTTCGCGGAGTTTGACGGACAGAATCAAAATTAACAAGAACAATCTTTTTTCTCAAAGCAAACGCCATGCCAAGAACAAAAAGAGAACCTTGGGATTTCTCGTTCCACCAAACATGAATCTCCTCGGCATCTTCGATTGCCTGGCGATTGTCCTGGCAGATGCGCAATCCGACGGAGTCGTTTTGGTCGGTGTCTCTCGGGGGCCAATGTACTGTATGCCCCGACCTTACCAAATTCAGAACATAGCGCACAATGGCGTTTTTTTCTTCATCCGTAATTCCGCGCACCGGACATATCAAAAATATTTGCATTCCGTTTCTCCTTTTTTTAAGGTGCCAAAGCGTCCGGTCAAATGACTGACCGGACGCCCTTATCGCCCGATAGAGCGAATTCTTCTCATCCCAAGATTAAACTTATTCGCCGATGATTGCAAGTTTGCGCATAATGTGTGTTGACTTGCTTGAGCAATAAATGTATCTTTTATATAGCTCATTAATAGCACAGGCACTGGAGGGCAAGGAAAATGAAACAAGTTGTGCAGAGAAAAACTTTTTACGCGTGTTCGGTGTGCGGAACAAAATATCCGAACAAGAAAACAGCGGCGCGATGCGAAAAAAGAACGCGCGAAAAGAAAGCGTTTGTAATCGGAGACAAGGTGCGCAATATCGAGCCGCGCATATGCGGGCTGATGGGTGAAGTATACGTCTTTTCAGGAAGAATCGTGAAGATACTCGGCCCAAAACCGTCCGATTACGAATACGAAGTAAAGTGGCTGGGAGGCAAAGAAAAAAGAGTCAATGGCCACGTTTACCTGTACGAAATCGAGTTTAAGTGTCCCCACTGCAAAGAAAAAAGGAACGAATACTATTACGCTCCCGAATTACAATTAATTCGCCGATAATCACTTATCGGCTTTTTTGATAATTGGTGGTACCTTTTGGTTAAAATCCAAACCTACTTTGACGAGCATCCGGACGAGGACTGAACCGCCCCGCCGCCGCTCGCTGACGCTCGCCACCCCGCAAAAAAGTTTTCTTCACTTTTTTTGATTTGCGCGCGCCCGATTTGACATAATAAGTTTTTGCTTCCGCATTTGTTTTGGTTGTCGCGGTTTCCTGTCCTGTTTCGGCGACTTCGTCGGTTTTATTGTCCGAAACAATTAACCCCACGGTGCCCAATATCATCTTCCGCATCCTCACAACGCGACTCACGCGGCGCTCCGCCAATCAAAAAACATCAACCATTTCTGAAAAGTTTTTTAGCAAGACGCGGGAGAAAGTATTCATTGACATCAAAAATTGAATATACAAAGTATAATAATTCTAGAAAGTAAAAATAAATACCATATGAATCGGGCACACCCACAAACTCAATCTTATCTCGTGTCTCACGCCATAACCGACCATAAAGATATTGAAGACGAAATAATCTTTTTTTACTACTTATGACTATCACTCTTTCTAATGAGCAACCAATAAGCATTTCTTTCGTGAACTTGATATTTTCAATTGTGGTGCGAGAATTCTCTTCAACAAAAACTGGTATCTCAACACTCTTTTGCAGGTATTTCGCGCCAAACGAAGCTTCAGCCGGACAATTTTTCCTGGTTGTTCCGCCACTTACCATAATTCCATCAACGGTTTTTTTATCAGCAAGTTCGATTGCTTTTTTGAGTCTTTTAAAAAATTCCTGATGCGGTTGACATCCTTTATACGGTTTCTCGCCGTGGACAATAATAAAACGTTTTAATTCTTTTAGAGACATTTGCGATTATCAATTTATGAAAAAATTTCTTTTGCCTTTGCGAATTATTTGAAGCTCGCCTGAACGGGCGCGATTTATTCACACTGCGATGGCGGCAAAGTTGAAGAGCTGAAAGGATACTTTGCGGTGTTTTTTATAAAAAGGCTCCTGAATTCGTTTTCGTTTTTCTAATTCTTTTTCCAATGCTTTTCCGGCATTTTTCGCAGCCCGTACGCCTTTTTGAAATCGCTCAAAATTTTATTTATCTCTTTTCGCGTTATGACTTTTCTTTGCTTGCCATAATGATCCAGATCGCCGAGCGCCACAGCGGGAACAACGTGATAATGCATATGCTCTATGCTTTTGATTTTGCCGATCTTGCCCTCGCGCGCCAAAACGGAACAATTATGATAGCCGAGCTTGTGAAGCAACGATAAGCCATATCTTATAAGCGCCGTGATGTCCGCCATTTCATTTTTCCGAATATCCAGTATGGCATGGTCATGCTTTTTGGGAATCACGAGCAAATGATGCTTGTGATACGGAGCAATGGCATAGGTCAAATACGCTCTTTTATTTTCCTTTATGATTCTGTCTTTTGGCTCACAAAACGGGCATCGGTTTAAATTTTTTAAAAATGTTTTGTACAGCATAGTAAGATTTTTGCGCCATTAATATACCAGCGAAATATGAAACGAGAAACGGAAACGGGGTCAGGGGCTTTTCTCAAGAGCTATTCGATTTTATCCGACTTCTCAAGGGAATATATTATATCACCGGTTTTAAAATAATACAAAAAGCCGACTTCTCAACGAAATCGGCTTTTTGTTGTCCAAAACCACTTATTTTATCGTGGTTCGAACTTGGTAATCTGGCGGTGGCGATGTCCCGAAGTTAGAACCGAAAAGACGCTTTAATTTCTGGATTCTTGATACAAGTATACAGAAATTGAGGAAAATGCATAAGGAGCATCCTGAGTGGTTTGAAACGCCTAAGCCAAAGTCGGATAAGGGTAAAAACGAGGTTGATTATTCGATAAAACCTTAGGGCATATCTAATCCCATCTCGGCCACGTAATCTCTCATGTGCCGATTTTTATCAGCCACCTCTTTTTCTAGTATTGTGATCTTTTGCAAGAGAGGTTTTTCTTGTAATTCGACCGCAATTAACTTCGCCCTTGCCAATAATTTTTTTGCCCGACCGAAAGTGTAAAAGAGTTTCATTTTCACAGCAAAGTTGTAGATGGCGTTTGCTTCCTCTGATTTCTTGCCGTCCGTACGGAATTCATTAATAGACCTTTCAAAGTATCGAATACACTTCGCTTTGGAGTCCATGATTTTTCTTCTACTAATACTATCGTAGAGAAATCTATCGAGATTCCATCTCCTAGTAAAATACAGGTTAGCAATTTTGCTTTTGATTTTGCCTCCTTTTTGGAAGTCGAGCATATCATTGAGATACCTCGAACTGTAAAAATCTCCGATCGCCGAAAAAAGATGTCCACGAAAATAGTGATCGGTGCCTTTCTCGGCTTGTTCAATTACCGCCTCTATCAGCGAGTCGATTTCTTTTTCAAGAGGTTTTCGCATTTCAACGATTGCCTCGTATTCTTTTTCATCTCGCTCCAAAGAGAAATCTATCCACTCAAAAACATTTGAAGAGAGCATTAAATTTTTCTGCCGATGCACCATCGAAGAGAGGCGCGTAAGAAGAAAAATACTCTTTCGTGCCATAAGGTAAGAGCGAACCTCGTCATTACCAAGTTTCGTGGCAATCTCAATTCCCTCTGTCGCCACGTTAAGGAGCGTATCGTTCTCGGTTACATGATCGAGGACAACGAGAAAAGCCAAAAGAATATCCAATTTGACTTTTGGGTCTTGTGTCGTAATAGCTTCAAGTATCTTCCTTGCCTCCGGATGTCTCCCTTCGGCGATGAGATTGCGAGCGTTATTTAGTTCTTTTGTATTTGCCATAGTGTTTTCTGTTCTTAAATCGAGCGATCCTTTGTTGAATTTCATGCCTTAAATATCTCCAAAGGAATACGGGGTCAAGGGGTAAACGACGGAACCAACGCGTTTTCAGCTTTTCAGAGTTAGCAATGAAATACTTATGAGAATGCCCATACACCATACGATTCCAATCGTGAACCATATCCTCATCAAGTTTGATATACCCACGGAGATTATTGATCCAACTAAAACAAACAGAAATCTCTGGAGATAGGGCGAGACGCACTTCGACATGTTTTTGTCCCAGTCCAGGCCCCATGAATCTCTGAAATTGGAGCTTGCTGTTGAAAAGAAATGCCGGGGAGTCGGAAGTAATAAATGAAACGCGCTTGTTTTTTGTACACAAAAACGCTGTATTCATTTGCGAAAGTATTTTTGTTATCTCTGGAATCATTTGAATAACGCTCAACTTGTGTGCATCTTCCTTTTCTTTCTCCCATTCAAGAGAAGTCTTATGTGGCACGCCGTGCGCAATTTCCATTTGCTTTGCATGATCAACAATCTGATCTATAAAGTGTTCAATGTTTTCTTTTTGCTTTAATGTGCGTTGAAGCATCGCCGCTACAAACGCGCAAAAAACCAAGTGCTCATAAGGAGCAAGTGGTATTTTTTTCTTGATCTTGTTCTCAAAAATTACCGAGTATTCACTCTCAATTTGAGCAAGGGTTTTCTCGATCACATAATCGCCCTTGAGCGTATAAAAATCAGTCTCCGCAAGGATATTTTTTGGTGCCCGTTTCTTTCCTCGTTTTGCTTCTCGCTCAAAAATCCAAACATATGGTTCATGTCCGGGCGGAGTGTTTGGATCCACAAATTGCTTTAGATAGCATTTTGGAATAATATGTTGATTTTTTGGTTCAGACATGGGGATAACTTCGACTTGATTAGGTTTATGTTAGGTATTATACTTTAGGTATGGAAAAAAAGTCAATCGTGGGGATAGGCAAGCCGTCAAAACGGCAAGCCGAAATCCTACAATTCATCTCAAAATTTCGTGGTGGTAAGGGTTACGCCCCATCTCTTTCAGAGATTGCAGGCAATTTTAAAGTATCTGTTCCAACGATTCATCAACATGTATCCTATTTGCGACAGAAAAATCTTCTTACCACAGAAAAAGGTAAAAGACGCTCAATTCAAGCATTCAATAACCAAAAGAGTGGAACAGTAGAAATTCCACTTATGGGGCTTATTGCCGCAGGTGGCCCCATCGAAGCGATTCGAGATCCTCGACCAATTGAAGTGCCGAGAAATATGCTTTCGGCAGGGGCAAACTTCTATGCACTCAAGATCGCCGGAACAAGCATGATCGAGGACGGTATTTTTGATGGTGACATTGTTGTCGTGCGCGAACAGTCAACGGTTGATGACGGCGAAAAAGCTGTTGCGTATTTGCCAGACAAAGATGCCGTTACGCTTAAAAGAATTTATAAAGAAAAAAATCGTATTAAACTAGTCCCAGCAAATCAGAAAATGAAGCCTTTCTATGAGACTAATGTGGAAATACAAGGGAAAGTCGTCGGAGTTCTTAGGAAAGAATTTTAATAAATGGTAAAATAGAATCAGACATTTTATGAAGAAAAAGGAAATAAAATTTAAATTAGCAGAATTATTCTCCGGTCCGGGTGGGCTCGCGCTCGGTGCAATCCGATCCTCTGCTGAAAATAAAGATACTATCTATGGTATCGAGCCTATTTGGGCAAACGATTACGACGCTGATACATGTAAAACATATGCTCGCAATATTCACAACGGAAATGAAGAAAGTGTCGTTTGCGCTCCTGTCCAAGAAATAGATTTTAAAAAAGTACCAAAGTTTGATGTGCTTGCTTTTGGATTTCCCTGCAATGATTTTAGTGTCGTTGGTGAACAGAAAGGTTTTGACGGAAAATTTGGACCTCTTTATTCTCATGGAGTCAGGGCAATAAACACACATAATCCAAAGTGGTTCATTGCGGAAAATGTCAGTGGCCTACAGAGCGCAAATGGAGGTAATGCTTTCAAGCAAATTTTGAAAGACCTCGGTTCAGCAGGAAAAGGCTATGTTCTTACGCCACACTTATATAAATTTGAAGAATATGGAGTACCGCAACAAAGGCATCGTATTGTCATTATCGGCATAAGAAAAGATTTGGGTTTGAAATTCAAAGTTCCTGCTCCGACTACAAAGAATGATTATGTGAGTGCGCGCGAAGCAATAGAAAATCCACGGATATCAGGTGATGCGCAAAATCACGAGCTTACTAAGCAATCTGCAGGCGTTGTTGAGCGACTAAAACATATTCCTGCCGGAGAAAATGCTTGGTATGAGGGTATACCCCAACATTTGAGGTTAAACGTAAAAGGTGCTCGCATGAGTCAGATTTATAAACGGCTAGACCCTAAAAAGCCCTCTTACACTATCACAGGGAGCGGAGGCGGCGGAACACATGTCTACCACTGGTCAGAGCATCGCGCACTTACAAATCGAGAACGAGCACGACTTCAATCTTTCCCCGACAACTTTGTATTTGAAGGCTCCAAAGAAAGCGCAAGGAAACAAATTGGCATGGCAGTGCCTCCTGTCGGAGCACAGGCCGTGATTTCTGCTGTGCTAAAAACTTTTGCAGGAATCCCTTATGAATTTGTTGAGTCAAAAATGACTAACGGGGAAGCTAACGCACAAGAGATAGCGAGTTTATTTGATGGAGTAGAGGTGGGGGTTAGAGTTGCTTTGTAAGCTCTTCCCAATCTTTCTTTGATTTTCTCAAGAGACCGGACTCTTTAACAAATCGTACACCGTCAAATTCTTGTCCGGGAATTGATTTTGTTTCTCTTAAGTCGGTGTAATGACACCAGCCCACAACCTCACAGGGGATATTTATAAAGTCAGGCATCAAATCTTTATATTTTGAGTAATGAGGTTTATTCTTTACAGCTTCGTTCACTTCCTCTTTTGTTAGTCTTAAAAGATGGTCATCGGGAATATTTGGGCGACAATAGATATAAATATCTGATCTACGCTCTTTTATCCTTATCTCATTTTCTCCGAGCACCAAGAAAGCACTTTTTGGTTTAGACGACTTTATGCCGATGCCTATTTTTGGCGTTCTCATCTTCCCATTTTCCTTAACAGCAGTAATGTCTTGCAAAACAATCTTATCACGAATATCAAAATCAAGTTCAATATCTACGTTAAACTCTCTTTTCAGAAATTTCTTTACAGCAACTTCTCCAAGCTGTCCCTTAACCCAATTTGTTATTTTTTGTCCAAACTCTCTCTGTCGTCCAGTACCAAAATCTGACTGCACATAATTGCGGAAGTGTTGTGCTAGTGCAAAATCTAAACATAGGGCATAGTCGTCTTTATTCAGATCAACAGTTCTCCACGCCAAACTATCCTTCCATTTTCGTAGGACATTTTCGTCAAAGTAAAAACGACCCCTGCCACCGTTCCTATCGATACATGGAAATTCAGCCGCATTTTTGAAGTAGTTGTCAAAAGTCTTGTCATCAAGACCAAGAAATTCAACAGCTTCTTTTTTAGTTAATAACTTAGGCATAATCTTTATCTTAGTCCAAGAACCCTTATTATATCTCGGTTCGAACTTGGACATCTGGCGGAGGGAGTGGGATTCGAACCCACGTGCCTCTTGCGAGGACAGCGGTTTTCGAGACCGCCCCGTTATGGCCGCTTCGGTATCCCTCCATTTAAATACCGTTTATAATGCTTTGGGTTATTTGTCCCTATTTCTTGAAAGAAACGGACGATCTCGTCTTGTTTGCGAATAAATAGCGATTTCTGTGAAGTTCTATGAGTCGGTGAAAAACCCAAACTTTGAAGCATCTTTATCACGTCGTTTAACAACTCTTCAGCATAGCTTGTTATTGCTAAACCAAAATGTTTATAAATTTTTTTATTTATTTTATGGACGTCTACATAAATACAGCCATCGGTGTCAAACAGTCCTCGGATAAAAGCTTTTTGATACAAAGCGTTGCTTAATATCCAAATTGGTATTGAAAGACCTTTCTGCAGTTTGTTGCCAACAGGCATACCATGACGATTGAGAAACTCAGCCAACGCTTTAGAAGAAGCCACAACGACAACCGTATTTTCATTTGCATAATATTTTAACTTTGCTGAAATACCAAATAAATCCTTAATAAGTTCTTTGATAAATAATGCGTGTGCTTTGTCTGTTTTGGAATTCGTTGTAATACTTACTTGGTATTTTGATACATGACCGTCACCAAACAGGATACCCATGAATTCAGCAAATTTTTGTGAATAACGCGGCTCATTTATATTCTTTAAAACTTTAAAATCAGTCTGCTTCTTAGCGTGAGTTATTAATGACGCAAACCCACCTCGTTTTCTTCCCTCTGGAGTTCCGAAATTGCCATGCAACCGCATCCTCACAAGCGCCCCTTTCTTTGCCGCATCGTTAATGTGCCAAAAGTCGGAAAGAAAAATGGGCGATAATTCATCTTCATGAAGCCCTGAAGCGACCCTAAATCTTTTGAAGACCTTGAAAGGTATAGAATATTTACCTTGCCTCCAATCTCTTAATGTTCTCGTCGAAACCCCGCTTGTAATTGCGGCATTTTTCCAACTTTTATGTTTCTCTAATACTGCATTAAATAATTTTTTTAAACTCGCTTTTGATAATTTGACTCGCATATTATAAAGTTAGTGTAACATACGAAAAGTTTTAAGTCAACCACTCAGGCACGCCTCCTTTCAATTGTTAACAATACAATATTTTTTCAAATTCGGCAAATCTTGCGCTTTGAGGCGAATTATGTATAATTTGGACGGGGTTCTTTTAAAAAGGAGATTTTGTGGCTATCAGAATAGAAATTGAATCTGAAACAGCAGTTTCCAAACGTCCCGCGCGCGCCCTTGTTTACGAAAACGATCAACTCGTAGCAGAAGTAATCGCAGAGGTTGATCTGAAACAAGGCGCAGACGATGGGTATTACCACTGCGTCACGCTCAAAAAAATAATGAGCAAAGGAGGCGGAGTGAACATTTTGGATCAAGCGCGGCGTGAAAAAAGAATTGTGGAGGCAATTTTATATTTTGCCTCCGACGAAGGTAAAAAGTACCTGCCTTCCATGTCCAGAGTCGTTCTGTTTGAGTTTATTGCCGCCGTGGCCGCATATTTAAGCGGCGAAGCGGGGGTTGAAACTTACTTGGAGGGCGGCGGAGAGCGCATTTATCGGACAAACAAAGAGACGGCCAAGATTTTTGAAAGATTCGGCGAAAAACTTCCAAGTGCCGTCAGAACGCCAATACAAGAGCTGATTACTCTGCGCTTTGTGTCGGATCACGGCGAAAAGTGGCACGAAAATTCTTTTGAAAACTGGTTTCACACGATAGCCGAGCCGCCTATCACGCATTCAACGTTTTCATTGTCCGTCACAACCATAGAGCACATCAAAACGAACGCGATTCCCTGCTTTGACGCCGAAACAATAAATCACCTGAAAGCAATCGCGGACTGCATGAAAAAATACATTGAAAAGGACTTGGAGTGCATTCGCGAACATTTCGGATGGTAAATTTAAATCTAAAAAACCGACAAGTCGTCGGTTTTTTTTAATTGCACATTTAAACAAGCTATTGTAATATAAATTCATGCGGGAAGAACTGCAAAAAATTTGCGAGGAACGCGGTTTTTCGGCCGAGGAAATCGAGCGGCTTTTTTCGTTTTTGGCGCGGTTAAACCCGCCGGAGCGGCAAACGCTCTTTTTGGCTTTGAAGGGGTTTCCGGAATATCTGCCGGCTTTCAAAGAAATTCTTGCGGCGAAATTGGACCTTACCGCGAATCCAAACCCTGCAAAGCTGGCGAATATTTTAAGCGAAGAAGAAAAAAAATTATCACAAATGATAAACAACCTAAAACATGAATCCTGAATTTAAGCAATCTAAATTTGAGAGGCCGGAAAAAATGGAGGCGCGATTAGAACAGCCCATTGAATCCTTAAAAGAGGGGGAACGTTCAATTTTCGCGAAAGCGGCGGAGGTTTTGGAAAACTTGCCGGGCAAAATTCTTGAAAAAAGCCATAAAGCAAAAGCCATCGCGGCTTTTGCTTTGCTCCTTGAGGCCTCTACTTTGTTCACGGAAATGGCCTGGGCGCAAGAAACGAAAAAATATACGCCCAAAGAAATTCCGGCCGAGCCGGCGGCGGAGTTTGTTTTAAAAGAACAGCCGCGGCTTGAAGCGCCGTTTGACTGGAAAAAAGTCGTGAACGAAATAAATGTCAGTTATGAGGCGCCTTATATTGCCAAGAAGGAATTTGAGGCGGAAGATATCAATCTTTACAACCTTGAGTTCGGGAGTCAGGAACAACAGAATCCGAAATTTTACAAAGACCTTTCGTTAGGTGAAAGAAGCGAAGCCGAAAGCGTATACATGTCAGGCTTATTTCGACTTTCAGCGCAGGAATTCTTTAATACTTTAAAAGAGCACGCGTCCGAACTCAACGACAAACAAAAATTGCTCGCGTTGCAATGGCTCGGAAACGATCTGGCCAGAACCTACAACTACGACATGCTCAAAAACGACAAGTATGTTGAAATCTCGGACGAAGAAATGTTTCAAGCTCTTCATTCCAACAAACCTTCGGGAATTTGCGGCAATATTCATACCTTTATGGTCAAAGCCGCGGAACGGCTCGGCGTGGAGGCGTGGCTCCAGAACGGCTTTACTTCAAAGACAGAACACGTGTGGATGGGAGCAATGGTTGAAAATCAAGGGAAAAAAGAAATTGTATTTGTTGATTACAACAACGTGATTCCAACCGGAACTTCAAACTATAAAGAAGCCATGGGAGTCATAGAACGGAGAAACAAAGAAATCGCGCTTTTCAATTCTTTTGTCGGAGACACGAAAGAGGTTTTGTTTCCGGTAAAAAGCTACGCCCAGGAGACGATGGAAAAAGCGGCGGGATTTGAGGAAATCGGCAAAGGGCTTTCGGAAAGATTGGAAACGGGAGAAATTCAAAAAGAAAGAAAATTGGAAATCAAATTCGGGCCGGAAATGAAAGAAATCAAGTTCGACCGCGATAATATTGGACTTTACTACATCAATTATCAGAACTCGGGCAATGTTTACAATTCTTTGGAAAATCTGAACGCGGTCAGGGGCAGTTTGCGGCTGGGAGGCAAAAAATTAGGCGCGGAAACCGACCTGACGATGATGCATTTTGACATCAAGGACCTTGGCACGAAACTTTTCCCCCGCGACGCGATTGTGGCTCGCCTCGCGGCAAATTACATTGAGTCAAAACAACTGACAAAAGGCGATTACGGCAAGTTTGCCTTGAATTTCGGCGCGACAATTGAAAGCGGTATTGCCTACTTTCTTGAAGAAGGAATGTCGGCTTCCAAAACCAGCGGCAAGAGCGAGGCCGGTTTGGGGGTTCGGCTGGCTTATTTGAATCCGGCCGAAACCGGAAAAATCTTTTTGGAAGTCCAGGACGCTTTTCGCGGAACGATTGACGACTTTCAAAATCAGGATTTGATCGTAAAAGAAATTCTTCGGAAAATCGCGGTTGGCGGAGAATACAAAGTCAGGGAAGGAACGCTGGTAAATTTGGAAACGGCCATGGCTCAACTTGACTACGGCCGAAATTATTTAATCAAAGCCGGCCTGACCGAAGGGCCCATCAAATCAGAAATCAGCTGGCTGAAGGAACTCTCCGAATTTGAACTGGTCAAACCTTCAAAAGAATTGATTGAAGGGTCGCTTGGCTATCAATTTGCTTTGAGCAAAACCAAACAGGGGCCGATTGGAGAAATCAATATTTTTGGCGGCGTCGGCGAAGAAAAGTACAAATACGCCGGGCCGCAAAAAATTCAGAATGTCGGCGTAAAATTAAGAATAATTTTGTGGTAGGGGTTGACCCGTCCGCTTGAATCGCTATACTTAAAGTAATGGCTTTTTAACAAAATAAAAAGGAAAGCAAAGTGCTGAAAAAAATTCTCGTTTTGTTGATTTTAGCCGCCGTCTTTTTTGGACAAAACGGCGTTTTTGCCGGAACCATTCTGGAACAGGAAAAATACGGAACGGTTTATAAAGTTGACGTAACGCTTGATTCGGAAAGCCAACTGTGCGTGAAAATTTACAAAAATGAACGAATTGAAGAAATCTACAACGTCGTAATTGAAGATGTTAATGATCAATATCCGATTTTTGCCGACACTTTCACGGTTGACGCGGAAAAAAATCGTACCGGTTGTTTCAATCTTCCAAACATTCCCGAGGAATTTGATCTTTATATCATTAAATTTGATCCGGAACAATTTTCCGGAGGAATAGCTCACGACATCCCGTTTAATCACATAAAACTGTCTTCTCTCCCTGTATATTAATTTTTAATTAATCCGAGCCGTTGAATACCCAACGGTTCTTTTTATTTTCATTGACGAAAACGGCAAAAAAACTTACTATGGGTTCAATGGTTCTTTGAAAAACGAGGGCTAATCCATGATGACAAAGGAAGCGATAGAGTTTTTTTACGGCGCGTTCGCCGGCGCGATTCATGAACTCGCGCTTAAATACGGCGGCTATCTTAACGCCCACGCTCACCTTGACCGGGCCGGCACTCTTGACAATAAATATTTGGAACATTGCGGAACAACGCCGCTTTCGGCCTCAAGCGTCCCTTTGCGGGTAAAACAAACCCTGACCGGCGAACTTCACAAAGGCCCGGCGTACGAAGCCAAAAATCTCAAAACGAGAATGACCCGCTGTCTAAAACTGGCGGCGGCAACGCGGACCAAGCGGCTCGTCTCTTTTGTTGACGCGACTCCGGATATTCAAGGGACTGCCATCCGCGCGGCGGTTGAACTCAGGGATGGATTTAAGGACATTGTCGATCTTTCCATCGCGGCTCATCCGATTTTCGGATTCAAAACCGACGCGAAATTTCCGAAATCGCGATGGGAAACGTTTGAAGAGGCCTGCGCCATAGCCGACATCATCGGCGCCCTTCCCGAACGCGACAGCCGGCCGGGAAGCGTCGGCGCGGACGAACACATCCGCCGCGTTCTTGGTTTGGGAAAAAATCTCCGCAAAGAGGTTCACGTTCACGTTGACCAGGACAACGATCCGCGCCAAAACCAGACGCTTGATTTGATTCAGGCCGTCCGGTGGATCGGTTCTCCGGAAATTCAGGGGCAGGAAAGGCCGACCGTCTGGCTCGTCCACGCCATTTCGCCTTCGGCTTACTCCGAAGAAAAATTCAAAAAAACGTTGGACGGCTTGAAAGAACATCAAATCGGAATCATTTGCTGTCCGAGAGCCGCGCTTTCAATGCGGCAGTTGCGTTCTTTAAACGCTCCGATCCACAACAGCGTCGCCCGGCTCCTGGAAATGGCGCTTGTCGGCATTCCGATAAGAATCGGCACCGACAACATCGCCGACATGTACATCCCGACATCTTCCGGAAACGTTCTTTACGAAATGCTCGTTTTGGCCGACACGCTTCGTTTCTATGACGTTGAAGTTCTGGCAAAATGGGCTTCCGGAACGCCGCTGAACGAAAGCGATTTGGATCGCATCAGAAGGCATCTTGCCGAGGACGTGAAGGCCTGCAAACAGGCAAACCCCGAATATCAATTCTGTCTTTCCCTTGATTAAATAAGAATGATTTAGAACCCTCAAAAAGAGGGTTTTTCTTTTTCCCGCTTGTTTATGGTATAATTAAAAAAATAGACAAAAATTAATTTGCGAAAAGGTCGAGTCAAAAATAAATTTTATAATTTTTATGTTAAAAATATTTTTTGGGACGGGAATCCTGTTCTTGGGAATGGTCGGATTCGTTCTTGCTCACGGTCCGGAAGAAGAAATGATGCCCGGCGATGAATCAATGATGAAAATGGACCAAATGATGGGCGGAATGATGACGGAACACAAGGACTTTGACTGCGCTCAGGCGGACGCTCATTATTTGATGGACGCGGGCGAAGAAATGATGGAAAAAATGCTCGGGGGAGACAAGGAAAAACACGAAAAAATCGAAACGGTTATGGAAACGGAAGCCGGGGAGGAATTTCACGACATGCTCCACATGGCGATGGGCCGAATGGCAAGCGGATGTTTTTCGGATGAAGAGCAAAATTTCATGGCACAGCGGCTCGGAATAACGGCCGGAACCGCGGCGCCTCAGGATAGAAGCGCGCAATTCGCGATTTTCGCGGGCGGACTGATCGGCGGCGCGATCTTGGGAGTCATTTTTGCTTCATTCCTCAGAAAATCGGTGTAAGACCAACGATCATTGGAACACAAAAAAACAATCCCGAAACGCGTCGGGATTGTTTTTGTTTTGCTCAAATTATTCGCGGGCTTTTAAACGATTTAAATTAATCATCTCCCGCGCTATTTCGGCCATCTCGTCCGTTTTAATGGCCGCGATTTTAACCGCTGACTCGCCGGTTTCTATAAAGCCGTCTTTTTCAACCATTCGGCTGTTTTTTTCGCCGTCTATTTTAACGCCGAGCGCCCCAAGCCCTTGGCAGATTAAATTACGGATAATTGCCGAGCGCTCGCCGATGGCGGCGGTAAAAATAAGCAGATCCAGGCCGCCCAGGGCGGCGAAATAAGCGCCGATGTATTTTTGAACGCGATATGCGAAAATTTCAAGCGCGAGTTTCGCGTTTTCGTCCCCTTTTTCGCTTAAGGCAATCAATTCCCGGACATCGTTTGTTTTTCCGCTTAACCCAAACAAACCGCATTTCTGATTTAAAAATTCGTCAAGCTCACTGGGAGAAAGATTAAGTTTTTTCGCGAGATAAATCAAAGCGCCGGCGTCAATGTCGCCGGGTCTTGTTCCCATAACCACTCCCTCAAGCGGCGTAAAACCCATTGAAGTGTCAAGGCATTTGCCGTCTTTTACGGCCGTGATGCTTGAGCCGCTACCCAAATGACAGACAATAATTCTTGAAGGAATTTTGCCGATAAGTTCTCGGGCTGTTCTTAAGACCGATTGAACCGAAATTCCGTGATACCCGAAACGATAAATGCCCAGTTCTCGCGTTATCTCAATCGGCAAAGCATAAAGCCGCGCTTTTTCGGGCATTGTCGCGTGAAAAGCGCTGTCGGAAACGCCGACAAACGGAACACCCCTAATGAGCGCGGTAAATTTTTGAATTTCAGAAAGCGCGGCTGAAATATGAAGCGGCGCCATTTCTTGAACCTCGGTCAATTTTTTGACATATTCGCCGTCAATCAATTTCGTTTTTATAAAATAATCCCCGGACGCGACGATTCTAAAGCCAACGGCGCTGATTTCGTTTTTATCCGCGATAATTCCATCGGCAATCAAAAAAGCGAGCGTTTTTTCGGCACTTTCGTCAAATTCCCGTTCGCTGATTTTGATTTTTTCTTCATGATCAGCGTTTTTTTTGGCAACGACAAAACCTCCGTTTTCTCTTTCAAAATGAGTCCGAAAAATTTCAATCCCGTCCGAATAGACGGCGTATTTTCTTGACGCGCTTCCGGGATTTACGATGAGATATTTCTTTTCCATGTCCAATTTTCTATTTCCTCGGGATCAACGCCGTACTTTCTAATATAGTCGGCGTGCTTATCAAGTTCTTGTTTGTAAGCGGCAATCAATTGTTCGGCTTGCTGATACCCGATTACCCCTTTTTCGCGCAAAAGCGAAACGGCCTCCATTGCCAGATGCCAGCGGCTTGTTTGGTTGCGAACGTGCATGTCAAAAGGGGTGGTTGTCGAGCCGTTTTCAATATAGCCATGAACACGGAAACGCTGAGGATTTTTTTGGTCAAAAAGCATGCCTTTGAGTACTTCCGGATAGCCGTGAAAATTGAAAACAACCGGCTTGTCCGCCGTGAAATAATCGTCAAAATTAATCAGCGCACGGCATTCGCTGTTGCCGATTCCGAGAGCCGACAATTCCATAATATTAACAAAACGAACGCGAAGTTCCGGCGCGCCGTTTTTGAGAATGTCAATCGCGACGAGCGCCTCTTTCGTCATGTAATCGCCAATGCCGACAAAGACAATGTCGGGATTGAAGTCGCTGGCGAAATCCCAAATCATCAGCCCTTGCTCCAATTCTTTTTCGGCAAGCTCAACCGTGAGCCATCTTGGCTCAAGGGTTTTGCCGGCGACAATGATGTTAATTTCGTTTTTTGATCGCAGACAATGCCGCAAACAAACCAAGGTGCTGTTGCCGTCCGGCGGAAAATAGGCCTTGATAAAACAGCCGTGCTTCTGAAGCATATTGCCGATAAAACCGGGGTTTTGATGAGAGAACCCGTTGTGCTCCTGGCGCCAGCCGGAAGAAGTGAGAATATAATTAAGCGACGGAATGTCGCCCCGCCAAATTATCTCGCGGGCGATCCTCAAAAATTTGGCGTACTGGTCCGCCATACTTGAAACAATTTGGATGAACGCTTCGTAAGAAGCGAATATCGCGTGCCGGCCGGTTAAAACATATCCCTGGAGCAATCCTTGCAAAGAATGTTCGCTGAGCATTTCCATAACCCGGCCGTCCTGTCCCATATCCTTATCCCACGCTTCAATCGGCCAGACAAAAGCCCGCCTTGTTGTTTCAAACGCCGCGTCCAATTTATTTGAATATGTTTCGTCGGGCGACAAAAGACGAAAATTTTTATTCTTCTTATTTAATTTAAAAACATCGTTCAAAAACAATCCTGTCCGGCGCATACTGCTTGAACCTACGGTGCCGGGAACGCTTGCGTCTTCTGCGTATTTTTTAACGTCGGGCAAAATCAGGTCTTTGACTATTTTACCGCCGAAAGCATGTTTGTTATCGCCCATTTTTAGTCCTTTTTTTGGAATAAAATTCGCCACGTCCTTAATAAAGCCGTTCTTCTTGTCAAAAAGTTCTTCAAAACTATAGGAACGCAGCCACCCCTCAAGCGCTCGCAATTCTTCCGGGTCGGTCTTGGCGTTGCCGACGACAACCTGATGAGAAAGACAATTCCCTTCAATCTTTTGGCCGTGAAGGGTCTTGATGCCCGTCCAGCCCTTGGGAGTTCTCAAAACAATCATCGGAAAGCGGGGGCTGATAACTTTTCGGCCGGCGCGGGCGTTTTTTTGAATCAGCCGGATAAGTTGATGCGATTTTTCCAGAACATCAGCCATTTTTTCGTAAATGTCTTTTCCCTCAACAATGAACGGCTGATAGCCGTAGCCGGAAAAAAGAGCATTGAGTTCTTTATTGCTCATCCGGCCGAAAATCGTCGGGCCAGAAATTTTATAGCCGTTCAAATGAAGAATCGGCAGAACCGCGCCGTTTGTTTTGGGGTCAATGAATTTATTCAGATGCCAGGCGGCCGCGGTCGGCCCGGTTTCGGCCTCGCCATCTCCGATTAGACAGGCGGTCAAAAGATCGGGGTTGTCCAAGACGGTGCCGTAAGCGGTTGAGAGAGCATAACCGAGTTCGCCGCCTTCAAGGATCACTCCCGGCGTTCCGGGATTGGAGTGGCTCGGAAAACCGTAAGGCCAGCTGAAATTTTTTACGACATAGGCGATTCCTTCCGCGTCGCGCGTTGCCTGAGGATAGTATTTCGCGAGCGTTTCTTCCAAAAAAAGATTTGCCTGAAGCGCGGCAAAGCCGTGGCCGGGTCCCAAAATGAAAAGGACGTTTGTTCCGTGTTTTTTAATCAGATAATTCAGGTTGGCGTAAACAAAATTGATTCCCGGAGAAGTTCCCCAATGTCCCAAAAGCCGCGGCTTGATGTCGTCAAAAGAAAGCGGCCGTTCCAATAAAAAATTGTCCCTGAGATAAATCTGGGCCGCGGACAAATAATTTGCCGCTCGCACGTATTTTTTTACGCTTTCGATTGTGTTTGCCATATAATATCAATTTTAACAGATTCTCCTTCAAAACAAAACCGCTCCGGCATAAAAGTCGGAGCGGTTTTGCGAATCGTGAAAGAATCTATATTTTCCCAACCAGCTCAAGTCCCGGCTTTAACGTCTTTTTACCCGACTCCCAGCTTGCCGGACAAACCAGGCCTTTGTGTTCCCGGACAAACTTTGCCGCCTGCAATTTGCGCAACAGTTCTTTGATGCTTCTGCCGATGCTGTTGTCGTGCATCTCATAGGCAACAAGTTTGCCGTCCGGAGCGATGATAAAACTCCCCCGCAAAGAAAGACCTTCTTCTTCTATGTACGTGCCGAATTCCCGGCAGAGTTTGCCGGTCGGGTCGGCGACCATCGGAAATTTGATTTTCTTGATTGCCGGAGAATGATCGTGCCAGGCCTTGTGAACAAAAACCGTGTCCGTGCTGACGCTCATTACTTCGGCTCCCAGTTTTTGAAATTCTTTGTAATTTTCGGCCGCCTCTTCCAATTCCGTCGGACAGATAAAAGTGAAATCAGCCGGATAAAATATCAGAACCAGCCACTTTCCTCTATAACCTGACAACTTAATCTTTTTTACCTTTTCGTCATGATAGGCCTCAAGTTCAAAATCAGGAATTTGTTGGCCAATTTTAAGCATATTTTTAATTTTTTATTTATTGGTAATAATTTCAAATTAAAGTTAACTTGGTCGCAATTACTGAACGAAGCTCGAACCTTTTTTGAACGAAACTCCGACTGATTGCCGCGCGAAGCGCGGCAGAAACTGAACGCTCGGGCGGGCAAAAAGGAAGGGGGTTGGGGGGAAGGAATTTTTGCCCGCCCTCGCTTTCCGATTCCGATTTTTCCGCCGCCGCCGAATTTCGTGCCAGTGAAACTGGCGCGCCGCCTTTTACTTCTTTAATTTACCAGATTGTCAGACAAAATCAAAGTCGGATTTCCTTTTCTAACCATGGGATTTTTTCATTCTTTCTTTTCCAAAATAAATCTTCCCAAATGTAATGCACAGCGAGCTGTTTGTATTTTCCAAATTTTTCAAAATGCTTCAATAATTTTTTGACAGGCACAGGATTTTCGGGGTTGCGGTCAAAAAATAATTTTGAATAAATTTTCTGTTCCCACGGCGAAACATGATTGAAAAAATCCCAATGGTGGAAAACATCAAAAAGTAAATACCAAACGGTTGCGGGCCCAACGCCATAAAGTTTCAGCAATTCTGCCATTTGAGTTTCTCTGTCTTTGGCTCTTAATTCTTTTTCGTTAATCAATCCTTGCGAAAAATAATCATCAAGTTTTTTGATTGACTTTGCCCGATAGCCGACTTTCAAAGCCCGCAAATCATCCTCGCTTACTTTTTGAAGTTTTCCCGGACTCCAAAAACACCATAATTTCTTGCCGTCAAACTCAAGCAATGTCCCATAGTTTTCTAAAAGTGCTTTGAACATCTGAACGGATCGCCGAACCGAAGCATTTTGCAAAACCATTCCTATCATCAGATATTCATACAAACAGCTTGGGTGTCCGGGGCGCATACCACGCCATTTTTTCAAAATCGGATTAAGAAAATGATCGTTCTTAAAAGTGTTATAAAAGTCGCTTAAATCAAGATTGAAGTTATAAAGATATTTTATTTCCTCAATAAGCGAACCAACAAAACCAGCCGACAATTTTTCTTTTGCATAAATCTTTATCTCGACAAGCGGATTTGCGGCAGTCCCTTTGTTTGAAAATTTAATGCCAAGACATTTTCCTCGCCAGTTCCAAGTTTGCCAACGAATACCCGCCTCCCAATAATTATCGCCCGAAGTGAAGTGATCGGGCTTGTGAAATGTAGGGTCAAAAGTAAAAGGTTTTGTTGGCTTTACTTTTACTATTTTCTGTAAGTTAAGTTTAGTTTCTTTTTTCATTTTTACTCAATAAATCCGCCGTGGCAGTATAACCGGCAAACTACCTCGTTGTTTTTTGATATTTCTTCTAATCCGGTAAAATTTGCTAAATCACCATCAGTCTTAAAAGTATATTTCCACTCGCCATTTACAAATTCTTTCGGCCCGCGAACTGGTATATTGTCGCCGGAACCAGACATCAAAGCTGGCCGCAAAATAGCGTCAAATAAACCCTCGCTTATTTCGTTATTGAGCGTAAAGCCATAGTAATTCATACCCCAAGCGACTTTACCACTTTTGTAAACGATTTCCTCGCCAATAAATTTAGTGGCGCCAAAATAAGTGTCGTGATAAGTTAAGTCGCCTTTTTCAAAATGATAGTCGCTTGAGCCGGGGCGTAGCGGAGACGCTTTTTTGACATTTTCATTGGCGTAAGTGTTCAAATTCGCTTCTCTCAAAAAAGCGTCTAAAACATCAATCGGTAAATCTGAGAAATTTGGCAACTGATAATCAGGCGTGCCGACAGACAAGCCGTATTTAATCATCTCGTCGTAGTCAGATTTTTTACTGCGGTCTATCTTGAAAACTTTATCTTTGAAAATTACAAAATGATACTGATCGTTGCGATAATCGATATACCAGCCGTGTTCAGGGTCAAGTGCTTTGCTTAATTTTTCGGCTAAACTTTCTGCTTCGTTTTTAGTAACTTCAATCGTGTCCAATGTCCATTGCGAAAGCCACGGCGTTTGATGTTCGTCCGTCACTTTTTCAACTCTCGTTGAGATTATATTTACTTCTTTGAGAACTCCTTTATCACTCAAAGATTCCTCAATTATGTCGCCCTTGTAGTTATTCATAGTAATTCTTTCGGCTTAACGCCGACGGCTTTCGCCATTTTGTTAATGGTTAATAAAGACGGATTGCGTTTGCCTCGCTCAAGTCCGCTGATATAACTCCGATGAACACCCAATTTTTCGGCTATGTCACCCTGCGACATCTTCTTTTTCAGACGGATTTCGCGAAGACGCTTCCCAAATTTTGTGATTTCACTTTTCATAATTTTTATCCACTTGCATTAATTTTAGCAAATGTTATATGATTGGTCTATGGAGAGCAATTATATAACAGACAAATGGCGGCGCATTTCGCAAAGCGAAATACGAAATTCGGCGGCGGCGGAAAAATCGGAATCGGAAAGCGAGGGCGGGCAAAAATTCCTTCCCCCCAACCCCCTTCCTTTTTGCCCGCCCGAGCGTTCAGTTTCTGCCGCGCTTCGCGCGGCAATCAGTCGGAGTTTCGTTCAAAAAAGGTTCGAGCTTCGTTCAGTAATTGCGACCAATTCAGACATTTTGAAAATTGAGAGGCATTTGGTTGCTCGCAAAAAGCCCTGTATTTCGGAATTAAATCGTAAGGGTGGACAAATTCAAATTCAGTTTTTCGGGAAAGCAAACGACGGTTCGGAATTGCGGAGCAATTCACAAATGAAATTTGTATCCAATTTTTTCCGTTTTTTGCCAAAGGCAAAAACACAAAGCAAGTTTTTAATCTCGCGCTTTTGGTCAAAGACGACTAATAATTAAGGAGTAACCATTATGAAAACAAAATTTTTTCTCTACGCTCGCAAATCAACGGAAGACGAGGAACGGCAAATAATGAGCATTGAAGCCCAGCTTGCGGAGTTGGCGGAATATGCCAAGCGAGAAAATATAGAAATTGCCGAAACCTTTATTGAATCAAAAAGCGCAAAGAAACCCGGCCGAGAAATTTTTAACGAGATGATGAGCAAAGTTCATGAGAGCAAAGAGCCGATTGGCCTTATTGCGTGGCACCCCGATAGATTGGCTCGTAATTCCGTTGACGGCGGTCAAATAATTTACAGCATAGACATCGGCAAGATTGTTTCTTTGCGCTTTCCGACTTTTTGGTTTGAGCCAACTCCGCAAGGGTTGTTTATGCTTCAAGTCGCCTTTGGCCAATCAAAATATTATTCCGACAATTTGTCGGAAAATGTTAAGCGAGGGATTAGGCAAAAACTCAGGCGTGGCGAATGGCCCGGCCTTGCGCCGTTTGGTTATGTGAATAATCCGAAAACAAGAACTATTGAACCCGAACCGACAAAATCAAGGTGCGTTGTTAAAGCGTTTGAGGAATTTTCGCAAGGCCGGCACACTTTGGAATCTTTAGGCCAACGCCTGAGTTTTTGGGGCGTGGTGAGCGGAACCGGAAAACCGATCTGCAAAGCGACTTTACAAAGAATGCTGACTAATCCCGTATATCTTGGAATTATTAAACATAACGGCGAAAGCTATGAGGGCGGTTTTCCGTCAATTGTTTCCAGAGCGACTTTTGAAGCCGTCCAAAAAGTATTAAAACAGCGAGCAAGACCTCGCAAAAGCAAAAAGAGGCATAACTTCCCATTTGTCGGGCTTCTCACCTGTGGCGAGTGTGGCGGAGCCATTACCGCACAATTTGCCCACGGACACGGTGGAACATACCGCTATTACCGTTGCACGAAAAAACTGGGCAAATGTTCGCAAAGGTATTTGCGCGAGGACTTGCTCGCCAATCAATTAAAATCGCGGCTTCAAAATGTCGCTCTTGACGACGACTGGGCGGAAAAGATGACAGCTCAAGTTGATGTTTGGGAAAAAGACAACGCCCAGTCGGCGCAATCTTTCGCCCAAAATCTTGATGAGAAAATAAAAGAAGCAGAAACAAAACTTGATAAACTGGTCAACGCATTTTTAGACGGAAGTATTGAAAAAGAAACTTACCTTGTGAAAAAAGACGAACTTATTAAAACAAAAATAGACCTCAATAAAAGAAAGTCCGATTTTGGGCGAAAGGGAAACAATTGGGTTGAACCTTTGCGGGATTGGATAAAAACAGCTCACCACGCTGAAAAACTTGCTTTGTCCAATGATTTTTACGAAATAAAATCATTGACGGAAAAAATTGGAACGAACCGTCGTTTGCTTTCCCGAAAAACTGAATTTGAATTTGTCCACCCTTACGATTTAATTCCGAAATACAGGGCTTTTTGCGAAGCGAGACCCGCCGAAGGCGGGGCGAGCGAGCAACCAAATGCCTCTCAATTTTCAAAATGTCTGAATTGGTCGGGACGCCGGGAATCGAACCCGGGCTGCAAGACCCCCAGCCTCGCGTACTACCACTATACGACGTCCCGAAAAAAGGCCGCGGACTGGCCGCGGCTCTTTAGGCGTTACTTCTTTTCCTTATAAAGAGTTCGCATGCATTCGGTGCAGATTTTGGCCTTTTTCCCCGAAGGCAAAACAGCCCATTGAAGATTAGGGTATTTTCTTTTTTTCGTTGTCGGGTTATACTTACCGCGTAGCTTTATCAGGCGCGTGACCAAAGTTGATTTTTTACCGCAATTTAGACAGATTCTGGACATAAAAATATAATCTTTTAATTTTCTGATTCGTAGGTATCATACTATAATTTTATTTTTTTTGCAACATGCCGATTGAATTTTACGTTTTTTACATTGCCGTACTAATTTTTTCCGTCGTAATCCACGAGGTGTCGCACGGAACGATAGCCAACCGGCTCGGCGACCCGACGGCAAAATTCGCCGGCCGCTTGACTTTGAATCCCATTAAACATTTAGATTTATGGGGATCCATTATATTGCCGGTCTTTTTAATACTTGTAAGAAGTCCAATTCTTTTCGGCTGGGCAAAGCCGGTGCCTTATAACCCCTATAATCTCAAGAACCAAAAATGGGGGCCGGCCATGGTGGCCGCGGCGGGTCCGGCCAGCAATTTGCTTTTAGCGGTTTTCTTCGGCCTGATTATCCGGCTTGCCGGCGCCTTTGATCAATCGGGATTTTTCGGCCTGCTCGCCGGCTATTTTCAAATCATTGTTTTTTTAAACTTAACCTTGGCGATTTTTAATCTTCTGCCGATACCGCCGCTTGACGGCTCAAAAGTCCTTTTTGCCGCCCTGCCTTATTCTTACGAACACATTAGAGTGTTTCTTGAACAATACGGCCTCGTTATTCTTCTTTTTGTACTTTTTTTCGGAGGTAATTTCATCTTTCCCGTCATCCGATTTCTTTTTCAAATAATCACCGGAACCGACATTTTCTGATTTTGAAACAACCTCAAAGATAAAACCCCAATTTGGATCGGGGTTTTTAAATTTTATTGATTAAACCTCTTCAAATATAAACGGCGGACGATGAAAAATATTTTTCATCTTTTCCCGCCATTCACTTTTATTTTCGGTCCCGTCGAGCAGATACAGCAGCGCGGCGAACGAAGACAGCAAAGAATTTCCGTCCTGAGGAGTGAAGCAGGTTCCTTCAATCTCTCTTCCGCCGTTCAAGACCTCAAGCGACGGCAGGCAGACGACGGTTTGATTTAAAATTCTTCCGAAATGCCCCCAGTCGCGTCCGGCGGAAAAGACGACGTTGTTCATCGTCTGGTGCGTCGTGGCGGTTAAAGGATTTTCCCAAAAACGGGCGGTTGCTTCGGCCAAAGTCAGCGATGTTTTCAGTTTTAAATTGAAATCAATCACGTGCATGTACGGGTTGGGCGACTTGTGCGCCCGGCTGTGGATGTCCAGATCGCCACGGACGCTGATCGTCCTCAAGACCGCCATTGCGTCAGCCGCCTGATGCGAACCAAACTTCGGATCGCTCGGAGTTCCAACCTCAATTCCGATGATTCCTTTCTTTTGGCTGACGTCGCTTACGCGGCGCTGGAGATAAAAGCGTCCGCTTTCCAGATAATCCGGCCCTTCATGCGCCAGGACCAAAGTTTGCAGAATGGCCAAAATGTTGTGGGTATTGCAGGAAACCACCTGAATAAATTTATGCGGCGAGCCGGACCAATAAAGCGCCTTATTATTGATATTGTAAGCGAAAGGGATTCCGAATCCCTTGGCGCCGCCTTGGGCGATAAAACCACGGCACTTTTGCGTATGGTGCCGATAAAAATAAAAATCCTCCTTCATTTTCAAAGCCAGATCGTCCTTCGTGCAATCAATGATGACATTGGCCAAAGAAAGAGCTGTTTCAAAATCATAATCCGGCGTCATGCCGAATTGAACGAACTGTGAAAATTTTTCTTCATACGCGCAGATTTTGGCGCCGCAGGATTGAAAACGCCGAACCATGCCGACATCTTCAACCCGGGGCGTATTTTTGAGAATTATGATTTCGTCAATTCCGAGCTGACTTTTAAGCTCCAAAGCGGCTTTTGCCAGCGGCTGGCCGATCGTTCCGGTGCCGACAATCAGTACTCTTGTCATTTTCTCTCCGATTTGTTGTCAAAGAACCTCTGCTTTTTGTTTAACATTTAACGGACTAAAAGTCAATTTTGCCAAATAAAAAAGCTTTGCCGCCAAGAAGTTAAGTGATTTTAGAAAAAATCCAAGTGGGTGCCCGCAATTTCGGCCCACAGGCCGAAATGATATAGAGCTCCCGGTCAAGAACGATTGACCTAAAATCATGCTTGACTTTCTTGTGCGGCAAAGCTGTTTTAATTATAGCGCATTTCCAAAGGCAAGTAAATTCTCTTTGACGGCAAACTCGGGCGGCCAGCTCAGGCGGTTTTGATAATGCGGTCAACGTCGCCGATTTCATCCAGAATTCCCGGAATTAAATCATATTTTTTCGCCTCTTCAAACGACACCCATGCGTATTCGGTCAGGTCCTCGCATAATTTGACCTCTCCCGAACCATATTCGCACCAGTAAGAAAGCGTGATTACAGGGTAGCCGTCCGGACGGACGAAAACCAAATCCGTCAGATAGCGGGGCTTTTCTATTTCAAGATTCACCTCTTCTCTTACTTCCTTTCTCAACAGCCAATCAATGATTCCGTACCAGGCGTCGGTTGTGGTTTTGGGCACGTTTTTATATTCGGTCAGCACGAGTTTGCCGCCCGGCACGGTCCATATGTTCGGGTACGCTTTTTCACGGGGCGAGCGTTTGACGATGAGAAACTTACCGTCTTTGGCGATAATGGCCGTGGCGACGACGAAATGAAGGCGGGGATCCAATTGATTTGACATAAGGAACGCCTGCGAATTAAAACATTATATCCTCCTCGGCGCGTTTGTACTCAAAGATTTCCTCCGCGGCAAACCAAAACGCGAGCTCGTGCGTCGCTTCCTGAGGCGTTTCCGAAGCGTGAATCAGATTATGAACCGCCCGCTGATTTTTATTGGCCAAAGCAGCCGAGTCAACCGAAAAATCGCCGCGGATAGTTCCCATCTCGGCCAGCGCCGGAATGGAATTGCCGACTAATTTTCTGACCATGTCAACGCTGTGAATTCCTTCCACAACTATTTTTACGATCGGTCCGGAAGTCATAAAATTGATAATCCACTCCCTGACCGCGACTCCGATTTTCATCGGGTCGTCGGTGCCCATTTCTTTAATCGGATCCCAGCCGTACTTTGCGTAAGTCGCCAATGACTTTTCGCCGAGCCGCTTGACCCATGCCTCGTCTTTCGGATAATGAAAATCTATTTGTTCTTTGCTCGCCCGAAGCATTTTCAGGGCGATAACCTTCAGGCCGCGCTTTTCTATCCGGCCAATAATTTCTCCGATCAAACCGCGCTTAACGCCGTCCGGCTTGACCAATACGACGGTGCGTTCTTGTGTTGGATGAGACATAATTTTACGAAATATTAATTAACGCGAATATATGAATAAAATATCACAAATATTTTGAACAATCAACTTTTTCACCTCTCGGTTTTCACTTTCAACTCTCGACCATTGCTCAATATTTCAACCGTGCCGTTTATGTCGTTTCTGAAAATTTGCGTTCCAAATTGTCCAAGCCGCGTCAAAACTTCGCGGGTCGGGTGGCCATAGGAATTTTTACGGCCGACCTGAATCACGGCGATTTTTGGGCCAACGGCTTTTAAAAATTCTTCGGAACTTGAGGTCTTTGAACCGTGATGAGCGACTTTCAAGACGTCCGAGGCCAAATTTGCGCCGTTTTCGGCCGCGAGTCCGATTTCAACCGGCGCCTCGATGTCGCCGGTAAGCAGAAAAGAATTTTTGCCGAAACTCAGACGGCCGACAATTGAGGCGTTATTCACGTCGCCGGAATAATATTTGCCGGCCAAATCTTTTTCGGGATGCAGAATTTCAAAATAAACCCCAGAGCCCAGCCGAATTTTCTGTCCTTTTTTGGCGATCGTCACGGAAATATTTTTCTCTTCAATGACCTTTTGCCATTCCGCGAAAGCCGGTGAATTATACAAAACGCCGGTGGTCAAAATCCGGCCGATTTTATACCGTTTCGCGACTTCAATCAGGCCGGCCATGTGATCAAGCTGAGGGTGAGTCAAAATCATCAAATCAATCGAGCGATCGTAAAAAGGCATCAGCCGCCCGAGCCGCGACAGAATTATCGAATCCGGCCCGCCGTCCACGAGGACTTGATTGCCGGCAGGGGTCTGAATGAAAATAGCGTCGCCTTGGCCGACGTCAAGATAATTAACGGACACGGAATCGCCGGGCGGCAATGTCAGGACGACAAACCAGACCAAAAACGCGATTGCCGCGAAAAATCCCAAAAAATAAAATTTTAAATTCTTGATAAACCTTGACTTTTTCATTAATATGAATTATACTATAATAACAAAATTTAAAAGAAAGGGGGGAATGGAGACGACCGACGAGACAAAAAACGCCTGCCACGACAGATTCGAAGAAGGACGGGGAAACAGCACGGGTCCCGAACACATGACAGAGACAAACCAGCTGGTGGAATGCCTGCACTGCCCCGACGTGGCGGAATGCTGGGAAGACAAAGAACAAATTTTTAATCTTTTAAGACAAAACCAGTACAGCCAGGAATAACAAACGTTTAATCAAACGGGGCCGGAAAATAAACCGGCTCTTTTCTTTACCCCGTTAGAAGTCCGGCAATATCCTTGCGGACATAGGTTCAGACAGGCGAAGCCGACTTACGTCTCCGTTCTTGCTGTGGCAGACAACGTTTAACGACTTCTAACGGGGTTTAACCAAAAACCAAGCCAAATCAAAAGAGCGTAATACAAAACGGCGAAAATAAAAGGGAAATTAAAAATTTCAAGCGAAGCGTAAGGAAATTTGGCCAGGCCTTCGACAACCCAAATTTCATAGCTCAAAAACAGCCAGACAACGGAAGCGGCGATCTTGGCCAAGGGCATAAAAACAAAACCGAGCGCGGCCGAAATAAAACCGAAAAACATGGTCAGCGGAATTGCCGGCAAAATCAAAACGTTGGCCAAAGGAGAAATCAGGGAGAGCCGGTCGAAATTGTAAATTAAAACCGGCAGAACCGCCGCTTGAGCCGATATCGTCGTCAGGAATATTTCTTTTATTTTTTCAAAAGCGCGCTTTGCAAACGGCGTTGATTTTTCTTCCATTTCCTGTTTCATGAAAATTCTCGCCAAAATCGGCTGGAAATAAATCAAGCCCAACGCGGCCAAAAAAGAAAGCTGAAAGCCCGCGTCCCAACGCAAAAGTTTCGGATTAAACCAAAGCATCGCCGCGGCGGCGAAAACAAGAGCGTTGGTAACCTGATAAATCCGCCCTTCTTTCGAGGCCAACAAAACCAAAGAACCCATGATCGCGGCCCTGACCACCGAGGCCTGAGCGCCGGTCAACGCGGTAAAAAATAAAATGGTCAGCAAAGTGAGCCAAAAAATCATCGGCCGCGACAATCGCAAAAATCCCAAAAACGCGGCCAGAACGAAAGCAATGATGGTTATGTTGTAGCCGGAAATGGCAATAATATGAGTGACGCCGGCAGTATTAAAAGCCTCCATCAAATCCGGCGGAATGGCCTGGCGGCTGCCGATCAAAAGCGCGCTTAAAAATGAGACTTGCGGCTCGGGCAAAATTTGAGCGATAACTTCTTCAAACTTATTTTTGAAAGATAAAATATATCGGTAATAAATTTTTCCGTTGCCGAAAGAAATCTGATTGATGTATTTTGGATAAGCGATAACGGAAAAAATATCGTCTTTTGCCAAAAAGGCGCGGTAATCAAAATCATCAAATTTCGGCGGGGTCTTCAATTTGCCGACGATCTCTATTTCGTCGCCGTACTGATATCGCGGATATTTTCGGGCCGTTACGATGATTCTTCCGCCGACGCCTGCCTGCGCAGGCAGGTTTGTCTCGGCGTTGCCGGCCAATTTAATTTTCGACGCCCTGACTTCGTATTTGACGGCTGCCGGCCCGGCCTCCGGTTCATTATCGATGATTCCGATAATGGACGCTTCCCCCAAATCGTTGTAAGAGCTTATCGGAATTTCCGGCGACAAATTCTCCGGCTTTGAAAGAAAATCCTGCCGCCAAAAAGCGACCGCGGCGACAATGACGCAAAAACCCAGCAAAACAATTTTTTTGTTCTTCCAAAAAACGGAAATTAAAAATATTCCCAAAATCAAAATTCCCCCTAAAAATGGCGGGGAAATTTTGATTAAAGAACTCAGTCCGATTCCAACAATGAAAGAAAAACAGAGGAGTAAAAATATTTTCGCCTTGGACATGATAAAGCTAGATTGTGCAGGTCGGGCAGGAGCCGGGCAGAATATCAGGAATAGTCGCTTCGGGGTCTTTAAGTTCGGGCGAAATTTCCTGCTCCATGACCAACTTCGTTTCCTCCTTTTGAGGCGCCGCTCCGACTTGCAGAATCTGCATTTGTTTTGAACCGCTTCTGTAAATGGTGATGCCCTTGCATCCGTATTTATAAGCCAGCATATAGGCCTTCTTCACGTCCTCAAGAGTGGCGGTTTCCGGAAAATTGATGGTTTTAGACACGGCATTGTCAACGTGTTTTTGAAAAGCCGCCTGCATTTTGACGTGATCTTCGGGAGAGATATCGTGAGCGGTCACAAAAATTTTCTGCCACCTCAAAGGAACTTCTTTCAATCCCTGAACGCTTCCGGTCGCCGCCACTTTGTTCAACAAATCATCCGTATAAAAGCCTTCTTTTCGCGCGATTTCTTCAAAAAGAGGATTAATTTCAAGCAGTTCAACTGGTTTTTCCGCTTCTTTGCCGATAAAAGAATAGCGCCTATAAACCAAGGCAAAAATCGGCTCAATTCCCTGGGAAACTCCGGCAATGATGCCGATGGTACCGGTCGGCGCGATAGTGGTCGTCGCGACGTTTCTCATTCTCGTCCCGCCTTTTCTGTCAAAAACGCTGCCTTTAAAATTCGGAAAAACGCCCCGTTTTTTGGCCAGCTCGTTTGACATTCGATCCGCTTCGTCGTCGATGAACTTCATGATTTTGGACGCCAACTGAAACGCCTTTTGCGAGTTGTAGGGAATCGCGAGCCGAATCAGCATGTCGGACCAACCCATCACGCCCAAACCGATGCGGCGATTACCGCGAGTCATTGCCTCTATTTCGGGCAAAGGATAGCGGTTCATCTCCACGACGTTATCCAAAAAATGAACCGCGTCGCGCACGGTCTCGCGCAAATGTTCCCAATCAACGTCCCACCTCTGCTTTTTTTGCTTCAACATCTTGATCAAATTAATGCTCCCCAAATTGCACGACTCATACGGCAACAGCGGCTGTTCGCCGCACGGATTGGTCGCCTCAATCTTGCCCAAGTACGGCGTCGGATTGCCCCGCTCATTGTTCATTCTGTCAATGAAAACCACGCCCGGATCGCCCGTTTCCCAGGCAAGTTTCACGATTAAATCCAAAACTTCCCCGGCATCCAATTGCTTGATCGTCTGACCGCTGCGGGGGTTTATCAAATCATAGTTTCTTCCCTTCTCGACGGCGTCCATGAACTCGTCGGTGATGGCGACGGAAATGTTGAAATTTTGCAAAATTCCTTCGCTCTTTTTGGCGGTGATGAACTCCATGACGTCGGGGTGATCCACTCTCAGAATTCCCATGTTCGCTCCTCTTCTTTTTCCGCCCTGCTTAATCACTTCCGTCGCTTTGTCAAAAACGGTCATGAAAGAAACCGGGCCGGAAGCGACTCCGCTTGTTGATTTAACGACATCCCCTTTCGGCCTCAAACGCGCGAACGAAAATCCGGTGCCACCACCGCTTTGATGAATCAAAGCGGTGTCGCGAATCGCGCCGAAAATGCTTCCTATTGAATCTTCAACCGGAATGACGAAACAGGCGGAGAGTTGCTGAAGAACCGAGCCGGCGTTCATCAAAGTCGGAGAATTTGGCAAAAACTCCAAAAGAGCTTTCATCCGAAAAAATTTTTCTTCGGTTTTAAAAAGCTCGTCGTCACCGATGTTGGGATTATAAATCTTTTCGGCCGCGGCGATATTCTGAGCGACCCGCTTGAATAGGTCGCTGGGCGTCTCAATCAATTTTCCGTTGACGTCTTTTCTCAAATAGCGCGATTCCAAAACCTTCAGGGCGTTCGGCGTCAATTTTATCTTTACGTCTTTTGCCAAAAGAAAATACTTTAATTCCCGAATTTCGGTCCGCTTTTGGCGATAGGCGGCGTAAGCATCGGCCACGTTTTTAAAACCCTCGACTTGAAGGGTTTCAATGACGATATCCTGAATATCTTCCACTCCCGGAGTTCGTTTCTGGAACCGTTCGTTTAAAACTTTCACGGCTTTATCCGAAATTCTCTTCGCCACGACGCCGTCCTCTTCGCCGGTCGCGGTAATCGCTTTATGGATCGCGTCGGTAATCCGCTTCTGGTCGAAAGGAACAACCCGACCGTCCCGTTTTTTGATTTGCTGAATTAAATTTTTCATTCTTATTTTATCATTTTAAAGCTTTTTATCATCGCGTCGGCAATCTCTAAAAATTTTACAACAGCCGGGTCTTGCCGAGAAGGATTAAAATGGCTTTCGCTTGAAACCGTCAACGCGTAAATTTTGCCGCCGTAAGGGAGATAAACAATCCTTGCCGAACCGCCTTCGGCGTCCAAATATTGCTCAAGGCCGGAGATTCCTGGAACGGAAATCTCTTTTTCGTAATAATCCAATCTGAACGCTTTGTCGGCCTCATAAAGTTTTTTAAGTTCGGCGGCTTCCTTCGCGGAAAGAAAACGATCAAAACTTCCCAAACCGGCGCCCGGCTCATCGGTTTGCTCCAGCCACCCCTGAAGATCAAACTGCTCCGGATTTTCCTTGACCGAAACAAAAAACAAGCCGGGGACGGCGGGCGTTTTTCCTTCGCCCCGCGGTTCGACCGCAGGTTCAAACATCGCGTAACCCTCGGTTTCCCGAACGTTCCAGTCTTTGGGATGGCTGATTTCGTACTCGCCGGAAAAACTTTTATAAAGCGACATTTCGACAACGGCTTTTTCTTCCTTGGTCAATTCTTTTAATTCCTGTTCAAGTTTTTCGGTTTTTGTCATTTCTCTTTCAATCGCGATCCAGCTTTGCTGCCAGAGATAATTAAAATAAATAAACGCCGCGATGACGAGTCCGGCGAGAATCAGCAGAAAATACGGATACTTCTCAATAAAATATTTCTTGAGACGTACTTCAGTCTCCTGTTCGTAATAAACCATTTTGATTTTTTACTTCATTTTCTTTCTGATGAACGTCGGGATGTCCCATTCGGTTTCGTCTTTCAAATCCGAATCTGACGAAACAATCTTCTTGGTTTTGTGGTCGGCGCTCTGCCGAAAGAGTTCCTCGGACGGCGCCTTCTTCTCCGTTTCGGCGTTCGCGGCGCCGTTTATTTTTAAAGGTAATGAAACGGTTTTAACCGGCGCCCCCTCGTCAAAACCGGTGGCTATAACGGTCACTTTGATCTCGCCTTTCTTCAACTTATCGTCATGTATCGCGCCAAAGATGATTTTGGCGTCGGAGTCAATCGATTCGGTTATTACTTTGGCCGCCTCGTTGACTTCAAGCATGCCGAGATCCTGGCCGCCGCTGATGGAGAAAAGAACGCCTTTTGCGCCGTCAATGGAAAGTTCAAGCAAAGGAGAATTTATGGCCGCCTTAGCCGCGACAATCGCCCGATCTTCGCCTGTGGCCGAGCCGATACCCATCAAAGCCGAACCCGCGTTCTGCATAATCGCCCGGATGTCGGCGAAGTCAACGTTAATTATTCCCGGATAGGTGATTAAATTGGAAATTCCCTGCACGCCCTGGCGCAAGACATCGTCAACCTTCGCGAAAGCGTCAATTAAAGAAGTGTTTCTGTCAATAATCTGCAAAATCCTGTCGTTGGGAATGACAATAAGCGCGTCAACGCGCTCTTTCAATTGAGCCCATCCTTCTTCGGCGAGCTGCCTTCGCTGAGCGCCTTCAAAACTAAAAGGTTTCGTCACAACGCCTATGGTCAAAGCGCCCGAATCCTTGGCAATCTCCGCGATCACCGGCGAAGCGCCAGTGCCGGTTCCGCCGCCCAAACCGCAGGTAATGAAAACCATGTCCGCGCCTTTGAGCGCCTGCTGAATCTCTTCCCTGTTTTCTTCGGCCGCCTGGCGGCCGATTTCTGGATTCATTCCGGCGCCCAATCCTCGCGTCGCATTTTTGCCGATGTGAATTTTTTCATTGGCTTTGCAGTTATGCAAATCCTGGGCGTCGGTGTTGACGGCCAAAAACTCGACGCCTTTGATGTTCGCCGCCACCATCCTTGATATGGCGTTCCCGCCGCCGCCGCCGACTCCGACCACTTTAATTTTCGCGAATGTCTCCATGTCCGGTTTTATTTGAGGCATAATAACTAATTCAAAATGCAAAAATCAAAATGCAAAATGCGTAAATATCTTCTTATTTTATTTATCATTTTGAATTTTGAACTATCATTTTGAATTTTAATATTTGATTTTTGATTTACTTAAGGCAATATCGCCCTGAACCAATGCTTAATTTTATCAAAAATTGAGCCGTCCATCAATGGGATTTTTGGGACCATTGAACCGAGCCCCTCTTTCTTGCCTTCAAGGTCCTGACCCATCAATACAAGGCCGAGGGCGCAAGCGAAAGCGGGGTCGTCAACCCTGTCAACCAAGCCGCCCAATTCTTCGGCCGGAAAGCCGATTTGCGCCGGCAATTTCAATTCCCTTTTGGCCAAATCAACGAGTCCCTGCAATTTCGCTCCGCCGCCGACGAGGATGACTCCGGCCGGCAGCATGCCTTGGCGGTTTATCTTTTTTAATTCTTTATTTACCAGATCAAAAATCTCGCAAATCCTCGCTTCAATGATGTCCGCCAGCATCCGTCGCGAAACTTTCGTTTGATCTTCAACGCCGAACTTCGCCAAATCAATCGTTTCTTTTTTCCCGATTTCCGAGGCCGCGCATGAACCATACTCCAATTTTATTTTTTCGGCAACGTCAATGGAAGTTCTCAAGCCGATCGCGATGTCGTTCGTAATGTGTCCGGAACCGATCGGCAAAATATTCGCGTAAACAATGTCTCCGTCTTCAAACACGCCCAGTCCCGTCGTGCCGGCGCCCAGATCGAGGGTTAAAACGCCCAGCTCTTTTTGACGGGAATTCAGAACGGCGCGGCTTGAAGCCAAAGAAGACAAAATGAATTCACTCGGTTCGATTCCCGCCTCCGACAAACACTTGTTTAAATTTTTTAAAACCGGCGTTGAGCCCTCAATGATCAGAACGTCGACTTCCAAACGGATGCCGTGCATGCCGACTGGGTCTTTTATGCCTTTTTCGCTGTCAATGATGAATTCTCTCGGAATTACGTGAAGTATTTCGCGATTAGCCGCGAGGGTCACCGCCTCGGCCTGGCGGATCGCGCGCATCACGTCGTCTTCGGAAATCTCCTGATCCGCCCTTGATACCGCGACCACCCCGCGGGACGAACGACAACCGATGTGGCTTCCGCCGACGCTCACGTAGGCCTCACGAACGGAAACGCCGCTTGCCCGCTCGGCCATTTTCACGGCTTCCCGTATGCTTCTTGCCGCGGCGTCAATGTCGGTAATTATGCCTCTTCGCAATCCGTTCACGGAAGATTGGCCCGTCCCAAGAATACGAAGTTTCTGCGCCGCTCCGAGCTTCTGGGCAACGACCGTTTGAACCGTGGAAGTTCCGATGTCTAAACCTATGATGATGTCGTTTTTCATAACGAATGCGAATTTTTATTTGATTATTTCCATTATTTTACTTTGGGTTTTCTCCATTTTTTTTGCTTCCCTCGCGCTCCGCTCGTGTTCGTATCCCGCCAGATGCAATATGCCGTGGATCAGCAAAATAATCAGTTCTTTCAATAAAGAATGTTTGCTTCGTTTTGCCTGTTTCCGCGCGACCGGCAAACAGACGACCACCTCTCCCAATCTTATAATTTTTTCCGGCGCTTTGACAAATTTTTTGCCCCGTTCAATCTGGCTGAACGACAGGACGTCGGTCGGCTTGTCTTTGCCTCTATACGTTTTATTCAGCGCCCGCATTCTTTTCCCGCCGACCAGCGCCAAACTCACTTCCGCTTCCTTGCCCCGAGCCAAGCCGAGGGTTTTTTTTATCTCCTCAAGCGCCGCTTCCGCCGCTTGCTTAAGACGCTTCTCTTCAATCCTTGTTTTGGTAAGATTGTTAATTTCAATCATCCTAATTTGGCCATTTCTTCTTTCACAATCTTACTGACCGCCCCTCCCTCGGCGCGGCCTTTTGTCTCTCTCATCAGCGCGGCCATCACTTTCCCGAAATCTTTTTCGGTTTTGGCTCCGGATTTCGCGATTGCCTCTTTGACTTTTGCCTTCAATTCTTCTTCGCTCATCTGCGCCGGCAAGTACGCCATAAGCATATCAAGCTCGGATTTTTCTTTGGCTGCCAGCTCAGGCCTGCCGCCCTTTTCAAACTGTTCGCTCGCGTCTTTGCGTTTTTTTGCTTCGCTTGAAATCACCCCGAGCAATTCTTCTTCGGTCAATTCAACGTCCCGTCCGGTCTTCTCTCTTGTCCTTTTTTCGATTTGCTTATTATAAATCGCGGAAATGAGCATTCTTAAGACCGAACGCTTTAATTCGTCGCCGGTCTTAAACGTTTCTTTCAAATCGGATTGGATTTTTTGAAGCGTCATGCGATTTAACGATATTTTTTGTACGGTTTTTCCTCTTCCTTCAAAAGACCGAGCTTTCTCTGCCGCTCCATTTCTTTTGTTTTTTGAATGCGGTAAAGCGCGGAAAGTTTTTTCTGCCGTTTGGTCGGTTCCGCCCGATGATACCTTTTCTTTCTCGCTTCAACCAAAACATGGCTTTGCTGCACCCTGCGGGTAAAGCGCCTCAAAAAACTTCCTGTTGTTTCTTTTTCTTTTTTCTTTAAAAATACCGGCATAAAAACACCTCCTTTCAATTGTTACGAATTTACGAATCCGTACGAATATACAAATAAAGATTTGGGATTTCAAGATTCGTATATTCGTACAAATTTGTACATTTATAAATTAAGGCATTTCTCTCTTTTTTCCAACCTTCCATCCTCCCAGCAAATGCAAATGCAAATGATCAATCAACTGTCCGCCGCCTCGCCCGACGTTGAAAACCAATTTGTAGCCGGATTGAGCAAGACCAAAATCCTTCGCGACTTTCTTGGCCATTAAAATCATTTCGGCAATCAACTTTTCATCCTTCCCTTCCAAGTCGTTGACGGAATCAATGTGTTTTTGCTCCATTTTCGGGACAATCAAGAGGTGGATTGGGGCGCTGGGACGAATGTCCTTAAAAACCATCAAATCATCGGCATCATAAACTATCTCCGACGGCAATTGTTTATTTACGATTTTGCAAAAAAGACAATCCATAAATTAACCGCTACTTCTTCAATCTCTTCTTCACCTCGTTCAAAATTTTCTCAAGCGGAATGATTTCCTGAACTCCGGACGACATTTCCCGCAAAATAATGTTTCCGTCCATCACCTCTTTTTGTCCCAAAATCAAACTGATCTGCGTTCCCATTTTATCGGCAATCCGAAGCTGGGCTTTTATGCTTTGTTTGCTGAACGCTTCGGCCGGCGCGAGACCGGCTTTGCGAAACTCCTCAAATAAAACCAGACTCTTTTTCTTCGCCCGATCGCCCAATTGAATCAAAAATATTTTCGGGCGAATGCCGGCCGAAGGAACTTTGATTTCCTGGACCTTCATTAAATTGACCGTCCGTTCCACCCCTCCCGCGGCGCCCATGGCCGGCGTGCTTTTACCGCCCAAAACCTCGATAAAATCGTCAAAACGTCCGCCGGCGCCCAAAGCCGCGACTTGCGTCTGAGCGCTGTCGGGCCAAATTTCAAAAACCGTTTTCGTGTAATAATCCAACCCGCGCACCAAAAAAGGGTTCAAATTATAGGGCAGTTCAAGCTCGTCCAAAAATTCCAGAACGCTCTTAAAATGATCGTGGCATTCTTTGCAAAGGTGATCAACCGTGTGCGGCGCCTGACTCTTGAAAAGCTGACATTTTTCGTCTTTGCAGTCAAGGAGCCGCAATGGATTTTCTTTAAAACGCCGGCGGCAGTCCGAGCAAAGCTTTTTAACCCGATTGCGGTAATAATCTTTGAGCAGAGAACGGTAGCCGGGCCGGCAGACCTTGCAGCCGATACTGTTGATTTGAACGGTTAAACCCTTGATGCCGAGCTCCGAATAAATATTATAAAAAACTTTTATCAGCTGGGCGTCAATCACGGGATCGGATTCTCCGATGACTTCAAAACCGAATTGGTAAAATTGGCGATAGCGTCCGGATTGCGGTTGTTCGTAACGGAACATCGGACCGAAATAGAATAATTTCAACGGCTGGGGCAAAACGGAAAGGCCGTGCTCGATGTACGCCCGCATGACTCCGGCCGTGCCTTCGGGCCTCAAAGTCAAAGAATCGCCTCCTTTGGTTTTAAAGGTGAACGTCTGTTTTTCCACGATGTCGGAAGACAGTCCGAGAGTTTTAGAAAAAAGTCCGCTGTCTTCCGCGATCGGCGAGTCAATTCGTTTAAAGCCGTATTCGGCCGCCAAAGTTCTGACGACTTTTCTCAGCCGCTCCCAGTATTTTTGGTCCTGCGGCAAAATGTCGTGAAAACCTTTGGGCGTTTGAAAAATTTGAGCGGTTTTTGGCATAAGTTACGAATTCGTAAATTAGTAATTTGGCGTTTCGAACGCTTGCGCTTTGTTGATAGGCCATGCTCTCAGCCATGTCCGGCCGACAATATAGGACCCGGACAATTTTCCGAAACGGCGGGAATCCAAAGAAAAATCGCGATTGTCTCCCAAAACAAAATAATCGTCAGAACCCAAGGACGCGTCCAAATCGCCCCGGGTAATCCGTCCGCGCAAATACGCGCTTTCATCCAAAACAAACCCTTCCGGCTGATTCCGGTTAAAAATTTTCACGATCCCGCCTTCAATCTTCACCCGCTCTCCCGGCAAGCCGATTATTCGCTTGATGAAATATTGGGAAGTGTCTTGCGGATACTTCAGCACAATGACATCCCCGCGCTTTGGCTCGGAAAAACGGTAAGAAATCTCGTCAACAATCAAATAATCCCGGTCGTAAAAATTCGGCTCCATGCTCGCCCCGCGGACGAAAAACGGTTGAATGACGAAATAACGAATCGGCCCGACGATTAAAAGAGATATGACCGTCAGCTTGGTTATTTCCCAAAGAAAAATTTTAATCTGCCGTAAAAAATTCATGTTTTGTGCTTCCAAGTTAGCACAGATTTTTAAAAAAATCAAATTCTCTTGCAATTAGGATTGCGCCGTGATAGCTTGTTAAAAAGCACCTTGACAAACCGAGGTTTGATTGATGAAAACACCGACAAAACTGGCCGTTCTTTTTGCCGTCATTTATTTCGTCCAGGGCATTGCCGAACCCGGAGGAGGAATCATCGCCCTGCCCCTCCAATTTCTGCTCAAAGAAAACATGGGGCTTGACGCGACTCAGGCGTCGTATTTTCTGGCGAGTTTCACCTGGGCCTGGACCATTAAGCCGCTTTACGGATTCGTTTCCGATTCCCTCCCGCTTTTCGGATACAGAAGAAAAAGCTATCTTGTTTTGATGAACGTCATGGTCGCGCTCAGTTTTTTAACGCTTGCTTTCGCCGTTTCATACAGTTACTCAACCTTGCTTTTAATTTTAAGCGCCGTGTCTTTGGGTCTCGCGTTTTCGGACGTCCTTTGCGACGGACTGATGGTTGAAACCGGCAAAACGCTTAACCTGACCGGTAAATTCCAGTCAATCCAGTGGATTTCAATCAGTATCGCGAGTGTCATCGCCGGAATCGGCGGCGGGTATATGGCCCAAAGCGTCTCTCCCCAGCATTCGTTTCTTTTCATCACATTTTTTCCACTGCTCACAATCGCGACGGCAATGCTGTTCGCGCGGGAGGAGAAAAAGAAAGTTTCGCTTGAGCATCTCAAAAACATCTTCGGCTCGGCAAAGCAGGGATTTTGGTCAAGACCTTTGTGGCTTGCCGCGATTTTTATCTTTTGCTGGAACTTCAGCCCGTCTTTCGGAACGCCGATGCTTTATTTCATGACCGACGAATTGCATTTTTCCAAAATGTTCATCGGAACTCTCGGCTCCATCGGTTCGGTCGGCAGTATTATCGGCGCCGCGGTTTTTTTGAAAATCGGAAAAAAATACGGCTTAAAACAATTGCTGAACATAACCGTCCTTCTTGGGGTAATCAGCACGATCTGGTATCTCTGGCTTGTCGGCGAGAAAACGGCCATTGCTTTCAGCATCCTCGGCGGCATTGTTTCAATGGTTACGCTTTTGGCGATTCTTGATCTGGCGGCCCGTTCCTGCCCGAAAATGGCCGAAGGGACTTTTTTCGCTCTCTTAATGTCGGTCTACAACGGCGGAGCAATGGTCTCAAAGGTCCTGGGCGGTTTTCTTCTTCAATACACCGGCTTGCAAACTCTCATTATTATCAGCGCGGTCTTCACCGCTTTCTGCTGGCTGTTGGTTCCGTTCATCAAAACAAACGACGAACAACAAGAAACTACTAACCAATAACAGATAACAAAAGGTCTGCTTAATCGCAGACCTTTTTAATTTATCTCAATGACCTTAACGCTTTGATAAATTGCTCGCCTCTGTCAAATTCGTTTTGAAATAAATTGAACGAGGCGGCGGCGGGCGATAAAAGAACGGCGTCTCTTTTTTGGGCGAGCCGCCGGGCATGAATGACGGCCTGTTTCATGTCGGGTGCGTCAATCACGGCTTTTAATTTTAGATTTTTGGTTCGCGCGAGGTGTTTTTGAAATTCAACTTTCATCTTCTCGGTCGCCGAACCGGGAAGCAAAATGAGAAAATCCGCGTTTTTTAAAATTTCTCCGGCAAAAACCGAGTAATCCAAATTTTTATCCTCGCCGCCGGCGATAAGAATTAAACGCCCGTTTTTAAACAACGACCTCGCGGCTTTGATTGCCTCAATCCCCGCGCCGGGATTTGTCGCGCCGGAGTCGTTTATATAAGCCACACCTCCGATTTCTCCGACTTTTTCCAAACGATGCGGCAGTAATTTGAGGCGCGGAATCAGCGATAAAATTTCTTTTCGTGAAATCTTAAAAAGTTTCGCGATCTCAATCGCGGCCGCGAGATTCGCGGCGTTATGAGCGAGCGAGAGAAAAGGAATGGATTTTGCGACGATTTTTGAAAAATAAATTTTTTTTGAACGCGCGTTTTTTGTCAGTTTTTCAAGCAGGCGATTGTCTTCGGGAATTATCAGGAAATCCTCCGGTTTTTGAAATCTAAAAATATTCGTTTTTGCTTTGGCGTATTGGGCAAAAGAAGAGTAACGATTGAGGTGGTCAGGAAAAATATTCGTGATTACAGCAATATGAGGGCTGAGCTTTTTTTCAGTCAGCGCCTCAAGTTGAAAACTGGAAAGCTCCAAAATAACCGGCCCGCCTTGACTCGTCGGCGAGGCAGGCCCGCCTTTTTTGATTTTGGGCAGTACTTCCAAAACCGATTTGCCGATGTTTCCCCCCAAAACCGCGTTTTTGTATTTTCTTTTCAAAATTTGATGAATCAAAAAAGCGGTCGTTGACTTGCCTTTTGTGCCGGTAACGCCGACGACCGGCGCGGGACACAAATCAAAAAAAATTCCGACATCCGTCTCAATCGGAACTCCGCTCTTTTTCGCCAATGCCAAAAACTTGGATTCATTCGGAACTCCGGGATTTTTAATAATCAAATCGGCGTTTTCAAAATCTTCTTTACGGTGTCTGCCTAAAACATAACGAATCGATAGTCCTTTCAATCGCCCCAATGACTCTCGTAATTTACCCCTTGTCTTTAAATCCGTAACCAAAACCCTTGCCCCGGCTTTGGCAAAAAATTCAGCGGCCCCGACCCCTCCGCCGCTTATTCCAAGCCCCATTATCGTCACTTTTTTGTTTTTGAAATCAGATTTGACCATTCTGTTTTAAATTTACCATAAACAAGCGGAAATAAGAAAAGGGTTCTCTTTTTTGAGAACCCTTTGTTAATTTAATTTCATTGATCGGCCAAGGCCAGAACGTAGCCCTTTTCAATCAACTCTTGCAAGCGCCATTTCGGCACATAATCATAAACCAACTTCTTCTTTTCCTTGTCCCAGCAAAGAACGTGAACGTAACCTTGTTCTTCGCTAAATTTTTTGACATCCTCAGGCGTAAAAGCTCTTGCCATGATTTTCCTCCTTCCGAACGCTTATCATTTCTCTCTCGCCTCCTTTAATGGTCCCTTATGGCCACATACATTGTCGCGAGAATAATTCCCAGCGCCATTGAGCCGAGTCCGGCAAGCGCGAACAAAAAAGGAGAATCGCTCGCGGCTCCGCCCAAAACTATCGTTATCGCGCCCCCGTACACCAAAAGTCTTGAAGACGCCGCAAGCGCCGAATGCCAAAAATTTCTCATTTGTCATCCTCCTTATAATCCTTGTCAGAATCCGAGCAGAGAAAGCGCCAAAAGCAAAAAACAAACGAAGTACAAAAACGCCAGCACGGAAAGCTTTTCCCATTTTTCCATTTTCTCTCCTACTTCTGCAGTTCGCGTATGTAACTTACGATGTCGTGAATCTGATCTTCCGAATAAGTGTCCGCGTAAGGCGGCATTCCGGTTCCGGGAACTCCTTTGGAAATCTTCTGGAATAACTGCCCGTCGGTCATTTGTTTCACCCGTCCGTCGCGTAAAGACGGAATCATCGGCGGCATGCCTTCGCCCTTTGGACGATGACATCCCACACAGCTTTTTCCGTATAAAACCTTTCCGTTCTGCGCGTTGCCGGCGGCAACGGCCAATGTCGTAAAAATAGTCCCGCAAAAGACAATCAAAACAATACCAATAATAAAAACCGGAATAATCAACAATCTTTCTTTCATTGTCATCCCCCTCTTTTTTGTTGTCAAACAACTTGCCGCACCTCTTTAAACTATTAAAGATTATAAGCTAAAACCATAAAAAGTCAAGGGAAATTTAGATAAAAGCGGATATCCGGGTTTTCAATGTAAAAATAAACCCCGCACAATATTTATGCGGGGCAACAATTTACCACTTTTATTTTACTTGACTTTTAACCTTCCGTAACCAAACACCGCCACCTTGCCGTGCGAAATGCTCTTATCGCCAACCTTTTCAATCGCTCCGCTCTGGCTTGTTATCCAGATCAGATATTCAATCTCAAAATCAGGCGCGGCGAACTTCTGAAAGTATTTAATGTTTTCCGGGCTGGTGTCAACCGCCATATCGCTCGGGCGCTCCAAATTGGGCACTTTCTGGCCGGATGTTTCGTCAAACACCGGTTCTCCGCCCCAGACGGCGTAAGGAAAATACACCAGGTCTCCTCTTGCGTTATCTTTCGGCAAGATCTTTTCAGAAAATGTTTTAACGTAAGGCAAGCGGACAATGCGCGCGCTCTGCCCGACCAAAGTGATGCCGCTGTCCAAACCGTATATGTCACCGTTGGGAGCCGCGGCCACGGCCAACGCGCTGTCAAAGCCCAAAATATTGGGGGCACGCACGCCGAATTGATCAATGAATTTGCCCTCGGAATCGAATTTCAGGATGCGGCCGTTCATTTCCTCACTAATATACAGATTATTTTGGCCGTCAACGTCAACGTCCGACGGCTGATGGAGCAGAATTTTTCCACCCCGCTTCGTTTGAATGTCTTTTGTCAACGCGTCGGCGGAAGACGCGACTTTTTGCTGCACTTCCTTTTTTTCCAGAACCTTCTCGCTGCCGCCGTTCTCCGCAAATTCTTTCCAAATTTCCCGCGGCATTCCCACAACCCTTAAAATTTCCCCGGTGTTTTTATCAAGAATAAAAACGCTTTCCGCGGACGGTTTATTTGACAACCTTTGAAGGCCTTGATCAACCGCGTAAATTTTGTCTCCTTTTATCCTGATTCTTTGGGGAGCAAAAACGCAATTGATTTTTTTCAGAAGATTCATCTTTTCGTCAAAGACCGCGATTTTTTTCGCCGAAGGATACGTCAAATATAAAAATCTTCCGTCCGTATCCATTCCAAAAGCGTCGCTGAACTCTTTTCTCTTGACTTCTTCGACTTTCGGCGGATTGGAAAGGAAATCAAACACCCAAATGGTGTCGCCGTCCAGAATGTACGCCCTTCCCTCCATCACCGCGATTGACGTCGGCGAACCGATAAAACGATCGGGTTCTGTTTTTTCACCGAGCAGAATGTCGAGCCATTTTGGCGTTTTCTTCGCGGGACCCTTCAAGGTAAAAAGCAATTGCCATCTTTGAATCTGATTAAGCGGCATGTCTTTGAATTGCTCCGGCAGTTTATGGGGATAAAAACGCTCTTCTTCGTCGGCCTCCGCTCCCCCGTTCGGAATGCTTTTATTTTCGGCGAGGGCATTAGAGCTAAAACAAACGAGCAGTAAAAAAATCGGAACCAATCTTATCAATCGCGTCATTTTGATTCTCCTTTCTTTGGTTGTTTTTCAGAAATTTCATCCCGCTTCTTTTTAAAAAGAAGCGGGATTTCTTAAAAATGTCTTGCAAGATTAATCCTGAAAAGGAATCCGTCTCTCTCCGTGTTGTTTTTATTGACTTCGTACTTCTCCAAAGCTCTTCTGATAAAAACATTCACGGACAACTGCCTCACTTCATGAGAAAACGCCAATTGCAAGGCCGAAACGTTTCTTTCGGTTTTGCCTATTGCGGAGGAGTCATAAGTTACACCAGCCGTCACTCTCGTCTTGACGGTTTCGAAAATAGCGTTTATTCCGGAATTTAAAAGCCGGATGTCGTTCTGCTCCGTTTTGCGATAGTCAATATCGCTTCTGCCGCCCTGCCATGTTAAACGCAGTTTTTCATTAACCGGAATCGTGAGCGAGAACCTCGACGTCGCACGGTGAAAAGGGTAATTCAGTTGGGCATTATCTTCAAAATCAATGCCGGATGTTATTTCCGCTTTCCACCACCGCTCAAACGCGTATCTTGAATCCAAGCCGAAACTTCGATTTTGACCGGAATTATCCGATAACTGATTGTAGGCGCTTCCGCTCCCGCCGGTTGTGTTTTGTTCAACGTTTCTTAAACGAAAATGCGGCTCAGCCAGTCCGTCAAACAAACTGATTCTTGCCGAAACAGTTTGAACGGTATTTCGCGCCAAACCGCGCGGCACAAAATTTTCGTACCCAACAAGCACGGTTTCTCCGTTTAAAATCCGCGTTCCGGGAATTCTTTCGACATAAGTCGGAGAGCCGAGCTTGTAAATCCGGTAGTCCGCTCCTTCCTGGTAAATTATCGTGCCGGAAATGTCGGTTACCACAACCGATTCCGTCGAAATTTCCTGTCCCTCCAGCATAACCGCTTCGTAATCGGAGATTTTATGCATTTCCCCGCTGACAAAAACGTGTTCTTCTCCCGCCCTGAACAGATCCGACGATGAAATTTCGTAGCCCAAAGAAAGTTTTCCGTCAAAAGCGGGAAAAATTTGTTTGGCATAGTCAACCCGCGCCAATTTTTCATCCAAGGTTTGTTCAAAAGCGGAAAATTGTTTTTTTTCGCGCCCAGCTTCCACTTCGGTAAAAAGACTCTCGCCCAATTGATGGGAAAAGCCGCCGCGCGCCTCATAAGCGTTTTCTTCTTTTGACAGCCATTCGCTTTCCGCGGCGCCGCCCGAAACTTCCCGGTTTATTTGAGAAGCGCCGAAACTGACAAAGCTGTCCAGTTTCTGCAATTTGTCGCGAAAAATCCAAAACCGTTGTTCCTGCCTGAGAGCAAAACCGGAATAATCCGAAACGCCGTTCCGCGAATTCAAACTCAAAGATGTCTTTGTCCTCAAGGTATTGTCCAAAAATTTACCGGCTGCCGTTCCGTGGAAATAATGGCTGACGTAATCCGATTCATGCTCTTTTTGGTTTAAAGAAAAGCGTCTTGAATAGAGCTGTTCGCGAAAATTCAAGTTAACGGAAACTTTTTCCCATTGTTTTTCCGTGTCCGCCTCGAAACTTTTCCGTTCTTCGTGAATGTCAAAATCATAATCGACAAGCGATTTATTGCCGCGAAAAACATTGCTTGCGTCGCTGCCGAAGACGTCAAAACGAAAATTCAAGGGCCAGCCGACAACGGTTTTTCCCAAATCAAACGTTAAACCGCCGTGTTTTTGGTCGGCCAAATAATCCATGTTAGGCGTATGGCCGATGTCCGCGAGGCGTCTTTGAAAAAAGAATGAACCGCCGTAAGGAGTTTCCTTCAAAAAATATCCTTCAAGGCTGAAATTTTTCGCGAGATCCGCTCCTTGATATTCCGCGAGGCCCTGACCGAACGCAATTCCGCCGCCAACTTTCAGCCCGACAAACCTCTTGTGATAAATGAAAAATCTTTCTTCGATTCTCAACTCTTCATTCATCAGCCGGTACTCGCCGGTAATTTTATTTTTTCCGGAACTAATCTTTTGTAGGTCCTCCCGCAGGGAAAATCCAAGTTCGCCGGTCGGGCGTTCGAAATAAAACGGCCCGAAATTCGCTATCGGCTTAATTTCGCCGGAAAAGGAGACCGGCACGAGGCCGGCGCAGAACAAAACAACAAACCCAACCGTGAACAGCAATTTCTTAACCATCGGTTTTCCTCCCCTTTAACTATTCGGATGTTAAAAAACAATCGTTAATCAATCGCAACTTTTGCCGTGAATTATCCTGAAACGGATTCGCGGCAAAATTCGAGATTTATTAAGGGCCGGAGAATGAAATTTTAATTTCATTCTCCGGCTTCTTTATTATTTTTTCGTCAAATGATGGATGTCATTGTGGCAAGCGACGCATTGCGGAAAATTCCACATCGCCTGTTTTTGAGGCGTATCGTCCGGAGCCGGTTTGTGGCACTGCATGCAAACTTCTTTTTCCGCCATTTTCAAAAACTTTTCTTCTTTGTTGTGCGGCTCGTGACAGGTAAGGCATATTCCGGCCTGATTCAATTCTTTGGCTTTTTCTGCCGGAAAATGACTGAAGTCCTTTTTATCCATGTGACACTGCGTGCAAAGATCAATATCGGCCTTTTTTAAAAGTTTTTTTTCTTTTGACCGATGAGGTTCGTGGCAGAAACCGCACATTCCCATTTTAACCGGCCAATGCCTTTCTTCTCCGCTAAACGATTCCTTGTCGTGGCATTGAAAACATGTTTCAGCCAAAGCCGGTCCTATTGTCATCGGCTTATCGTCTTTGTGGCAAGCGTTGCACCATTGCTGCTTCCATGGCACGTGCCGGCTCTGCCATTTCTCCTCCTCTTTTTGCTTCATCTTCTTGACAATGTCGGCTATATCTTCGGAAGACGAATGGCTTTTTTCTTTTTCTTTCCGCAATTCTTCTTCCGCGGGCACGCCGTCAATAAAAAAAGAAAGCCATTTCCTTCCGTTTGTCCCAGCGCATCCGTTCAAAATAATAACGATCAAAAATATCAAAACCGGCCATTTTTTCATTTCATCACCCCCTTTTATTACCGTTTGCGATTTAGATTACCTTCAAGACAGCGGCACCGCGCCGATTACGCGATTATCAAAGAATCCATCATTTTTAAAGGTGCAAGCGGTATTTATTTTCTCCGCTATTTCCACGCGAATTATACAGAAAAATCCTATAAAAGTCAAGTATTGGGGGATGTCCGAGTGTCAACTTCATAATTAAAAAACCGCAGATAATTTTTATATCTGCGGTGATTGATTAGTTCTTTTTTGTTATTGATGCAAATCCTGCCATTTTCCTTTATGGCAAGCGCCACAAAGAGTGCCGCCTATTCCGTTGCCGTCATCATCAAACGGAAGAGTGAGATAATGTCCGTAAGGACCGCCATCGCCTTTGTGCATATAGCCATGGCAGGTGGCGCAAGTCAGAACATTTTTATTGGGGCCTCCCAAATAAAACGTCTCTTGCATCTCCGAGAGAGGCGCCATTACGTCCTGCAAAACCGAAGGCGTTCGGCTGCCGCGCCGAGAGATTAAGTCGTCGGTAATTTCCACGCCGATGGGATGATGGATATGCCCGTCCGTCGGATTAATGTACTTTTCCGACAGATGAGAACTGCTTCTCCATCTTGGGTTGCCGTGACACTTAAGGCAAAATTCGCCGAGCGGATCAAGTGTCGGAGTGGACAATATCGTGTAAGACGTATAATTTTGCCAAACTCCGCTTGCGTCAAATTCGCTTGTCGAACGATAAAGCCAGGGGTATCCCGGGAAAATGGTTTTGCCGTCCTGCAGTCCCGCGTGCTCCGCGTTGTGACAATTCGCGCAAGTAGTGGGATTGTAAGCCGGATTATAAGTGTGGCCGGCGTCAGCTTCAGGAACAACCACCCAAAGCATTACCGCCGTAAGCATTAAAACCGCCGTCGCGCATGCCATTTTCTTTAGCATACATTTCCCTCCTTGTTGTTAAAGAAACTCAAAATAATATCTCGATAATACCGCGCCGCGATATTACCGCATTTTCACCCTACATCTTGCGTAAAAATTTGTCAAGACTCTGTTTTTGTTTTTGGGCATATTTAAATCTCAAGAAAATAGCCAAAGCTTTTACGCTTTGGCTATTAAATTGCTCGTTAAAATGAAAAATTTTCAAGGAATAATCACGACAGGAAACTGCCCCTTGCCGTCTCCCATCCCGGGGGCGTTTTTGGGCATACCGGGCAGGGCGATGCCCCTGACATTGGGTTTATCCCGCAAAAGCTTTTTAATACTTTCCGCGGGGACGTGCCCCTCAATAATATAGCCGGAAGATGTTATGGCCGTATGACAGCTTTGCAAATTTTGAGGGATATTGTATTGCTTTTTTACCCCCGCCACGTCATCCGTATGGATAACATCCGCGTCAAATCCGTTTTCCCGCAAGTAATCAATGTATGAATGACAGCACCCGCAACTGGGTGAAGCATAAACCGTTATTTTTTCAGCCGCCATTGCTCTGTCAGCGAACGATTCAAGTTTCCAAAAAACTCCCAGCGAAAGTAACACGCCGGCACAAATAATAAATATGACCCAAATTTTTCCCCTAGCGCCCATAAAGCACCCCCTTTTTGTTAAAAAACACCGCCACTTTAAGTGGCGGTGTTAATATAACATACTTAAAAAATATTGTCAAATTTCTATCCGACAATATTAATCAATTTTCCGGGAACAAAAATAATTTTCTTGGCTTCTTTTTCCGCAAGCCATGTCTTAACCT
>Ga0209319_1000268_pt1 | contig 79302 bp, 65 predicted proteins | sample RifGroE2_FD_184000 | JGI IMG/M metagenome (GOLD analysis project Ga0209319, IMG submission 184000) | Groundwater microbial communities from Rifle, Colorado - Groundwater E2 (SPAdes) (version 2) | ecosystem: Environmental > Aquatic > Deep subsurface > Groundwater | place: Rifle, Colorado, United...
ACTGGCACATTTGGTGTGATATTATCATTCAGTAATACCTTCAACCACAACAGCCGGTTTTCTCTGAATTATTTCATGCCGGTAGGTACATAGCCTATTAAGGATGTCGTTCAACCTGTAATCCTCGCCGGGTCTTGCAGACCGCTCAGAGTTCTAATTATTATGTGGCCGATTTTATTTACAGGTAAGACCTTGTCGATTACATTGGTCTTCAAGTACAATTACATAGAAATCCCATGTTCTTTTTTGTACATCTTCTGCTTTTATATGATGACTTCCAGATAATACAATCTTTGAAATAACAGAACCTGTTTTTGAATATTCACAATTTGGAAAGCCACTCGGGAAATATTCATCAAGGAGACCTACATAATCGCCATCAATGTAAACCTTTGTTTTTACACCATCACTGCATGAAGTGTAAATAGTCAACTTCCCTTTATCCTTTCCATACTGATGATATGGGTTTAATCTATCATACAAAGCGTTTATTTCATCATTTAACGTTTCAATTCTTTCATTAAGATTTTCAATCGCATTATTCCGTTCATTTATTATTACATCTTTTCTGTCTAATTCTTGGTTTAAGTTTGATATACTATTTTCTTTACTACTAATAATCTCATTAGCATTCTTTATATCAATTAGAAATTGTGCATTTTCCTTTTTGTATTTTTTGAGTAATGAATCCTCATTGTCTAGTATCAGTCCATATATAAAAAGAGAAATGATTATAAAGGCTACAAAAGAATACCAGAACTTAGACTTTTCAAGAATAGAACTCATATTTTAATATTTATCTCGATATATTGTATTTGATAATCCAATAGGTGCACTTGATACAAATATTGTTAGACCAATTGCAATAATAATTTTTTGTAGACCAGCTACTTGTCCTAGAATTAAATCAAAATTTCCTGTGAATGAAGTATATATATCATAAAGAATAGCCAAAAACCATAAAACCTTTGCACCAACGGCAATTATATCTTCATTATCTGGATTTTTAATTATAGGAATTGTCCTAATAAGAAATGCTGAAAGCAGAATGCCAAATAAAATTGATAATACTATCTGAACTTGTCCATCCCCTAAAATTGAATAGGTTCCATAAATTGTAGTCACAGTATCCCATACTGTTACAAAGCCTAGACCGATTTGAAATAAAGTTTTGTTCATAATTTAATTATTCTTTAGTTAGTATAAAATATAAAGCAATTAAAATCCCCAAAAACGTGAAAACGGAAATAGATATTCTCACTATTTTGTTTGATAAACTCGATTGTTCTTTGAATTTATGAAAGCTCATCATTATGTTGTATCTGATTTTTTTTTCTTCTTTTACTTCATTATTATAGTCAGACACTATTGCATCAAGCTTTCCTCTTAACTCTATTATCTCATTTTTTTTCGTAGCAATTTTCTCTTTTAAAGAATCAATGTTTTTGTTTAATCTTTCTATTTCGCTATTTAAAGAATCTAATTTTTGGTTTTTTTCATTTTCGATTATTTCCAGGTTTTTTTTCTTTGCATTAGTCTTTATCAATATTTCCTCATTTTTACTAATTATCTGTCTTTCCAGTAAATCAAATTTGTTGATTAATTCCTTTTCCTTATTCCCCAATTTATACAGTTCATTTTCAACCTGTGATAATTGTGTATAATCAATATTTAACTTTTCTTTTATGATTCTTTCTATGTCAGTTGCTAAAAAGTGCCAAATTGTCGAATCATCAATACTTAAGTCTTTAGCTAGTTTCGAAATGAGTTCTATGGCTTTTTTTCTGTTTTTTCTCATGTTTATAGTTTCTTAGTTTAAAATTGCCACTATCGGTTAGTGTAGCATTAATGAAGGGTCGCGGGCAAATCTCCATTCAAGCCATTATATGGCTGATGCGGGAAACGTAACTTACGGAGCGTGCTTCACTTGCCATTAAGGCTACACAATGTTGCCATTAGTTTTTATTTCTTAAAATCTATATATAGTTTTTGATTCGAATTTATCCATTTCAACTTAATTTCATTTCTCTTGTTTAATCCAATTTCCAACTCACAAGGAATTGGTTGTCTGTATGAAAATTTCTTGGGTTTTAGACTGTCTTCAAAAAATGACTTCTCAATTTCAGTAGCAGTAGGTATTATTGTGAAACTAATATTCAATTCAATATTGAGTGTTACTTCAGCATATTTTGGTCTTATTGAAATGATTTTATAATCAATAAATTTAACATTCTCCTTTTTAAAGTCTGAGACTTTCTCAAAATCCAAGTTTAAACATATCAATGATTCAATTTCTGAGTCAATTAGTTCAAGTAATTCAATTTGATTCTCTTTCAACGAATTATTAATGAATGGAATATACTGACTTTCTTGTTTGGCATCGAAGTCTGCGGTTATATCTGATAGTAATTGCGAAAGGTCTGCTCTAAATATCAGATGTTTGCTAGTATAATTTGAAAAATCAGTGTCTTTAGTAACGAAAACCATTTTCTTCTTTTTTGTCTTACACCATGAATTAATTGATTCTATTATAAAAGCATCTGGAAATTCATGTTTCTTACTATTGTTCGAAAATGGGGATTCTTGTTTGTAAAAATGTTCAAACACTTCTTCTACTTTCACATAGTCTGCATTGATTATCTGAATGTTTGAAGTTTCAATTATATAATTGAGCTTGTTTGTTAATTCCTTAATGGATTTCTCTATTGTTAATTTTGACTTCTCAATTTTTTCGAACTCATTTAAATTTCTAAGAATACGTGTTTTGTTAATAAAATTCACTAATTGATTGTATTCATTCTTTACATCAGTTAATCCTTTTTTCATTCGGTCAATTAGTTCCATTCTAGATATACTTGTCATATACAAGTCTATCATACCAATTTTAGAGTAGTGAAATAATGCCTGAATATTCGAACTATGGAAAAAGTTATTCTCCTCGTAAATATTTGTATCTAAGAATATATTCTTTGTTTTTAGTTTCATCCAATTAGTTTGTATTCTTAAAATTACTGGCAACTAGTATATATCATCATAAACATATCATTTTTGATGATAGTCCGAATTATTATTTTGCTGATTTACAAGCTGATCGAGGGGGCTCACAATTTCTCCCTCCCGTTTCCTCCCTTGCCCCACCTCGCTTCCGCTCATTGGTTCGCCCAAATATTGCCCTGTAATTAATGTAAAATACTGTCTCATACGGAAATGATTTTGGTTTATCTGTTGTCAGGCAACAAATGTAAAAATTTCCAATATAAGTAGTACACCAGATCAAAAATTTTTTTTTCACTTCGGGAGCACGATAGTAATTCTCACGTACTGGTTCTAACCACATTGCTGCACTTTATCGATGCCGGCCTGTTTCACAGCTTCGCCAGGTCAGTCACAGCATAATTGTACTAACATCTTGGTCGTGAGGTCGATATGAGCCAAAACGCGTGCAGGGCTATTTACTGAAAAAGTGGCATCTTTCCACTTTTCCGGGCCGCTCCTGTTTCTCAGGGTTCGGCACCTGTTGAGCCATGCTGACGGTTTGTGCACTACCGACACTTTATTGAAGCCAAAAGTAGAAATTCTTGCGGAAACATCGAATAAAAATGAATACTTTTTTGCAGGTTAACTTCCTGACAGGGTGTGTCATCGGCAGATGCAGCATTTCCCGGATTCCTGATTATCGCGTTCACCATGTTGCCCGATCAACCAGCCTGATCAGGCTTCAACGAATAGCCACTAACACCTGGCTTGTGAATAAGCCACTGAATTTGAATAGCTTTGTCTCTTTTAGGTTATCCGGTACCCCGCAATTTCCATTTGAACTGACCTGTTCACCCAACCTTCATGCAAACCCATTTTCAAAAATGGATAAGGCAACAATGCCCGTTTTTAATGTTGTCTGTTTTGTGGATAAAATTCCAAATTTAGGACACTTTTTGATGCTTGTTTCACCCTCCCGAAAAAAAATTTCAACTTTTTTTTCAACTTTTTTAGTAACACACTATCACAAAAGTACATTTTTTAATCAATTGATTATATGTTATTTACAGGTTGAAAATACACGTGAGAGGGGACAAAGATATACCAAAGTTAGGCCAAATTCGAATTTTTCCTATAGAAAGCCTATGTTTACTATAACTATGGTGTATGTTAAATATGTAGGGAATTTAACTATGTGTAATTTATGGCACAGTATTTGCTAAACCTGGCGATCCATTTTTTCAGGGACAGTATGGGTGGGGTATTATCCTGCCAATGTTTCATTCGCTGCCCCGGTGCTTCCCCCGGATTAACCTGACTCGGGGTTCTTCCACCCCGTGACCACCGGCAGGGATGCCTTTGTTTTCCGACGTTCCCGGTTTTGTCCGGGTCACAACAAATCAAATGATCAGATAAAGCGAAGCTGTAACTCTTTCAGGAATTTATCCTCCAGGACACGCGCTATCCGTTTAACTACCGTACGGCGTATTTCAAGCTCAACCGGAAGGTTGGGATCCTGATGGGCGATGTTGATTCTGGTGCCGATTAAGAAACTGATATAATCGCTCTCGAGCAGCATTTTTACGATACGGTCGGCAGGCCCTTTACCCAGACGTGTATTATTGTTGTAGTTTTTCAGTATTTCATGTACCTTGCTGAGGGTCAGGATTCCTTCGGTAATCAGATCGACGCCTGGCATGTAGGACACAGGGGGTAATTCGGGGTCATCGAAATCGAAAGTGTCTTCAATGGTTTCTTTGAGTTCTCTGGCAACGATATCGGCTGTCGTGGCACCACAAAGTATCTTTTTTCCCTCGAAGTCTTTGACGATCTGGCCGTATTCCCTGTCGGCACTCTCTTCAAAAGGAGGCCCTGTGACGATGAGCATTTTCCGGGGTTGCCTGAAATAGATTACACCACAGGAGGTATCATCTTTCGAGGTGTACCTGTCGTTGATATGGGCGAAATTCACCACTTTGGCAGCGAGACGGCTCGCCGACATGGATTGTTCATGGCTTAGCAGTCCGAGGATGTACTCCTGTACATTGTCGCGTTCCCATCCAAAGAGGTATTTTTCAGTTCCCATGCCACTCTGGGCAACACCGTCACTCATGAAGATAATGCGGTCGCCCAACCGGGGATAAAAGCGGCAACTGCGGATTTCTTTCCCTTTGTTTCGTTCGCTTTCGAGGGTTAGGTATTCCCAGTTGGGGTCAAATGCTTTGTTCCCTCTCAGAATTATACATTGAGGATTATCATATTCAAGGATCCGGGTCTCTCCATCAGATTCAATATCGACAATTGTAAAAGTGGAATAACTGATTTTCCGCTCGCTGCAAACCGGAAGGGTGTTCATGATGATGTCGGCGATTACCTGCACGTCCTTGTGTTCTTCCGTAAAGTTGATCGCCATGGTGGCAGTAAGGGTCGCCAGCACATTGGCTTTCACGCCGTGTCCCAATCCATCCGAGAGTACTGCCAGGATACGCCCCTCTTCCTTGATGCGCCGGGACAAAAACACATCACCACAGATCTTTTCACCATCGTGATTAATCTGTTGGCAGTTGACTTCAATGTGGAAGCGTTCGTCCATGTTTTGTTGCTGCTGGTTAATCTTCTTCAGGCCTCCGCTTATCGGTATCTTTAACCGGCTGATAGGATTGTACAATTGAGTTGAGCATCCGTTCGGTGTGGGCTGCCCCTTCACCCAATAAAAATGCTATTTTCTGCACCATTTCCAGATTTTCGGTAATGGCATCATTGATCCTCCCTACTATTTGTTCTTTACGGACTTCGGGTACGTACATGTCGCGGACTACAGCACCCACGATTTTATTCTTCCGGATTGTGAAGATTGACACGTTCAGCAGGTTCTCGTTGTAGCGGGTATCCTTGTTGGTTACGTCTTCATCATTCTTCAACACAAACGAGAACATGTTGTAGAAGTTGAACGGGAGCAGCGTCTTCAGGTCGGCACCCACCAAACCGGGAATTACTTCATCGATCATGCGGGCATCTTCACCCAGAATATCGATAAAGGTCCGGTTAGCCTCCAAAATCTTTAGATCCTGATCGACAATTACAACACCGGAAGGAAGCTTTTGCATCATGGCGGTGATGATCTCGGTGGCTTCCTGTGCTGACTGTTGTTCACGACGGGCTCTTTGCTCTGAATCCTTAAGTGCAGTTTCAGTCCGTGCCAGTTTTTCGTTGGTGCTCTTTAAAGTCTTTATGTAATCAGCCTGATTCTTCAGGTTAAAAGTAAGGCACATCTCCGGTTTGGCTAATCCTTTAGATACAGCTACTGCAAATTCCTGGCAAGATTCATACCCGCAGGCACCACAGCCAAGGTGTGCCTTGTCAGGTGTCTTTCCGATTACTTTTAAAACCTCATGAATTTTTTCAATTGGAGGTTGTGCAATACGTTGGTCATCGTTCTTGTATTGACAGGTGAAATCAATGGTGTTGTATTCGGCTATATCGGTTTCCCATTGTGCCTTATCAAAGGTTTTAAGCCGTTTATTGGCGTATTCGGTAGTGAGTGTTCGGCGGATATATTTTTTGCCGTTGGGAGAGGTTCCGGGCCCCATCATGCAACCGTTGCAAAAATAGATGTCGAAATGCCGTTTGATTAATTCAGTGTGAGTTCTGAATGTTTTCACGGCTTCCAGAAATTTTTCGCTGCCACCCGTAGTGATGACATTCCCGGTGAGAAGATTATCATCAATGCCGGCAGCCTGTACCAGACCGTTGCTTAAGGGGTAAAGAGAACCGGTATAGCCAATAGGACCGTCAAATTCAGAATATTCGAGTGTACTTTCAACAACGTTGTTTTCAGCAAATAGTTGCCTCAGTTCCTTGAATGTGAGTACAGCGTCTACTTTGCCATCATCGATGTGAAGTGTCGCTTCATGTTTTGCAGAAACACAGGAGCCAATGAATACAACCGCAAGATCCTGCCCGTATTTCTTTCTGACTACTTTGGCAGTGGCTACCATTGGGTTGATAATGGGGGCAAGATTGTCGAGGAGTTCAGGGGCGAATTTTTCGATGTATGAAACCAGGGAGGGGCAGTTGCCCGAAAGGTGAAACCGTCCTTTGAAATTGCTGAAAAGTTCGCGATATTGACTGCCGGTAAGATCAACACCAAAACTCACCTCGTTTACATAATCGAAACCCAGCGAGCGAATCATGCTCACGAATTTGCGATAGTCGGTGATATCGGGAAATTCACCTGAAATGCTTGGGTCAACGATGGCAGCTACTTTACGTTTTCCATGAATCAGATCCATGGCCTCTTTTCTGGAATCGAGCCATGTGATTGCGCCAGGCGAACACACCGTAGCGCATGCACCGCAACCGATACACCGATCGTGAAGTACCCGGGGAAACTCTTCATTTACCTTCAGCGCAATTGCCTTCGTTGGACAAACCCTCACGCAGGCATAGCAAAGCACACATTTCGATTTATCTAAGTCAATCAGTTTCATACGTTAGCGGTGTCGGTATTAATGGTTTGCCGTTTATAGCCTGAAGTACTCCCTAAGAATATCTATCGCCTTTTCGGCCGAAACATGATAATGTTCAGTGTCGGCTATCTTTAATACAGGTCCTTTGTCGCAGGAAGAAAAACAATGGTTCCCGCGGTAATTCACCTTTTCGCGTAGCCCATGTTGCTTAAGCCAATCGTCAATCAATCTGACTGTAGCCTTGTTTCCACGTGAGAAACAAGAACTACCCAGACAAATTACAATTTCTATCCGTTGATCCATAGTGATATACAGTTTCTTTGTCTTTAGAAGAGAGCTTCTTCACAACATCGTCACTGCAAAGGTAACATTCTGACAATCTCCTGACAACAACCATGTAAAGTTTATTCGTGGCCTTAAAATGAAATAAAATAGTTATTTATTTATTTGTTAGCGTGATGTTTAAATACTGGTAAACGAAGTATTTTGCAATTTTTCGGATAAATAATTTTGTTATAAAGTTAACATTGTTATTTTTGTAACAACCAAACTGAATGATTAACACCGGAGAATTATGAATGATAAAACGTGCGAAATAACGCAACGGCTTGCCGGGCGGTTTCCAAACGCCGGGAAAGAGAACCTGATCCAGATGCTTCAGGAGATTCAGCGTGAACAGGGTTATCTGACCGATAATGATATTTGTAGTGTCGGGAAGTACCTGAGGATGCCTGTCAGCAGAATCTACAGTATTGCAACGTTCTATAATCAGTTTAAATTTTCACCTTCGGGGCGTTATCATTTCAAAGTTTGCCGTGGAACTGCCTGTCATGTCATAGGCTCGATTACAGTCCTTCAGGAAATTGTAAAGCAATTGGGAATTGAACCCGGACAAACAACCCGCAACGGGCAGTTTAGTCTTGAAGTGGTGAGTTGTATGGGTGCCTGTAGCCTGGCGCCCGTGATTGCTGTCAACGATGTTTACTACGATCATGTAGATCAGGATAAGATACGTCACATTGTGAATGAATGCAGAAGCATGGAGGATTAGTACATGGTACACGAGATTAAAAAAAATCGCCATCCATTGGTAAATAGCGTACTACTGCATGAAGTGGGCGAATATCCCAAAGCAGTTCAGGAAACCCTCAGGCTGTTAAGACGCGAGAAAATCGAACAACCAGTCATCTTCGTTGGTGCCGGCACCTGTGGTATAGCAGCCGGTTCAAACCAAACCATTTCAGCAATCAATGAATACCTGAATGAGAATAATATCCATGCTGCGGTGATTGAGGTCGGATGTATCGGGCTGTGCTCTGCTGAACCCATCGTGGATGTTCAGATTCCCGGCAAGAATCGCATTGCCTTTGGAAACATCACCGCCGGGAAGGTCAATAATCTGCTTGATGCAGTCTTTAATAACACGCTCCCTGATGAAGGTGCTCTCTACCAGTATCCCGGTCCTAACCTGGTGCTGTGGGAAGCGGTTCCACTGCAATCTGAAGTTCCTTTTTTCAAGAATCAAAAGCGGGTTGTACTCGAACAATGTGGTATTATTGACCCCGATAACATTGAAGAGTATATTGCCCGGGGGGGATACCGATCGTTTGTGAAAGCCATTCGCAATTATACCTCACTCGATATATGCAATCTTATCGATGAAAGTGGCCTCAAGGGAAGAGGCGGTGGCGGGTTTCCTACAGGCCAGAAATGGAAAATTACATATAACACGCCCTCTGACCAGAAGTATTTGATTTGTAACGCCGATGAAAGTGATCCGGGTACTTTTATGGATAGGGCGCTTATTGAAGGCGATCCTCACCGCCTTATCGAGGGTATGGGGATCGCGGCCTATGCAGTTGGTGCCAATCAGGCTTATGTTTACATAAGGGCTGAGTATCCCGAAACAATGTCAACTCTTGAAAAGGCTATCAGTCAGGCTCGTGATTACGGTCTTATCGGTGCCAATATTCTGGACAGTGGCTTCAGTTTTTACCTGAATATAAGGATTGGGGCAGGAGCCTTTGTCTGTGGTGAAGAAACTGCTCTCATTAATTCGATCGAGGGTAAAAGGGGAACCCCCCAGCCTAAACCGCCCCACCCCGCGGTAAAAGGGCTTTTCGGAAAACCAACTGTCGTCAATAATGTGGAAACTCTGGCTAATGTACCTGCAATTGTTTGCAACGGTCCTGCCTGGTTTAATGCTATGGGCACCGAAAACAGCAAGGGAACCAAAGTGTTTGCTGTTACCGGGAAAGCGCGCTACACCGGGTTGATTGAAGTGGCAATGGGTACAACGCTCAAAACCATCGTTTACGATATCGTTGGGGGTATTAAAGATTATAAGCGGTTTAAAGCCATTCAGATCGGAGGTCCCAGTGGTGCCTGTCTCGATGAGAGTTGCCTGAGCATCTGTGTCGATTACGAAGCCCTGCGCAACGAAGGGGCCATGATGGGATCAGGAGGGCTTGTGGTGATGGATGAAACCACCTGCATGGTTGATGTTGCCAAGTTCTTCATGAACTTTCTTCAGAATGAGAGTTGTGGCAAGTGTATCCCCTGCCGTGAAGGAACCAGAAGGATGCTTGAAATACTCGAATCTATCACACGCAAACCTGTTGATGATGCCAAACATGAAACGCTGGAGCGTTTCAAGGGAGTGATGATGCTTGAAGAATTGGCAGAAGTCATTCGCGATACTTCTTTGTGCGGCCTTGGACAAACGGCTCCGAACCCTGTTCTCAGCACACTTAAATATTTCAGGGAGGAATACGAAGAGCATATCTTCGATCGAAAATGCAGGGCAGGTGTCTGCAAAGGGCTTCGTACATACGTTATCGATACAGATCGTTGTACCGGTTGTACCATTTGTTTCAGAAAATGCCCGGTGAATGCCATCATCGGAACCCAACGCAACCCCCACTTCATCGTGCAGGACAAATGCATTGGTTGCGGTATCTGCTATGACTTCTGTAAGTTTAATGCTATTAATTCCAAGTAACACCACCACGCCATGATCTTCAATATTGAAGTAAACAATAAAGAGATTAAAGCCCGTAAGGGTGAGACTATTCTTGAGGCGCTCGAACGCAACGGCATTACCGTTCCAACTCTTTGTCACATGGAAGGTTTTTCACCTACCGGTGCCTGTCGCATTTGTGTGGTTGAAGTGGAGGGTAAAAATGCCCTGATTCCGGCATGCTCTTACCCCGTCGAGGAGTGGATGAAGATTAAAACTCATTCACCCCGCGTGATTAAAGCCCGCCGTACTATCGTGGAGATGCTTCTCTCCAATCATCCCGACGATTGTCTCTATTGTGAAAGAAATGGCAACTGTGAACTTCAGTACCTGGCCATAGGATTGAATGTACGGGAACGTCGCTTTGCCGGGAAAAAAACGGTTCATAAAAAAGATCTGTCGAGCCCCGGTATGGTACGAAATCCTTCTAAGTGTATCTTGTGTGGCCGGTGTGTTCGGGTGTGCGAAGAAAAAATGATTGTATCGGCCATAGATTTTATCCGCAGGGGTAGTCGTATGGTGATAGGAACAAAAGCCAATCATGGTTTTAACAACCAGAGTTGCATAAGTTGCGGGCAGTGCATCATGGTCTGTCCTACAGGAGCACTTTATGAACGAAGCCGCCTTGCCGATCTGCAGGATGCCCTGCATAACCCTGATAAGAAGGTGGTTGTTCATGTGTCACCTACTATCAGTGTTTCTTTGGCCGAAGAGTTTGGACTCAGACCAGGGAAAGATTTGAACGGACTCATTTCATCTGCTTTGCGGAAGATAGGTTTCGATCGGGTGTTCGATACCACCTTTGCTGTTGACCTCTACGTTCTGGAGATGGCAACCGAGCTATCGCGAAGAATTGCCGATGGTATTCCCGGTCCCATGATATCTGCCTGCTGCCCGGCGTGGGTACAGTTTGTTGAGACTTTTCATCCCGAGCTTATTCCCCGCCTCACCACTACTCGTTCGCCGCAGCAATTGATGGGGGCTCTCATCAAGAATTTAGGTCCCGGCTTATTGAATGTTGACGCCACAGAAATTTTTAATGTCTCGGTGATGCCCTGCACCGCCAAAAAGTATGAATCGCAGCGAGAGGAGATGACAGTCAATGGCCTTATTCATACCGATGTTGTGCTCACCACGCGTGAACTGGCTTCTCTTATCAAACTGCATGGAATCGATATTCAAAATATTGAAACCGAGCTCGACGATCCCCCCTTTAACATCCGTAGTAGTGCAGGGAAACTGGCTGGTGCCTCTGGAGGAATCGCGGAATCTTTGGCGCGAACGCTACATTTTATTCTGGCTGGTGACGAAATGTTTGATTTGAAGATAAGCGAATTACGTCAGGGGAATTCGCGCAAGGAGGTTTACCTGACCATGGGTAGCCATCAGATCGGTATCGCTGCGGTAAGCGGAATAAGCGAAGCAGTGAAACTGATGGATGAGATTCGTGCCGGAAGAAAGGACCTGCATTTTGTTGAAGTGATGACCTGTCCGGGTGGCTGTGTAAACGGCGGTGGGCAGCACATCGGTGCCTCCGATCGCGATATCAGAGCCCGGCTGAAAAGCCTTTATGATTACGATGATAAGGAACCGGTAAGGGTTGCCCATAAAAATGCCTCAGTTCATGATTTATTCAGGAATCATCTTGATTATCCTGTTAGCGATAAGGCGCTGGCAATGTTGCATACCACTTTTAAACGTTCCAATGCTACAGAATAAACAGGAAATTGTGAAGAAGCCATGAGTAAATCATACCGCAATCAGTTGGTGTTCACTGTCAAAGATCGATGCAGGGTGTGTTATACCTGTGTCAGGGAATGTCCGGTAAAAGCCATTCAGATTATTAACGGTCAGGCAACTGTTGTTAATTTACGCTGTATCGGCTGCGGGCGCTGTACCACTGTTTGTAATCAAAACGCTAAGGTTTTTCTTCAGAGCGGCAAAGAGGTTCTGGAAATTCTATCATCTGAAGGGCTTAAGGCTGCTATCGTTGCACCAAGTTTCCCGGCCGAGTTCGATGAAATTGATGACTATCGGAAGTTCGTCGGAATGATCAGGTCGCTTGGATTCGATTATGTTTGTGAGGTGGCCTTTGGTGCCGATATGGTAGCCCGCGAATACGAGCATCATTTTAATGCTCAGACTTCACATGGTGAAATATCCTCCGATTGCCCTGCGGTGGTTTATTATGTACGTCATTACCATCCCGACCTTGTTTCAAGTCTCTCGCGGATTGCTTCGCCCATGGTGGCGATGACCCGCATTCTTCATAAAAAATATGGCGATGATATGAAGGTGGTCTTTATTGGACCATGTGTAGCCAAAAAAGCCGAATCATCGGAAGTAGATGAGGTGCTTACCTTCCTGGAATTGCGTAACATGTTTAACGAGTTGGACATCACCCCCGATAACGTCACACCTTCAGGATTTGATCCGCCGCATGCAGGTAAAGGTGCCATCTTTCCAGTGAGTCGCGGATTATTACAAACAACCAACATCAGGGAAGATATCTCGGAACGCGATATGATTATTGCCGAAGGGAGTGATAATTTTCGGGATGCCATCCGTGAATTTGAAAATGGCCTTATCGGAACTCATCACCTTGAACTGTTATGCTGCCAGGGATGTATCATGGGACCCGGTACTTCCCGTGGTGGTAAACGTTATGCCCGCCGTACTCAGGTAAGCCAGTATGTCAGGCAGAAGCTTCAACAGCTTGACCAGAAGCAATGGGAGAAAGATGTGGCAGAATTCAGTAGTCTTGATTATAGTCAGTCTTTTACACCTGAAGATCGTCGTATCCCCATTCCCGACAGGCAGGAGATCAGTCAGATGCTCTACTCGATGGGAAAGAAGGAACCACGTGATCATCTCAATTGTGGTGCCTGCGGATACAATACCTGCGAAGAACATGCCATCGCCATACTGAATGGCTTTGCCGAATCGGAAATGTGTCTTCCTTTTGCCATTGAAAAACTCCATAGGTCAATCAACGATCTTAATATCAGTAATGAAAAGCTTGCTTCGGCCAAGCAGGCATTAAAGCAAACCGAAAAACTTGCTCACATGGGGCAGTTATCAGCCGGTATTGCCCATGAGTTAAACAATCCGTTAGGTGTCATTACGATGTACAGCAACATTCTTATGGAAGAAACTGCCGAAGGGGATCCTGTCAGAGCTGATCTTGAACTCATTGTAGAACAGGCCAACAGATGTAAAAAAATCGTCGGCGGATTGCTTAATTTTGCACGTAAAAACCAGGTATGGCTTCAGGAAACAAATGTTGTGGACATCACCCGTCGCAGTCTCGATTCGGTGATTCATCCCAATACTGTGAAAATTGAATTTGAATCGAAGATAACTGATCCTATTGCAGATCTCGATCAGGATCAGATGATGCAAGTACTTACCAATCTGGAGAAGAACGCTGTTGAGGCAATGCCGTCAACGGGCGGCACGGTGAAGGTGAGCCTTAGCGATACACCCGCCGAAGTGATTATTACCTTGTCGGATACCGGTACAGGAATCAGCAAGGAGAATATGGAAAAGATCTTTACCCCTTTCTTCACAACAAAAGAACTGGGGAAAGGAACGGGTTTGGGACTTCCATTGATCTATGGTATTGTTAAAATGCACAAAGGAAATATTTCGCTGACCTCCAATGACGACCCTGAGGAAGGCCCTACCGGAACGGTTTTTACCATTAGTATTCCCCGAAAACGATCTGTTTGAAATATTTGAATATGATTTAATATTATGGAATCAAAAAAGAAATGTGTGCTGATTGCCGATGATGATATCGATTACCTTTTTCAACTCCGACTAAATATCGAAAAGATGGGTTTTGATGTCATCTCAGCCGAAAGTCAGAGAGAAGCCGAGAAGATCATCGAGAGACACAGACCCGATCTTGCCATCTTTGACCTGATGATGGAGAATGAGGATAGTGGTTTTATACTCAGCTACAAAATGAAGCGACTTTATCCTGATGTCCCCATCATCATCGCGACTGCAGTTACAGCCGAAACCGGCATTACCTTTGAAGATGCCGATGACGATACAGGCAGTTGGATCAAAGCTGACCTTTTTCTTGAAAAGGGCATGCGGGTTGATCAGCTACAGCGTGAAATCAATAAACTGTTGAAAATTTGAACCCTCAGTAAATAAGCCATGGCTAATCTAAAAATTCTGGTTGTTGACGATGAACCCTTTATCCGTGCAGGTATCGACAGGATCTTACGAAACTTTAAAGTCGACTATCCCTTTATGGAGGAACCTTTCGAATTTACCATCATCGAAGCTGCCACAGGTGAAGAGGGTCTTGAATCGATTGAAAGGGATAAACCGGATATCATTCTGCTCGATAACAAACTTCCGGGAATTCAGGGCGTGGAAGTGCTGGAGTATGTGCGCAAGAAAAAGTACGATATCGTGGTGGTGATGATTACCTCCTTTGCTTCGCTTGATCTGGCAGTTAAAGCCACCAGCGACGGGGCTTACGATTTCATCCCTAAACCTTTCACACCGCAGGAACTGAAATCGGCCATCGAAAGCATCACCAAACATGTGTTTCTTGTACGGATGACCAAACAGATGCAGGTTCAGGGCAAGCAAATCAGGTTTCAATTTCTTTCTGTCTTGTCGCACGAACTGAAAGCTCCGCTCAATGCCATTGAGGGCTACCTGAAGATGATGCAGGAGGAACAATTGGGTGATAAAATCGATGACTATGAGCAGGTCATTGACCGGTCTCTCAAACGAATCAAGAGTATGCGCAATCTTATCCTCGATTTGCTCGATATGACACGCCTCGAATCAGGACAGAAAGAGAAAGACCTTAAGGTTGTCAATCTTTCCGATGTCGCTCATAATTCAATGGATACTGCCAAACCGATGGCCATCCAGAAGGATGTAAAAATTAAACTCCATGCACCTGCCACAGTTGAATTTGTCGCTGATAACGGTGAGATGGAGATTATTTTCAATAATCTTGTATCGAATGCCGTCAAATACAACCGCGATGGAGGTGTTGTTGACATCACCATCAGTAAAACTTCCGACCGGATTGAGATCGTGGTAGCCGATACAGGCATTGGTATGACTCAGGAGGAGATTTCCAGGTTGTTCCATGAATTCGTACGTATTAAAAACGAAAAGACCCGTGAAATAACAGGAACCGGGCTTGGTTTGTCGATCCTTAAGAAACTCGTTGAAACCTATGAAGGAAATGTGAGTGTTGAAAGCACACCCGATATTGGTAGCAAATTTAAAGTTGTGTTACCTTTGAAATCATAAAAGTAATATCCTAATATCCCATAATAAATGGCCATCACATTAAAGTCGTTACCTGATAAGACTGTTGAACGACTGAGTCAGTACCGGCGTAACCTGCTTGTGTGTCTCTCAAAGGGCAAGCAACATATTTTTTCGCATGAAATTGCAAATATTCAAAATATTACCCCGGTTCAGGTGCGTCGTGACCTGATGCTTATCGGTTACACCGGAACACTTCGAAAAGGTTATGATGTCAAGGAGTTAATTGATCTTATCGGCCGAATACTCGACAGTCGCACAGGGATGAAAGTGTGTGTTGTAGGAGTAGGAAATCTGGGTCGCTCGCTTATCAGCTATTTCAACGGGAGGAGGTCAAAACTCTCCATCGTGGCTGGCTTTGATACCAATCCTGAGAAAGTCGACAAGGTATATGCAGGTGTTCATTGTTATCACTCCGACCGCTTGAATGAAATAATTAAACGCGATGAAATTACCATCGCCATCATTACGGTTCCTGCTGAACAATCACCCGGGGTGGCTGAGAAACTCGTCATTGCAGGTATTAAGGGAATCCTAAACTATACACCAAAATCGGTAAACGTCCCTCCACAGGTTTACCTCGAAGAATACGATATGGTCACTTCTCTCGAAAAGGTGTCGTACTTCGTGAAAAAAAATGCAGGAATAGAATAATTCTAATAGTTTATCAACCTGTATTTTGCAGGACTGTCCCTAAGATTACCGGTTAGATTGGTATCGTAATGCCTCTTATGTGTTTACCTTTGCTTAAAATTTACCATCATGAAATTCAATCCGGAAAAATGCAGAATCAAAGATGAAAGGATGCAGCCGTTTATCGATGCTGACGAAATCTGGGATCTGCTGCATAATACCGTACCCGACCGTCAAAAGGTGAAAGACATCATCGCACGGTCGCTCGACAAGAATCGCCTGACCCTCGCCGAAACAGCCATGCTCATCAATGCTACCGACACCGACCTTGTCGAAGAGATTAAGGAAGGAGCCCGTGAATTGAAAAAGCGAATCTATGGCAATAGAATCGTACTATTCGCCCCTCTTTATATTGGTAATAAGTGCATCAACAATTGCCGCTACTGCGGTTTCCGTGCCAGTAACAAGGAAGCCATCCGCAAGACTTTAAGCGACGAAGAGATCATCAGTGAAGTTGCAGCGCTCGAAGACAATGGCCATAAACGGCTCATCCTTGTTTACGGGGAACATCCTGAGTATGATCCTGACTACATTGCCCATACTGTCCGCCTGACCTATGAGGTCAAGAAGGGAAGGGGAGAAATCAGACGGGTTAACATCAATGCTGCTCCGCTTGAAATTGAAGGTTTCCGAAAAGTGAAGGAATCAGGTATTGGTACCTATCAGATATTTCAGGAAACCTATCACCCGGATGTGTATAAACTATACCACCTGGGCGGAAAAAAGCGTGATTTTGCCTATCGCCTTACCAGTCTCGACCGTGCACAGGAAGCCGGAATCGATGATGTGGGTATTGGTGCACTCTTCGGACTCTACGACTGGCGATTCGAGGTGATGGGACTTGTCAGGCATACCAACCATTTGGAAGCTTGTTACAACGTAGGACCTCATACCATTTCTTTTCCACGCATTCAGGATGCTTCCATGCTCGATTTTGAAGGTCGCTACCGTGTGACCGATGAAGATTTTGCTAAGCTGGTGGCTGTTTTAAGGCTCGCAGTTCCTTACACAGGCATGATCCTTACTGCACGTGAGAGCCCTGCCCTCCGTCGTGAAGTTATGCAATACGGCGTGTCGCAGATTGACGGAGGAACCAAGCTCGAAATTGGTGCTTATGCTGAAAGCCTCAACGAACTGCAGAACTTGAACAAGGAGCAGTTCATGATCAACGACAGCCGCTCGCTGAACGAAATCATGGATGAACTTATCAGCAAAGAATACCTTCCTTCTTTCTGTACCGCCTGTTACAGGTTGGGACGTACAGGGGAACACTTCATGGAGTTCTCTGTTCCCGGCTTTATCAAACGCTTTTGCTCATCGAATGCCATCCTTACCCTGTCGGAATACCTGATCGATTATGCCCCTCCGGCAACCGCCGAAAAAGGTTGGAAACTCATTGAAGGACAGCTTGAACAATTACGCGGTTTTCAGGATGTAGATGAAATCAAACGGAGAATCGAAAGAATCAAGGCAGGTGAACGCGATTTATACTTTTAACCCCTGTTGCTATGAAAGAAATTAGAATACTCGGTTTATTGATTATTGATCGGATTAAAGAGGCCGGACAAACACAGCGGTTACTTACCGACAACGCTGCCATTATCAGGTCACGCCTTGGTTTTCATGAAGTGACCGAAGCCACCTGCTCACGAACCGGCGTTATTTTATTACAACTTACCGGTTCATCCGATCAGCAGGATCTTCTCGAAGCATCCCTTAGGGCTTTAAGGGGCGTGGAGGTTCAGCGGATGCGGTTTGAACTGTAAATAATATGTCAGATTTGTTTAAGGGAAAGACCTGTGCTCGGTGTCTTTCCCTTTTTAATACATTAAATATAAGTGAATTATACATCAAGTCGGCAACCTTTACTTGGATACTCACTCGCTGAGTTGGAAGAGGCAGGCATGCTGACGGGGTGTCGTGAAGGTTCAGGCCGGCGACTTGCTTACTGGCTCTACCGGAAGGCTGTCTTATCTTTCGATCCGATGGTCAGCATCCGTAAAAGCGACAGGCAACTACTTGCAGCCAGCTATTCCACTGGTGTGGTATCCCCGGTCTCTTATGTCAGGGCTGCTGATGGTACTTGTAAATACCTGTTTCGTTTTGAGCATAACCGTTATGTTGAAACTGCCCTGATGCCCGGACCGAAACGGACAACACTTTGTGTTTCCTCTCAGGCCGGCTGCCGCATGGGCTGTAGCTTTTGCAATACGGCCGCAAATGGTTACTGTGGGCAGTTGTCGGTGCAAGAGATCGTGACCCAATTGGCCGGAATCCCGGAAGCCATGAAGGTGAACCATATTGTAGTCATGGGAATGGGTGAGCCCTTCGACAATACCGATGCAGTTATAAAGGCACTCGAAATCTTCTCCGCCGAATGGGGGTTTGCCATTGCTCATCGCAATATTACTGTATCATCGGCAGGGCTGATGCCCGGATTGATCCGCTTTACTGAACAAACTAACTATAACCTGGCCATCAGTCTTCATTCACCCTTTGAGGAAGAACGGGCATTGCTGATGCCGGCCCAGAAGGTTTTTTCTATCATCGATGTGGTTGGCTACCTTAAGCAGAATCCCTTTAAGAAGCCACGCCGGCTCACTTTCGAATACATGGTGCTTCAGGGGGTGAATCACACCGAAGCCCACGCTGTTGCATTGTTTCAGCTTTTAAAGGATTTGCAGTGTCATGTCAACCTCATTGGCTTTAATCCGTTTCCGGGCAGCCCCTTTCAGCGACCTTCAGGCGAAGAGGTCATGCAATTCCGTAATCGCCTCGACCAACTCGGCCTTATGACAACCATCAGAGAGAGCCGCGGTGCCGATATTGAAGCAGCTTGTGGAATGCTGGCAGGGAAGAATTGCGAATTATGAGATTTCATCCCGATACCTGTCAGGATTCCTAAGGAAGTTCCCAAAACTAACAAACAAAGGCATTGTAGAAAATTTTCCGGATTTATACTCCAGGTACCAACAGCCATTACTCAATAATTCTTCTATACCTTTGCCGCCGTTTTAAATCTATAAAATTCTATGCCCAACAAATCAAACATGAAAACCGTGGCGCGGTTTCATCGTTGGAGCCGGAAGGGTTATGCTGTATTTAACAGCCTGCATAAGGTGGTAGTCATCGGAACACTGACACTCAGTTGCTCCATTATTTCTACTCCATGCAAGTCGCAGCATAAACCTGATACCATGCAGATCAGCCAGATTATGGAGATCGACAGCGTGGTAATCACAGCCCAACGGGAACCGGTTGTTGCCTCAAAGGTGACCCGCCCGGTATTATCGGTTACTAAATCTGAAATTGAGGGGGCGCCCGCCCGTACCATCGAAAGCCTGCTGGAATTTCTCCCCGGCGTTGATGTGCGTACCCGGGGCGTTTATGGTACACAAAGCGACATCAGCATTCGCGGCGGTACCTTCGATCAGACACTTGTGCTGCTAAATGGCATCAGCATGAGTGACCCCCACACCGGTCATCACAGTATGAACCTTCCGATTGATCCCGATGCCATTGAAAAAATTGAAGTACTTACAGGACCTGCAGCACGTGTTTTCGGCGCCAATGCCTACAATGGTGTGGTGAACCTGATCACCCGACCCGCCGGACAACAGAAAGTTTTATTGCGACTTACCGGAGGCGATTTTGGTCTATATAGTGCCAATGCCACCCTGAACCTGATGACCGGCAAAGTGAAGCACCTCATCAATGTGGGTAAGTCGGGCAGTGATGGATTCACCCGTAACACCGATTTTCAGACAATCCATGCCTTTGTTCACAGTCTGGCCGAATTTCAGATGCTTACCCTTGAGGCACAGGCAGGCTATAGTGACCGGGGGTTCGGCGCCAATAGCTTTTATTCACCCAAATACCCTGATCAGTTCGAGCAGACACGTACAATTAATGCCTCGGTGAAGGCATACACCACGGGAAGGGTCAGGGTATCACAGGCCCTTTTTTGGCGAAGGAATTATGACCGTTTCGAGTTGTTCAGATCCGATGCCCCTTCGTGGTACACCGGTCATAACTATCACAGGAGTGATGTTGCAGGGGGGAGTTTCAATGCGACGACGATATGGAGCGGAGGAAAGACGTCGGCAGGAGTAGAGTACAGGCACGAAGGCATTCTCAGCAATGTACTGGGAACTAATATGGTAACACCTGTCCCGGTTGAAGGGGAAGCAGGTGTAAACTATACCAGGAGTGGAGAGCGCGATTGTTATAGCCTGTTTGCTGAGCATACTATTTATCTGGGAAAAATCACGGTAAACGGAGGAGTGCTCGGTTATTATGCCCCACAGATTGTGAGGGGTATGAAGTTTTATCCGGGGCTTGAGGCTGGTTTCAGTGTTACACCATCAGTGCACTTGTCGGCTGCCTTCAATCGCACCCTGCGGCTGCCTACTTTTACCGATCTTTATTACACCACCCTGACCAATGTGGCAAATCCCGGTCTCCTTCCTGAGGAGGCGTCCGTTTGGGAAGCAGGTGTGCGTTATCGATTGCGGAAGTATACAACAGAAATAAACGGGTTTTACAGGGCTGGTACCAACATGATCGACTGGGTGCAATATCCGGGCGATGATAAGTGGTATAGTGCTAATATTACCGAGGTAAACATTTCAGGTTTTGAGACTTCGGTCAGATACCAGAACAGCTTGAAAAAAGATTGTTTTGGGATCAGGCAGTGGCGTGCTTCCTGGCAATATACCCAGGCTGATAAAAATAGTGAAGGGGTGCTTTCGAAATATGTACTCGACAACCTTAAGCATAAGGTGGATGCCATGGTTGATGTACAGATGCCGACAGGGCTTGGTACACAGGTAAGAGGGAGTTATCAGCAGCGTGAAGGAACCTATCTGCGATGGCCCGACAATGCTCCGACGGCCTATGAATCGGTATGGCTGCTCGATATTCAGCTTTCGTGGGTCGTGGGACACCTGACTTTTTTTGCCGAAGTATCCAATCTTTTCAATATCGATTATATTGATCATGCCAACGTTCCTCAGCCTGGACGATGGTTCCGCGGAGGCGTTGTGTATCAGTCAGCGTTTTAAGAAAACGATTGCGGTGATTTTCAAGGAAAAATCATTTGGAATGACTCAAAATGACTACCTTTGCAAATGATTAATCATAAGGTTTTATCCTAAAAATTATACAACAATGTCGAAAATTAAAGTTGCAATCAATGGTTTTGGGCGTATCGGCAGGTTGACCTTCAGGGCCCTGTTGAAAAAGGAAAAGGTGGAAATTGTTGCCATCAACGACCTTACCAGTCCTGCTACGCTGGCTCATCTTTTAAAATATGACTCAATTCATGGTCGCTTCGAAGGAACCGTTACCGTTGAAGATAATGCTCTGGTTGTGAATGGTGTTAAAATCCCCATTTATGCTGAAAAGGATCCCGCCAACCTTCCCTGGAAGGCGCTTGGTGTTGACATCGTGGCTGAATGCACAGGAGTTTTCCGCAACCGCGAAAAGATGCAGAAACATATTGATGCAGGTGCCCGTCGTGTGCTCCTTTCAGTTCCTTCTGATAAGGCTGAAGATGTAGATATCACCGTTGTGATGGGTGTAAACGATAATCTGTTGAAACCTGAACACATTTTCGTGTCTAATGCCAGTTGCACCACCAACTGTCTGGCTCCGGTTGCAAAGGTTATGAATGATAACTTCGGAATCGTCCGTGGTCTGATGAACACTGTACACAGTTACACCAACGATCAGATCATTCTTGATGCTCCTCACAAGGATCTCCGACGCGCACGTGCTGCCGCCATGTCGATCATTCCTACCAGTACCGGTGCTGCCAAGGCGGTTGGGCTGGTTATCCCTGAATTGAAAGGCAAACTTGATGGTTTTGCCATGCGTGTTCCTACTCCCGATGGTTCAATCATAGACCTTACACTTGAGCTTGAAAAAGCTGCTACTAAAGAAGAGATCAATGCTGCAATGAAAGCTGCTGCTGAAGGGCCAATGAAAGGTGTGCTTGAATATTGCACCGACCCTATCGTTAGCTCAGATATCATTGGAACCACTAACTCGTCAATCTTTGATAGTTTGCTGACTCAGGTCAGTGGTGGAAAATTTGTAAAAGTTATCAGTTGGTATGACAACGAAAACGGCTACTCAAACCGCATGGCCGACATGCTGGTGAAAATGGCCGAACAGAAATAATAATACTGCTTTGTACTCAAAAAGACCTCAGGGAAACCTGAGGTCTTTTTTTTGGAAAAATCTTGTACAGGAGTTTCTTTCAGTATGTGGCCTGCGCTTTATTCCGATAGTAGTCATTAGTAAATGAAGGAAGCTAAATTCAGTTAATTATTACTGTTTAAACGGTAATGTGTTAGCTGTTCAAATTCCTCCCGGGAAACAGATCTCTCAGTTCATCATGAATCTCTGATGCTCCCTCTTCTCCTTTTGAAACAGCGCTGCCTACAGAAGCATAGAAGCTTATTGCCTGGGGAAGCGCCTCGGTTGCAGCCTGCATCGCCGTATCTTTCATTTGCTGTACAAGCGGATGAAGCAATCTGTATAATTCTATCATGTCGTAAGCCACTTTGTAATCCCGGTGAAATTCATCTATCTTGATGTATTCGCTGGTGAATTGCGGATTGGCCTCAGCATACTCAAGGGCTTTGCCAATAAACGAAAGGCTTTGGAGGCCCAGTCGCATCCCCCTCTTGCGCTCTTCACTCGTGAGACTGATCATGAATGGTAATAAGGCTTTGAGTCGGGCGGCGATTTCTTTGAATTCGGCCTTTTTGTCTTCGGTTATAGTGGCTGATATTTTGTTAAGCATCTTGTGTAGGATTAATAGGTTGAAAGAGTCGTGTATGATTAATACAAAGATACATCAGGTTTGATGATATATCATGATGAATATTATGATTGTGTTTTTAATGTTTGGAATGATTTAAATGCAAAATGTTTGAATAAAATTTAATGTTAATTGAATAATATTTATAAATAAATGAATATTATTCAAAAAATGCTTTATCTTTGCGGCCAAATTGAATTCTAATGATACCTATAAAGCGATTTCCGGTAGTTTGCCCGGCCTGTGGGTCGGATCTTCGTGTGAAAAGCCTCGTCTGCGATCATTGTCAGACAGCCATCGAAGGGAGTTTTGATATCCCCGTGCTTTGTCGTCTTGAGTCAGATGATCAGCAGTTCCTCGTCAGTTATATCAAAAACAATGGTAGTCTCAAAGAAATGTCCAGGATCATGAACCTGAGCTATCCTTCGGTACGTAACCGGTTGGATGATATCATAGCACGCATATTAAAACTCGAAAACAGTACAAATCATGAAAGCTAAGTACTTTTTTAATCCTTTTGAAAGGGTGGCCGGATGGCAGGCCTTGCTGGTCGGTTTGGTTATGATGCTTCTGACAGCATCGCTGGCATTAGTTTCAGGACTACGGTTTGATGGCGTTCTGGATGCTCATTTTGGTGAGCATGTTGAATGGTGGCGTGTTTTTGCCGATCAGGGCATTAATTGGTTGTCGCTTGTGGTGGTTTTCTATCCTGGTGCCTTGCTGTTTAGCCGATCGCATACCCGGTTTATTGATATCGCCGGAACCATGGCCCTTGCCAGAACACCTATGCTGGTAGCGGCTATTGCCGGCTTACCATCACGGTTATCCGATTTTATCAGTCAGCTTCCTAATGCCAACGGAACCACTCTTTTTAGCACCCCTGATTTCTGGGTGACAGTAGTGTTGGCTTTGTTGATGGTCTGGGGTACCATCTGGTCGGCCATCCTGATCTATAATGCCTGGCGTGTATCAGCCAATGTGAAAGGTACACGTGCCGGAGTAGTTTATGGCTTTGGCTTACTGATTGCTGAAATAGGTTCAAAGATTTTAATTGCCAATATCTGATATTACTTACATATTCAAAAAATATTTAAAGAGATGAAACAGTTATCTCGTATTTTTCTGCTGTTTGTGCTGACCCTTTCAACATTGATCGCCAATGCTCAAAGCTTGAAATTCAGTGGATCATGGAGTGGTAAACTCAATGTTAAGGGGTCGGAGTTGACCCTTGTTTTGAATGTTTCCTGCAAAGGAGATTCAGTATTTTCCACGCTCGATAGCCCTGATCAGGGAGTCAGGGGAATCCCGGTTCAATCGACTATTGTAACCGATACAGGAATGTTTTTATCGGTACCGCGTATACGGGCTGAGTATATGGCGAAGTTGGCAGGAGACACTATGTTGGTTGGCAATTGGAGTCAGGGAGGAATGACTTTCCCGTTAAATCTTGTCCGGTTGTCAGTGTCTTTCTCTGTCAACAGGCCTCAGGAACCAAAACCGCCATTTTTATATAAATCTGAAGAAGTCGAATTTGAGAGTAAGGCCCCTGGTATTAAACTCGCGGGGACTCTTACGCTGCCTGAAGGTAATGGGCCTTTTAAGGCTGTCGTGCTGGTCAGTGGTTCGGGACCGCAAAACAGAGATGAGGAACTGATGATGCATAAGCCATTTTTAGTGTTGAGCGATTTTCTGACGAGACAGGGAATTGCTGTATTACGGTATGATGACCGTGGTATTGGAAAGTCGGGCGGAGTATTCTCCGGATCCACGACCTTCGACTTTGCGGATGATGCAGAAGGGGCCGTCAGTTATTTGCTGAAACGTCGTGAAATTGATTCTGAAAAGATTGGAGTTATCGGGCACAGCGAAGGAGGAATAATTGCTCCCCTTGTCGCTTCCCGGAATAAAAAGGTCTCATTCATTGTTTTGTTGGCAGCCCCCGGACAAAAGACAACAGATCTGCTTAATGATCAGATACGTCTGACGGGTATAGCTTCAGGTGCAGCTATTGACCAGCTTGATGAAAGTCTTGCGTTGAATCGTATGTTGTTTGCCACGTTGATCGAATGTCCTGACGATTCTCTGGCTGCCGTGAGAATGACAGCAATAGCAAAAGAGCAGATAGGTAAATGGACTTCATTCAGTGAGGCAGAGAAAGAAAAGCAACTGAAAGAGTTTCCTGTCATGCTCCGTCAGGTAATCAATCCATGGTTCAGGACATTCATTTCATGGGATCCCTCGGAAAACCTGCAGAAAACTACCTGCCCGGTATTGGCGGTTAATGGAACTACCGATCTTCAGGTTCCGGCTGATAAAAACCTGCCGATCGTTGAAGCCGCCTTGAAAAAGGGAGGTAACAATCAGGTAACGGTGATCAGGGCTGAGGGGCTTAATCACCTTTTTCAGCATTCGGTGAGCGGAAATCCGACAGAGTATGGTTCGATTGAAGAAACCTTTTCTGAAGAGGTCATGAAGCAAATTGCAGGCTGGATAAACCGGTAGTTGAAAAATGTTGGCATTTCCCGATAGCTGGCGGGAGACTTTGACTTTAGCGTTGGCATTAGCTTTGGCTTCCGATAGCAACCGGGAGTCAAGGTCTGATTACATAGAGAAATCATTGCTAATACTGCTTTTCCCAGCCAGGTAAATCCTCGAAGTCAAGGTCTGATTACATAGCGAAATCATTCTTATCACTGTGCCCCTCCGTGGTCCTCCGTGGTTCTCCGTGAAACTATCGAATTTCAAACATCTCGCACCAGCAATCAATATCAATGGATATTTGCATTGGTATTTCCAAAAGGAATAGTCCTGTAAAAATCATTTTTTTTCTCTCAGTTAAAAATAGGGTAACCTGTTCTGGTACAATTATTGTTTAATATCGGTATGCTTTTAAAAGAATATACAACGAAAATCATGCGAAAATCAGGCAAAGATCGACCCTGACCATACGCTTAATGTACGCTTGATGTACGCTTGATCTACGGTTGATCTACGGTTAATCTTAAAAAATGGCATATTTTCCTCAGACATACCAAAGCTGGAATGCACTGTATCCGGCTTTCTTTATATTGTCTGAAATTGATGGAGATTTAAGAGCCGGGGATGATATAATTATTGTCGTGGGGATAGACATCAGGACAAAATTTTTGTTACTTGAAGCATGAATCTGGAATTTGTACATTTGAATTGATTTTCAAAGTCAAAAGTCGATCAGAATGAGCAAGTTTTGAGAAATTGTGTCCACAGCTCGCGGTTACAGCGAACCGCTTTTATTACCGAAGTATAGGCCGCCTAAGTTAACCCGACATCAGCTTCTCACTGCTTTCAAGTGTTGATTGGCACCTGCCGGCTATGAATTAATCATGCGATGGGAATAATTAACCCTAAAGGTGCAGGTGTTGATATTGACAGTCGTTCTTATTTGGTAGTCATTAGACAGGGCGTAAATGACTTTCAGGAGTTTGGTGTTTTCAATACAGATTTGTGCCTGATTGTTGAGTGGTGTAGGAGAAAAGGTATTCAAATTAGCGCCAATGAATGAAAACTTGCTTTCATCATCTGTGAATTTGGTCAGAGCAGCCCTGTACAACTATCCTGAAGGATAGCTCTATCCTGCTTAAAAAGATAGCATGGTATCGTGAAAAGAATATGATAACAAAGTGATAAATATGCATTAACTTCGCTTGATCTGAAAATTTCAAACTACAGATTAACCAAATATTTATAAACGTTATTGAGAATACTAAGAAAGTTATGGTGACAGATAGTTTATCATTATAAACGAAATTTGCTATGGACATTCAGGACAAGACCAGAGAAGAACTCATAAGCGAGTTGCGGGAATTACTTCAAGAGAATAATTTTTTAAAGGAGTTAAAGGGAAAAGAGGAAGCAGCGTTCGTCATTGCCAACAAGGAACTTGCATGTCAAAATGAATTAAAAGAAAAACGAGCAGCAGAATTAATCCTTGCCAACCAGGAACTTCTCTTTCAAAACGATGAGAAAGAAAAACGAGCAGCAGAATTGATCATTGCCAACCAGAAACTTCTTTTTCAAAACGATGAGAAAGAAAAACGGGCTGCTGAATTAATAGTTGCTAACAAAGAGCTTGCCTTTCAAAATGAAGAGAAAGAAAAACGCGCTGCTGAATTAATAGTTGCTAACAAAGAGCTTGCCTTTCAAAATGAAGAGAAAGAAAAACGCGCGGCTGAGTTAATCGTTGCCAACAAGGAACTCGCCCGTCAAAATGAATTAAAAGAAAAGCGTGCGGCTGAATTAATAGTTGCTAACAAAGAGCTTGCCTTTCAAAATGAAGAGAAAGAAAAGCGCGCGGCTGAGTTAATTATTGCCAACAAGGAACTCGCCCGTCAAAATGAATTAAAAGAGAAACTTGCGGCTGAGTTAACCATTGCAAACAAAGAGCTTGCCTTTCAAAACGAAGAGAAAGAAAAACGTGCGGCTGAGTTAGTCATTGCTAACAAAGAACTTGCCTTTCAAAACGAAGAGAAAGAAAAACGTGCGGCCGAATTATTAATTGCTAACAAAGAGCTTGCCTTTCAAAATGAAGAGAAAGAAAAACGGGCAGCTGAGTTAGTTATTGCCAAAGAACACGCGGAACAAAGCGACCGCCTGAAATCTGCATTTCTCGCTAATATGTCGCATGAGATACGAACTCCGATGAACGGTATTTTAGGCTTTTCAGGCTTATTGAAAGAACCTGATCTTTCAGGTGAGCAGCAACAAGAATATATCAAAATCATAGAGAAAAGCGGTGCCCGTATGCTGAATATCATCAACGATATAGTTGATATTTCTAAAATAGAAGCTGGTCTGATGAAAGTTGATATTAAAGATACTGATATAAACGAGAAAATAGAATTTGTTTATACCTTCTTTAAGCCACTGGTTGAAGATAAAAGGATGCAGCTTTTCTATATAAAAACCTTGCCAACAAAAGAAGCAATTATTAAGTCGGACAGCGAGAAAATCTATTCCATCCTTACCAACCTTGTAAAAAATGCCATTAAATACAGCAATGAAGGGACAATAGAATTCGGGTATTTTTTAAAAACAGACAAGATACCTGCCTTCCTTGAGTTTTTCGTGAAAGACACTGGAATTGGAATTCCAAAAGAAAGGCTGGAAGCCATTTTTGAACGCTTTATTCAGGCAGATATTACCGATAGAATGGCCCGACAGGGGGCAGGTTTAGGCTTGTCGATTACCAAAGCGTATGTAGAAATGCTCGGTGGTCATATTTGGGTAGAAAGCGAAGAAGGGAAAGGCTCAGCATTTTATTTTACCTTACCCTACAATGCTGAACCAGATGAAAAAAGTGATGTTAAGAAAAGTGTTCCGGCTGAAAGTACAGATGTTCGAATTAAAAATCTGAAAATACTAATTGCCGAAGACGATGAAACATCGGGAATGCTGACTTCAATAACCATCAGAGATTGTAGCAAAGAAATTCTGGAAGCAGGTACTGGTATTGAGGCTGTTGAAATTTGTCGAAAAAATCCTGATATTGATTTAATTCTGATGGATATCCAAATGCCCGGTTTGAATGGTCATGAAGCAACCCGGCGAATCCGTCAGTTCAACAAAGAGGTTGTCATAATAGCACTGACGGCTTTTGGACTATCTGGGGACCGGGAAAATGCAATTGCAGCCGGATGCAACGATTATATTGCTAAACCGATCAATAGAGATAAATTGCTTGCTTTGATACGAAAACATTTCAAGGGTAGAGACAAGGTATGCCTTGTTTCTACTGAGGATTCAGATTCATAAATAATCTGAAAAATTGACACATTTTCGCGAAATAGCTGCTTGTGTTCCTGTCACTTTGGCTTATTTCTCTGTCTTTTTAGTCTGGCCGTGCAGTGTGGTTCAACCCTTGATAAGAGAATGGTGGCAAATATGATTGCCAGAAAGGACAATACATGAATTTTAATCAATTTACTTTAAAAGCACAGGAGGCTGTTCAGAAAGCACACGAATTGGCCGCTGCAAACAGTCAACAGCAAATAGGGACAGCCCATCTTTTAGTTGGAATGATGATGGCCGATGAGAATGCCGTGCCGTTTTTATTAAAGAAAATGGGTGTGAATACCGGGTTGCTTCAGGAAGAGGCTGATAAGATCGTTCAGACTGAGGCACGTGTTACGGGTGGTGAGGTTTACCTGTCGCGTGAGTCTAATGATGTGTTACAAAAGGCTCTTGGGCAACTTAAAAGATTTGGCGATGAATTTGTATCGGTTGAACACATTCTGTTGGCTTTAACAATGGTCAATGATGCCACTGGGAAATTGTTAAAGCGTCATGGGGTAGATCCCTCATCGCTTGAAAGTGCCATTAAAGAGATGCGAAAAGGGGCCACTGTCAACAGCCAGACAGCCGAAGATAACTATAATGCGTTGAACCGGTATGCCCGCAACCTGAATGAATTGGCCCGTGAAGGGAAACTCGACCCCGTCATCGGAAGAGATGATGAAATCAGAAGGGTGTTGCAGATACTAAGCCGTCGTACAAAGAACAACCCGATTCTGATCGGCGAGCCTGGAGTAGGAAAGACTGCCATTGCCGAAGGATTGGCGCATCGGATTATTAATGGTGATGTTCCCGAAAACCTTAAAAATAAAATTGTGTTTTCGCTTGATATGGGGTCACTTGTTGCAGGTGCGAAATATAAGGGTGAGTTTGAAGAAAGGTTAAAAAGTGTGGTGAAAGAAGTGATTTCGGCCGAAGGAGAGATCATTCTGTTTATCGACGAGATCCATACCCTTGTAGGTGCAGGAGCCGGTGAGGGAGCCATGGATGCTGCCAATATTCTGAAGCCGGCACTGGCAAGGGGTGAATTAAGGGCTATTGGTGCTACAACCTTAAAAGAGTATCAGAAGTATTTTGAAAAGGATAAAGCGCTGGAGCGAAGGTTTCAGATTGTTTTGGTTGATGAACCAGATACTGCCTCAGCCATCTCCATTTTGCGTGGATTGAAGGAGCGGTATGAAACACATCATCATGTGCGAATCCTCGACGAAGCCATTGTTGCGGCAGTAGAGCTCTCGCAGCGTTACATCTCCGACAGGTTTCTTCCCGATAAGGCCATCGACCTGATGGATGAGGCTGCTGCGCGTTTGCGTCTGGAGATTAACTCACTTCCTGAGGAACTGGAAGTAGTGGAACGGAAAATCAGACAACTTGAGATTGAACGGGAAGCCATCAGGAGGGAAGGTGATAAGCAGAAATTGAATGAGTTGAGTGAAGAGCTGGCTAATCTGAATGATGATCGCAACAGGCAACGTGCGCAATGGCAGGCTGAGAAGGGTGTGGTTGAAGCTATACAACATCAGAAGCAGGCCATTGAACAGTTCAAGGCAGAAGCCGAAAAAGCAGAGCGCGAAGGTGACTACGGCAGGGTAGCTGAATTAAGGTATGGACGGGTTCGTGATGCTGAAGAAGAGCTGAAGTCGTTGAAACAAAAACTAACCGCCATGCAGGGTGATCATCCGATGATTAACGAAGAGGTCAGTGCCGAAGAGATCGCTCAGGTAGTTTCAAAATGGACGGGAATCCCGGTAACCAGAATGCTTCAGAGTGAGCGTGAGAAATTGCTCCGGCTTGAGGAAGAATTGCATAAGCGTGTTGTTGGTCAGGATGAGGCTATCGAGGCTGTTGCCGATGCCATCAGACGCAGTCGTGCCGGACTACAGGATAGCCGCAGGCCCGTGGGGTCGTTTATCTTTCTGGGATCTACCGGGGTTGGTAAGACAGAATTGGCTCGTGCACTTGCCGAGTTTATGTTTAATGATGAGTCGAACATGGTGAGGATTGATATGTCGGAGTATCAGGAGCGCCATAGCGTTTCCAGGTTGATAGGTGCACCTCCGGGATATGTAGGTTATGATGAAAGCGGACAGTTAACCGAAGCCGTCCGTCGGAAACCTTATTCTGTAATCCTGCTCGATGAAATAGAAAAGGCACATCCCGATGTGTTTAACATATTATTGCAGGTGTTGGATGATGGAAGGCTGACTGATAACAAAGGACGTACGGCTGACTTCAGAAATACAGTAATTATTATGACTTCCAACATCGGATCGGGAATTATTCAGGAAAAGCTGAGTGGATTGAACGATTCTAACAGGGCTGCCTTGATTGATGAAACACGTGAGCTTGTTTTTGATCTGCTGAAGAAAACATTGCGCCCGGAGTTTCTGAACAGGATTGATGAGGTGATTACTTTTACGCCGCTTACTTTTGACGAAATCAGACAGATTGTTGTGCTTCAGCTTAACCAGCTTAAACGAAAGTTAACGGAGAGAGATGTTGCGCTTGAGTTTACCGATTCCGCGATCACATTTATTGCAAAGGCAGGTTTTGATCCGCAGTTTGGAGCAAGACCGATAAGACGAATGATACAGCGCGAAGTGCTGAACCAGTTGTCGCGGTATATTCTTCAGGGTAAGTTAACTGCCGGCTCGCCTGTGATGCTGGATGCGGTAAATAACCATCTCGTGTTTTCAACACCTTCCTGAGTTAGTAATGATTGCATGAACCTCCCGGCTTTCGGGTGGTAAACTAATTGTGCCTGTAATTGTTAATATTTGCTTTAAAGCGATATTAATGAACCGGGCATTTTTAGTTTTTTTCTTAGTTTTCTATGGGTTAATGGCCATCGGGTCAGCTGTTAATGTTGATAGTCTGAAGGCGAAGTTGCCCCAAATGAGGGGGCAGGAATTAATATTGGCCTGTAATACGCTGGCCTGGGAGTTAAAATACGCCGATAATGAGCAGGCATGGAAATACTGCCGGCAAGCAGCCTCTCTGTTGAAAAAGAATCCTTTTAAAGAAGGATTGATGCTTCACAATCGAAATCTGGGTGTGTTGTATATCATGAAAGCCGGCTATGATTCTTCATTGTATTATATCAGTGCTGCATTAAAACTGGCGCAGGAAATTAAAAACCCCTTTCAAAAGGGTAAGATATTGAATATTCAATCTGTGGCTTTTTGTGAATGTACCATGTTCAAGAATGCCATAAAGGCACAAAAAGAAGCACTGGCAATATTTGAGGAGATACATGATACGGCTGAAATTCTGGGAAGTTTGAATAACCTGGCTGTAATATACGGAAGGATGAATTTTGATTCATCAGAGCTTGCAATTCATTTAAAGGTATTCGATATGGAAAAGCGGCGGGGAAATGATTATGGTATTTCCCGTTCAGCCAATAATATTGGGATGGCCTTAAACAGTCTGGGCAATACCATTGAGTCACGCAAGTTCTTTCAGATAGGGATTGGAAAAGCGATATCGTCAAATAATCCTCAGTATCTGGTTTCGGCATATTATGGGATGGGAGAGGCTGAGCGGATTGAAAAGAATTACATAATCGCCATTTCATGGTTTAAGCTTGCTGTGGAAATCGCGAAAAGAAACAGTTTTAATGACTTTCTTTCGTTGAATCTGGCTTCTATAGGCAGAATGTACAAATTGTTGAACGAAAATGACAGTGCCTTCATTTACTTAACTAAATCTATAAATGTAGTGCAGGTTAAGGGTGGTAATCTGTCATCCATCATCTCACCTGATATCGACAGGGGGTGGTTGTTTCTTCAGGCTGACCAGCCTGATAGTGCAGCAGCCATTGTTAAGAAATACCTTCCCTATTCCGATAGTATTGATTTTGGCAGTGATTACGCAAAACTACTTGATCTGATGGCTAATGTGGCGTATCAACGCGGAAATTACAAAGAGGCCTTTGATTTTCTCCGATCATCACATATCGTCTCCGACAGTATTGCTGCCAAACGACTAAAGGCTGAAACAGAAGAAATACAGGCAAGATATGAACTTTCCGGCATGGAAGAGACCAACAGACACTTACATGAAGATATTGAGGCTCAAAGCAGGATCAACCGTATTCAGAATGCCGTGGTCGTTATTATTTCTCTCCTGGTGATTGCTTCGCTGGTGCTTTTGTTTTTGCTTAGGCGGAAGAGTCTGGTACTGCATGCGGCTAATAAAATGCTTGCAGAACAGAAGCATCAGCTCGAAACAAAAGCCATTGAACTCGATAATCTAAATCACACCAAGGATATGTTTTTTTCGATTGTGGCTCATGATCTCAAGAATCCTTTGCAAGGTATTCAGGGTTGTGTCTCAATTTTAAATGAGGACTTTGATTCTTTAAAAGAAGATGAGATAAAGGAGTTGCACAATCTCCTTAATGACAGCACCAGCCAATTCGCATGGTTACTCGATAACCTGCTTCAGTGGGCACGTAGCCAGATGAAAATGCTTGTAGTATTTTCTACTGTATTTGCCTTGAAATCAGTGGTGGAAGAAGAAGTGTCGGCTATGATGCTGCATGCCTCAATAAAGAAGATATCACTTGAAATTGGTGTTCCGGAAACCTTTATAATCACTGCAGACCAGGAGATGATCAGGTTTGTTATTCGTAATCTCGCTTCCAATGCTATTAAATTTACCAAACCGGAGGGTACCGTGAGAATTGATGCAATTATTGAGAATCAGGAAGGAGTTATCCGCATTATTGATAATGGAATTGGTATGAATGATGAGCAGTTGGATAGTCTTTTCAGTATTAAAACTTCGGGAACTTCAGTAGGTACCTCAAATGAAAAAGGTACAGGGCTTGGACTTGTCCTTTGTAAAGATTTTATTGAGCAAAATCATGGACGGATTGAAGTAAACAGTGTTGTCGGAACAGGTACCATTATTTCTGTCTATCTGCCAATATAAGTGCAAATAGGACGCGAGGTTTTGGATCGATCACTCGAAGCTCCTTCCGGGGTAAACTTCCGACATATCTTCGTATAATAACTGAAGCATATTTTACTATACCCCACTGGTTTATTACAGTTTCTTAAAACTATTAAACCTTCAGGGGTGTGCATTGAATATGTATCTAATTGTTTTATATTTGCATAAAAACTCACATATTGAGACAAGTCTATTATCTAATCTTCTTGTTTTTTTATACAGTTCTCAATGCCCATGCATCATTGAATGTTGATAGCCTTGTTGCTAAATTACCGCAACTTAAGGGGCGTGAATTGATAAGGGCTTACAACATGTTGGCCTGGGAACTGAAATATGGCAAAAATGAATTGGCCTGGAATTATGCCCATAAAGCCTCCGGTTTGCTTCGAAATACTACCTATGGGGAGGAATGGATGGCTTTTTACACAAATATGGGAGCCTTGAACATTCTGCAGGCTCGTTATGATTCATCGCTTATGTATGTTGATAAAGCACTTGAACTGGCAGAAAACCTAAAGGATGAATACTGGACAGGAAAATTACTCAATCTGCAGGCTATTATATACAGGGAAACATCTACATACAAGAAATCAATCTCATCACAGAAGAGGGCACTTGCGATATTTGAACATTTAGCAGATACTTCTGAGATACTTGGTAATCTGAACAATCTGGCTCTCACCTATGGCCGGATGAATATTGATACGGCTGAGTTGTCGATTCATTTGAAGGTTTTTGAAATAGAAAGGCACAGAGGCGACAATTATGCGATTGCCCGGTCAGCAAACAATGTTGGGATGGCATATCTGCGGCTGAAGCGTTATGGAGATTCAAGAAAATATTTCGAGATAGGGATTGATAAATCGATCGCCGCCAACAACCTTCAATTCTTAGCCTCAGCCTATTCCGGTATGGGATCAGCCGATGACCTGGATGGAAAGTACAATCTGGCTCTGACGTGGTTTCTTAAAGCTATTCAGATTTGCGAGAAGAATAATTTTAATGATTTTTTGGCAAACAATCTGAATTCTGCTGCCAATATGTATCAGCGGTTAGGCAACAATAAGAGTGCCTTTGAATTTTATACCAGAGCCGTTAATGTATTAAATAGCAAAAGAGGAAATGAAACCAAAATTGTGGTTTATGAGATCAACAGAGCCTGGTTGTTTTTAAAGACAGGACAACCTGACAGTGCTGGTTCGATAGCAAAAAAATATCTGGCCCTATCCGATAGTCACGATTTCGGGGCAGATTATCCAAGACTGCTTATTTTGAAGGCGAATGTTGAATATCAGCGTGGTGATTATAAACAAGCGTATAATTCCCTGCTTGCCTCACATCAGGCATCTGATAGTATTGATGCCGGTCAGTTTAAAATCCAGACTGAAGAAATAAAAACCCGCTATGAAGTTGCCCAAATGGAAGAGGCAAATATCCGGTTGCAAAATGATCTTGCGACTCAAAACAGAATTAACAGGATTCAATGGGCAGTGGTAATAATTGTTTCGCTTCTTGTCATAGTTTCGCTTATATTGCTGTTGATGCTTCGAAAGAAGAGAATGGTTCTGAAATCGGCCAATCTGAAACTGGCCGAACAGAAACTTCAGCTTGAAGCAAAAGCAGATGAACTTGATAATCTTAACCATACAAAGGACATGTTTTTCTCTATTGTGGCGCATGATCTGAAGAGCCCTCTGCAGGGGATTTTGGGGTGTATCTCGGTTTTAAATGAAGATTATGATTCTTTGAATGATGGTGAACGACAGAAGATGCTATATCTTTTAAATGGCAGTACATGCCAGTTGGCTTGGTTGCTGGATAACCTTCTTCAGTGGGCGCGTAATCAGATGAAGATGCAGGTTGTTAATCCGGTTAGGTTTTCTGTAAAGCAAGTTGTTAGGGAGGAGTTTTCGGGTATGATGCTTCATGTTTCATCTAAAAATATTTCTCTTGTTTCTGATATTGATGACTCTTTTGTGGTAACTGCCGATCAGGAGATGTTGCGTTTTGTAATCAGAAATTTAATTTCCAACGCGATAAAGTTTACCCGCCCGTCAGGAACAGTACGAGTCGAGGGATTTACTGATAATCAAACGGAAATGATTCGTGTGATTGATAATGGCGTAGGAATGAGTGCCGATCAGTTATCTAATCTTTTTAGTATTAAAACAAAAGGTACCACATTAGGTACCTCCAATGAAAAAGGTACTGGGTTGGGATTGGTTTTATGCAAAGACTTTATTGAACAAAACCATGGGCGGATTGAAATTGAAAGCACAATCGGAACAGGTACCACTTTTACTATCTTATTGCCACGATAAGGCTTACAACATCTATTGTACAAAATGAAATACAGATTCGGACTTTATTTTTTGTTGTCGTTTATTTTTTTCCCTGTGCTGACCAATGCGCAGGATTACCACTATTGGACTGAACAGTTTGGAGGTGAATCCAGCCTGATGGGGGGTGCTGTTATTGCAGGCGTGCGCGATAACAGTGCTTTGTTTTACAATCCGGCAGGACTGACTTTTTGTGACAGCAATTCGATTTCAGTATCTGCCAACATTTATAAATTGCAATTTACCCGTTTCGACAATGGATTGGGAGAGGGTGTTGATTTGACCTATAATCGTTATGCCTATTATCCTCAGATGATTTCGGGCCGTCTTAATCTGTTTAAGGATAAACGGTTTTCGGTTGGATATGGATTGTTCAGCCGTTTTAGCAGCCGTTTGCGTTTTCATCAGCGTTATTCAATGTTGGGTGATCCGATTCCTGCGCGACCTGGCGAGGAATATTTTATAGGGTCGATGGATTTCAACAATGAATTTGACGAGCAATGGGGCGGGATTGGAATCAGCTACCGATTGAATAAAAATTTTGCGGTCGGTCTTACTCAATTCGTGACTTATCGTTATCAGTATTACCGTGCGGCCCTGAGTGCACGCACTGTATCGAATGATACACTATTTGAGATGTCTTCAATCAATGTTTCAGAGGACGCCCTGTATGTAAACTGGCGATTGGTCTGGAAGCTTGGTGTAGTATACGATTCACGCCATTTTAAGGCTGGAATCACCTTTACCTCACCTACAGTTAGTTTTTTTGGTGATGCCGATGTTCAGCGGGAGTTATCTTTTTACAACCTGGGAGATGTGATTCCTGGTTCAATCAAGAGTTTTCTTGCCATCGATCGTCAGGTTAATCTGAATATCCACTACAAGCTGCCATGGTCGATTGGCTTTGGACTCAGGTGGGCTGGTGATAATACTGAAATTGAATTTGCGGGAGAGTATTTTAGTGAGATTGCCCCATATAAGGCTGTCGATGCTGAGTATCATCCTGTTTTGTATCCTCCATGGGTCTTTGGTGATGATAAAACATTGAAACTGGTTGATGTGGTTTCAGCCAACGCACCTGTTCTAAACCTTGCATTGGGATTTAAACATCGTTTCAATGATAAATACCAGGGTTACGGCTCAATACGCACTGATAATTGTTTTGCCCCATCACCTTCCTCTTTGTCTGATGGCATATGGTTTATCGGGCGTACTTGGGATATGTATCATCTGACGGCAGGTGTATCCCGCTATCAGAAGAAGAGTATCCTGTCGGCTGGTTTGCAGTTTACGATGGGTTCTCAGTCGGGGATGGAACAGTTTGCCGATTTTGTCAATCCCGATCTGGAAAATATTCTGGACGGGATCGTTGGTAATGGTATGTCAGGCTCAGATCTGGGGCTATCGTTGATTTTGGGGTATACTTATTTTCTGGGAAATTCAAATTAACCGTCAGATATGTTTATCGCTCTATTTCGGCCATTACCATGTTATGGTCTGAAAGGTAGCGCCCGTCAGTCTGACTGTTTGCAACCTGATAGGATTTCGTTTTTAAGTTCCTTCCGGTAAAAATGAAATCGATACACTCATTGTGTTTTGATGCATCCCAGCCGTTGAATGTGGGTATAATCCTTTCACTGTCAATTCCTGTGTAGGTGCGTGTATCTGTCAGGTGTTCCGATAACAGTGCGATCGGTTCAGATGCCGGCTCACTGTTAAAATCGCCAGTTAGGATAACCATTGTTTCACCTGAGTCCAGTTTTTTAATCGTCTCGATAATGAGTTGCGCGCTGTTTCTTCTGGCATCGACTCCGATGTGGTCGAAATGGGTATTAAAGGCTGTGATCAGTTGCCCGGTTGATTTGTCTTTCAGTTTAACCCATGTGCAAATGCGGTTCAGGGCGGCATCCCAGCCTATAGATGGTGTTTCAGGTGTAGGCGATAACCAGAAGGTGCCTCCGTCGGTTTTCTCAAAACGTTTCAGGTTATAATAGATAGGACAATATTCTCCCTGTTGAAATCCGTCGTCTCTTCCAACACCTTCCCGTCCATAACCGGGCATCATGCTGTCAAGGTAAATCAGTTGTTTTTGAAGTACCTCCTGCATGCCAATAATATCGGCTTCAGTTTGCATTACCTGATTCGAAAGCCATTCACGTCTGTTGTTCCATTGATTGTTTCCGTCGGCAGTTGTTTCCATACGGATATTATAGGTGATGACTTTCAGATTCTGTCCGATAGCTTCCGCTGCGATCAGCAGGAATATTGATGCGATGAATGGGATGAAATGTCTCATAGAGGAATATTTTTACAAATGTAACACGATTAATGACTGCTTGAATCAAAGCTATCCCTACAGCTCGATTTCGAATTATGAATTATTTGCAATGCGTTTACGTGTGGCGACTTCTGGTGGAAGTATTCATTATATATCCTGCATGAACTATTCTCTTATTAAATATTTGGTGTGGAGTCTGATTTAGGCAGGTTTAATAAAATAGAACTGTAATTTAGTATGAAATGACGGGCAGGGAATATCTGCAGGTCGGTCAGATGGTGCGGCGATAGTAAATTATGACTGTGCAGGCACCACTTCGTTGAATCTGACATATAACAATAATGTTTTGCATTATCTGAATTGTTGATAGTCAGTATGCCGTTGAATTGATAGGTGATGCTGCTGTTTTTTTATAATTTCGCTTTATAAATGGCGAAGTATTTTAATATCCGGCTGCGTTTTTAGTACTTTTACAGAAATATGAATCGACTATTGATTTTTACTTGCAGCCATTTTGTTGAATGATAGAGTTTATTATGAATCGTCAGGTTGAAAATGCACAATTGGATCTTGCCTTTGGATTTGTTCAGTATACCAACCGCAACATTTTTCTTACAGGTAAAGCCGGAACAGGAAAGACTACTTTTTTGAAGGATCTGAGAGCAGTGAGCCCCAAGCGGATGATAGTGGTGGCGCCTACTGGTGTTGCAGCAATCAATGCAGGTGGCGTTACTATTCATTCCTTCTTCCAGATTGGCTTCGGGCCTCAGATTCCGGTAAGGTACCTTCCGGCAGTGCAAGAGAGATCGACCACAGGTCAGGGCTCAAATGGGGAGGTGAAGCGTTTTAGCAGGGATAAGATTAGTATCATGCGGTCGCTCGACTTGTTGGTGATCGATGAAATCAGTATGGTGAGAGCTGATCTTTTGGACGCCATTGATGATGTACTTCGCCGGTTTCGTCGTAACAGCAAACCTTTTGGAGGGGTTCAATTACTGATGATTGGCGATATGCAGCAATTGGCACCGGTGGCGAAGGATGATGAGTGGGAAATACTGAGCCCTTATTATAAATCGGTTTATTTCTTTAGCAGTCTGGCACTACAAAGTACCGATTTCGTCAGTATAGAACTTAAGCACATTTACCGGCAACGGGACGAACAATTTATTTCATTACTTAACCGGGTTCGTGAAAACAAGGCCGATCTTGAAACACTTAATGAACTTAACAAGCGGTATGTGCCCGATTTTAATCCCGATAACAGTGAGGGGTACATTATCCTTACGACACATAATAATCAGGCGCACGAGTTGAATCGGGCGAAGCTCGGGGAACTGAAGAGCGCACCCATGAGTTTTGATGCTGAAATTGAAGGAGATTTTCCACAGTATAATTATCCCACTGAGCCCCAATTGGTCATTAAAATAGGTGCTCAGGTGATGTTTGTAAAGAATGATCCAGGTATCCCAAGATTATTTTTTAACGGAAAAATTGGAATCGTCAGCGGATTGGTTGACGGTAAAATATATGTGAAGTGTGCTGGTGATGATAAACCTATTGCCGTAGAGCCGCTTAAATGGGAGAATATAAAGTATACAATTGATGAGACTTCCAGAGAGATTAAGGAAGAGGTGATTGGTGTTTTCACACAGTACCCGCTGAAGCTGGCCTGGGCCATTACTATTCATAAGAGTCAGGGATTGACCTTTGATCGTGCCATTATAGATGCAAAATCAGCTTTTGCATTCGGGCAGGTCTATGTGGCGCTCAGCCGTTGCCGTACGCTCGAAGGCCTTGTTCTTAGTGCCCCTATTCCTCCAAGAGCCATCAGGTCAGATGTCATCATATCCGGATTTTCGCACGATATAAGCGAAAACCAGCCTGATGAGGCTACACTGGATATCTCAAGGAACCGTTATCAACAACAACTGCTCAACGAGTTGTTCGACTTTAAAGAATTATCAAGGAGGTTATCGTCTGGCAGGCGACTTGCTGTTGAACATGCCGGTAGTCTTACCGATGATTTGGTAGCGCATATCAGGCGGTTGGCTGAAGTGTCAGGGAGTCAGATAGAAAGTGTTGGCGATAAATTCAGGGCACAACTTCAAAGGATGGTAGCCGAAACATCAGACCCTGATATCGAGAAGAATCCGCTGCTTCAGGAGAGAATTAGAAAAGCTGCCGGCTATTTCACCGACATACTTAGGAAAGAACTGATTGCCCCGTTGAAATCAATTGAAGTTGAATCTGATAATAAGCAGGTAAAAAAAACGGTCAGGGAATCAATGGAGATTGCCCTCACCGATGCAGAGCTAATGTTTGCAGGTATTAATGCCTGCAAAGAGGGTTTTATACTGAAGCAGGTACTCGATGCACGGGGGAAGGCTATGGTAGATGCCTCAGTTTCGCAAAAAATCAGGGCAAAGGATAAGACAGAACATATTGGCAATGCTGATCCGATGCTGGTTAAAGCATTGCGGCAATGGCGCAGCGAAATGGCCGCGGAAATGGAAGCGGATCTTGCTGCTATCCTGCCACAGAAAGTATTGCTGAGGATAGCGGAAGTGAAGCCTGCCACATTAAGAGCCTTGCGGCAAATCAATGGGTTCGGTGCTCAGCGGGCAAAGAAATATGGAAAAATCTTAGTTGAATTGATTGACAATTTTGTAGATGATTCACTCAGGAAACCCCATGAGGATTCTGAAATGGAGCCTGAGAATGGAGCACTGCTTTCTCTCACTCAACTAACAAGCATAAACTTGTTTCTTGAGGGAAAGTCGATCGATGAGATTACGGCTATCAGGAAATTGGCTCGCACTACCATTTGCGATCATCTGGCTGTGGGTGTCGGTGTTGGGATGATAGATATTCATAAACTGGTCGATGATGCTTTAATTGACCGGATGGCTGTCTATTTTGAGAAGCATCCGGAATCTACGCTGACAGACGCTCGCGCTTCGATCGGGCAGGATGTCGATTATTCTGATTTGCGCTACTACCAGAGCTACCTGCGTCGTCGCCAGCTTTAATGATGGAATAAGCGCGCTAAGGCTGTGTGTTTTGTGCGGGGCGGTTATGTCTCTTCCCCAATCAGGGTATAAAAGTTTGACGTAATACCCGAAAGCAGAAAGAAAAATAATGTGTTCCCTGAGTAGTTTGAAAAATAAATACCCCATTAAAAAATGATGCTATTTAAAAAAACATGGATTGTGGCGATTGTCGTGTCTTTGATTTATTTTCAGTTGAATACAGGCTATGCTCAATCAGCAAACCGATCGTATATAACGGTTTCCGAAGTCGAGCCACTTGATTCTATTGTGAAGAAGGCAGCGCATGTTGTCCCGGCACCTCGTCAGGTGATGTGGCAGGAGCTGGAATTAACATGCTTTTATCATTTTGGAATCAATACTTTCTATAATTATGAATGGGGGAATAAGGAGCAAATGGCCGAAATGTTTAACCCAACGGCGTTTGATGCAAATCAATGGGCTGTTGCTGCGAAATCTGCCGGGGCCAGGATGATGCTTTGTCTGGCTAAGCATCATGATGGTTTTTGCCTTTGGCCTACCAAATACACCGATTTCTCGGTGAAAAGTAGTCCGTGGAAGAATGGAAAAGGTGATCTGATTGATGAATTGTCGAAGGCTGCCCGTACACATGGATTGAAGTTTGGAATTTACCTTTCGCCATGGGATATCCATTCGCCCGTTTATGGTACAGATGAATACAATGAGGTGTTCAGAAATCAACTGCGTGAACTGCTGACAGGTTATGGTCAGATAGATGAGGTTTGGTTCGATGGCGCTTGTGGGGAAGGCCCCAATGGTAAGCGGCAGGTTTATGACTGGGAAGGCTTTTATAAGGTGATCAGGGAGCTACAGCCCCAGGCTGTCATTGCAGTCATGGGGCCTGATGTTCGTTGGGTAGGAACAGAATCGGGATATGGGCGTACTACCGAATGGAGTGTTGTTCCTGCCTCTGCTGCTGTGCTCGAAGATATTGCTTTAAGTTCTCAACAAAATCCCGGTAATGGTGCCTTTATGCCTGTTGGCAATATGATGGATGAAGATCTGGGTAGTCGTGATAAGCTGTCGAAAGCTGAAGGAATGATGTGGTATCCATCTGAAGTAGATGTTAGTATTAGACCCGGCTGGTTCTACCACGAACGGGAAGATTCATTGGTGAAATCGGCCGAAAAGCTGGTTGATATTTATTATAGCTCTGTTGGAAGGAATTCTTTGTTGCTTTTGAATCTCCCGGCTGACCGTCGGGGATTGATTCATGAAAACGACCTCAGGAGCCTCAGAGGGATGAAGGTAATATTGGATGCCACTTTCAGGATAAATTTGCTTGAAGGGGGGACATGTGAAGGAAATGTTGAGGTGGTAAGACAGCTAACCGATAGCAATACGATGACTTACTGGTCTCCCGGGGAGGGCCGGACTACTGGCGCATTAACGGTAGAAATGCCCGGGAAACAAACCTTCGACAGGGTATTGCTTCAGGAGAACTACCAGGAAGGCCAGCGAGTAGAACAATTTGTAATAGAAGCTGAGGTAAATGGTCTGTGGATAACTATTACCAGTGGAACTACTATTGGCTACAAGAGGTTACTCAGGTTTGAGCCTGTTTCTGCGCAACGTATTCGATTAAGGATATTGTCGGCAAGAGATTGTCCTCAGATAGGCACGTTTGGCTTGTTTAAGGCACCGGAGGGGTAATGCAATGTCTTGATTATTCCAATGGTATTCTGGCGGGCTGCGGGCGCTAAAAAGATCTTAGGGCGGGTTTTTATGCAGCCATTGGTGGTGGTGTCAGTGATGATGATATGTGTTTACTGAAGAAAATACAAGACTTGAAAAGAAGCCAGTTAAAGACGGTAATATACTGATTTGTTTCTGTTTTATTATCAACGGTTCGGGTATGGGGTAAAACAGCACTTCGATGGTGTTGTCTCCCTGGCATCCGTTGCCATCGGTTACGATTAAGGTATAGGTGCAGCTAACCGTAACTGATAGCGTTGGATCAACGGAGCCATCATTCCATAGGTAAGTTTTTTAAATGGCCAAAACAAGTATTGTGCCAAAAAATACATATATTTATTCTTACTACATATATAATATGCACCATAGTTATAGTAAACATAAGCGTTTCATAAGTAAAACATATCTTTGGTATAACTTTGACATGTCTTTGTTAAGACTTTGGGCTAAAATTGAAATGCAAAACACGAATAATCAACCATTTAAAAAACTACATTTTGTAACTAAATACACGCAATATTTTTATAAAAAACTTGAAAATTCTTCAAAAGGGGGGATAAAATCAATGGAAATATAGTCTTAAAACTGGGAAACGTATATATTCTGGAAAACTAACAGAGTGAAAATCTGTTTCAGAATTCCGGTGGAGAATTGGCCATGGTGTGGAATGGACGATAAATAATACAAAATTGTTAATGTTTCATGTCTTTAAAGTATTGTTAATATGGCTATCATTGGTTCTGCAAATGACTTTTTTTGGACAAATTTTGCCGGCCTTTTGTATGCGCGAATGCATTTCTATTTATCAAATAAATCGTTGACTATCTAAATAATAAGTTTAAATTACAACCTTCAGGGATGCAGAATGTGCTGAAAGAATCAGGATCATTCATATTTTGGTCTTCGGATTGTTACACACAATTCCCGGTAGACCCGTTTTACCGGCATTTTTCTAATACCCGCGGGTGATTTGTCAATAGAACTGGTTGTGATAAGCTGCCCTTAAAACATTTAATTAAAGCTTTTACGCCATTTATGATTCTCGGTATGTCAGATGAAGGTTGTTACATTATCATGTTTTACCAGTCCTTTTCAGATGAAGGTATTCTTTTAGCTCCTCTAAAGTTGGCGCTTCCTCAAACAAATCTCCTTTGATCTCATTGAACCCTACCCTGAAACTGCATCCTTCCCTCCAACGGGAACAACCAAAAGCCGATTTTCCCCGCAGCAGTGTACCTACACCACATTGTGGACAGGCAAAATGGTCTTTAGCTGAAGCTGTGCTTTTTGTTTCAGGTTGAACTGCTTCGATTTCTAATTTTAGCCCATCGTTTTTAGTGATGATCAGGTGACCGTCACATCTCTGTCCATCAACCATGAACCCTTTAAGGGTGCCTGTCTTTCCCTTCTTCACAAGGGCTTCTGTTTGCTTGTCGGTTAGCTTTTTTTCCTGAAATTCAAATGGTATCCTGAAAAAACAACCTTCCCTGAATCGATTGCATCCCCAGGCAGTATTCCCTTTGATAACAGTACCTGATGTACAGAAGGGGCAAGAGAGGGTACCTTTCGCTGGTACCTCTTTTTTCGCTGGTTTTGGTTTTTCTGTACTCACGGCAACCGGCTGTTCCGGAGTTTTCTTCTCCTCCATGCTGATAGTGCGTGATGTGAATTCATCGCGTACCTCGTTCACGAGATTGGTTACCATTATCTTCATCTCATTTAGAAATTCCGGAGCTTCATATTCTCCTTTTTCGATCAGCCTGAGTTTACGTTCCCACTGTCCGGTCAGTTCAACTGATTTCAGTAATTCGTTATTGATGGTGCCAATGAGGTCAATTCCGGTAAGAGTAGGTTCCAGATTCTTTTTGTTGCGCCGGACATAATTACGTTTAAATAGCGTTTCGATAATACTGGCACGCGTGGAAGGGCGCCCGATACCATTTTCCTTCAGGGCATCCCTGAGGGCTTCATCATCGACCTGTTTGCCGGCTGTTTCCATAGCCCTTAAGAGGGTAGCTTCAGTATACGGCTTCGGAGGCTGGGTTTGTTTTTGTTGAACACCAGGTTCGTGGGGACCCTGTTCTCCTTTAGCAAATTCGGGCATCACTTGTTCTTCGGCTGAGTCTTTATCGGGTTTTTCTTCACCGTCGTCAAGAGCATTGTTTTCCGGTTTTTTGAACAGGATACGCCATCCATCTTCGAGGATTTGCTTCCCGGAAGCCTTGAAGGGGATAGAAGCTGCTTCTCCCAGTACCGTGGTATTTGAAACGATGGCATCGGGATAGAAGGCTGCGATAAATCGTCTGGTAACCAGATCGAATACCCGCTTCTCGTTTGGAGTCATGTGCGGACTGAATTCCCCGGTGGGGATAATGGCATGGTGGTCGGTTACCTTGCTGTTATCAAATACTTTTTTGCTTTTTTTGATTTTCTGCCCCAGCAACAAGGCTGTAAACTGACTGTATGGAGTCAGCGATTGCAGGATGTCAGGTATCTTCGGGTAAACATCGTCGGGCAGATAAGTGGTATCAACACGAGGGTAGGTCAGTTGCTTCTTTTCATAAAGGCTTTGCACCAGGGTGAGGGTTTCATCGGCTGAAAAGGCAAATTTTCTGTTGCATTCTACCTGTAGTGAGGTAAGATCGAATAATCGGGGGGGTGACTCCGTCCCTTTTTTTCGTTCAAATGACGTGATAGTAAACAGGCTTTCCCTGATTTTTTCGAGTATGTCGGCTGCTTCATCAGCTTCTTTGAATCTTCCCTGCGTAGCTGAGAAGGTAATGGCGCGGTAAACAGTTTTAAGCTCCCAGTAGTCTTCAGGTTTGAAGCTTTCTATTTCATGGTGACGTTTTACGATGAGGGCCAGTGTTGGTGTCTGAACTCTTCCAATGGAAAGAACCCCACGTCCGCGGCTGTATTTGGATGTAAACAGTCTGGTGGCGTTGATGCCGAGCAACCAGTCGCTGATTGCGCGTGCATGTCCAGCATGAAACAACCTGTCAAAGTCTGCGCCGGGGCGAAGTTTCTTAAATCCTTCACGAATGGCTTCAGCTGTGAGAGATGAAATCCAGAGTCTTTTTACTGGCTTGGTATTTTTTGCAAGCGATAACACCCACCGTTGTATCAGTTCTCCTTCCTGACCGGCATCACCGCAGTTGATCACCTCATCACATTCACCCAGGAGCTTCTCAATGACATAAAACTGTCGTTTGGCTCCTTCATTGTCGTTAAGCCTGATCTGGAAATGTGAAGGGATAATGGGTAGCGTAGACAACCACCATCGTTTTAGGTCTGGGTGATAGTCTTCTGGCATTTTCAGGGTACAAAGATGTCCATAGGTCCAGCTCACCCAATAGCCGTTACCTTCATAGTAGCCTTCTCGCCGTGAACCAGCACCAAGGATCTCGGCAAGTTCTTTGGCTACACTTGGCTTTTCGGCTATACAAAGCTTCATTGGCATTTTGGATTTTCATGACAAAGATAGGCGATTCCGGTTACAATGCATTGCCATTTCCAAGGCCAAAGCTATTAGTTGTTCTGTGAAATTGGAGGTGATTTGAACGGTTTTCTGATCACTAATCCATTGGTAATGTCACCTAATTTGTTGTTAACTGCTCTTGCTGATCCTATTGCCGGGAGGACAGGGCATTGCTACTATTTCATTTCATCTTATACTTACAATGTCTTTTGTCTGAGTATATGCCCGTCAGGTATATTGCTCGTTTCAGCGTTTGTTAAGTTTTTTTACAGATTCCCTGACACTGTTGCATATATCGGTCACTTCCTTATCTTTGCCTCCAAAAAAGAGAACTTCCGGCTTTCAATGCGCACAAAGCCGGGTGGTTGCCTGTAAAAGGATAAGTTATCAATATTAAAAGTAAGAAGATGAAATTGTACTTCACAGCAATGGTTGTTATTGTCCTTCTGGTCATTTCACCAGTAACTCAGGGGCAAATCAGGGTAAATCTAAAGAAGAAAATTGAGAGGGAAGCCAACAAACGGGCCAATCAAAAAGCCGATAAGGCTGTTAAGAAGACATTTGACGCAGCTGAAGAGGGATCTGTTTCGACTGTAAGCGATAAGGATCAGGATGAGCAGTCTGAATCCTCAGGCAAGAACAAAAAGAATGACCAGACGGATGTATCCGGGGAACATAATTCAACTGCTGCTCCCACTGAAAAGAATAGAGTTGCAAAAAAAGAAGCCAGGGCTGAACAACCACAGGAAAAACCTGTACTGAGTTGGGCTCAGTTTGATTTTGTACCCGGTACTGAAATCATTTATGAGGATAATCAGGAAGGTGAGCAAAACGGTGAATTCCCATCGAAGTGGGATCTGAAATCAGGTACTGTAGAAAATGCAAATCTCGATGGTGCGAATGTGATATGGTTCAGAAAAGCCGGCTCTTCAATTAAACCTTTAATGACCAATATAGATTATCTGCCGGATGCTTTTACTATCGAGTTTGATTACCAGATGGTGGATGCTACACAACACTTCTATTATTTGTATTTCAAGGGTGAAGGGGGTAAAAAAACAACCGGACAAATCTCTTTTCATGGCCGATATGTGAATTTTAGAAAAGTTACCACTAATGGTGATTTTAGGGGCGATATCAATGCTGGCTACAGCAAAGGCTGGAAGCATGCTTCAATTTCTTTCAACCAGAGGGCTTTGAAGGTTTATATAGATGACCAACGGGTTATCAATGTCCCGAATGTTGAAGGACCACTTCGTTCATTTAATATTGAGGCAAGCACGGGCACTTCTACTACTGAAGCCAGGTCGTTGATTAGGAATGTAAAGATTGCCAAGGGAGCTGTTCCCTTGTATGACAAAATTCTGACAGATGGAAAGTTTATTACAACAGGGATTAAGTTTGATGTGAACAAGGCCGTTATTAAACCTGAATCAATGGGTACCATCAATTATGTCGTAAAGATGATGAAAGATAATCCGGGATTGAAATTTATGGTTGAAGGACATACTGACAGCGATGGTGATGAGGCAGCCAATCAATCGCTTTCGGAGGCCAGGGCCAGAGCTATTGTGGCTAGACTGAGCGAACTCGGTATTGCTGGTGATAGGCTGAATTCAAAAGGCTGGGGTGAAAGCAAGCCCGTAGCCGGTAATGATACTCCGGAAGGAAAAGCTCAAAACCGCAGGGTGGAATTTGTCAAAATCTAAGGTTATTCAGGAGAACTGGAATTATAATTCAGTGCTGAGAAGAATCATTTTCCGAGCAATTTCTAACAACAAGAATGTACCGGAAACCGGATTGCCAGGTGAAAAATGGAAATAAAAATGCTTATTAATTGTGTTATTAAATAATTAAAGCTTAAACTACAATGAAAAGGATTACAATACTTTTTGCAATGGTGTTGCCAGTCGTTCTTGTCTTCGGGCAAGGCTCAAGGCTTAAACAGATTAAAGCAGCCAATGTGTTTGATGTAAAATCGGGGAAGATTGTCTATAAACTCGAAGGGACAACTAAAGGAACCAGAACGCTGATTTGGGATGATTATGGCCGTTTGCAATATGATTATAAAGTAACCGTCACGAAAATTATGGGGATGAGCAATTCAGAGGAAAATTTGAGTATTCGCACGAAAGAGTGGATGTATTCAATTGATCTGGAGGCTAAGACAGGTTCTAAAATGAAGGTTGATGATGCTTTGGCGATGACTGATGCCATGACAGCAGGATATTCCGATGAGCAACTCCAACAAACAGGAGAGGAAATAAAGAAGCAGTTCGATGCCAAAGATGTCGGAACGGGAGTTGTTCTTGGTCATACATGTAACATTATGCAAATTGAAAAGCTTAAATCGAAGGTATGGACTTATAAGAAAATCACGCTAAAGAGCGAGATGGCGATGGGCGGACTGATGGGCTCGAGTACTGAAGAAGCTACCAGTATGGAGGAGAATATTACCGTACCGGCCTCCACGTTTCAGGTTCCCGCCGGCATAGAGATTCAGGATGCCTCAAAAATGATGGAGGGGATGCCGGGAATGGACGATGAGGAAGATGAGTAGTGACTGACCATTGGATACCAGAGATGTAAAATCTTATACAGTGTGTTTCTCAGGCTGGACTTAATCAGTTAAGCCAATTGCCCTGTCGGGCAACATCAGGATATGATTTCACATATTTCCCGAAATCCTGTGGATGAATCCTTTCAGCCGTTCGGATTCAGGGTATAGATCTACTCGATATTTGTTTTTGGTATTTTTAATGGGTAGGCCGGGGAAACAACTTGCCTAATGGTTATACCTTCAATGGCTTGCCGGAACAAAATGTTTTGGTGAAAGTTAGAGAATTCTTTCTAATCACTGATCGTAATTTAAGTGTAGTTAAAAGCGAATTGTATAATTGAAAATATCACGGCGATATCGACGATGACGTCCTAAGAGCTGATACTTATTAACGATGAAGAAGCAGTCCTGTCCTGAGACGCAGTTTAAGACACTTTGGGAAGGTCTGCTTTTTATGCGATTGTTGTGAATATCTGTTTTGATGGTATTTGGCTTGTTTGTAACTTAAGTGACAGGACGGTATGGGTCATTTTATCAAAAGCACTATCTTTGCATTTGGAAAACTAAAATAATATGAATGAAATAAGCAGCCAGGTTGAGATGTTTCTGAATATCGCAGCTTTAACAAAAACAGATCAGGAAAAGGTGCAGGCCTTTGTTCAGAAACTTGGCTTCGGTAAAAGATTAAGCACAAAGAAGTCTAACCCGCGTCCGAAAGCGGGTTTCATGAAAGGTGCTATCCAGTCTCCTGTTTTGCCAACCGAAGCAGAATCATTGAATACTGATAACAGTTCCTCAGACAATCAGACTGAATTATGAAAATACTACTTGATACTCATGTCTTCATCTGGTTTGCAGAAGATGACCCGAGGCTTCCTGATGAGATGAAGCGTATCATTGAGAAACCCTGGCATCAGGTTTGCGTTAGTTATGCTACCTTCTGGAAGATTGCCCTCATGGTACAATCAGGTGAATTGCCAGCTTCAGCATCGATAACAGAGATGATGGAGCAAACCATAGACAACGGGATCGAAATTGTGCCGTTGAAGCTTGAACATATTTCCAGACTGGGCACTCTTGAATCGCATCACGAAGAAATATTTGAGCGAATGCTTGCAGCGCAGGCTTTGGCAGAAAACCTTATAATAGTTTCAGATAACCCTGTTTATCAGGCTTATGGGGTGCCAAAGCTTTGGAGTACGCCAAAATAATCACCAGCACATTGTAGGTTTCTGGTGCCTAAATATCTGGCCTTTCATGCTTAATGAAAATCGAGCCTTCCGCAAGGAGTTGATTCATCAGCTTCGGGGCAATGACCCTTCAGCAGGCTGAAGCGAGCTGAAAAATATATGTCCATGCCGTAAAAATCGCCCATTCCCAGCATGGTTCCCAATTTGTCAGTTCCAATGGTAAACCCCATAACCCTGAATGATAATCCCAGCCGGGGAGCACGATAATCGTAAAGTGAAACAGGAATATTTAACTCAAAATAATCTGTTTCATATCGTGGTGTGGCTGCAAGCCAAGGTGTACGTCGAACCTGCACACCCGCAGGTGCCGGTATCCCCTGGACCCAGGTAGTGTTCACGTACCAGTTGTCACGTAAATGATAATCAAATTGTACACTCAGGGCAGCAGGTAATCCCATGCTGAATGAATTGGCTGATAGCGAACGGTTTGGGTCGCCATAAAAGCGATTGCTGATTTCGTGAAGGGCATCATTAATTGTTGAGAATTTTATGGTGTCAATTCTGTCCCAGTAATGCCTGACATTGTTGAATGTATGTACCTGCGCATTGCCGCTGAAGGAAGCATATCCCCAATCGACGATTGAGATTCCCAACCGGTAATCGTAAGGTATAAATCGCCAGTCGCAGGGGCGGTCTTCAGAGTTCATCCTCCTGATTTCCCGTGAGGTGCGAATATATGTAATTCCCAGATCAAGCCCGAACCCACTCCCTGTAAAAGGTCCGAGTTTATTATCATATTCATTGGTGTTGTAGTCGATGGGGGCTGAAAGTCCAAATTCAGCACTGAGATTACGAATATCGACGGTAGAATCGTTCTCTACCATGTAGCGTAAATTGTCAATATTTACATAAGCCCCGCCAGTGGCAAGAATCTTTTTGATAGTGATGCCGGCATTGATAATGGTGAAACGTTCATATTTGATTGTACGGCCATAATTTAGTCCTATTTCTGCCCAGTTGAGTGCAGTGCTTTGAATGTCATAGTCGGTATACTCAACAAATTGCTGGGGAGGATATGCCAGATCGTAATAGACGAAATTCAACATTTCATAAGGTATCCTGCGTCCTGATGCAGCACTTCTGACAGATAGCTGAAGTCCAAATGAATAATTGTGGTCTGTGTACTGGAATCCGGGTAGCAGTAACCGCTCAGACATGTAGAAATTATACAGCCTGGGGCCTGGGTTTAGAAGGTAGGGACGCTCGTACTTTCCGAATTTTGCAAGTTCGTAATTGGGGTTGAGAAGGTTATACCATGAAAAATTTTCTCCCGGAATGTAAAAGGCTGTGTTTTCGGCATACAACGCCAGCCCCAGAATGTTAATGTCGAGCCAGGGTTTGCTGTGCAAAGGGGCTGAAGGATTAAGAAGAACCGAATTTACAGCCTGATAGTTGCCACTGACCATACCGGGAATTTCTTGTCCATTCAGCCGGAAGGTCAAAGATAATATTAGCAGTATGATGAAATGTAATCGGTGCATCGTTGGGTGGGGTATCCATTTTCCTCGTTAGCCGGTCGGCAATATTTCCTTCAGAAAAGGCAGAGGGTATAAGTTAGTATATATAACGAAACCAACCTGTGTTTGTTTGATGTAGGTGGATAATAACAACAGGCTGACTCCTGTAATGACAGGTGTCAGCCTTTAAATGTTGTATTCAATATTGTCAGCCACCATCAGGCGGACTGTAGCACCTTATCAGTTGTTGAGGTCGATGAAACGGTAGGCTACAGGGAACGGAACACCTTTAAAGTCTTCGTGGTAAATTGGTGAAACCATTTTAAGCATCGCATCTGTATCAGCTTTTCCAACTTCCTGTGCGTCAGCAAGCACCAATTCATAAAAGTCTTGGCTCATCACGATTCTATTTGGCCTGCCCTTCTGCATAAATCTGGCCGACAGGTCTATGCCTCGTCCATAGTAATCATTGGCACCCTTGAGAAAAGTAATGTTGTACACATCAGTACTGTGATGAATAGCTACTTTGCATTGAAGAAAGAGGTCGGGGAGGGGATGGTTCTTGATGTTGTCGAGTGTGGCGAAGATTTCTCCAAGCAGGGCAAAGTAACTATTGATGTCTTTTTTTTGCCTCAACTCGGAATCGGGGATGTAAAGCATCATTTCGTCACCGATCCCTTTCACGATGTTCTCAGGGAAATTATTCAAAAATGAGATGAAATTGAAAGTGTTGTTAAGCATCCGGCCCCATGTTTCAATACCAGCACGGTATTTCAGGTCAGTGGAGTTGATGATATCAATGAAGATACAGGTTCCCGGACATTCTGGAATAGCTTTCAACTGATCCCCCAGATCCTCTGACAGTGGATTTTTGCAGTGAATAAATGTAGCCATCGTTTTGGTTAAGCCCTCTCGTGTGACTATTTGTTTAACGCCTGATCAAGTGAATCCCTGATGGAGAAGATGGATAGGAAGCCTGATATTTCAAAGACATTATAAATAGCGGGTTGAAGTCCACAAAGTACCAGACTACCACCAACAGATTTGATTTTTTTAAGAATCATTAAAAAAACGCGTAATCCCGAACTGCTGACATAGTCCATGGCTGAACAGTCGAGAATCATATTATGACATCCTTCATCAAAGAGGTTGGTGAGGGTCTTTTCCAGATCTGCATAGGTTGTCGTATCGAGCCGGCCTTCGATAGCTACGACTTTATTCCCGGCAACTTCGTTGATTTGTAAGTGCATGGCAATTATTTTATGATGATATTAATTGTTCAGGATTATTGTCCCACAAAGTTAGAATAATCTTGGTATCCCGACGCGGTAATTCATATTGGTTAGAATTTGTTTTTCGGAAAAGTGTTTTATCCTGCTTCGCTTCCTGTTTAATTAATCATAAAGAACAGGGCTTTTGTTCGCCAATGATTTGCGAAATTGTTTTCATGAGGCCAGATAGCGCATGCTTTAGAGAAATCCGGGTAGAATCTATCCATGGATTAATGAGAAAATTTCAGGAATTAATGAATGGTTGTTTCGTATCTGGTAAGTCTTTGGTTCAGCAGGTTGCTTTATTTTTTGAAATAGTCATTTCTGTAAAGTGCTCCCTGTTCTGCCATGATAAATCTGAAACCACGGATATCATATTCTTCCAGTTGTTTTTTGATTATTTCTGTATTAAGGTTGCCTCCGACAGGCTTTACGTGGGTGATAATGAAAAGCACTTTAGATAGTATTTGGACGGCATCGTTGCTGCCAATCGCGCTTCTGAGTTTTTCAATCTCCTTCTTCAGCAGTGAGGGCGTCAGATGTCCAAATAGGAGTGCATCGGGACGCGGGTCGGGGTAGCTTGCTTCGATGATTATGGCTTCTAGTTGTTGGTTGCTGATCAACGGTGCAATTTTTAGCCAGAGGTTTTGAAGGTTCTGCCCTTTTTCAACTTCATCGGCACCGGTGTCACCAAGATAGAGAATGTACCTGTCTGTATATTTTATCAGAAAAGCAGATGAGCGAATGTTCGCATGGCTCAGCGGGAAGTACATTACTTTGTATTGTGTCCCTTCAATTGGCTCGAATTGATCACCGGTAAGTTCTTTCAGTTGGTATCGGCCAATTCGGGGTGGTTGTCCCTGATCGGTGAAATTTGCCCATACAGCGTTGTTAAAAACATGTTGTGTGAGGATAGTTGCTGTTGAATGGGATGAATATATCGATTTGGGCGTATCGTCGGGCGATATGGTTACTAATCCGGCTATATGATCGAAGTGGGCATGTGAGATCAGGTAAGCACCGATGCCATACCTGAGCATCCATACAAGCGGGGTAACAGTGTCGGCAGCAATGGCTTCGGGAAGATGCCCGTTATTGGCTGCCAGTTTTATTCCATGACTCAGTGTGCCGGCATCAAGGCATAAATAACGATTGCTTCCACTTGCTTTAACAAGCCATGCGGAGAGATTATCATCGTTGATTCCACCAGAACAACCCAGTGGGATGATGTCAAAGACCTGAGCTGTGGTGTTAAATGAAAGAAGTAAAAAGATTGGGAAAATCAGAAATATATGTTTTATTTTTAAAGACATTGTCCTTTATGTTGTTATATTAATCTATGGTAAATGCCGGTTGATAACTTCTTGCCGGATTGTGAATAACTATTCCAAAGATATACAAAATAGATATTAAATTTGCAGGCAAACCCCCCACGGATGCAGAAGTTACGGATTCTTGTTTTTTTTCTTCCAATCTATTTCTCGTCATTATTGACGGGATTACAATTCGGCGACTTCAGGGTTTTTAATCACAATCAGGTTCTTGCTGTCGGCTCCAACATCTCACCACTTGCTGCAGGAGAGCTTGATTTGGTAAGCGATCGGATGGAAAAACTTTTAAAAAAATACCGGTTCAACGGTTCCATTGTCATCTCGTTTAAAGGATATCAGATTTATTCAAATACTGTTGGGCTTGCCGATTTTACCCGAAAAGATAGTCTGACAACCAATGCCCCATTTCAGTTGGCATCGGTGAGTAAATCGTTTACAGCCATGTCAATTATGATTCTTAAAGAGCGCGGCCTGCTAAACTTTGACGATACAGTACAATCACACATACCTGAATTTCCGTACGATAAGATTACCATCAGGCATTTGCTCAACCACACTTCTGGTCTTCCGAATTATATTTATCTGGCTGAGAAATATTGGCCAAAAGATGTCGATATGAGCAATGAAGATATGATGGAACTACTTGTGCGTCATAAGCAACCACTGTATTTCAAACCGGGAAGCCGTTTCGACTACTCAAATACAGGATATGCAGTACTTGCCCTTTTGGTTGAACGTGAAAGCGGGATTTCTTTTGGCGATTTTGTCCGGACGAATATTTTTGAACCCCTTGGCATGTTCCACACCTTTACTCACAATCCCGGCAGGCTCGATACCCTCGCCGTTCAGGTGAAAGGGTACCATTATCCTGCCCGCCGTGGTAACGAGTATCCGTCTGATCCGGTAAATCATGTACTTGGTGACAAGAGTGTTTATTCTACAGCGGAAGATCTTGCTCTTTACGACCGTGCCTGGGTAAGCCCCCTTCTGGTTAGCGACAGCACCCTGCAAGAGGCTTATACAAAATCGGTGCTCAACAATAAGCGCGAGGTGAACTATGGCTTCGGATGGCGGTTCAAAGTAGTTGAAGGAAAGGATGTGGTTTTTCACAATGGCTTATGGCATGGTTTTACTTCAACAATCACCCGCTTTGTCGATTCTGACTTAACCGTTATCGTACTGACGAATACCAGTAGTAAAGTAGGCTATATAGTGAGCGATGTGGCACGTACATTCGATGGCATCCTGTTGTGAGGTTGCGCTTCTGCAAAATAATTGCAGAACCTGAGCAAATTTCCTGTTTTTTACCTACTTTTGTGCTTGTAGAATAAACCCAGAAATAATATACCTCTATGGAAAATCCGATGAACAATGTCATTCTGGTTCCGACCGACTTCAGTGAAGTGGCAGCCAATGCAGTAGATCAGGCTGTAAAAGCCGCAGGGTATTTGAACTATAAGCTTTACCTTCTACATGTGATCGATAAAAATACTAAATCGACACTGAAGAAAGAAAACCTCTCATCTGACGCTATCAGCGAAAAACTTGAAGCCATTGCTAACGAAATCAGGCAGAAGAGCAATCTGGAGGTATTCACTCTGTCACGTGAAGGAACAATATTCACCACAATAGCTGAAGTTGCAAAGGAAACAGGCGCTCGACTCCTTTATATGGGTACCCATGGTAAAGTTGGCTTAGAACAGAAACTTACGGGTAGTTTTGCAATTAAAGTAGTAACCAGTTCACCAGCTCCCGTAATTGTTGTTCAGAAGCGCTCTTTTGATCATGGTTATCACAATATTGTCCTGCCTATCACCAGTGATGCCGGCCCATGGGAAAAGACCAAATGGGCTACTTACATTGCACAGCGTTTCCAGTCCGCTATTCACATCTATCAACTTCCAGGTGAAGTAATGCAGGGTGCTGTGAAAACAATCACCGATCATTTCGACAAAAATGATGTGAAGTATACGGTTAAAGTTGCTGATAAATCCGGCGATTTCAGTAATCAGGTGATTGACTATGCCACTTCTCACAATGCGGATATGATCATGATTATGACCAATCCTGATAAAGGCCTTTCAACTTTCATTCTTGGCAGCTATGATGAGGAGATGATCTTTAATACCTCGCAAATTCCTGTGATGTGCGTTAATCCACGTGATCTTAACTGGACAAAAATTGTTGATTATTGATAATAAATCCATGTTTTTTGGATTTATTATATGACTTTTCTGCCGGGCTTTTGCCCGGTTTTTTCATATCGGGGGAGATCAGTTAACGACATTATTATTTTCTGATTAAACCGATAAAATAATAAGGGTCTAAAAGTAGCATGTTTTCGTAAGAGCGTATTTTGTGAAATAGAGCCAATTCGAGTGTAAGTGTCTAAAAATTAATCTATTTAATGAAGATAATTCAAACTTTAATCGTCCTCGTTATTGTAACCTGCCTGTTTAATTTACAGGTAATTTATGGACAAACCCGCCCTCAGGGTGGGAGTGGACGTCCTGCGATGGTTCGTTCGGGTGTCTTATCGGGAACCGTGCTGGATGCTCAGACTGATACGCCTCTCGAATATGTAAATATAGCGGTTTACCGTCAACGCGATAGTTCATTGGTAGATGGCAGTATCACAGGACCGAAGGGCGATTTCCGTATTGAAAAATTGCCTCCTGGCAGGTTTTTTGCAAGGCTTCACTTTATTGGTTACCCGGTCAGGATTATTGACTCCCTTCTTATTCGTCCCGATAATCCTGAGGTGAACCTGGGTATTATTCGTATGCAACTTTCATCTTCTTCGCTGAAAGGTGTAGAAATCACGGAAAGAAAGTCTGGTCTTGAATACAACCTGGACAAAAAAGTGATCAATGTCGAGCAAAATATCGCTAACTCAGGAGGAACGGCTGTCGATATCATGCGTACCATTCCTGCCGTTCAGGTGGATATTGACGGAAATGTGAGTATGCGCGGATCCTCTAATATCACCATTCTGGTCGACGGACGACCCAGCGCCATCGTGAGCCTCGATGAACTTCCTGCAAACATGATTGAACGGGTGGAACTGGTGACCAATCCATCTGCCCGATATGATCCGGAAGGTACGTCAGGTTTGATCAACATTGTACTCAAAAAGCAGAAAGCTCCCGGTATTAATGGCCAGGTCTCTGTTAATGCAGGTACAGGAGATAAATATATGGGCTCAGTAAACCTTAACTTTCGTAAAAACAAGCTGAATCTTTTTACTGCCTACGACTTTAGAAAGTTTGGTCATAACGGAACCAGTCTGCTCGAAAGGACCACAACCACACGCGACACCATCTCTACCCTCACCCAAACAGGTGAATCGAACCGAGATGGCTATTTCCATAATGTACGACTGGGCGCCGATTACTTTATCAATCCTAAGAATACTATTTCGTTAACGACCCTTGTTAACTGGCGTAGTTTCTCGGGCTACGATGTCACCGGAAACCTCACCAGACGAGATACTGTCGAGACTTATTTTGACCGTACGTCTGAAAGTTCTTCCGGGAACAAAGGCGCTGAAGCTACCTTAAGCTATAAAAAAACTTTCGACAACAGGGTGCAGGAACTTACTTCGGATATTTTTTATAGCTACTCTGAAGGTGACAACGACAACCTGATCAATCAATTTTATCCAACTGGCCAGACCGGAGCCTATACCCAGTTGCAGAACACGCAGAGCAATACTTTTCGCAATGCCCTTACTGCTCAGGTTGACTATGTTCACCCTGCAGGCTCGGGACGACTGGAAACCGGTTATAAATTGTCGCTAAGCCGTAATGACATGGATTATCGCTATTTCAACGGTGATTATCCAACTTTGGGCTGGGTAGAAGATGCCACGAAAACCAACCACTATGTTTATGAAGAGATGCTCAATTCTGTATACGGCATTTATAGCAACATGTTAGGCGAGCAATTTACCTATCAGGCAGGTGTCCGCGTTGAACAAGCCAATACCCGCTCCAATCAAATCACTCAGGATAGCATATACCAGAAAAGTTATTTCAGTATCTTTCCTTCTATCCATCTGAAATATGAGCCATGGAAAGATCATAGTTTTCAGGTTAGCTATTCACGAAGGGTTAATCGCCCGGGCCCCCGTACACTTAATCCTTTTATCGATTATTCCGACCCGCTGAATCTTTCTTCCGGAAACCCGACGCTTAACCCTGAGTATGTTAATGCCCTCGAACTCGGGTATTATGGTCAGATAAAGAAGACTACTCTCAATGCAAATGTTTTTTACCGTAACACTGAGGATGTTATTGCCCGCGTAATGACAGTAACGAATGATACTTCCTTTACCACTTACCGGAATCAGGATAAGGCTTATGCATACGGAATGGAAATTATTGTCACACAACAGATTATTAAGTGGTGGAAGGTTAATGCTAACTGGAGCTATTTTCGTACCCGTTTCGAAGGAGCCGACCTGAGCAACGAAACCAAGGAGAATGACTCATGGACTTTCCGTGCGAATTCGATGATGCAGATTCCATCAGTAGCAGATATTCAGATTAGCTTTCGTTACAATGCACCAGTTGTCTTTACGCCATCTATTAGTGGTCACGGAGGAGGTGGTGGTACTCAGGGTAAGCGTGATGAGGAATACTCTGTTGACATGGGTGTTAAACGTGATTTCTTCAAAGGGAAGGGCTCGCTTAACATCCGCTTCCGTGATATTTTCAATACCGAGCGTAGTCGTGTAACTTCCTATGGTGATAATTTTGTTTCGTTTTCTGAGCGAACCCGCGACAGTAGGATGGTTTTCGTTGGATTTACCTACCGGTTCAATGACTTTAAACGCCGTCAGGAACGTGAAAAAAATGGTCAGGATATGGAGGATTTTGAAGGATAGTAATTGGCTGTAAGTATTATACTCAATAATATGACCGCTGGCAATTGTATAATAGCCAGCGGTTTTTTTTATCAATTATTTTCAACGTCAAAGTATAATCAAAGCCTCTCTATAGATGCCAGCAATTTTTTAGCAGGTAATCATTATAGTTTGTAGAGATAAAGCATGCCGTGTCACTACAATAATTGTATTGTCCCCGCCTTTGAAATCCCGATCAATATCAGTGCATATCGGAAAAGCCTGATGTAGTGCATTCCAGCTTTTGTAAGGCTGATAAAATGTGCCATTTTTTAAGATGGACCGTAGATCAACCGTAGATGAAGCGTAGATGAAGCGCTGATTAAGCGTATGGTTAAGGTTGATCTTTGCTTGGTTTTCGGCTGAAATGCGGCATAAGTTCTTTTCATACTCCATCATATTATGCCAATATCATACCAATCCCATTTAAAAATCGGGAATAAATGGTGTTTTTTTCAACATAAGAATATTAAATATGTATAAGTATTGAATATGATATTATAAACTACGCTACACATAGATAATCGTTAATAGCTACCAAGGGTTCAAAGCCAAAGCCATCGCTTCCCGATAGCTATGAAAGATTCTAAGATAGATGGTGATACGCTTCTTAATTCCAGATTACCATCATTGAGGTTCAAGCCGGATTACATCATTAGAAATTTTAAGAATAGATGTCTCTAAGTCATGAATCATCATTCTTTATGCAAAAAAAAAGGCCGCCTTAAGGCAGCCTTTTTTAACTAAAGCATGTATTACTTTACAATAACTTTGCGGGTGTATGTGCCACGGTCACCTGTGATATTGAGGAAATAGATGCCACGTGCTAGCTTGCTGACATCAATTTTAGTCTCATATCTTCCGCTGAAACCTGTAGCCTGATTGTTATAGAGAATCCCACCGGTGAGATCAACCAGCTTGATCTGGAAGGTTTGATTGTTATCAACATTGAAGGCTACATTAAAGAATGATTGAGCAGGGTTAGGCCACAGCATGAATCCGGAAAGCAGTTCACGCGATTCTTCACCCACGTTGAGGGTTTCCCAACGAAGCTCCCATCCCATATCCTGCTTCCAGTCGTTTGTACGCCACAACAGGTAAGCTTTGCCACCTTCAACCACGATTGGACTTGGAGGATTTGTATAGCTTCCTGTAAGTACGGCCAGTGTTGCAGAATTGGAATTATTGATAACCTTCAGGTAGTCATTTTCATCGGCAGTGCCAAAGTAATTAAAATAAAGGGTGATTTCAGAGGCATACTGGGGCTGGATCTTAAAGAAGCAGCTTGTATTTGCTCTGTAATTGAATCCATTACTTCCGTCGTTGAGCGTACCGGTAACATCGGTCAGCATGGTCGTTCCATTGCAGTATGAAGGTAATGTCGAGGTGTATTCAAAGATGAAGCCATTCGCGTTTGATGAGCCATCGGAAATAAAATGAAGGAGGGCTTTATTGCCGGTGGTGTTAAGGTCGGTAGGAGGATTGGCAGCACTGAATTCGGCCAGAAGAGGTGCATTTACATCGGCTCCATCATAAATTCTTACTACATCACCTGCACCAAGGTCAAATCGTTTAGCAGTGATCGAAAGTTTAACAACTGAGTCTTCAGCAGTCTGCGGATTGATAAGCCATTTGTAATCGGTATTGCTGGCATAATCAGCCACAGGACCGCTACCGTCTTCAATGGTTCCGTCAAGAAAGGTAATTTCGTTGGTTGGATTTGGAAGGATGGGGTACCCAGATGCAGGAACAATCTGGCTGACCATAGCCTGCCCATTGTAAAACCCACCTACATTGGTCAGGTTGTAGTAACCGTTACCTGAGCCACTCCATCCAAAATTGAAATAGTAATTGGTGGGCGAGTTGTCGTCATAACCGCAGAGAACAAATGCATGGCCGGTAGTTCCGTCATTTCCGGAGTAATAAATCGGGTGACCAAGGTCGATATCAGCCTTGATTTTGCTTTCCCAAACACTTTGAGAATAACTTTGTTTTTCGAGATAGTTAGCGGAAGTGGCATACCTGAAATTGTTGATCATAGCAGAAGGTACTTTGTTCGACTGGGCACCTGAGCCATCAGGGCCATAATCCATTCGGACAGATACACCTGCCTGATACTGAAGTTCAGCATCGTAATAATTGTATTTAGAATCACTGTTGTGAAGCATCCCGTCAAAATGATATTCAGTTGCCCCAAAGTTAGCAGTAAGTGTGCCATAATCAATATGATAGTATGATGCGGTTCCCTGTCCCTGATTGGGCCAACGCCAGTAATACATAATCTGGCTCATGGCAGTGGCAACACAACCCGAATATACATGGTCACCAGGACCCGCTGCATCGTATGGGCAATGGTAATTGTAAGGATCGTCCTGATTCCATGTGCCGATCAGAAGTGGCTCAACACCTTTGGCTCCGTTTTTAGTCAGCGGATTATTCTGACGCAGATTCTGCCAGGCACCAGAGATTTCGGAGGTCTGTTCTGTTAGATTCTCACGTAGAAAATCGATCTGATTGGTATAGTTTTGCATGAAGCCATCGTAACCAATTGGCATGTGATTGGGGTCATATTGTCCGCGTGTGGCATAACCGATTACTGGTACGTATGTATCTTCGGCTGAAAAGATGATAAAACCACCCTCACTCAGGTTGAAGACGTAATAAGCCTCACCTGTACGGCCGGTGGTGATAAATTCCTGACTGATCCTGAGTGATGCGGCATCAGCGTTGGTGTTTTGAGCGAAAAAGCGAAGAGCGAGTGACCTTGCTTCACTTATTTCGACTTTTGCAGCGAATGTCCCCAGCGAAAAGGCTATCAGGGTGACAATAAGTAGAAATCTGTGCTTCATAGATTTAGAAATATATATTAACCAATAATGATTCGATTCTCAAAATGCAAAGATATAGATTCTGACCGGATTAGACATCGATATGGGTTTTTTTTAGCATTAATTAACTAAATATGATTCGTCTTACAATTGGCCATTCTAAGAATTAAACCCCACATCGTTGAAGAGGTTGCCCGGAAGCAAGCTTTATATCTGTTTGTTTACAATATCAGGAAGGCGGCTGGCTCCTTTGTGGCGTATGGTTTAAATACGATACCATTACCTTTCTTTTCGTTTATCAATCTGTTTTTCTGCGTCCTTATAGGCATCATTTATGGCTCCGTCTTACAGACAGGGGAAGATGTGTTAGGATTTGTGCTGATATTTTGCCCTGATGGTTCCCCTCTCTCCATTTAATTATGCCTTTGGCGGCTGAAAGTGTTGGGTAGAACCTGTTGTGTTTTTGTAGACTGTTAAAAGATTCCGGATGCTATTAATCTTGATTACCGGCATTTTGAAACAGATGACTTTTATAGCTTCAGTGGTGTATAGGTAACTACTTTATAAAGTGGTCTGAGCAATTGCTGTACTCCAGCAGTAAGGCTTGCAAAGTGTTGATCGATCGTAATATTATGATTTTGCTCATACATCGTTTTAAAACAATTACCTGATGTTTATGGGGGCAGTATAAAGCTTGTGAAAATCAATACGTCTATTTGGGTAATTAAATTCCGGCCATTGGTCGGTGAAATCGGGTCATTGGTCTATTTCATTTGGTAGCCCGCACGTGATCAGGATACTTTTGCTTCATCAATGATTCAGATTATGAAACGAAACAAATTATTATCCATGGCTCTTGTTTTTCTGTCGGCATTGCAGTGCGCCGCTCAGAACGATAGCACAACGAGCTCATTCTCACTTAGCCGCTGCATCGAATACGCATTAGAGCACAACATTGTTGTGAGACAGAGCGATTTGAATACTGATATTAGCCTGGTAACGACCAATCAGTTGCGCACCTCGCGCTTTCCTTCTGTTGAAGCTTCAGCCCGTCAGAATTTTTCATGGAATGATGTTCAGTCGGCTACTACAGGCAACTGGGCCTATGAAGGCAATGCGTCTACTTCGCTGGGGGTGAATGCTTCGATGAACTTGTTCAATGGATTAAAGACAACAAAGGCAATCGAGCAGGCAGAAATCGACTATAAAGCCGGTCAGTTTGATACAGAAGCCCAGCGTGAGAATATTGCCTTACAGGTACTTGGTGCTTACACACAGGTGCTTTATTCTGCCGAGCAGGTTGAAAATGCTAAACGACAGGTTGAATTGACCCGCTCGCAACTTAATCTGGCTGCTGAAAGACTCAGTATCGGCACCATCGCACGAGCCGACTATCTTCAGGTTGAGTCGCAGTTTGCCACTGAAGAACTTACCCTGACAACTGCCCGCAATCAGTTGGCAACCAATCGTATCACGCTGATGCAACTCATGGAGTATCCCATCAACGACAACTTTACCATTGTAACACCTGATATGAGCTCGGTACAGCCCCCCCTTGCATCGCCTGAAGCCTCTGATGTTTATGCCCGTGCTCTTGAAGTGAAACCTGAGATAAAGAGTGCAGCCCTGAAGACTAAGGCTGCCGGGATGGAGATTGATCTTGCAAAAGCAGATGCATTACCCTCGCTGTCACTTGATGCAGGACTGTCTACAAATTATACCGACAACGTTCAACAGCTTAACTTCAGTTCACAACTTGAACATAATCTTAGCCCTACTCTGGGGCTGACGCTTTCTGTTCCCATCTTCAGCCGGGGGGAAATAAAGTCACAGGTAGCTACTGCCCGTATCCGAAGTGAGATCACAAAACTTGATGGACAGACTACCAATAATCAATTAAGAAAGAACATCGAAAATGCCTGTCTTGATGTCACTGCTTCAAGCGCTGAGTTCCAATCGGCAGGACAACAGTACAATGCTGCCAATGCTTCGTATGAAGTGGCCTCGGAACGGTTTTCCAACGGGTTGATCAATACAGTCGATTTTCTTGTGCAGAAGACCAGTCTTATCAGCGCCGAGAGTGCACGGCTGCAGGCTCGTTATAACTTAATCTACAGTCTGAAGGCACTCGATTTTTATTCTGGTAAATCAATTACATTTTAATTCATACAAATTATGAAATCAAGAACTAGAAACGTCCTTATCATTTTTGGTGCAGCCATTGTTTTGGCTGTCGGGCTGGTGATCTCCTGCGGTACCAAGCAATTGGGTTACTCCGTTGAAACAGTGAAGGCTGAAAAAGGAAGCATCAGCAATACCGTTACCGCAACCGGTACTATCGAAGCCATTAAAACCGTTACTGTTGGTACGCAAGTATCGGGAACCATTGAAGAGATTTTCGTGGATTTTAACAGTCATGTGAAGAAGGGACAATTACTGGCCCGTATTGATGAGACTGCTTTACAGGCACAGGCCAGTCAGACGGCTGCACAGGTAGCTTCAGCGAAAGCGGAACTTACTTACCAAAAGGCAACTTTTGAAAGGACCAAAGCTTTGTGGGACAAGCAGCTTATTTCTCGCGATGACTTCGATCAGGCGCAGTACAACCTGTCGCGGACAGAAGCCTCTTTTAAGATGGCTGAATCGGAACACCAGCGTTCACTCACCAACCTCTCGTATGCAACAATCTATTCTCCAATCGATGGTGTGGTGCTTAACAGAGCTGTTGATGAAGGACAGACGGTGGCTGCCAGTTTTAATACCCCTGAGTTATTTTCAATAGCCAACGACCTTACCCAGATGGAGGTTCAGGCCGACGTTGATGAAGCCGACATTGGGCAGGTTAAGCTTGGACAGAAAGTTAGCTTTACAGTGGATGCCTTCCCCGACGACAATTTTGAAGGGGATGTGTCACAGGTGAGATTAAAACCTACAACAACCTCAAATGTGGTTACCTATACTGTAATCATCAATGCGCCCAATCCTAAGCTGAAACTGATGCCTGGTATGACAGCCAACATTACTATTGTGACAGAGAAGTCTGACAATACAGTTTTGCTGGCCACCAAGGCAATGAAGTTCTGGCCTGCTGACAGCCTTATGGGGCCTGGCAGAACGGCTTCACGCACAGCCGACACAGGAAATCTTTGTACGATATGGTTATATGACGGAAGTAACTTTAAGCCGAAACAGGTAGTGACCGGCATTAACGATGGGACGAATATTGAAGTAATTTCAGGACTTGAAGGAGGTGAGGATATAATAGTTGAAATTACAAAATCGGCTGCCGGAAATGGATCCTCATCCAGCCCTTTCATGCCTAAACGGCCATCAGGTGGAAAAAATACTAAAAATTCTGAACCTCCAAGATCATGAGTAAAACAATCATCGAAATAAAGCAGCTTCGTAAAGATTTTTACGTGGGCGACATTACAGTTCACGCATTACGAGGCATAGATATGAGCATTCAGGAAGGAGAATTTGTTGCTATCATGGGAACAAGTGGCAGTGGTAAATCAACGATGCTCAATATCCTGGGCTGTCTCGATAAGCCCACCTCCGGGAACTATACCCTTGATGGTACAGATATCAGCGCTTTGAGCCGGAATGAATTAGCCAGGCTGCGTAACAGAAAGCTCGGTTTCGTTTTTCAGTCTTATAATCTTTTACCGCGTACTTCGGCGCTTGAGAATGTTGAGCTTCCTCTCTATTACAATACTTTTGTCAGCGCGCGTGAACGGAAGGAGCGGGCCATCGACGCACTCAACGCGGTGGGTTTGGCCGACCGTATGGATCACATGCCCAATCAACTTTCGGGTGGGCAGCAACAAAGAGTAGCCATTGCCCGCGCGCTGGTAAATGACCCCGTGGTAATCCTTGCCGATGAAGCTACCGGGAACCTGGATTCCCGTACATCTTATGAAGTTATGGCTTTGTTTCAGGAGCTTAACCAAAAAGGAAAGACCATTGTCTTTGTAACACATGAACCTGATATTGCACGGCTGACCGGACGAAACATTCTTTTTCGCGATGGGCATATCCTTCGTGATGCCCTCGTTACCGAAAAGCATAATGCAAGAGCCATTCTGGAAACTCTTCCGGTTGAGCAGGAAGTGTAGCGGGGAGATGCCAAATGTTGTGCTTATTGGATTATTTGTTTAGCTCTTGTAAATGAACAATCGAAAGGATAAATAATCCAATACAGAACAACCCCGGCAATACATAACCCTCGGGTTTGACAAATAGTAATTCTATTGATTTTGAAATAATAACGTTGTTATGAATATAGCAAATCTTATAAGAGTAGCCTTGTATGCTTTACGGCGGAATAAGTTCAGGGCGTTTCTTACCATGTTGGGCATCATTATCGGGGTTGCTTCTGTTATCGCGATGCTGGCCATTGGTCAGGGATCGAAGCAGAGCATCCAGAATCAGATTAGCTCGATGGGTTCGAATATGGTAATTGTGATGCCGGCTTCACAGCAGATGGGTGGTGTAAACCAGGGAGGCAGCTCGATGCAGAGCCTTGAAGTGGCCGATGCGCTTGCTATTGCAAAGCAATGCCCTTCTGTATTGGCCGTATCACCTGAAGTGCGCTCATCAGGACAAGTCGTCTATGGCTCAGAAAACTGGCCTACATCGTTCTATGGTGTTGATGTGGGTTACCTCGGGATTAAGAAATTCCAGGTCTCTTCAGGTCGCATGTTTAATGCTCAGGAAGTGAAGACAGCAGCCAAGGTGATCGTCGTGGGGCAGACTGTAGTGGACAACCTGTTCGGCAAAGGAGTCGATCCTATTGGCCGGAGTATCAGGTTCCGCAGTATCCCGCTGAAGATTATCGGGGTTTTGTCAGAAAAAGGTGAAAATACCTTTGGTCAGGATCAGGATGATTTAATTCTAGGACCCTATACTACTGTCCAGAAGCGTATTTTGGCTATCACGCATGTACAGGGTATCTATGCCTCTGCCGCGAGCGAAGCACTTACAACGAATGCATCGGCTGAGATGACTGCTGCACTGCGGCAATCTCACCATTTGCGTGATGGGGAAGATGACGATTTCCAGATCAGAACCCAGCAGGAACTCGTTAACACTTTTAGCTCTATCAGTAATGTGCTTACGATACTTCTGGGTGCCATTGCCGGAATTTCTTTATTGGTAGGGGGTATTGGCATCATGAATATCATGTATGTTTCGGTAACCGAGCGCACTCGTGAGATCGGTCTGCGTATGTCAATCGGCGGCAGGGGTATTGATATACTGATGCAGTTCCTTATTGAATCAATGCTGTTGAGTATTATTGGAGGTATATTGGGAATACTGGTGGGTATTGGTTCTTCTAAAGTGATTGCTATTTTCACCGGATGGCCTGTGGTCGTAATGCCTGCCGCAGTCATTCTCTCCTTTCTTGTATGTACAGCTATCGGCATCTTCTTTGGTTGGTATCCGGCCAGAAAAGCTTCGGGCTTGAATCCCATCGATGCACTACGGTATGAATAGTTTCATGTGTTTTCGGTCTATATGTTCAGGGTTGGTTTCTGCCAAATGCATAAATGAACCCTTAACATTGACCATTGATTCTTATCTTTGAAACCCGAATAACCAGTAAATAATGATACGCAATCTGATACCCGGTAAAAGCATGGAGTTGGTGATGCACCTTCTGGTGGTGCTCCTGATCCTTTTCGTTCCGCTCATTTTGATGTCGGGCACAATCGAGAGCACAAGTGCCTTTTTGGGACGCTTCTACCTCAGGGTTGGACTCTACGGTTTGTTTTTTTACACCTGCTACCTTTTTCTGGTACCGAAGTTTTACATGACAGGGAAGCGCTGGCTATTTCTTTTACTTATTATGGCGGAAACCCTCACGATTTATCTCCTTGATGATTACCTGTCACACCGGTTATTCCCTGATGATCATTTTCGCCAGATGATGGATTCCGTTACAAAGGTCATGGCCGGGCAAGGGGTAAGGTTAAAGCCTCCTTCAAAAGAATTTCATGCAATCGGGTTCATTACCATAAATCTTTTGCTTGCAGGAACCGCCCTCGGGTTGCGACTTGCAGAAGCATTGGCAAAGAGAGAAAAGGAAGGGAGGGAGCTCGAAAAGCAGCACCTGGCTACTGAACTGTCGTTATTGAAAAACCAGATTAGTCCTCATTTCTTCTTCAATACGCTCAACAACATTTATGCACTCACTGAAATCGATACTGGGGCATCGCAGCAGGCCATCCTGAAACTTTCGCGTCTGATGCGATACCTCCTCTATGAAACCAACCATGAAGCGACTCCTTTGAAGCGTGAGATAGAATTTTTAAATGACTATATCGATCTGATGCGTCTCAGACTTTCTGACAAGGTTGCTGTGTCGGTAACCATGCCCACCACCTTCGAAAACATTGAAATACCACCCCTGCTGTTTATCCCGTTTGTTGAGAATGCCTTCAAACATGGTGTGAGTTACCGGGAGCCGTCATTTATCCATATCGCGATGGAGTGTCAGTCAGAAGGGATCCATTTTAGATGTGCCAACTCCCGCTTTAATGATACCGAATCAGAAAATAAAACTGGTGGCATCGGACTCGAAAACGTACGAAAACGACTCGCGCTGATCTATGGCAAGAATCATCTGTTGTCGACAGAAGCATCAACAAATGAGTATGTTGTTACACTAAATATTACCCTGCTAAAAGCGAAGTCATGATCAGAACCATTGCCATTGATGACGAACCACTCGCTCTTAAACTCGTTACGGGGTACATTATTCGCACACCCTTTCTGGAACTTGCTGCCAGTTTTGATAATCCTGTCAGCGCTATCGAGTTTCTTCAGCAAAATGAAGTCGATGCAATATTTCTTGACATTCAGATGCCTCATTTGAGTGGTACCGAATTTGCCAGACTTCTTAACGGGGGGGCTAAAATCATTTTCACAACCGCTTTTGAACAGTATGCTATCGAAGGCTTTAAACTCGATGTGGTTGATTATCTGCTGAAGCCATTCGGTTATGAGGAGTTTCTGCGCGCGGCAATGAAATTACGCGACCGCATGGCTTTTCAGCCAAGAAATGAAGTTGTGGTTGAAGCAAACAACGACTTCCTTTTCTTAAAGTCGGACTATAAAATCCATAGGATCAATTTTAATGAAATCCTCTATGTTGAGGGCTTGAAAGATTATGTGAAGGTATTCCTGTACGGACAGCCGAGGCCCTTATTATCACTTACTACGCTCAAGGCTATGGAATCAAGGCTTCCTGCAGAGCGTTTTATGCGGGTACACAGGTCATTCATTGTAAATCTTAACCGCATCGAACTCATCGAGCGGCAACGGATCATTTACGGTGAAATTCATATCCCGGTCAGCGATCAGTACAAAGAGATCTTTCAGGCATGGGTGGAGAAGAATTTTGTGTAATGCTTGTCTCTTCCTTTTAACTAATCGGTTTATTTTAAGTGTTTTTTGTAGTTGACCAGTTGTATGAGATCATCTGTCTGATCCGTTTTCTCCACATTTATACTTAACGGAATTAGCCTGCCAACAGGTCGGGCATCTGGTATACTATCCTTGATCATCTGAGAGATTGGTAGCTCGTGAATCCCTGTTATTGTCTTTTCTGTGAAGAAAAAACCAACTTTGAAATACCCTTCCCAAACCGAAAGCCAAAAAACTGTTTTCTTTTTCCAGACAGCCTTCATCAGCCAGGCTTTTCCGTCATTGTAATAGTTCCACTGGCAGGTTAACCCATTAGCTTCTGATTTGATGATATTCATCAATTTATGGTAGACCGGGTAAACGATTCCCATAGCCATTTCCAGTGTATGGTCGTCCGGGATAACCTCTTTCTCGCGAAGTAACATTGTTTCGTTCATAAAACTCGTTTTGGCTGTAATGACTTTAAACCTGCAAATTTAAAACTGCTGGGTCATAATAGTTAATGGATGGCTGTCAACTGTCAGGCTTAGCCTTCAGATACCTGGAGACATTGATAGATCAATAGAACTCTGACCTGATACTTAAACTGACAAAACTATTCATTCCCACAGTTCTTTTCATACCATGCAATTAGTTCGTCGATGTTGTTCGGTTCGAAGGTTTTGTTTTTCAGCGCGTCGGCCAGTGTATCGCATTTGCCCTTGAAAATATGAGGTCCTCTGTCGCGAATAATCTTCTTCCTTCCAATTACATTTCCGGCCATTGCCAGCATGGTAGCGTAATCATCGTTTTTCCAGTGGATGCAATGCGACTCGGCGTTCAGGCCTTTGCCGGTAGTACGGAAACTTACTACTTCGAAATCTCCTGCGTAAATTACACTGAACCAGGATTTGTCGTCGAATATTTTTAAACGGCCTTCTTTGTTTCTGATTTCAGCGTATTTTAAACGAAGGATCCTTTTGTGTTTTCCATTCCCCATATCCCAGATAATTTCCTTCAGGTCGTCACTTTTTAACTTCTCTTTCTCACCTTGCAGAGTCGCCTTAAATGATACTTTGTTTTCGGTTGCCAATTCGAAATATTCGACATAACCCTCTTTGATGTCGCCATTCAGGAAAATTATCTTTCCTTTCTTATATCCAGCTTGTGCAAGCGATGCATAGAGTACGAAAATAACCAGAAGAATTTTTTTCATGTTTAAGAATTTAGGAGTTGATAGTTTGGTTGTGTAAAACTGTCTGAGTAGTTTATCTGATGAAACACTGCTTTTTGCCTGATTTCCCCCGATCACCTGAAGGATGCGCAAGTGCGTTTGGTTCTTAATAACAGATGAATTGCACTTATTGCAAACATAAGAAAATTTTCTTTTTGTGCTATATCCTCACATCAGATTTTCTTATTTGAATGTGTCTATGTCTGTTGATTTGTTGGCTTTATTCTTATAGTAACTTCCTCTGTCATTAGGGTAACCGTTGTGTCTCAGGAAGAATATCAGGCTGTTAATCCGGAATTGGGGCCTGCTTAAATTCTGCAACTAGTATTAAGGCGTTTTCTTTATCGTAATTTTACTTCTTCTTCGCGTTTGTAAAGGCGTAGATGAGTTCTTCCAGCTTTTTTCGGTTGATGGGCTTAGTGATGTATTCGTTGCATCCGGCCGCAAGTGCTTTTGCTCTGTCGTCAGTCAGTGCAAGCCCGGTTTGGGCAATAATGACGACGTGTTTGTTAAATTCCCTGATCCTGCGGGTGGCTTCATAACCATCCATCCCTGGCATTTTGATGTCCATTAATATCAAATCAGTATCGGGATGATTCCGGCAATATTCGAGCGCCTGTGTCCCTGTTGAACAGTGGAGAACTTCACATCTCTCAGCCTTGAGGATCGTCGACAGGTATGTATAACTTGGTTCATCATCCTCAGCGATCAGGATTTTTAAACCGGAAATGGAATTGCCGGCTGGTTTTATTTCTATGGGTTTCTCATTTTGTAATGTTTCTGCCCGGCTGTTCTTTTCTCCTTTGCAAGGTAGTTCAACGTAAAACGTGGAGCCCTCATTCTCGACTGAGACCAGCCTTATATTACCCCCCAACAGTTCGACATAGTTTTTTGTAATCGCGAGCCCCAGTCCTGATCCTTCGAAAGGGCGTGTCATTGAAATATCTACTTGTTCAAAGCGTTGGAAAACAGCAGCCTGTCTGTTGGCTGGTATTCCTATTCCTGTATCGCTTACAAAGATTGTCAGCGTTTCATCGCGGGAATGCATACCCACCTTGATGACTCCTCTTCGTGTATAGATGATGGCATTTTTGATGAGGTTCGAGATGATAGAGGAGATTTTACTCTCGTCGGTGGTGATGATTATGCTTTCTTTTCTCGCAGGTTTTTCAAAAGTCAGGATTAAATTCTTTCGTTTGGCTTCCCTTTGATAAAAATCTGTTAGTTCACTTAAAAGGCTTTCCATATCTACAGGTGTAGGATTTATGGAAACGACGCCGGCCTCAATTTGCGACATCTCGATAATATCGTTCAATGTATCGAGCATTCGTTGCCCGCTTTTGTGAATAATTTCAATGAAGTTGTTTTTGTTGTCGCTATCAAGATCTGGTTCACGCAGTAATTCTGTAAAGCCCATGATTCCATTCATGGGTGTTCGTATCTCATGACTCATATTAGCCAGAAATGCTGATTTCAGCCGGTCACTCTCCTCGGCTTTTTCTTTTGCTTTCAATAGTGCCTCCTCATAGTTCTTTTTGTCTGTGATGTTGGCAATAAATCCATACCATGTAATGCTCCCATCAGGCAATAGTTCTGGCGTAGACCTTGAGAATATCCATTTAAGGGGCCGGTCGGGTACTTTTACCCGGAATTCGCAGGTGAAATCTGATAGATTCGCCTCGGAATACCTGATGTCGTTCATGACCCGGGCAGCATCATCAGGATGTATTACCCTGACAATGGGATCAAAGTCCTCACGCACATCTTCATGCTTGCACCCGAAGATGTTCCATATCCCTTCCGAAGAAATCGGGACACTATACGAACCATCTGTTTTTCGGGTGAATTGATAAATCATGTCGGGAAGATTGGCCGAAAGTTTGCGAAATTGAATGTCTTTCTCTCTGATTTTATTCTCGGCTTCAATGCGTTCGGTTATATTAACGATTTGATGAACCAGATAAAGTTGATCACCTGCCCTGAGTTGATTGAAATAGATGATTGCCTGTTTTTTGTCACCTGATTTGGTGTGTACGGTAGCCTCCATGCTGGTTGTCGGGTTTTCCTGATTGCCTGGTTCAAGGTGATGAGCCGGTTCATCGGCTCTGATTATATGCAATTCCTCAAGGGAGTGCCCGATCGCTTCATGATGGGTGTATCCGAAAAACACACACCAGGCTAAGTTTACTTCAGTCAGGATATGATCAGTACTACGGTTGATTGATGATGGAATCGGACTGTCGTTGAAAAGGCTGTAGAAGCGTTCTTCGCTTTCGGCTAATTCTTGTTCTGCCCTTGCACGTTCTGTTACATCCAGAACAACTACCAGCCGGGCTTCTCTGCCCAAATATCGCAGACTGTGTGAATGGATGTCCACATAGATCAGTGTGCCATCTTTCAACTTGTGTTTCCAATACTTCGATTGCTGGATGGGCTGCGTGGAGGTGATGATGTTTTGCATTAGCTTTTCCTTTTCATCATCTGGTCTGATGTCAAGCACACTCAACTCCATAAATTCTTCTCTGGTGTAACCATATTTGACGAGTGCTGTGTCGTTGACGGCCAGGAACTTCAACGTGTTCAAATCGTACACCAACATCGGATGTGGGTTGTGCTCAAATAGGTAATGGTAGTTGGTTTCGTTGACTCTTATTTTTTCACGCATCATGTAACTCTCTGTTACGTCGCGAAAAACCAATACTACGCCGGTAATAGCACCTTCTTTATTTCGGATGGGAGCCCCGGAATCTGAAATATGGTATTCCCTGCCATCGGCAGCGATGAGTTTGGTATGGTTGGCCATGGTAACTACCTGCCCCGACTCCAGTACTTTCTTTACCGTGCTTTCTGTTTTTTCACCAGTGGTGACGTTTGAAGTATTGAATACTGCTTCCACTGACTGGCCAACAGCCTTTGTATGATCCCATCCCGTGAGTGATTCTGCTGCTGGATTCAAACCGGTTATCAGCCCTGATTTGTCGGTTGTGATCACAGCATCTCCGATTGATTGAAGGGTTGTCTGGTAATGCTCTCTGCTTTCGGTCAGCATAGCTTCTGTTACTTTCAAATGCCTGATCTGCTGCTCCATCTCTTGTATCCTCTTTTGCAGCCGGGTTAATTCAGTACTGTCAGATTGATCATTATTCGAAGTACTCATCCTTGCTTTGTTTGTTGATTAATAGAGCTGCATGGGATAGAACCAGTTGTTGCCATTCTGAAAGAAGGATGAACTGTTGTTGTTTGCTCTTTTAGCAGTGCAATTTTCTTTTGCTGAATGCAATAGATTGCAAACGGCAAGGTGAGAGGCCATCGGTACTGTATAAACAAGAGGATGCTGCGACTCTGGCAAAGTATTCATCAGCAGGCATTGTCCCTTTTCCTGATGAGGTTTTAGTGTCGCCATTGTCACCATGTTTTTTATTGATCTATCAATTGAAATGATACCTCATGTGTGTCATCCTCCGATGTCAAACATGTTATGCATGAAGGGATTCAGACAAAGCACCGGAATCTGTTCTTCGTTGAATATCAGTTTTTCATCCCAGGGCCCTGGTTTGAAATGGTTGCCTCCTTCTTCTTCATCGCTCATAAGCACTATCATTTTAATCCGTGCGCTTATGGCTTTGTTTAAGATTACCTTGTCGTAATCACCATCGGGTTGCCCGGGTACCAGAATGAAGTCAATATCAGCTTCGGTAAGAATTCTTGCAATTTCTTCTATTCTGTTACGGTATTCCTCAGGATGCACAACACCGGGATTGGTCTCAGTGATAAACAGTGTGCATTTGAAAAGCCTGCAGATGCGGATGGCTGTCTCCAGTTTGTTGCGCCAACGTCTGAATACATTCAGCGGCAGCATAACCTTATCGAAATGATTAAAATTTCTTTTCTGAAATACCAGCGTCGGGATGGGCATAGCGGTAATCACCCTGAGAATCTTGGCTCCTGTGATGTGTTGAAATCCCGACTTGCCATGAGTTCCCATCACGTTAAGGATGGCATCGGTCATTTCGATGGCTTCCGGGATCGCATCGTAGATGGTCCCGCTAACCATCAGTGTCTGGACATCTATTTCACGGCCAAGTGTAAGACGGCTGGCCTCGCGACGCAACATTTCACGAATCATATCCTCATCGTAACTATTCTCATCGAGCCATTTCCGGGAGTAATGATTCAGTGCATGTATCAGGCAAAGATCGGTGCCAAACACTTCAGCCAGTATAGCTGCATGCTGTGCCGCGTTTCCGCAGATTTCGGAAAAATCGGTAGGGACTAATATAACTTTACGCATGGTGTTCGATTTAAATAAAAACAGTTTTCGACGGTTTACATAGCAAACTTAAGGATAATTTTGAGCAAATCCGACCTTTTGTCTATTATTTAATGGAATTGTTTAAGTAATATGTGCCCGACGATGATAATTCACTTTACCGATTTGTATGGTTACAGCACGTAAAGGAATAATGTTATTTCTCCTTTACTTGCACTGGCATTGGTTTCAGTCGTATCTTTGCTAAAATTTTAAATCAGAAGGATATGTCAAAAGAAAAATCCCCGACCAAGGAGTCGAAAAAAGAACCCACCAAGACGTTGAAAGAAAAGCGTGAAGCCAAGAAGGAAAAGAAAGATAAGAAGAAATTCTGATTTGCTGTTTCCTGTTTCCATTTCACCCGGTATGAGACCGGGAGCCTTGTTGTTTAACCGTCCGGTGATATGCTTCCGGCCGGTTTTTTTATGTCGGGTGCTAGGGTTGACTTTAACTTTGACTTTAACCTTGACTTTGGCATTGGCATTGGCTACAGTTAGTGACCGTGGGGCACGGGGCTGATTACATAGTAAAATCTTTCTTAACGTTGTGCCCCTCCATGGACCTCTGTGGTTCTACGTGAAACATTTGCGCTGACAACATCTCGCGCCAGCAGTCAATGTTAATGTCGAGCCCCATAGCTATAGGGGTGACTTTGACTTTAACTTTGACCCGCGATCGCGACCGGAACAAGATCTTCTCACCGTGGGCTAAGCCTTGTTCCTTTTAGTAAAGTAAACATGACAGGACAATGTCAATGCAAGTACGTCGGAAATGTCCTAATGCCATTCTTACACTGGCATTCATGCTTAAACTGACTCATTCTTTGCAATAAGCCTTTCAGCCGCTGCTAATTCTTCCGGTTTCCCGATATCTGTCCAGTAGCCGGCAGTGTGATCAAATCCTATGATCTTTTCTTCAGCGCACAACTTCAGGTAGAGGTCAACCATCGGGAAACGCTGTTCGGGAGGGAAATGATTGAAGATTTGTTGCCCCACTACATGAATACCACTAAAAGCTTTTCTTATCAACGTTGCCTCAGCGGGCAATGGAACGATCTGCTGATCGGTTTTCGTGTTTTCCCAACCGCGCAACCGGTTGTCTGCATCAAACAAAAAATACCTGGCGGTTTCACGTGACCTCACAGCCAGGGTTGCAAGTGCCTGATTTGTCAGATGATAATCCAGCAAACTGCCGAAATCGATGTCGCTGAGTACATCCACGTTGTGAATAATAACCGGTAAATCAGGAATTAGGAGATGCGCTGCTTTCTTGAGCCCTCCGCCAGTTTCGAGGAGTTCGTCGGGTTCATAACTAACGTACACCGGCACCCCGGCATAGTGTTTCCTGATGTGATCAACAATGAGGCCTCCCAGATGATGTACATTTACAACCAGCCGCGATGCCCCAGCCTCAAGTAACCTTTCGGCCACATGGTCGAACATGGTTTTAGAACCAACCCTGACAAGGGCTTTGGGTATCGAATCGGTGATTGGTTTAAGTCGTGTTCCGCGACCTGCCGCGAATATCATGGCCTGAAAAGGCTTACTCATTGTTTATTTTATCTTTTCGGGTTTGCAGAGGTTCTCTTTCTTCATCACCTCGGCGCCACATTTCCGGCAGCGGTAGCGGGCGTCTTTCTTATGGGGAGCCGTATCTGCACTACATTCTTTCTTCGACATAGTAATCATTTTACTGGTAAACAATCTGCTCACCATTTTGCTCAATGGTCAAGGTAACAATTGTTCCCGATGATGCAGCGTCACTTCTACCCCGAAGTTTTTTTCAATGTAGGTTTTCATTTGGTTTGCCATGTAGACCGACCTGTGCCGGCCGCCTGTACATCCATACGAAACCATCAGATGGTTGAAGCCCCGCATCAGGTAGTTGCTAATGGTACGCCCAACCAGCACCTGTGTCCCGGCGGCGAATTCTGAAACAACTTCCTGTTGTTCGAGGTAGCCGATGACGGGAGTGTCATTTCCGGTATAGGCTTTTAATGTATCGATGCGTCCCGGATTGGGTAATCCACGACAGTCGAAGACAAAGCCTCCTCCATTACCGGTGGGGTCGGCAGGAATGCCTTTCATGTAGCTAAAGCTCCAGATGCTCACAGTAAGATTTGTGTGTTTCTTCCCGTATTCCATTAGTTCTTGCTTGTTAACTATATGGTTGAGAATGGAGTAAAGCTCAGGCAAGCCTTCAGGCAACAATCCCGCTGCCAGAAGATTCTGCAGATTGCCGAGGGCATAAGGAATGCTTAGCAGAAAATGGTTTTTTTGCTCGTAGAAACCCCTGAAGCCGTAGGCCCCCAACGCCTGAAGAATGCGAATAAGAACAAAACCGTAAAATTGTTTTTTAAAATCTATCCTGTCGATAGGGATGAGGGTACCCAATTTATCGAGATAATGCTCCAAAAGGTGCAGGCGGACTTCCTCCGGGATATCGGCTTTGGCATCGTAGAGCAACGACGCCAGATCATAAGGCAGGGCACCCCTTCGCCCTCCCTGGTAGTCGATAAACCATAGCCTGTCGTCGTGAATCATGATGTTCCGGCTCTGGAAATCACGGTAGAGAAAGTATTGCCCGTCGGCCTGAAGCAACATCTGAGAAAAACGATTGAAATCATCCTCCAGTTTCTGCTCATCAAAAGGAATATGAGCCAGCTTCAGAAAGTAATATTTGAAATAATTCAGATCCCAGTGCATCGAGCGACTATCGAAGGCAGCCCGGGGATAGCAAACCGAAAAATCGAGCCCATCGCCCCCCTTCACCTGAAACAGGGGCAGCTGTTCAACCACCATCTCGTAACGCCGGATGATTTCGGACGAAAATCCATCGCGTTCGCGAATGCTGGTGAGCCAGCTATAAAAGGTGACATCTCCCAGATCGGTCAGCAGATAGATTCTTTGATTGGTGTCTTCAGCCAGCACGGTGGGCACCGGCAGCCCCTGTCCGAGAAAGTGACGGCTGAAGGTTGTAAAGGCAAGGTTTTCAGAGCGGTCGGTATTAAAAGCACCGATAGCCGTGGTCTGCTGGTGGCCCAGACGATAATACCGGCGATCAGAGCCCGACTGAGGTAATTGTTCGCATTTTTCTGGCCAGTAGCCACTCCACTTTTGGTAGAGTCTGCTCAACAGCATTGAGGGGGAGTCGTTCACAACAGTTAATTTTTGCAAAGATAAAGAATCCGGTTTACCACATCCGATCGATTAATATACATAATTCATGAAACCAAATAAACAATGAATGGTTCTGGTAGAGACGTACGGGTCGTGCGTTTCAAATAACGACAACGGTCATCGTAAAGACGCACGGGTCGCGCGTCTCTACAAACGACAATGGTCATGGCAGAGACGCACGGGTCGTGCGTCTCTACAAACATCCACCTAACATACTGTAAACCCGCTAAAAAGATATGTACTAAAAGGCTCCGTTCCCTCTTTGATATATCTTTGGCCTAACTTTGGTCTCTCTTTTACTTGATTATCAAGCTGTTTTAAAGTGTGATACTGGTTGCTTAATCTTCAATGAACGGACATTGAACAGAAATTCTTAAAAATTGCAATTTTTACTGTTCATTGAACGAAGTATGAACGGTAATGCAAAAATCAACCACCAGGAACGAAAACCGTTAGTTTTCCATTTGATGAAATAAGTTATTGGCATATTGACGTTTACGCCCGATATTCTGAGGATTAGTCACCTTACCGGGTTTAAAGTTTTGATGAGAATCAGATTATTCAATGAACAGTTCGAACAGTTTTTCGCCTTTTGCCCACGAATTGCCTGAGGAGGATCGAG
>Ga0209319_1000269_pt1 | contig 79076 bp, 59 predicted proteins | sample RifGroE2_FD_184000 | JGI IMG/M metagenome (GOLD analysis project Ga0209319, IMG submission 184000) | Groundwater microbial communities from Rifle, Colorado - Groundwater E2 (SPAdes) (version 2) | ecosystem: Environmental > Aquatic > Deep subsurface > Groundwater | place: Rifle, Colorado, United...
GATATTTGTTGTTAAGGAACATCGTAAATCTGATGTACTGTGCCAGGTCAGCGACCTTACATGGCAAGCTTACAACAAGTGGCCCGGAAGGGATTCACTTTACGATGACGGAAGCACATCGGTCTGGTATACCGGGCCAAACGTCAGGATAAGTTTTGACCGTCCGTATGCTAAGTATTGTCAGCTTTTGGAGGCACCCCTCTCAGCAGGTTCGGGAGAGTTTCTTCTTTGGGAGCATCCGATGGTTTACTGGCTTGAGCAGCAGGGTTATGATGTTACATATTGTTCCAACCTTGATCTCCATTTCGATCCGGAAATTTTAAGCCTGAGCAAGGTTTTTATTTCAATGGGTCATGATGAGTACTGGTCAAGGAAGATGTATGATGAAGCCATTAAAGCTCGAGATAACGGATTAAGTTTTGCGTTTTTCTGTGGTAATTCTCTTTCGGGTGAAATCCAGTTCTATGATAGTTTTCTGGGTGTTCCGGGCCGCGTTTTTGCCAAAACGAGTAATGTAGTTTTCAAGGATGAAGAGAAGCTGATGGGAGTAACATCATATGGTGTAGGCTATGGAGACTGGGTCGTGAAAAATTCTGACCACTGGATTTATGAGGGTACAGGCATGAAAAATGGAGATAAGATTCCTGCTATTATAGGATGGGAATTTCATGGCCCCCCAACCCCTGAAATTGAGGGTCTGGTCATAGTTGCAGAAAGCTCGCTCTCTCAGTCCGATAAGCTACACTCCGGAGTTGTATACCCCTGTCCAAAGGGTAACTGGGTCTTTAATGCCGGAACATGCTGGTGGTCAGAGGGGCTTTCCCAGCCACCCGGTCATATTCCTGCAGGAGATGCCGGTATGGAGGAGCCACCTTACCTTTATGCAAAAGACCCCCACAGCCGTTCAGCACCAGCCGGCCATAACCCTGGCGGACGGACGTTCGGAGTGAATCAGCACTTGCAGAAAATCACAGCAAATGTTATTAACAAGATGATCAAGGATTCACCACTTTAGGATTAAGGGTTATAATAATTTTATTATAAATGTCTAATGAATAAAAGAATAACTACCCAGTCATCAAGCAGACGTGATTTTATAAAAATTACATCTCTTGGAACTGCAGCCCTTGGATTACAGCAATTTGGCTGTTCCGGAGGCGGAAAGACAACAGAACCTGTTATTCCGGGTTTTGAGGCTGCTTCGGCAAAGAGGGACCCCTCAGAAGGATGGGCCCCATTTTCGGATCGCAAACTACGTGTAGGGTTGGTAGGATATGGTGCATGCAGATTTGGAGCATCTTTTGGTTTTCAGGACCATCCTAATGTGGAAGTTGTTGCAGTAAGTGATCTTTTCCCTGAACGCTGTGCTCAACTGGCAAAGGTAACAAGATGTAATAAAACCTTTCCATCACTCGAAGAAATGGTTAAAGATGATAAAATCGAAGCTATTTTTTGTGCTACTGATGCTCCCAGTCATGCAAGGCATGCCATGGAAGTACTCAGACATGGCAAACATGTAGCGGTAGCTGTTCCTGCAGTATTCGGTTCATTGGAAGAAGCAGATGAGCTACTGGAAGCGGTTAAAAAGAGCGGTCTGAAGTACATGATGTTCGAGACTTCGTGCTTTCATGAGGATATTTATGCCATGCGCAAGATCTATAAGGCCGGTGGTTTTGGAAAACTCGTTTATACCGAAGGTGAATATTACCATGGACCGAGCCTTACAAAAAATGAGCCACCACTCGGTTCCTATAAGAATTGGCGCGACGGGATGCCGCCACAATGGTATCCAACCCATAGTAATGCTTATTATATAGGTGTAACTGACGGTACCTTTACTGAAGTCTCCTGTATAGGGACCTTGCGAGATTCAGATCAACCCGCGAATAACCAGTACAAGAATCCATTTACATCAGAAATAGCGCTCTTCAGAACCGATGAAGGAGGAATAGCAAGAATGGCCAGAACCAGAACTCCTGGTTTGGTCGATGTGATAGGCAGAGTACAGGGAGAAAAGGGATTTTTCTACGGGAAGGGTGAAAGCGATAAAGGAGAAATCGGAACTTATAACATGAAATATGTAGGGTATGAAAAAAATCTGCCTGATTTGAATCGTCCTCCTATTCCTCCGGGTGTTCCTCCCGGTGGCCACGATGGATCTCATGGTCCTCTTATGAATGAGTTCGTGTTATCAATTTTCGAAGATCGTAAACCACTGGTAGATATCGAGATGTCACTTAACCTTACTGTGTCAGGGATAATTGCTCATGAATCAGCTCTGAAGGGTGGCGAAATGATGAAGATACCTCAATATAAAGTATGATTCAGAAGATGATCTGCGCTGGATAGATATGCTTAGAAAGGGTTAACTGAACATTATTATTGTTGGTTTAAAGTTTAATAATTTAAACAGTATAAAACTATTTAAGCATCAATACCGGAAATTGTAATATATGTTAATAAAGCACTATAACCATGAGTAAAACAGGATCCTATCTAACACGAAGGAAGCTTATAAAAGAAGCCATGCTTGCTGGCCTGGGAGGAGCTATGATCCCTTTGACCGGTTTTGCCGGGACTAATCAGCAGGTAAAAAAGAAGTCAGGCCTGATTGAGATTGAGAACAGTAAGCCGGGGACAGTGGAATGGCAGCTCCAATTTACAGGCTTTGATACTCCCGTAACTATGGCATCACATCCCTTAATGCGTTATCTGCGCTCATTGAGTATTGAGGGTTTTGTCTCCAGAACCAGCCTGTTTCCGGGAGAAAGTATCGATTTTAAGGTAAGTATGGACCCTCCTGGCAGGTTTTTGATTGACATTTACCGGATGGGATACTACGGAGGTACAGGTGGACGCCACATGGCCCGGCTGGGTTCTTTCGGGGGTCGTCCGCAACCTGTTCCAATGATGACTATTGAACGGTTACGTGAATGTAACTGGGAGACTTCCACTACTTTCACAATTCCAAATGATTGGCCCGGCGGGGTCTATTTAGGGAAATTGTCGTGCGATGAAAAATTCGGGAAGCAGAGTTATGTGATATTTGTTGTTAAGGAACACCGTAAATCCGATATTTTATGTCAGGTTAGCGACCTTACCTGGCAATCGTACAATAAGTGGCCCGGACGGGATTCCCTGTACGATGACGGAAGTACATCAGTATGGTATACAGGGCCAAATGTCAGGGTCAGTTTCGATCGTCCGTACGCTAAGAATTGTCTCGGGGCATTTGATGCACCTCTTTCTGCAGGTTCAGGTGAGTATCTGCTATGGGAGCATCCTATGACTTTCTGGCTTGAGCAGCAGGGATATGATGTGACTTACTGTTCCAACCTTGATGTCCATTACGATCCGGATATTTTAAGCCGGAGCAAGGTGTTTCTTTCTGTGGGGCACGATGAATACTGGACCAGGAAAATGTATGAAGAAGTCACAAAGGCCCGTGATAACGGATTAAGCCTGGCTTTTTTCTCAGGGAATTCTCTCTGTCATGAGATCAATTTATTTGATAGTTTTATAGGTGTGCCGGGTAGGGCTTTTTCGAGGGATAAAAGATTTGTAGATGAAAACAAGCTGATGGGACTCACAACCTATGGAGTAGGTTATGGCGACTGGATTGTAAAGAATCCGGAGCACTGGGTTTACGAAGGTACAGGAATGAAAGCAGGGGACAGGATACCTGCCATTATAGGTTGGGAATATCATGGTCCGCCTTTGCCCGACATAAAAGGACTGGAAGTAGTTGCTGAAAGCTCACTTTCTCAGGCACTCCCGGGAAAGGAAAATATTCATTCGGCAGTTGTCTATCCGTGTGATAAGGGTAACTGGGTCTTTAATGCCGGAACATGTTGGTGGGCTGAGGGTTTGTCCAAACCACCCGGTCATATCCCTGCCGGTTTTAGCGGTATAGAGGAGCCTCTTTACCTTTATGCTGATGATCCGTACGGTCGGTCTGCAGCTGCAGGCCATAATCCGGGAGGCAGAACATTCGGGGTAAACCAGCATGCCCGGAAAATTACGGCAAATTTATTGAACAGGATGATTAAGGATTCTCCCCTGTAATCTGTAATAAGAAATGTTAAAACCAGCATGTTTGTGATATTTATTATTTGAAACCGGATTGATTGAATGTTTATCGGGCAATAGAAACCCTGATATTGAGGATAGTGTAATAGATTTTTGAATAATATTTAACTTAACCCACATTATTATGAATAAGGAAAAGAATAATCAATTATCCAGCCGGCGTAAGTTTATAAGCATGGCTGGTGCAGGTGCTGCTGCCATGGCAATGACCCCCGGTATTGCATTTGCCGGAGTGAATCAACCTTCCCTTGATGGAGTTCAGGATGTACCTGAGCAGCAAGATCTTTCAAAAGGCTGGGTTCCTGTTTCGGACCGGAAGGTTCGTGTTGGTCTCGTCGGATACGGCGCCAGCAGATTCGGTGCCTCATTTGGTTTCCAGAACCATCCAAATGTTGAAGTTGTAGCTGTCAGTGATCTTTTCCCGGATCGATGCGCTGAGTTAGCCAGAGTAACAAACTGCAAAAAGACTTATCCCTCACTCGAGGAACTTGTTAAAGACAAAAACATTGAAGCGGTTTTTGTGGCCACTGATGCTCCGAGCCATCCGCGCCATTGCATTGAGGTATTGAAACATGGAAAGCATGTGGCTACTGCGGTACCTGTTACATATGGATCGATTGAAGACGGTGAACGGCTTCTTGAGGAAGTAAAGAAGAGCGGTCTGAAGTTCATGATGTTTGAGACTTCATGTTTTCGTGAAGATCTTTACGCTATGAGAAAAATCTATATGGCAGGAGGCTTTGGAAGGTTAGTCTATTCTGAAGGAGAGTATTATCATGGAGCACCTCTGGGAGCGACGAATTATACAGGTACTCCTTCTTATAAAGACTGGCGCAAAGGGGGTCCTCCACAGTGGTATCCGACACACTCAAATGCATATTATATAGGTGTTACCGATGGAACTTTTACCGAAGTTACCTGCTTCGGAGTACCTTCAGACCGGGAGATATATAAGCCGGGAAATAATGTATACAATAATAAATTCAGCACTGAGATTGCACTTTTCCGGACCAGTGAGGAAGGAATGTCCCGGATGGCCAGAAGTGGAGATACCCCGGGCACTCCAAGTGAGACTGGTCGCGTTCGTGGTACAAGGGGATCATATTATGGGAAATATGAAGGACTTGAAAAAAATCTTCCTGATCTTAATCGCCCCCCGCTTCCTCCCGGAGTACCCGCAGGCGGACACGGTGGCTCACATGGTCCTCTGATGAATGAGTTTGTTCTATCAATTTTGGAGGATCGTAAACCTCTCGTGGATATCATTATGGCTATGAATATGACTATACCAGGGATTGTTGCGCATTCATCTGCAATGAAAGATGGTGAATTGATGAAAATTCCACAATACAAACTTTGATCCGATTATAAGATTAATCGATCAAGGATAGACTCATAAAATAAAAGTCTGAATCATTTCAAATCATAATTTCATATACAATGAAAAAAAACATGAATAATGACTTATCTGGCCGGCGCAATTTTCTTAAACTATCTGTTTTAGGAGCAGCGGCTCTCGGGATGAACCAGTTTGGCTGCAAGGGAGGAGGAAAGACTGCCCCTGAAATTCAGGGGCTTGAAAATGTTCCAGAGAATCCTGAGGCTGTAAAGACCTGGGTCCCGCTATCAGATCGTAAGATACGTATGGGCCTTGTCGGGTACGGTGTTTGTAAATTCAGTGCTGCCTTCGGATTCCAGAACCATCCTAATGTAGAGGTTGTGGCAGTCAGTGATCTTTTCCCTGATCGATGTGCCGAATTGGCAAAGGTAACCAGGTGCAATAAAACTTACCCATCGCTCGAGGAACTGGTCAAGGATAAAAGTATAGAGGCTGTAATGATCTCCACAGATGCTCCCGGTCATCCCCGTCATTGTATTGAGGCGCTAAGGCATGGGAAGCATGTAGCCGTAAATGTTCCAGCAACATTTGGATCTGTGGAAGAGGCCGAAGAGCTTTTTGAGGAAGTAAAAAAGAGTGGTCTTAAATACATGATGTTCGAGACGTCATGTTTTCATGAAGACCTGTATGCCATGCGCCAGATATACAATGCAGGTGGCTTTGGAAAGGTAGTCTACTCTGAGGGGGAATATTATCACTATGCATCTGTACCGATCGATTCATATAAGGGTTGGCGAATAGGGGGGCCGCCACAATGGTATCCAACTCATTCCAATGCTTACTATAATGGTGTGACCGGAGGCAGTTTTACCGAAGTGTCTTGTCTTGGTATACCAAGCATTATACCTATGCTAAAACCGGAGAACAACGTGTATAGGAATCCATTTGGAACTGAAATTGCTTTATTCCGTACCAGTGAGGGAGGAATGTCCCGGATGGCTGTCAGCTGGGACACCCCGGGTGACAGTGGTGAAAAGGGACGTATCCGGGGACAGAGGGGTTCTTTCTATGGGAAATATGAAGGGCTCGAAAAAAATCTTCCGGATCTTATTCGGCCGCCACTTCCTCCAGGTGTTGAAGCAGGCGGCCATGGGGGCTCTCATGGAAGACTCGGAGATGAGTTTATTGCATCTATCCTTCAGGACCGCAAACCATTGATTGACATTGCAACTGCACTGAATATGACAGTTCCGGGAATTATTGCACATCAGTCAGCCCTGAAAAACGGAGAATGGATGAAAATTCCACAGTACAGTTTTTGAGTTATGGTAGATATATTAATCTTTAAATTGTTTTTTCGAACAAAATTACTTGTAATATGAGCAAGAAACCGGTTAACCAATTATCCAATCGGCGTGATTTTATTAAGATTACCAGCCTTGGCGCTGTAGCCCTTGGGTTACAGCAATCAGGATGTACAGGAGGAGGGAAACCCTCAGAACCTGTTATTCCGGGATTTGAGACTACTCCGGCGGAGCGAGACCCTTCAGAAGGATGGGTCCCTTTTTCGGACCGTAAATTACGAGTTGGACTCGTGGGATACGGGGTATGCAAATTCGCAGCAGATTTTGGTTTTCAGAACCATCCTAATGTTGAAGTGGTAGCTGTAAGTGATCTTTTCCCCGACCGATGTGCAGAGCTTGCAAAAGTAACAAATTGTAAAAAGACTTATCCTTCACTCGAAGAAATGGTTAAGGATGATAAAATCGAGGCGATTTTTTGTGCAACTGACGCTCCGAGCCATGCAAGGCATGCAATAGAAGTACTAAAACATGGAAAGCATGTTGCATCTGCCGTGCCTGCGGTATTCGGATCGGTAGAAGAGGCAGACATGCTCATGGAAGCAGTGAAGATGAGTGGTATGAAATACATGATGTTCGAGACCTCCTGTTTTCGTGCAAATCTTTACGCTATGCGCCAGATATATAAAGCCGGAGGCTTTGGTAAATTAGTATATTCAGAAGGTGAGTATTATCACGGACCAAAACTGACCGGAGTTAATACTCCTATCGGTTCCTATAATAACTGGCGAGTCGCCATGCCGTCTCAGTGGTATCCGACTCATGGTAATGCCTATTATATAGGAGTAACTGACGGCACCTTTACTGAAGTTTCGTGCCTTGGTCTATTAAGAAAATCCGACCAGCCTGCAAATAACCAGTACAATAATCCATTTACCGTGGAAATAGCGCTTCTACGTACCGGAGAAGGAGGAATTGCAAGAATGGGTCTGACCCATACACCAGGATTGATCTCTGAGACTGGCAGGGTACAGGGAGAAAAAGGTTATTATAATGACAAATATGTTGGTTATGAAAAAAATCTTCCTGATCTGAATCGTCCGCCTATTCCTCCGGGTGTTCCTGCTGGTGGACATGGAGGCTCCCATGGCCCTCTTATGAATGAGTTCGTTACTGCTATCATTCAGGATCGCAAACCACTTGTTGATGTAGAGATGGCACTTAATATGACAGTGCCGGGGATAATTGCTCATCAGTCAGCTTTGAAAAATGGTGAAATGTTAAAAATTCCGCAGTATAAATTTTAATCAGCTGATTCATTATTGACGGTATATTTAAGGATTCACCACTTTAAACGGGGTGGAACACTTGCTGTCAGTCTGTACTCGGACAAGGTTAAAAAAAAATAGCTTGAAGATGAAAATAAAAAACAATAAATCCGATTCTGTCAGTACTGACAGTAGTTATAGAAAATTCTCCCCCAAACCAGATGAGAATAATTCTCTGTCACGACGTAAGTTTATAGGTTCAGTCGGTCTTGGAGCAGTAGCACTGGGACTCCGGCAGATTGGCTGTAAAGGAGGAGGTAAAACAGAACCAGCCATTCAGGGTTTTGAGACTGTTTCCGTAAAGCCTGATGCATCAAAACCATGGGTTCCGGCTTCGGACAGTAAGATCCGTGTTGGTCTGGTTGGTTACGGAGTATGTAAATTCAGCGCTGCTTTTGGTTTTCAGAACCACCCTAATGTTGAAGTAGTAGCAGTCAGCGACCTTATTCCGGAACGTTGCACTGCATTGGCTAAAGTTACCGGGTGTAAAAAGACCTATCCGTCACTTGAGGAGCTCGTAAAAGATAAGACCATTGATGCAGTGATGATTTCAACAGATGCTCCCAGTCATGCCAGACATACAATAGAGGTGCTAAAATATGGCAAACATGTAGCTGTAAATGTTCCGGCGACATTCGGATCGCTTGAAGATGCAGACAAAGTATACGAAGCAGTTAAGAGAAGCGGGCTGAAATACATGATGTTCGAAACATCATGTTTTCATGAGGATCTATATGCTATGCGACAGATATATAAGTCAGGCGGATTGGGAAAACTGGTCTATTCTGAAGGGGAGTATTATCATTACGGATGTGAGGAGATCGATTCATATAAGGGTTGGCGCATTGGCATGCCACCACAATGGTACCCGACGCATTCCAATGCTTATTATGTTGGTGTGACTGACGGTAGTTTTACTGAAGTTTCATGCCTTGGCATGCCAAGTACCAGAATAAAATTGCAGCCCGGGAATAACCAGTATAAGAACCCATTTGGCACTGAAGTAGCATTATTCCGTACCAGTGAAGGAGGGATGTCGCGTATGACGGTGAGTTGGGATACTCCCGGGGATAGTGGGGAAAAAGGACGTATTCGGGGTCAGAGGGGTTCTTTCTATGGGAAATACGAGGGACTCGAAAATAATCTGCCTGATCTGGTTCGCCCATCTCTGCCTCCCGGAGTGGAAGCCGGTGGCCATGGTGGCTCACATGGCAGACTCATGGATGAGTTCGTAACATCAATTCTTCTGGATCGCAAACCGCTTATTGACGTAGCTATTGCTCTGAATATGACGGTCGCGAGTATTGTTGCCCATCAGTCAGCTTTAAAAGACGGTGAATGGATGAAAATCCCTCAATATATAATTTAATCAGCTGAACCATTTTTGACGGATATATAAAAAAAAAGAAAAAATATTAGATGTTCAAATAGAATGGCTAAGCCCCTTAGGAGATTTAAAGATGAACAAAAATGAATCACACATAACACGAAGGAATCTGCTTAGAAATTCCGCTCTTGCAGGATTGGGCGGGGCTTTAATGCCACTTACCGGCATGGCCGTTCCTGACCAGAAAAAGAAAAAGACTTTAAATTTGATTGAAGCAGAGAACAGCAAACCAGGTACGGTTGAATGGCAGTTGCAGTTCACGGGTTTTGATACTCCTGTAACAATGGCCTCCTATCCCATGGTTCGTTATCTTCGTTCACTTAGTATTGAGGGATTTGTTTCAAAGACAAGCGTTCTTCCGGGTGAAAGCATTGAATTCAAGGTAAGCATGGATCCTCCCGGTAATTTTTTTATTGATATTTACCGTATGGGATACTACGCAGGTACAGGCGGTCGCCATATGGTTCGGCTGGGCTCTTTCCCGGATAGTCCCCAGTCACTTCCAATGATGACTATTGAGCGTCTCCGGGAGTGTAACTGGGAGACTGCCACAACCTTTACCATTCCGAATGACTGGCTCAGCGGTGTTTATCTGGGCAAGTTGTCGAGGGATGAACCATTCGGGAAACAGAGTTATGTGATATTTGTTGTTAAGGAACATCGTAAGTCTGATGTACTGTGCCAGGTCAGCGACCTTACATGGCAAGCTTACAACAAGTGGCCCGGAAGGGATTCCCTGTACGATGACGGTAGTACTTCAGTCTGGTACACCGGTCCAAATGTACGCGTAAGTTTTGATCGCCCATATGCTAAGTATGGTCAGCTTTTTGAAGCTACCCTTTCAGCAGGGTCGGGTGAATATCTGCTCTGGGAGCATCCGATGACATACTGGCTTGAACAGCAGGGTTATGATGTTGCATATTGTTCCAACCTTGATCTCCATTTCGATCCGGATATTTTAAATCTTAGCAAGGTATTCCTGTCGGTGGGCCACGATGAGTATTGGACCAGGAAAATGTATGAAGAGGCTACCAGGGCACGTGACAACGGATTAAGCTTAGCATTCTTTTCCGGCAATACCTTGTATCTTGAGCTCAGTTTGTTTGATAGTTTTAACGGTACTCCGGGACGGGTCTTTTCCAGGGTAAAAATATTTGAAGATGAAGAGAAATTGATGGGTCTCACCTCTTCGCCTGGTGCGGGAGTAGGCTATGGAGACTGGGTTGTTAAAAATTCAGCGCATTGGGTTTATAAGGGTACAGGCATGAAGAATGGAGATAAGATCCCCGGTATTATAGGATGGGAGTTTAATGGTCCGCCAACACCTGACATCGCAAATATTGAGATAGTTGCTGAAAACGCTCTGTCTCAGGCAACAGAACCTCATGCAGCATCTATTTACCGTTGTCCGAAAGGTAACTGGGTTTTTAATGCTGGCACAATCTGGTGGCCGGAGGGATTGTCTGATCCGCCTGGGCATATTCCTGCCGGTGATGCCGGGATGGAAGAGCCCCCATACCTTTATGCTACTGATCCATACGGACGATCTGCTGCCGCCGGTCATAATCCCGGGGGCCGAACACTTGGAGTAAATTCATATGTGCAGAAAATTACTTCTAACATTCTGGACAGGATGATAAAAGATTCACCACGTTAAATTCAAAGCCAGAAAAAATTACTCCTGAATTTCAATTATTATTTATACCAATATTAATGAAAAAGAAAGCACTTAATCAGTCATCAGACCGGCGTAAATTTATTAAACTGGCAGGTTCCGGTGTTGCCGCAATGGCGATAGCACAGCATTTTGCAATAGCTTCAGGGGCGCACCCTTCGATGAAGGAAGGGGAGAATAGAACAGGTGTACAGGATGCATCCAAAGTATGGGTACCTGTTTCAGATCGGAAGATTCGTGTAGGTATTGTTGGATACGGGGCATCAAGATTTGGGGCCGCTTTTGGTTTTCAGAACCATCCAAATGTCGAAGTAGTCGCTGTCAGCGACCTCTTTCCTGATCGTTGTGCCGCATTAGCCAAAGCGTGCCGCTGCAATAAGACATACCCCTCACTGGAGGAACTCGTTAAAGACGATAACATTGAAGCGGTATTTTGTGCCACTGATGCTGCAAGTCATGCACAGCATGCAATTGAAGTACTTAAGCACGGCAAGCATGTGGCTGTAGCAGTACCTGCGGTATTCGGATCAATTGAAGAGGCTGATAGATTGCTGGAGGCAGTTAAGACCAGCGGCCTTAAATATATGATGTTCGAGACTTCCTGCTTTCACGAGGACCTGTATGCAATGCATCAGATCTACAAATCCGGTGGTTTTGGAAAGCTCGTTTACTCTGAGGGGGAGTATTATCATCCTCCAAATCCTGATATTAATGCACCAAAGATAGGTTCCTATAAAGGATGGCGGGACGGTGTGCCTCCACAATGGTACCCGACTCATTCCAATGCCTATTATGTGGGTGTTACCAACGGTAGCTTCACTGAGGTTACCTGTCTTGGAATGAAAAGTTTAAGGGAGATTTATCAACCCGGGAACAACCGTTATAAAAATCCATTTGCCTCCGAAATTGCCTTATTTCGTACTAATGAAGGAGGAATGGCACGGATGGCCATCAGTTGGGACACTCCGGGCTTTGGTGCCGAGGCAGGCAGGATCCGGGGCCAAAAAGGTTCCTACTACGGAAAATATGAAGGATTGGAGAAGGTACTTCCTGACATAAATCGTCCTCCTCTGCCTCCGGGGGTGGAAGAAGGGGGCCATGGGGGATCTCACGGAAGGTTGATGCATGAGTTCATTACATCAATTATTCAGGATCGCAAACCCCTTGTGGACATTGTAATGGCTCTTAATATGACGGTATCAGGGATAGTTGCACACGCATCTGCTATGAAAGATGGAGAACTGATGAAAATCCCACAATATAAATTTTAAAGAACTGATAATTCTTTATTTGAAAATAATATTTAATCTTTTAAACTATCATTATGAATATAGAACATATTAAACAGTTATCAAGCAGAAGGAAGTTTATTAAACTAACCAGTCTGGGAGCAGCAGCTATCGGGCTGCAACAAGTCGGCTGCAAAGGAGGAGGAAAACCTGCTCCGGCTATTGAAGGACTTGAGAATGTTCCGGAAAAACAAGATGCTATAAAACCCTGGGTCCCGGTTTCTGATCGTAAGATCCGGGTAGGTTTAATTGGTTATGGTGTATGCAAATTCAGTGCTGCCTTTGGTTTTCAGGATCATCCTAATGTTGAAGTTGCCGCTGTCAGCGACCTTTTTCCGGATCGTTGCGCTGAACTGGCGAAAGTAGCCAGGTGTAAAAAGACCTATCCATCACTAGAGGAACTGGTTAAAGATGACAGTATTGAAGCTGTTATGATTTCCACCGATGCTCCAGGTCATGCCCGGCACGCTATAGAGGCGCTTAAACATGGAAAACATGTAGCTATAAACGTTCCTGCGGTTTTCGGATCTCTGGAAGAAGCTGACAGGCTACTTGAAGCAGTTAAAAAGAGTGGTCTGAAATATATGATGTTCGAGACTTCATGCTTTCACGATGATCTTTATGCTATGCGTCAGATCTACAATGCAGGCGGCTTTGGCAAACTGGTATATTCAGAAGGTGAATATTGGCACTATTCTGAAAAAGGAATTGATTCATATAAGGGTTGGCGTCATGGCATGCCGCCACAGTGGTATCCTACGCACTCCAATGCGTACTATATCGGTGTGACTGATGGAAGTTTTACAGAAGTCTCCTGCCTTGGAATGCCAAGTCAAATGGAACGGTATCAAAAAGGACAAAACCGTTATAATAATCCGTTTGCCACTGAAATTGCACTATTCCGTACAAATGAGGGTGGAATGGCAAGGATGAGCAGAAGTAGCGACACACCTGGTTTTGGTGGAGAAATAGGTCGTATTCGCGGACAAAAGGGGACATACTATGGTAAATATGAAGGACTGGAGAAAGTTCTTCCTGATCTTAACAGGCCACCACTCCCTCCCGGTATTGAGGCAGGCGGTCATGGTGGCTCCCATGGGAGGCTCATGGATGAATTCGTAACAGCAATACTTCAGGACCGCAAGCCACTCATTGATGTTGCAGTCTCTTTGAACATGACAGTTTCAGGTATTGTAGCACATGATTCAGCCATGAGAGGCGGAGAATGGATGAAAATTCCACAATACAAACTATGAGAGCCTGTGCCAATTAATAGTTTACTTTCAAAGACGAATGCCTATGAGAAAAACTATTGAGCAATTACCCAGTCGGCGCAGTTTTATTAAGCTAGCCGGGGCCGGGATTACCTCTCTGGCAATGGGATCCCGCTTTGCATTAGCCTCGGAGTCAAATCCAATTTATGACATGACGGATAAACGATCAACATTCAGGGTTCATTCCTGGCTGCGTGATCCCCGCAATCCTATCCTTACTCCGGGTGGCGGGTGGTTCGATGTTGGTTGCTGCATGAATCCCTTCGCATTACGGGTAAATGATGATTATTACCTTTATTATGCAGGGGCTGATAAAAATGGAGGACGTAGGATTTGCCTTGCCATAACACCGGTAAGTGATGTTACAAAATGGACCCGGCTGGGGCCTCTCTTCGAACGAGGCAAAAAGGGATCCTTCGATGAGAATTGGTGTGTGCTGCCCTGTGTTCATAAAATCAACGGTAAGTGGCACCTTTACTTCAGCGGTCAAAGTGCGGATCAGGGTGTCGGTTTGCAGGCCTTCCGGGGAATAGGACTGGCAGTCAGCGATGATCTGAAAACATGGAGCCGCTACAGTGAAGATCCCATACTTCTGGGCGACGGCTTTCCCGAATGGCCGGACAATAAAGGTATTGCCGGCGGCGGTCGTATTTTGGAAATTCCCAAAAAAAATGGAAAAATACTCTATCGGATGCATTATACGCTGGCGAATGGTGTGCCTGACAAAACCTTACAAATAAATCAAGCCAAGCAGTCGGTAATCGCACACTCTTACGATGGGTTAACATGGTTCGATAAGAGAGTTGTAATGCGCCCGAGAGCGGAAGCTGAATATGAAAACGCCGCTACCATTGCATTGAACGTCTGGAAGACTGAAAAACGTTGGCGTGCCATTTATGCAGGTATAGGAACACAATTTGGAGCGTATTCAATATGCGAGGCTGTAAGTGATGACGGCCTTGTGTGGGATCGGGGAAAACCGGGTGAGAATCTGGCTTTACCTCCTGTTGGAGATGGATGGGAAAGCAAAATGACGGAGTATCCCAATGTGTTGGAAGAAAATGGAAAGCTCCGCCTTTTCTACTGTGGAAATGGTTATGGTGCTACTGGCATAGGCACCGCCACTGCCGAAATACTTGATTGACATTTACCGGACGGGATTCCCTGTATAATGACGGAAGTACATCAGTCTGCTACACAGGGCCAAATGTCAAAACTCGAATGTATGTGATATTCATTATTTGAACCAGGATTGATTGAAAGTTTACAGGACAATAAAGACCATTGTATTTAGGATATTGTAATAGAGTTTTGAATTTTATTTAACTTAAGCCACATTATTATGAATAAGGAAAAGAATAATCAGTTATCCAGCCGGCGTAATTTTTTAAAACTGACCGGGCTTGGAGCAGCGGCTCTCGGACTTCAGCAATTTAGCTGTAAAGGAGGAGGCAAACCTGCACCGGAACATACTATACAGGGTCTTGAGAATGTTGATGAAAAACCTGATGCATCAAAACCATGGGTTGCGGTTTCGGACCGTAAAATTCGTGTTGGCCTGGTTGGTTACGGTGTATGTAAATTCAGCGCTGCTTTCGGCTTTCAGAACCATCCTAATGTTGAAGTAGTAGCGGTCAGCGACCTTATTCCGGAACGTTGTGCCGAGCTGGCGAAAGTAACCAGGTGCAATAAGACCTATCCGTCACTCGAGGAGCTGGTGAAAGACAAGAACATTGAGGCTGTGATGATTTCCACAGATGCTCCCGGTCATGCCAGGCACTCCATAGAGGCGCTTAAGTACGGTAAGCATGTGGCTGTAAATGTTCCTGCAGTACACGGATCACTTGAAGATGCGGATAAGTTATACGAGGCAGTTAAGAAGAGCGGCCTTAAATACATGATGTTTGAGACTTCATGCTTTCATGAGGATCTTTATGCTATGCGCCAGATCTATAACGCCGGAGGATTAGGGAAGCTTATTTACTCTGAAGGGGAATATTATCATTATATGCCTACCCCAATTGATTCATATAAGGGGTGGCGAATAGGATTACCACCTCAATATTATCCGACACATTCGAATGCTTACTATGTAGGAGTAACAGATGGAAGCTTCACAGAGGTCTCTTGCCTGGGCATACCCAGTATTGTGGATCATTTGAAGCCGGGGAATAATCCTTACAGGAATTCATTTGGCACTGAAATAGCTTTATTCCGCACCAGCGAAGGAGGAATGTCGCGTATGGCTTGTAGTTGGGATTCTCCGGGTGACAGCGGTGAGAAAGGCAGGATCCGTGGACAGAAGGGCTCATTTTATGGTAAATACCAGGGGCTCGAAAAAAATCTTCCGGATTTGGTTCGTCCGTCACTACCTCCCGGAGTTGAATCAGGCGGACATGGTGGATCCCATGGTCGTCTGATGGATGAATTTGTATCTTCAATTCTTCAGGATCGTAAACCCCTGATTGATATAGCAGTTGCTCTGAATATGACTGTATCCGGAATAGTTGCACATCAATCGGCATTGAGGGGCGGCGAATGGATGAAAATCCCGCAGTACAAACTATGAGAGGCTGTCCCAATTACATTGGATGAGTAATTAATGAGAACGAAGATTGTTATATTAGTTGTATCTTTCATAGTAACTTTTCTTTTTCAATCATGTGCAAAACTGGCTATTACCAACACGAACCTGTTTGACCCGGTAACAGGTTCGATGTTGCCTGACCGCACAATAATTGTTGGTGGTGAACGAATTATTGCAATCGGCACCCCTGATAGTCCGGTAAAAATACCAGGCGGCGCCAGAGTTATCGATGGCTCGGGGAAGTATGTTATTCCGGGCCTTATCGATGCGCATGTTCATCTGGTATTTTTGCTTCATGAAGTGAATGTGAAAGGGGAAGAAGTTCTGCCACTTTACCTTGGAAATGGAGTGACATCTGTCAGATGTATTGGAGACCAGATAGAGCCGCAGAAGATTGTCGCAGATTATGCCGCCAAGCATAGGGAAACCTGTCCAACGGTTTTTATGTGCAGCCCTCTTATCGATGGTCCAAATCCTATGCATTCCGCCGGATATACAATTACGGATCCTTCCAGAATACCTGGTTACATAGACACTTTGGTTTCGTATGGAATCAGTACTCTGAAAATGTATGTGGGACTTGATACTGCTGTATTTCACAAAGTTATTAAGGAAGGCCATAAGCGTGGGTTGCCTGTTGCAGCTCACCTTCCTTCCCGTTTTGTGAAGGCTGAAAATGCAATAGATTGGGGTCTGGACGTTATAGAGCACATATGGGGTGTCCCGGACGATTCTCTGATAATTGCCAAAATGGCGGCACAAGGAACGATGGTCAATCCAACCCTGGTGGTTTTCAAAAACATGATCTATTTGCCTGACCTCCCGGAAGTCTGGCAGAGTATGGACAACTATTTTGTACCAGATACATTGCATTCAAGCTGGAATTTATATCGAAATAATAAGACAAAATATAATGACGAAAACCGCCAGGCACGGCAGGAAAAGATGAACACATATAAGAAACTCACCGGAACTCTTTACAGGGCCGGCGTTACACTATTGGCCGGAACTGATTCACCAGAGCCTTATTGCCCGCCTGGATTTGCCTTGCATGCGGAGCTTGAGCTCCTTGTTGAGTCGGGTCTGTCTCCCGCTGCTGCTCTGAAGTGTGCCACAATTAACAATGCCCTGGCTCTCAGACAAGCCAACAACCTGGGCAGCATTGAAGTTGGAAAAATTGCTGACATGGTGATTCTCAATGATGATCCTCTTGCAGATATACGTAACACCCGCTCTATCCATAGAGTCATACACCTTGGGATTGTCTGTGACCCCACAACAGTATTACCGACTCCTCGTGCCCCCGGTGAAGATTCTTTTTGAATCCGGACAAAGCCAGGTACTTTGGTGGTATCATAGTGTATTAAAAGGATATAGTATATTTGGGTATAATATTGTCAGCATTCAAGGTGGGGTTGCATATATTAAAAATTACTATTGAATTAAACCTGATTCATATGAAAAACAAAGGCTTAATTGTACTTAGGGTTTCCTGTCCAAATCAGGTTTAAATTATTGTTTTTTTGTCAATATTTTATTCAGCACTGAAATTTTCAAAAAAATAGTGATCCAATTCCATTTTATTTGTAACCATTCTACATAACCATAGTTTTTTTCGCATAAGGGCATACTACTCCCAATCTGTAATTTAAACAGTGGAGTGTATTTATTTTATGGCCAAACCTATACTATTAATTGCGAATAAAGCATATTCAGGTTCATCACAAAGAATATTACTGCTACCCAGCTTTTAGAAGTATCCTTTAGCCTGGCCCTTACCTTATTAAGGCTATTCCCATTTTTGGCTTCTCCAAATTTGCCTTCAATTTGGTTTCGTTTGTTTTTCAGTTTTTTCTTTTTACTTTTTGCGTATGAAGTCTCTTTCTTTGGCCTGCCCAATGGTTTGTTGGTTATTTGTATTCCTTTTTCGTTAAGCCATTCACGATTTTTTCTTGTCAGGTAGATTTTATCAACCAGAAGTATTTCAGGGTAATGTCCGTGGATATGTTTGAATGCTTCAACCTGTGCTTCCACATCGTTACACTCATTGTATGCATCCCAGCTGAGCTTGTCTATCCTGGCATAACCGCAGTTAAGACTAACCCCTAGTTTTGAACCAAACTCTACCTTTGATCTGGCTTTCCCTCTTACGATTGGACGAACGTGGGGCTGATGAATGCTCACGATCCTGTGCTCACATTGGTGTGTATTGTTCCTGTACATATAATCTTGTTGCCGGTACACTTCCTGGATCACCCACAAATACCGCTGCTCTGTATGGTTCAAGGGGAAAGCCCCTTGCTCGAACATATCCAACAAGTTTTCAATATACCCGAAATTCCGCCTAAGGTAATTTAACTGTTTCCTGATGGCTTTGTGAATTACTTTTGTGGTTTTGTTCTTTTTCTTAGCCACACTCAGGTAATCGTTTCTTGCCACGCGTCGGTAGGTACGTGGCTTTTTCGGCAACATGCTGGCCTCAAATATAATGTCGATCAGATCCTCGCTCCATTCCCGGCTATCGTTCAGCAACTCCAAATCATTGGGGTATTTAATATATTGGTCTGCTACTGTGGCATCTAGCTGTAATACACCCCAGTTCTTTTTCACACGCTTCTGGCCCTTACCCTTTTCTTTAAGCTCCTCACTGCGGGCAAATTGAATGATCTTCTGACTTACCCTGTCATAATTGGCAATACCCATACGTTTACGAAGATCAACAAATACAGAAGGGTGAAACAATGGTTTTGGGTGGTACCTGTCAAGTCCCAGGAAATATTGTATAAAAATATTTTCCTGGATGATCCTGACTATTTCTTCATCAGACAAATTAAGTTTATGTTTTACGATCAGGCTGCCTACTGCCACCCTTGGATTCAATCCCGGGCTCCCATACTTCGGGTTCAGGCTTTTTATATATTCTCTGACCAAATCGTCCCAGGGAGTAATTGAGCTCAATTGTATCCAACGGTTCTTTGGATCAAGGGCTAACTCAAAATCGGTCTTAACTTCTTCGATCTTTTGTTGATTTTTAGAGATATAATCATACATAGGTGCATGCTTTATCAGCAAATTTATGATATAGCTTGCACTTAATAAAGCATTTTATCAGGAAATTATTAACAAAATAACTGAGTTATAAACACTTGTGCAATTGGACAGGAAACCCTAATTAAAGACGGGCGCATAACACGGACGGTTTAATCCATTAAATGCTGCCACAAATGAATATCTTCAGATTGTTAGTACTGATTAGAACATTTTTGATCTTCAAATGTTGAACTATTAGGAATCTTAATACTCTGGTATAAAATCATGTACTCAAAATTCAATTTCTTTTTCCCCATGTTGATTTTGTTTGGATTTGGTACAGCAGAATCAGAATCCCAGACTGTATATACTAAAAACAGCGGGACGATCACTTTCTTCTCAACTGCTCCGATTGAGGATATAAAGGCTTCAAATATATCATTTGCATCATATATTGATATCGAAAAAGGTACTGTCTCATTTACTGTCCCAATTACAGGTTTTATTTTCAAGAAATCCCTTATGCAGCAGCATTTCAATGAACAGTATATGGAGAGTGAAAAATTTCCATCAGCATTTTTTGAGGGCAAATTCGACAAGTCCCGGTTTTCTTTACCAATGACGGGGAAGAAAGTGAAAACAAGGGTAATCGGGAATCTTACCATAAAGGGGATAACCAGGAAAATAAATGAAGAGATCGAACTGATAATATCTGATGGCCGGATATCCGGCATTTGTAAATTCAATGTAAAACTTACAGACTACGATATCAAGATTCCAAGAATGTTTGTAAAAAATATTGCCGAAGTAATTGAAGTAACGATAGATGTTATTTATAAAAAGAACTATGTAGAATGAAAAGCGTTTTAAACACAGGTTTAGTTTCGTTACTTTTTCTTATTCTTCAGGTTGCCTCTGCGTTAAATTTAACCGGACAACCTGTAAAAAAAGTATTCACATCGACACGAATAGCAATGACACAATCTGTTGACCTTCCGTCTGAAGGAGAATTTTATTTTGTACTTGCCCATCGGTTCGGGAGTATAGAAGGAGGACTGTATGATATGTTTGGTCTCGACCTTGCTACCATTCGCCTGGGATTTGATTATGGTATTACTGACCGCCTGGCAGCAGGGATAGGAAGAAGTAGTTTTGAAAAGACATATGATCTCTTTACAAAAATGACAATTGCCCGGCAATCTGATAATGGATTTCCTTTGGCAATTACAGGGAATCTGTCAGCATCTTTCAATACTCTGAAGAATACTTACCCTGCTGAGATGGACGGAATGTGGAACAGAATGAGCTTTTCAGCCCAGTTTATCATTGCCAGGAAACAGGGACGATTCAGTCTCCAGGCATCCCCTCTCTATTTCAGGAATAATTATGAGACACGAAGCGAGACAGATCTTAATCTTTTTGCACTTCCCCTCACAGCCAGTATCAAGCTATCGAAAAGATTCTCCTTTAACACACAGTACATACCTGTTTTCAACAAACCCGACTTTGCAGATGATAATCCTCTGTCAGTTGGAATTGATATGGATACAGGCGGTCACCAGTTCCAGCTATTATTCAGTAACAATGCCGGATTGTTTGACAAAGCAGTTCTTACCGATACGCAGGGCAGATGGAAGAGCGGAATCATACTCTTTGGATTCAACCTTGTAAGAGTATTCTATTTTAAAGATAAAACCAAATAATTCAGGTATGAAAAGAAGAGAAGTTGTTCGCAGAATAACAATCGGAGGTATAACTCTAGTAGTTATCCCATCGGTGCTGACTTCCTGTGTGAAAGAAGATACTAATCCGGATCCAAGCCCTGGTACGGGAACTGGAACAGGCAATAGCACAAAAATCGATCTGTCCTTACCATCAAACCAGAATCTTGCATCAAAAGACGGATTTATTATTGTCAACAATATTATTGTGATCAATACCGGATCTGATAAATTCGTCGCTCTTTCATCTGTATGCACCCATGAAGGATGTGCAATCTCCTATAATCCATCGGCTGGAAATTTGCCATGTCCATGTCATGGATCGATTTTTGCATTGACCGGGGGTGTACTGAATGGCCCTGCTTTGAGTTCCCTAAAAGTTTATAAAGTCACCAAATCAGGAAATATCCTTACAATAGAATAGTTAATCGTATTGCTGGTGACCCGATCACTGTATTTGATAAATTAAGTGATCATCTTCCAATAATTGCAGAATTTAATTCTGTCTTTTAAACCAACAAAAGTTTATATGTCTGATTATTAGATAATTAACGAACAAGCAAATAAAATCAAACTTTGTTAAATACTAAGATCATACATCTGGTTATCTATTTAATTAACTAGGGTTTGCTGTTAAAGTTAATCTTATAAATATTTTATCTCCATCTTATTGGACAGGTTACATTCCTCGGGAAAGACTCTGCCAAAAACTTGCTCGACACATTCCATAATTATGACACCAATTTTAGTGAGCTCTTCCAAAATTGAGCCAAAAATATACCCCTTCTCATAGAGTATTAAGTTCATTATAAAAAAGATACATGCTACCCAGCTCTCTGATGTATTCTTTAGTCTGGCCCTGATCTCATTGAGGTTGTAACCATTTTTCCCTTGCCCAAACTTACCTTCAATATGATTTCTTTCGTCAGCCTCTTTTCTGCGTTTTTGTTTCTGATAATAAGTCTCTGGCTCTTTGCCTTTTCTTCTTCCCAGTGGTACAGCAGTTATTCTTATATTATGTTCCGCTAACCACATCCGGTTTTCTCTTGTGGCATAAATCTTATCTACCTGAACCAGTTCCGGATAATGCCCATGTAATTCTTTGTAAGATTCTACTTGTTTAATCAAATCAATTCCTTCATGATAAGCATCCCAACTGAATGTATTTATCCTGGCAAAACCGTTATCAAGGCTGATTCCTGATTTTGAACCAAACTCTATCTGAGCCTTAGTCTTACCTCTTGGTATTGGTCTTACATGGGGCTGGAAAATGCTTACAATTCTATCAGTGCAACTATGTGTTTTTGTATCGTACATAAGTTTCTGTTGGGCATAAGCCGTGTTGATAATCCAAAACATACGTTGTTCAAGGTGCTTTAGTGGGAAACGGGATCCTTTAGATTCAAAAATGTCCAACATCTTGTTTATATGCTTGATATCACGATTAACACATTCCAATAGTTTTCGTGTCATCTTCCGATGTGTGGCCTCTCTTTTCTTCTTTTTCTTTGAATAATCCAAATACGCCTTATCTATTTCCCGTCGGTAGGTCCTGGGTTTAAGGCCTGCCTTACCACTAATTACATAGAGCTTGTCGATGAATTTCTCGCATTGTTTGCGACTTTCGTTTAAAATTCCATTGTCTGTTGGGTAGGTGATATATTGATCCGCAACAGTGGCATCTGCCGGCATTTTTCCTTTATTTTTTGGGGTACCGTCGTTTTTATCTATTCCTTTTTTGTTATGTCTTTTATCTACTTTTTCACTTACTGTTTTTATAAGTTCAACGTTGAGTGAATCGAAAACTTCATGTCCTGCCCTTTTCCTGATATCTACAAATAGTGAAGGATCAAACACTGGCTGTGTAGTAAATTCCTTAAGTCCAATAAAAAACTGCATATATGGGTTTTCCTGGATTGCGGCGATCACCCCTCTGTCATCCAGCTTTTCAAGGTGCTTTATGATTAGGGCCCCAAGAACAATCCGTGGGGAAATACCCGGGCGTCCGAAATCAACAGTCATCATGGACATATAAACTGAAGCAAATTTATCCCACGGAACCACCTTACTGAGCTTAACCCACCGATTATCAGCAAGTAATGAAGTCTGAAAAGGAGTTTTGAACTCTTCTATTGTCAAATGACGTTCTGAATTGTACTTTACCATAAATGCAAATATTTTTAACGGAATTTATGTTTAAATTTGCATTTTTACTATTTATTCAAGTTAAAGATATTAACATATACTATTGATTATTAACATTATACATTCTTTTTTTTACTTTAACAGCAAACCCTACGTAACACACGCTCTATCCATAGAGTCATACACCTTGGGATTGTCTGCGACCCCACAACAGTATTACCGACTCCTCGTGCCCCCGGTGAAGATTCTTTTTTAATCAGGAAAAAAGTTCTGAACAAAGAGTCATAATGCAATGAGATGCAACTATAGCATGAAGGTATATGAGTACTTGAATTGTATTGTCTGATATGCAACCTGCGGTAATTCTATCGGTTCTTTCAGAATATCGGTGTTACGTCCTTCATTAAAAACTATATAGAAATCATTACCTTCTCTGGGATTTAACCTAATTCTCAAGTTGGTCAGAAATACATTTTCAGCACTGTTATACTGGATGAATGCACTGGCAGATAGTTTAGTGTTGAACATATACAATGATTTGAATCCTAACACATGGCTGAGATATCTCTGATTTCCGGATGGCAAATGCACCCGGCTATACTGATAAAGAGCATCAAGTTTAATACTATGCGATACAGACCATTGTGGTTTGAATTTAAGCGATAAAACTGAACCATCGTAATATTGTCCTAATTCATAATCGATTTTTACATTAACTTTTGAAGATGCAGGAGTCCATAGTTTACCCTTAACTGAAAAAAATGAATAGTCCCCTTTTAATATGAAAGTATTTTTGTCAACATAAAATGTATCTGATAATATTTCCTTATGAAATTCAGGTTCTATTTCACCGGTATACTTATTCCTGGTCTCAAATGCCCACCCCGGTCCGGTGTTGATTGTTTCAAGAATGCCTTTTGTATTATAAAATGAAACATATTTTAAATAAACCTGGTGGGCATACAGGAACGAATGTTCACCCGGAACCCACCCGTAGCGAAGTCTTTCATCAAACGAGTAAACACTTACTCTGCGAAGGAATCCGATAGCAGGTATAAATTCATTTCCCGACCAGTTAAATGCTGATCTGTAACCCCATCCTTTGTTATTTTTGCGCTCCATAAATAATCTAAGGAAAGTATTGTCTGTCAACCTCTTATTTTCTATTCCCGGACCATATGACTGTGAAAACTTGAGATCGATGTAGTCATCTTTAAAAGCCCGGATGTAAGTATCAAGTCCGTAAGTAATATTATAACTGCCGTCTGTTCCAATTCTGGATGTCAGAATACCTCCTGCATAAGAATACGGATTGAAAATCTTATGTTTCAGTCTTAATACATTAAAATTTTCAGACGCAAGCTGTGTAGCATATTTTGCTGTCTGCATATTAATGAATCCAACATCAAATTTGCCAATTTTGCCTGTAAGTCTGACTCCTCCATATATTCTGACAGGGATAGAGCCATTGTAAAGACCAATCCTTCGGCTATAAAAGATATTGTCATCATTTCCAAGATTAAAGTTGAAAAGATCAGAACGTTCCTGGAAGAATATTCTTTTTTCGGGGTAGAATAGAGAATACCTGGTAATGTTAACCTGCTGATCATCAATTTCGATTTGGGCAAAGTCAGTATTAATTGTAAGATCAAGAGTTAGATTAGAAGAGATACCGTATTTTAAGTCGAGACCGGCTTCCATGATTGTATTATTTGATCTCTTATATGAGCTTCCTGAAATATCCGGGTTATTACTCATCTTTCCACCTCCAAGAAGATATGGTGTGATATATACAGGATTGGTTGGTTTGATTCCTTGTAGTAAAATGTCATGAGCCAGGCTGGGCTGAAACCTGACCCATCTGCCATATTTTGGATCTAATACAGGGAAAACTATCATTTCATTTTTTCTGGGTATCCACCGGTAAGCTGTCATTCCCATCGATATCCCCATCTCCATCTCCTTGAACCTCAAACTTGAGAATGGGATTCTGATTTCTGTAAACCATCCTTTTTCAGTAATAGTTGATTTTGCATCCCAGAATGTGTTCCAGCTTATATTGAATGGATTCATATTAGGAGAATCAACGCGGGCATCGTTGAATACAGTCATGTCAAACCTGTTTCCTGCAGGTGAAACGACGAATAAGAAAGCATTCTCATTATCATTCAAACAATCTATCAATATTCCTGCAACATCATTGTTTTCATCTGAATCGTCACGCTTTTTACTATACTGAAGCTGAGAAGGATCTGAATCATAAAACCTGCCTCCGATCCACAGATATTCATCTGAATACCCAATTAGTATTTCAGTTTTTTCAGATGGTTCTTTCCCCTGAACCGGCCTGAGTGTTGTTACTGGCAGAGGAATGACTTTTCCCCATGCATCTTCATCAGGGATCCCATCAAACACAATATCACCCTCAAATCTGTGAACAACAAAAGGATCCTGAGCTATAACAAATGGAAATGAAACGAAGAATAGAAGAATTAGAGGAAAAAAGAATTTACCAGTATCTGAAGAATTGATTCCTCTACCTGTTAAAGGATGTGCTATTTTATTAAAATTCAATTCGAACAGAATCATTCCAAAGGGGTTAAATTCAGGTATTTCAGTCGCTCAAAACCTTCAGCACGGATTGGTTATAATATTCTCTTCTAGTAATTTCTGTGTCATAAATCTGATCTCAATTTGTTGGCAAGATATAAAAGTACTCAAAAAGAAACATATATGATCATCGCGATTATATATATATTAGCCAGCATATGCTATAACCATAAATTAAATGAGACTCAAATTAGTAGTCCTTAATTTTAAATTAATGAATATTGATATGTTAAGTGTCTGAAAATTGGGATTATAATAATTTCAGAAAGAAGATTGGCAGATGTTTGCTTAAACAGTTTAATAATTCTAAATTTATCATAATAAAAACAATCGGAAACAAACAAATATTTAATACATATTTTACTTTCAGATTTTTTATGTACCGTTCTGTTGTTGCCGTCATTTTGTTTATTAGTATTTATACTACAGATGGTTTTTCGCAACCCGGGATCAAAGCAGCTTTTACATCGGTTCAACCTGTTATCGACGGAAGAGTTGATGAAGAGATATGGGATAATGCTGCCATTATTAATGAATTATTTCAACGAGAACCAAAAACCGGGGAACCTGTTTCTGAAAAATCAGAATTTCTGTTCCTGATCGATCAGAATAATATTTATATAGGGATTCGCTGTTATGATGATCCCGGTGGGATAATTGCAAAAGAGTTGGCCCGTGACGTTGGACTTGATAATGATGATCGGGTTCAGGTAATATTCGATACATATCTTGATGGTCGCAGTGGTTACTGGTTCCAAATCGGTCCTCGCGGGTGTATCGGCGATGCCCTTGTTAATGCAAACGGGAAAGAATTCAATAAATCGTGGGATGGACTCTGGGATGGTAAAGCAAAAATCACAAGCGATGGGTGGCAGGCTGAGCTCATCATCCCGTTTAAAACATTGGGATTTAAGAAGGGATCTGATACCTGGGGACTGAAACTCATCAGATATATCCGAAGGAAATCTGAAATATCTACCTGGCCGGAAACATCCCTGAATGCAGACAGATTTCAACTGTCAGATGCCGGACGAATTACAGGGATGTCCAATATTACACAGGGAATAGGACTTGATATTGTACCATATGCTACAGGAGGAATCAATAAAAAGTCAGAAGTTGATCCTGAGTCCTTATTTGAGGTAGGAGGGGATGCATTCTATCAAATAACACCTTCATTAAAAGCAGCAATCACTGTAAATACAGATTTTGCACAGACAGAAGTTGATGAAAGACAGATTAATCTTACCCGGTTCAATCTGTTTTTCCCTGAGAAAAGAGATTTTTTTCTTGACGGATCCAATTATTTCACGTTCGGAATAAACGGGGACCGTGAAAACACACATAATAAAGATCTTATCCCATTCTTCTCCAGAAGGATCGGGTTGGATACCGAAGGGAATCCGGTCCCTATAAAATATGGTGGAAAATTTACCGGTAAAATAGATAAATGGAATATGGGTCTTCTTCATATTAAGGATGATAATAAATGGGACAACCCCGGATATAGTGTCGGGAGAATTTCCCGGAATCTCTGGAAGCAATCATCAATCGGTATTATTGCTACAAATGGTAACGCTTTTTCAGCCGATGACAATTCCACAGCAGGGATCGATCTTCGTCTGGCAAGTTCTGAAATATCGGGGAATAAGAACATTGTATATAATCTTTATGGCATAAAGTCTTTTACTCAGGGCTTGACTGGCAATGACATTTCGTTTGGAACAGAATTAAACTATCCGAATGATCTTTTGAATTTCAGATTTGGATATATGCAGATCGGATCAGATTTCATGCCCGGGCTTGGTTTTGTTCCGCGTAGAAATATTCGTGATTTCTATGGGGGGATTGGTGTCGGACCACGACCGAAGAATTCGAAGCTATTGCAGATAAAATCAGGGATAAAATACACTTTAATTTCGGATCTGGAAAATGGAGGACGCCAGAGTTCCCTGATTGATTTCAATTATTCGGAATTCATTTTTTTAAGCAGCGATATAATCTCTTTGTCAACCCAATATAATTTCGAATCGCTTGAAAATGATTTTAATATTTTCCCCGGACATGTTATTCCTGCTGATGATTATACTTTTTGGCGTCATTCTGTGCAACTTATGTCAGCAAAACAGCGTAAATTATGGGCTTCAGTAAAGGGCGGATTTGGATCATTCTATACCGGTACACGAAATGACTGGCTGATGCAGATAGGTTATAAAGTTTTTGTCCCTGTATTTATAGGTCTGGAATCTGACAGGAGATATGTAAACCTGTCTGACGGAAAGTTCATTGCACAAATCTACAGGTTAAATCTTAACTTCCTTTTCAGTCCGAATATTTCATGGCACAATTTTGTACAATATGAAAATCAGACAGAAACAGTAGGTTGGCAATCACGCTTTCAATGGATCATAAAGCCCGGCAAAGAGATCTTCTTGACATGGAACTCACCTTTCATGGACCCAATGGAAAGGTATAAACCTGAGATATATGATGCCAGGCTGAAAATAAAATATACTATAAGGTTCTAAGCTTATGCTTTGGGAAGATCTTTCGGGTTCAATATATTGATCTATATCATAAGTTACATTCTTTTGTTTTTGAGAAGTCAATTTCGTTTTCCGATTTTGCAATGATTATGGTAGCAATTGTATTACCAATAATGTTTGTTATTGCTCTGCCTTCACTCATAAAACGGTCTATCCCCAGAATCAGGGCAATTGATGCGACAGGTATCTGTCCGGCTACCGGTAATACTGCAGCAAGTGTTATAAAGCCGCTGCCTGTTACTCCGGCAGCTCCTTTTGAGGCAAGCAACAAAACCAGGAGCAAGGTAATCTGGTGTGAGATATCCAGGGGTGTATTTGTAGCCTGTGCTAAAAAAACTGCAGCCATTGTCAGATAAATAGATGTTCCATCGAGGTTAAAAGAATAACCCGTTGGAACAACTAATCCAACTACAGATTCTGAACAACCCATTTTTTCAAGTTTATTCATTAGGCTTGGCAATGCAGCTTCCGAAGAGGAGGTCCCTAATACTATAAGCAATTCCTCCCGAATGTATTTTAATAATAGGAAAAGGTTAAATCCATAATACTTTAATATTCCTCCCAAGATTATGACTATGAATAGAATACAGGTTATATAAAAAGATAGCATTAAGCTCCCCAATGAAGTCAATGAGTCTAATCCGTATTTTCCTATGGTAAATGCCATGGCGCCCAATGCCCCAAGCGGAGCTACTTTCATAATAATTTTAATAACAGCAAACAGAGCTACCTCCAGCGACTTAATACCTGATAAAAGTGGTTTAGCTTTTGCCCCGATTTTTGAGAGTGCAAATCCCAACAGGATAGAAAAGAACAGGATCTGCAGCAAATTATTTGTGGCTAAGGAATTTACAATGCTCTCAGGGATTATGTGCAAAAGAAACTCCTGCCAGCCACTGGTTTGGCTCTTTGGTAAATATGCTTCTGCTGATTTAATATCCAGCGTTGAAGGATCAATATTCATCCCGACTCCCGGCTTAAGGGTGTTAATCACAACCAATCCGATAATTAATGCAAGGGTTGTAATCACCTCAAAATAAATAATTGCTTTTAAACCCACCCTGCCTAGTTTTCTTGTGTCCTGCATTCCTGCAATGCCACTTATTATTGTGCAGAAAATTATGGGAGAAATCATCATCTTCACCAGCTTGATAAAGCCATCGCCAAGAGGTTTTAACTTTACTGCAAATGATGGATATAAAGCTCCGAGTAATATTCCTGCTAATATGGCAATAATTACCTGTACATATAAACTTTTCAGATATTTCATAATGGAATGTGGATTAACAATTCATATAAGAAACAGAATATCAGGGATCTTAGATATAGATTCATTGAGATTGACTTCACAGAACTTAGCTGAGCCTTCAGGTCAGGTTATGAGTTTTAAAAATAGCAATAATTTTTAAAGAATTCCTATAAAATCTATATCTTATAAAAGAAGTTGTCTGACACAGATATTGAAATATATTGTAAAGATTCCATTTTTTCTTAATTTAGAGCGGCACTATAGAACAAAAATTAATATAACCATTATGATTAAGTACTATTTTACTTTTTTGTTATTGATTGTTGCTGTATTATGCGCATGCCAACATAAGGAGGGTACCAATCGGCCAGGTCGGGGCCTGAATAAATTGATTAAAAATGAAGCTGTTGCAAAGTCAGTGATTAAATTAGAAACCAGTAATGTTGTGCTTTTGGTTAACATAAAAGGTGGGGCTTTTTTTGATTTTCACCTTAAAGACCTCCCGATAAATCCTATTAACTGGCGCTTGAAAGACACATTGGGCCCTCCTTTTATAGGTCATTTTCTATGTTTTGACCGTTGGGGGCCACCTACACCTGCTGAAGAAGCATATGGCTTTCATCACCATGGTGAGGCCTCCTCCGAAGTATGGGAATTACTTGATGAACCTGCAGCGGAGAATGGGAGTATTAAATGTTCCATGATGTGCACCCTGCCAAAAGGAGGGATGCAATTAATAAGAAAAATTGAACTGTCAGAAAGTGAACCGGTATTTTTTGTAAAAGAAGAGATAAAAAATCTGAATAAATATGGTCGCATGTTCAATATCGTACAACATGTTTCAATAGCCCCTCCATTTCTTGATACGACAACCCTTTTCGATAACAACACAATAAAAGGATTCGAAGGAAAAGAAGATGGCAGCCTGAACCAGGAAGAGGTCGTTTTAAAATGGTCTGAAGCAATGCACGAAGGAGAGAAAGTAAGTTTTCGGCAATTTAAAAATAAATGGCCAAGGGTATCTACTTTTTTATATGATCAGAATGAAAAATATGGATGGGTAACAGCTTGTAATGCAAAGGAAAATGTCATGTTAGGATATGTCTGGGAAACAGCAGATTATCCATGGATTAATATATGGCGTGCGATGGAGAATTCTGTTCCTGTTGCTTATGGGATGGAATTCGGGACTACAGGTCTGCACGAAACTTTCCCTGTGATAGCAGAGAAAGGTAAAATATTCAATCAGAATATTTACGATTTCATAGATGCAGATGAAGTCATCACAAAGTCATTTACAGCTTTTTTAGCTAAAATTCCTGAAGATTACAAAGGTGTTGAAACAATTATTATAGAAAATTCAGTTCTGGTTATCAAGGAAAAAAACAGTGTTTCGCGTGATATAGTATATCAATACAAATGGTGATTATTGTGATCATTACAGAATAAACCCGGCATGCTGATATCAATAACCTGTTAGTGTTCCTGGTTGAAGGGTTTTTATTTCATCATGGGCATTATAAATTTCTTTTAAATCACCTGACCCGGTGCTGTTGCAGATAAGTATAAGATTAGGTGCAGGTAATCCGTAACTTCTTTCAGCACATTCTTTTTTTGCTATTGCATCAGCTTCTTCTTTTGTCTTTGCAAGTCCCCAGCCATATCCCATCCCTACATTTCCAGTAATAAAACGATATGCGGCACAACCAGGTCCTGAAAATGAAAGAACAATTGTGCATCGTCCACCTTTTTTATTGCATTCCTCAATAGCTTTTTTTTCTGCTTCTGCTAACGTTGAGTAATCAGCTGCCCACCCGAAATAGAATCCGTTTCCCCTGTCTAAAGCTAAAGCTGCATGTTTTGTTTTAACATTATCGGATGTGGCAGCAGGTTTATTAACAGGAGAAGTATTTACCTGGGAATATACACTGACTGAAAACAATGACAATATTATAACTGATCCATACAAACATATAATTTTAATGATCTTCATAATTATAATCCATTTAATTCTACTTGTTATATGACTCTTTACTATCGGATTGATTTAAGTAAATGATAAAGAGACCAGCATTAACCTGTTATTTTATGTTTTTTTCTACAAATTTACTCAATTAATTTCTTCTTACATATACAGAAATGATTTTTAAGAGCCGGTTTTTCAACTCTGCTGATCATTTAAACTGGTAATAATACCAAAATGTTTTCTCTCCAATTTTCTTCATTTCTCTTTCAAGTATTTGATTATTTTCGCTATTATTCAGGTAAGTGGTTATGTACCGGCTAAACCGTAATTCTGTATCCATGCTCACTATCAGATCGCCAAGGTCCGGAAGCTCATGGTTAAAGTACATATATAACAAAATGGCTTCCTCAATATGCCTGGGAATGTTCATGTAGCCCATTGCTTTCATTTTTCTCACTTCGTTTAAAACTGTCTTTGTATCTTTCTTAAAAAGTAACCAGGCTATTTTATACTCAAAAGCTTTTTTATTATCAGGATTTGCCTTAAGAATCATATCAATATTATCAATATCACCTGACATGATGAAAAAGTCTGTATCAGGGATAGATCTTATTTTCTCTCCAAGCTCGGGGTCTGCCTTAATTAATTCCGGATTATTAAGAAACTTTTCGTATTTATCTGCCCATTTTTTGTAGTGCGAAGTCTTTTTTAAGATGTTTATATAACCAGAGGCAATCTTATAATTTCCGTTGATAAGTTCAGTTTTTATCAGCATTTTAATATTTTCAGGACGATATCCATTCTTTACCATTGATTCATATGCAAGGCGATGAGCTTCGCTTATCAGCCCTATAGAGTAATAATAATAAATCGCTCTGTCAAGATGTGCATAGTCGCGTGGTAATATAAGAGACTTAGAGCCAAAGTCCTGACGGCCATAGAACAATCTGTTGCATAACTGACCTTTTTCTGACAAAGCCAGATTATAATAGTATTGACCGTTAGAGTTTATTGAAGGTGAGGTTTCATGTTGCCTGATAATCGAATTCCAGTCTTGCTTAAATACTGATTTCCCGATCTTGAAAAGATTGGCAAGGTCATGATCATAATTTTTTGATAACTGGATCACTGTTATTGCGAAAATACTGATAAAGGTGGTTAAATTAATGAATCCGGTATATTTTGCTTTTAACTTAATTAATCCGGAAACATGTGTAAACACAGGGAACAGAATCATATATAAGAAAAGAATGTTATATAAAACAGGAATCCTTAACACTTCAATGAAAGGTAAAGGGTAACGCAGTAATTGATCTGCTGGTTGAAAGAATAAGATTTCTTTGAAGATTATGAAAGTAACTCCGGTAGTTACAATCATGAAAACAGGTTCCAGATACCTGTTAATTCCTTTTTTATATACAATGCTGTATACAATGTAGATTAAAGGATAAACCAGAGCAAAAGAACCTGTCAGGTAGAAAAAAACCGGAAAAAGAGCTAAGCAAAGGAACCGGGATCTGCGTCCTGTTGTAACTACGGAAAAATAAAAATATAGAGCCAGCAGGATATATCCCAGGCTATTATGGATAGAATGAATATACGATATCTGAATAAAGAATAATAAGAAAGGAGGCACCAGTATAAGTAATATTGAAAATGAACCAGCCAGTAAACGTCGGTCTGTTTTAAGAAAGACCAGAAAAACCAGGATTAAACAAGCGATATTAATTAAAGATCCATATAAGTCACTATAATAATATTGTGTCAAAAAGTTACCTGAATATTCAAGCAAACCGCCTGGTTTCATTAGATATTTCTGTATATATTCATTTGAAAAGATAAATAATGATTTGTTTTCCTGGAAAAAGAACAAACCCTCTCCATAGAAATAAAAATAAGCTATGGAAGTAGTAAGGATAAGAATAAGCGATATTCTTACCGGCAACTTTTCTGCCATTTTCATTGCCTGAAGAATCTTATCCAACAAGATGTCAATAGATCTCTTTTTCTTCATTTTCGGCAGATGTTTGCTTCTTGAGTTCATTTGGAACGATTATTGTTTTTTCCCCGGCCCATGATGCATTTACCGCTTCTTTTTTTGAAGTTCGTGCAAAATCACGAGGACCGGTTCTGATCTTCCCGGTTAAAAACTCAGGTCTGTTAAAAGTCTTTTCCAGTCTTTCATATAATGTCGGGTCCTTCTGTGGTAATACAAAAGGTTTTCCGATATTTTCAGGTGAACCAAAATAGGCAAAATAGGGCCTGGCTGCTAGTCCGTTTCCTCTTTTACTACTGAAGACCAGCCATTTTCCATTTGATGACCATGAATGATAGCTCTCTGTTTCGTCACTGTTTACCAAATCCATTCGATCAACTTTCCCGCTTTTCAGATTGAGAAGATAGAGGTCTGCTTCTTTATGCCAGATTGAAAAGGTTCCATAATCATGAAGAGTAAGGACAAGATACTGGCCATCAGGTGAAATTACGGGGAATGAGACACTCTTATTAATCTCCTGTGCATTAAAGACAAGTTCAGCATTACCAAATACTCCTGAATTCTGATCAAACGACTTTCTGATCAGGTTATATTTCACATCCCTGTAGTCAAAACCTTCTTCTACCTGTATGGCTCTGCAGTAGTATAGAAAATCACCCCCGGGAGACCAGGAGGGAAATGTTTCCATATATTTCACAGTATCACTCTCTTCGATGGCAGCTATTTCATTCTTTCCGGTATCATAAATAACCATTGATGAGAACAGATCATAAACTTCAATGTTTTTTTCAGGTCGCATATGAAAACCCTGGACTGTCTTATTAGAAGAAAAGGCTACATACTTACCGGAAGGATGCCATGCAGGATAAACCGCACTGGCAGGCATTTGCTCTGTTTGCAACGCTCTTCTGGTTACCTCTTTTCCGTCAACAAAATAAGTTCCGCCCATGGAACCGCGTACATGCAGCAGAAATTTTTCCGGATTATTTTGTTGAGAAGAATGGCAGTTTACGCAGTTATTCTCAAGTAATTGATTTTCAAATATTGATGCCTCCTTAAAATTTTCAGTTGAACGTTGTACGATTTTTAAATCCAGCCAGGATTCGTATCCGGGATATAGTAAACGGTACCATAGATAAGGATCTACAGGCTCGCTTACTACATTCATGTTAAAAGGCTCATATTTAATAATATTTCCTTCATTGTCCTCTGATAGTATCTCAATTTCAATCTTTCCTTTCTGACTGACAGCCAGCAGTTTTTTCCATGCCCTCATTGGGAAACGTACTCTGCCGTCTGATGATTTCAGTTGGAGTCCTGATCCATTTGAGGATGTGGCTCTGATTATGAATAGTTCTCCATCTTCCACGATGTTAAAATTCATCGGAGCTATATTTGTTGGTATTGTAACTCCTGAATAATCGGGCTCTATTACCGGTTCTCTATCTAAAGGAGGTACGTTATTATAATTGTCTGATATACAGCCGATAAGGAAGCAGAATGTAAAAACAAAGACAAATAATCGAGGAATAATTTTAACTAATTTCATTTTTAAGTATTTATGTTTTTACATATGTTTCTGTTCATAACAGAGATACTCCAATACTTATGCTTTAGAGCCCCTGCTTACTTTTGTATGTTGAACCCAAATGTATTGATAAAGTTCATAATTGCAAACTTATAAATCCCTGCGTTTGTAAAGAATAATTTAAATAGGTAAACTATTTGAATTCAAGATAATACCAGAATGTATTGCCCCAATTTTTTTTCATCAATTTATCAAACTCCGGTCTGGTTTTGTTTTTGTTCATCCGGAATGCTGCCAAATATAGTTTATAACGCAGTTCAGTCTCCCGGCTTATCTCAAAATCACCCAGATAGGGTAACTCATGATTGCCATTAATAAATACCATTATGGCCTCTTCAATATGCCGGGGAATATAAGTATATTTCATATCTTTCATTCTTTTTACCTGATATACAACCGCTTTATAGTCTTTTTCAAGCAAGAGCATTGCCATTTTGTACTCGAATACTTTTTTGTTATCAGGGTTTGACATAAGCATCAGATCAATATTTTCAGTATCATTTTGTGTTATAAAAAAATCGTTCCGGGGAAGTAATTTAATCTTTTCACCCATTTCAGGATGAGACAAAACCATGGAAGGATTATAGAGCATCTTTTCGAATATAGCGGCCAAGGCTCTGTAATGAAGAGTCTTCTTAAGCATAATAAGATACCGTTCAGCACTTCTGTAATTTCCATTTAACAGTTCAGTCTTAATCAGTATTTTGATGTTTTGAGGGCTATAACCAGATAACACCATTGATTCATAAGCAATATGATGAGCCTCATTCATTAGGCCGATAGTATAATAAAAATAAACTGACCTTTTGATTTGCTCCTGAAAATGTGTTAATGACAGAGATTTTATTCCGAAATCCTGCCGGCCATAAAACAATCTGTTACATAATTGCCCCCTCTCTGACAAGGCAAGATTATAATAATATTGTCCTGCAACATTTGTTGAGGGAGAGGTTTCATGTTGCTCAATGATTGAATCCCAGTTCTGGTTAAACACTGATTTCTCAAGTTGCATCAGATCAGCATGATCGCGGTCATAAAGCTTTATTAATAAGCAAACTGTTATTGTCATAACAAATGTTGCACTCATTGCAGGGGATAGAATAAAGGATCTGCTGCCGGATATGAATGAGCATGATATTTTCAAGCTTAAGGGAAATATGATCATATATCCGCTTAGCAGGTAAAATGAAGTCGGAAGGTTGGACAGGTCATTGGGCAGGGGATAAAACATAAGACTACCTGTAGGTTGAAGGAAAAGCACTTCCCTGAACACCACGAAAGCTATGAATGCAATCATAATAAGCAGAGCAATGAAAAAATACCCTGGAATCCCTCTTTCAAAAACGAGAAGGAATGTTATGAACATCCCAATATAAATAAATGCAAAGGATCCGGTAAAATAGAAGAATACAGGAAACAAGGCCGGGAACACATAAGACAATCGTTTATTCTGATTAGAAATTGAGAATAAAAACCAAAACCCTGTTAACAGGAATCCGAGGCTATAATGTATATAGTATTCATATTGTGCATGCATCAATAATAACAGGCATGCGGGAATTAATGTGAGTAATATATAGAATGACCTTCCGATATAAAATCGCTTATTTATTTTAACAAATACGGCACTGAACGATACAATTATCAGAGAAACTAATAAAGATCCAAATAAGTTACTGTAATATCCCTGCATCAGGAAGTTACCTGTATATTCAAGCAATCCGCCTGGTTTTGCCATGAATTGGCAGAGGTACTCACCTGTGAAAAAGAAAAGTGATTTATTTTCCTGGGCAAAAAATAAGCCATCCCCAAACCAGAGGAAGTAAACAAGGGAGATGAAAAACAGCAAAGCAAGGGATAAGTTCAATATAATCCGGTCTGACTTAATCCACTCACTGAGAATTTTATAATACATCTTGTTTAAATAAATATCTTTCCTTTTCATCCCTTCATTCAAACTAATTAAATAGCCCGATATTAGTCTTACTTTTCACTGCCTGACCATACTGCTTTTATCGATTTCTTCCTGGATGAACGTGCAAAATCACGAGGCCCAATTTTGATCTTTCCGGTAACAAATTCAGGGATATTAAAAGTTTTGTCAAATCTTTTATAAAATTCAGGGGTCTCTTGTGGTAAAACAAATGGTTTCCCGATATTTTCCGGGGAACCAAAATAGGCGAAATATGGCCTGGCTGTTAATCCGTCTCCTCTTTTGCTACTGAAAACCAGCCATCTGCCATTTGACGACCAGGAATGATAGCTTTCTGTTTCAGCACTATTCAGGTCCATTAAATCAATTTCTCCATTTTCCAGGTTGAGAAGGTACAGGTCGGCTTCTTTGTGCCAGATAGAGAAGGTCCCATAATCATGAAGAGTGAGTACCAGATACTTACCATCAGGTGAAATACGCGGGAAAGAGACACTTCTATTAATTTCGATTGCGTTAAAGACTATCTCAGCATTTCCAAATACTTTTAAATTCTGGTCAAATGACTTCCTGACAAGGTCATATTTTATATTTCTGTAGTCAAATCCCTTTTTTATTTGTTTAGCCCTGCAATAGTAAAGATAATTACCACAAGGAGACCAGCAGGGGAAAGTTTCCATATATTTCACCGTATCGGTTTCTTCAATATTTGAAATCTCATTCCTGTTACAATCATAGATGACAAGCATGGACGATTGATCATAAACCTCATTTTTCTTCCCGGAAATCATATGAAATGCCTGTACTACCTCATTCGATGAAAATACGACGTATCTGCCACCGGGATGCCATGAAGGGTATACAGCATTGGCAGACATCTCTTCTGTCCTCAAAGTTCTTCTTGTTATTTCATTATCATCTACAAAGTATGTTCCCCACTTTGAGCCTCGAACATGAAGCAGAAATCTTCCTGGATTGTTTTGTTTGAAAGTGTGGCAATTTACACAATTATCATCCAGCAACTGGTTTTCGAACAAAGATGATTCATGGAAATTTTCCAGTGATCTTTGTACAATTTTCATTTCCTTCCAGGATTCATATCCCGGATAAAGTAAACGATAACATAAATATGGATCTATAGGCTCATTGGCAACATGCATGTAAACAGGATCATATTCAATAACCTTTCCGTAATTGTCCTCTGAAAGAATGTCAATTTCGATTCTCTGCCCCTGGTTTTCTTTCAGCAGCTTTTTCCATGACTTTACAGGAAAACTTACAACTCCGTCTTTTGATTTAATTTTGAGATCTGAACTATTTGAAGATCTGGCTTTGATTGTAAACGATACTCCATCTTCTTTAATTATAAAATTAAGAGGAGCTATATTGACGGGGATAGTAACACCTGAATAATCTGGTTCAATGACAGGTTCCCGCCACAGATGCTGTATGTCAATATATCCATCTGGCTTACAACCAGAAATTATAAAAATTAATATGAACAAAGCCTCCGTTGCACCAAAAATCTTTGTCAGTTTCATTCTTTAAGATTTATGGGAGAATAAGTTCCTTATAACTAATAAGTTGTTATTAGTTGAGCCAGATGAAGTTGATTACCTGAACCAAAAGTTCAAACAATCAAAGTTAACAGATATTCCTTTCATATCAAAAGAGGGGGATAGGAATGATTTACTTCGATAGGATCTTCATTTAGGAGCTGTTTTTTTAAGTTTTGTCAAAGTGATATTTCTGAACTCAATTAATCTGCCTTCGCTTTGCAGGCAAATATAGCCACCGGTTAAAGATAATCCGGTTCCTTTATTCTGAAACTCTCCGTTAACGGTTACCTCTATAGTATTTCCGTTGCAGATTATATCCATGTAATTCCATTCACCTGCAGGTTTTTCAGAAGAAGCAGCTAGTTTTTTCACTGTTCGGTTGGGATTACCGGCACATTCTTCCATGTATACTCCTTTGCTACACATAAAATCCCCGGCATTTCCTGACGCAAGCTGAACTTCAATAACCTTGATTGCATTTGTATCCTGGACCTGCGTATGAACGAAAACACCACTGTTCCCGGGTCCGTCAGGCCACCTCCACTCAACATGCAGAGTGTAATCTGAATATGAGTCTTTGGTTCTCATGTAACCAAATGGAAAACCTGCAATCTGGATCACTTCGTTTTGAACTTTGAAAACAGTTGATGGATCGACAGAGGGATCTTTAAGTTTAAAAACCCAGTTAGACAGATCTTTATTATTGAAGAGTTGTATTGTGCCGGTCTTCTTCTGTCCGGGATTTTTTGTATTAATTGATTTTGATTGTGAATATACTCCGATAGAGGTCCCTGCTGAAAGCATGAATAGCAGCATTATGAAGTAGAGAAATTTTGTTTTCATTATAATATGATTTTAATTATTCTTTAATCTTATGCTGCTTAGATGAGAATTTATAAAAATGGTCATGGTAAATTCTCAACTCTGATTGATTCCCATCGCTGATTATTTTGACAGTCACTGGTGGAATGAATCAGCAATAAACAGGACTAAATATTTACCACTTTTCAACTCTTTTAATAATATCAGGTTGAATAGCTTCATCAGCAGAAATGCAGAGCATTATTCCTTTGGGGTCCATTATCCTGATAAAATCCTCAATTTCATCGAGTTGAATATCTACAACAAGAGATTTCCCTGCTGCCTGTATTTTTTTAAGCAGAGGCACCCATTGGAGGATTGGGGTGTCCATACCCATTCCCTGTACCCATTGAATCGCATTTATCTCTTTTATTTGCAGTATTATATCAACATGTCTTGCAACGCCCTTTCCATCTAAGTGAAAAATATTGTGAGTTATGCCTTTTACTTCATGATTTATTGATGGAAGACAGAATTCTTCGAACTGTTCAATTGAAATCATGGCAGAATTGTCACAACTTGGGATATGCATTTTACTAAATGAGGGAATGCCCATCCATGTGACAGACAATTGATTGTTCTTTTTCAGGATATCATCGAAGTGGTCATATATCAGATGGAAATCGCGACAGGCAAGATCCCCCAGTTGTTTCACTTTATCAGGATCCAGGCACATGTCAATGCATAACTGCTGCGGATTGCGCCAGGCAGCAACGCAATCCATTCCTGGCATCAGATCAGTAAAACCCACCATGAATTTCCCATTGCATCTTTCGAGAGCTAAATAGGTCAGTTCTTCGATCTTTTTAAAATACTTATTTTGCATGTCCAGCTCAAGCCTGATAATATCATCCCAATCATTTATAATTGGTATTGAGAATGTTGTTACTTCCTTGTATTCCATTTCAGTTCCGTAAAATGCCGCATAAACATCAGGGCCCAGATTGGGCCAGAATACAGGAAAGGTTTCTGCCAGGAACTTCCTTCCTTTTATTGAGTCCATGTAGGATTCTACCTGGAATTCTGCATCAAACCATCTGTCTTTTAATGAATTCCATTTTCTTTCAGGTTTTATGTCTTTATGAGAGAATTCCTCGTTATGTGCTGAGAAACGTATAGGTGCCCGGTCGATTATCTCCTGTTCATACCAGGCGTAAACCCGTTTCATTGCCATTTCAAAATCAGGTTTACACTCCAGTTCGAGTATCCATTTATTGTTTTCCATGATATTTATTTTTCAATTAAATTCATTTATTAATTTTCAAATACAGTACAGTTGGGATGTTCATGGAAAAAAAAGCTTGTTCCAAATCCTCCACCAATGATTCCCAGACGGATCTTACGTGTGCTGGCTTGTTCACCGGCCAATACATAACGGGGTGAAACGGTTAAAGTTGCAGCCCCAATACCTGCCATACTGATAAACTTACGCCTGTTGAAGGCATTCGATCCGCTATTTGCTTTATTTTTCATTTTGCCATTTTTTATGTTGATTAAAATGAAATTTATTTTACAGCTCCTGTAAAACGAGCTGTTGAAGGATCAGTTGCACCATAACCCATTTCTTCCTTCTGATCGAAATAAATAATTGCAGGATGACCAATATTTACTTTGTTCTGATCCAGGTTAACCGTATGCCCGAGTTTTATTAAGCTCAACCAATCTTCAATACTTAAACCTTCCCTGATTGAAAGAGTGCGTTTTTCAGGCAGTGCTTTATTCCTGTTGCTGGATGGTTCAAAAGAACCCTGAAAAAGGTTAGTATTAAACCGTGGGATTGTAACAGCATCGTACGGTTTAATCCCAAATTCAGTTATAGCAAGGAAGAAATTCAGCTGATTCTGATCCTGGGTGTCTCCTCCTTCACAACTCATGGCCAGAACAGGTTTGCCGTCCTTGAGGACAATAGTAGGAGTCAGGGTAACCCTCGGTCGTTTCCCCGGTTCAATGCAGTTGGGATGACCTTTTAAGGTATTAAAGCTCTTTAGCCTGGTTCCATGAGTAACTCCGGTACTCCCTCCTGCACCAGCCTCACTTCCCCATCCACTGGGTGAAGCAGCAACCATGTTGCCCCATTTATCAATTACACTGCAGTTTGTAGTACCTCCCATAACTTTCAGATATTCTCCTTTCCCGATGAGGGCTTTCATATTCACCGGATCACCAGGTCTGCATTCATCAGAAGCTTTGTTAAGGTCAATAAGCGGATAGCGAAGTTTTGTGTATTCATCTGACAGAAGGTTTTTCAAAGGGACCTTAACAAACAGGGGATCACCATAATAGGTATCCCTGTCAGCAAGTGAAAGCTTTAGAGCTTCTGTAACAATGTGAATATACCGGGGCGAGAGATAACCGTATTTTTTTAAGTCGAAGTTCTCTATGAGACGCAGCGCCTGCAGCATTACAGGTCCCTGGGTCCATGTGTTGGTTTTATAAACTGAATACCCTTTGTAATTAATTGATACAGGCTCTTCAACTTCAGTTTCATGCTTTGCCAGATCCTCTTTGGTAAAAAAGGAACCTGTAGCTTTATACCATGCGGCTAAAGAATCAGCAATGTCGCCACGGTAAAAACGATCTGCCACAGCCTGAAGCTTTTGTTCGCGGGTTCCGTTAAATGATTGCTCGGCTTCGATCAATTTTCTGAAAGTCTTGGCAAGGCTGGAATACCAACTGGTGTCACTTGATACCGCTGACAGGGAATACCGAATAGCTGACGATACTATTTTACCGCTTTCAAGTAATTTTAACGTTGGTGCAACGGTTTGAGCAAAGCTTAAATTACCATATAATTGTAATGCTTTAACGCATACATCAACAACTGCCGGAACCAGGGCCGCTTTAATATCACTTGACGGTATACCGTTTTTCATATACCACTCTATGCCCTCTTTGCTTAAAGGAGCTTCTCCCAGGCCTGAAAGCACTTTCACTTGTTGTGATTTCGCATCGTAATACATGAATATAACCTCACCCCCCATATTAAAACGAGGATAATCCACTACTGCTTCAGCCAGAATTACTGAAACTGCTGCATCGGCTGCAGTACCTCCCATTTTAAGCATGTCAATACCTGCCTGTACCGGCGCTTTCTCACTTGCAGCCACAATGCCATTTTTCCCCTGGCTATGATAGCCCAGTTCCTGAGCAGAAGAGATTAATGGATTGATTACCAGAAGAATAAGTATTATAATTTTTTTAATCATAGTAAATAATATTATTGCAAAGTGTAAACGAATTCATGACAGATTTAAAATACTTTTTAAAAAGATGTATATAGAAACACCCCGGCAAATAAAATCAGAATAAAAATAAATGGCAGAATATATAGAATTCGTTCATTCTTTCCTATCCTGAATTTGAGTAATAATTTACGAATTACTTCAAAACTGATTATAATACCAATTATTAATGCCAGTAACAGGAAAATAAAAAATGACCAGTCTGTCCATTGCGGTAATAGAGGCTCTTCAATTTGTTTAAATAAAATTGATTTAATTGTTTCAACTCCTGTAATATCATGGATAATGTATTTATAATATGGAAATCTGGTACCAATTTCCATAACGGCCAATCCAGTATAGTAAGCAGTAATAACCGGTAAAAATATCAGACTAATTGTTTTTAAATAAGTATTAAAAGAAATTCGTATTCGTGCAGATAAGATTACTAAATAAGGAAGAATCCATAGAATTGCTGGCAGAACGAAAAACAAATATGCTGCAGCAATAAGGTCTTTTCCAAATCCTTCATTTATACTCAGATAGGTCGAAAAGTTTTCGGAGAGGGATGGAATACTCAGGCGGGACATTAGCTGAAATTCAGCTATTTCGAATATAAGAGAACCGCTTAGTAAAAACAGAAAAATCCATTCGACTGCAGATAATGGGTTGATTTTCATTAAGTCATCAGCAAATCCTGTTTTTACAATGCCAGGATTGGGTCGTAAAGGGTTTGTGCCAGTCTGATATGTTTTACAAGTTTTAAGACATCCTGCACATAACAGGCAATAATTATTATTGTCCATTTCGGCAGGGACCAGATCAACGCCACAACTTTTATAATTAAGATTATAAGTGTATTCACTTGCAATGCAAGATTTATCATGGCAAGAGTCGCATACAGCTCTTTTTTTTACCCGCCATCCCCATATAGCCATTTTCGAAAAAATACTCAGGATATAACCAAAAGGGCAAATACTACGGCAAAAAGTATTTTTTTCAAATATCAGACCTGACAAAATTGAAATACCTACTATTGATAATAAATAGTAGGATGTATACTTAGGGTTTCTGTCTATAGATAGAATTGTTACCCCTCCAATTAATACGATCATATAGAACAAAATAACAACCCAGCCGGACAGGATCCATTTTGGTCTTTTAAGTTTTAACCCGATTTTTGCAAAAAAAGTTGTAATCATTTCAACTGGGCATACCATGCACCAGACCCTGCCAAAAAAAATTGAAGTTAAAATTATGGCTGGCCACCATAGTCTCCATACAAAGCTGGTTGTAAGGTTCGTTTTACTGAGCTGCTGTACAAAAAAAGGGTCATTCGTAGGTGAAGAAAACCCAATTATTACTAATCCCAGAAATGCTGCAAGTGTTATAAATCTGAAAGAAAGAGGAAACCATTTTTTTTCAAGAAGTATGTTGATAGTCTTAAGCATTATGCAACTGTATTTTTATTTATTTTGTAAGCCGTTGTGTTTTGGAGCGACCCCCTTTCCAGATGTCATATTGAGGATCGGCATATTTATCAAAGAATTCATCAAGTTTTGAGGATAGCTCAGCAAGTATCTGGTCGGTGCCAGGTTGCCTGTATAGATTGAATCGCTCCTGTGGATCGTTCTTCATATTGTATAGTTCGAATGGTCCATCCGGGAAACGAGCAACGTATTTCCATTCATCCGTCCGGATTGAACGTGTGTTTTCCATCTCATAGAAAACTTCGTTTTTCCACTCAATTTTTTCACCACATAACAGCGGTGAGAAATCGCGGCCCGGAGAATTTGCCTTTTGTGGCATTCTTTCCCCAAGGTTCAGGTAATTAAGCAGTGTGGGCATGAAATCGTAGTTACTGACAAGTACGTCGCTTATTACTCCGGCAGGTATTTTACCAGGTTGCCGGAAGATGAAGGGTATTTCCATCATCAATTCATGTGCCCCAATAGGACGGAAGTGGTCACCCATACCCCACATACCGTTTTGTCCACCCATATGACCCTGATCGGCAGCATATATTATTATTGTATTATCATCGAGACCTAGTCGTTTGAGCTCTGACATTATTTGACCTACACCATCATCTACCCCACTTGTTTCGGCAGCGAGCCGTTCCATAGCTACCTGGGTGTTGTGAAATGGTTTGTTCCCATTTTGCCATGGATGCATTGCGTCCACAGGGAAACCTGTAAATTTTTTGTCCCTGTAATAATCAGCATGTCTGTTGCGGGGAGGATTCAGCATGAGGTCTCCAAGAGAGTATGGACCATTATAAGCCAGGAAAAGGAAAAAGTGATGTTCCTTATTTTGTTGGATAAATTGTATGCCTTTACGGGTCCACAGGTCAGTTGTGTATCCTTCTTCTTTGCGGATCTTACCATTCTCTATCACCTCCTGATCGTAAAACTCGGTAGTATGGCCTCCAGGCTTGGTGACCCATGAGGAGAAACCTTCATGTGCATTAAGGTGATCACCCAGGTGCCACTTTCCGCTTAAGCCACATACATAACCAGCGTCCTGCAGAATTTCTCCAACCGTTGTGAACTCATCAATCATGTTGTAAGCTTCAGGGCCGATCATATATTTATTATCGATGTAACAATGTATACCGTGCTGCGATGGCATCAGACCTGTCAGGAATGTTGCTCTGGTCGGGGAGGAGACCGGATTGCTGCTCAGTGCCCGAGTGAACCGAATGCCTTCTGATGCAAGCCGGTCAATGTTTGGGGTACGGATGTCGGAGTTCCCATAGCATCCCAGCGACCATGCTCCCTGGTTATCGGTCAGGATGAAAATGACGTTTGGAAACGGCCTGTCAGGGACCAATGCCTCAGCATGTGAACCTATAGCTGAGGCAACTGTAAGTAACGGGATAAACTTAAGCGGTGAGTTTAACATTTTATTTGAGTTAATGGTTACATAATCAGTAAATTACAATGCAAATAAAATACTACAAGAAGTATTATAACGTTAATCTGACTGTATGATTGCATCGATGGATAAAATATTAATTTCTTTCTTCTATCACCAGCAGAATAAAGTATGCATTATTTAATCTGGAAGAGAATTACCTGCTAGTTTAAATTTAAAATTTCGCTTCGCAAGAGGTGTTTTCGTAAAAAAGAAAGCATAAATAGTGATCATCAAAAAACAAAAACAAGGCACTAAATAAGATATACTAACTCCAAACTTGTCAGTAATTGCTCCCTGTATCGGAGGGAAAAAAGCGCCTCCTACAATTGCAAAATTCAACAATGCAGAACCCCTGCCGGAAAATGCCCCCACCTCTTCTATGCCAAGGCTGAAGAGTGTCGGAAACATTATTCCAAGGAACAGGCCCAGACTTGCAAGAAAAAATTCGTTATAACCGGTGTTGAGTAAACTAATTACCAGGTAGCATATAATCATTGCTATTCCATACACTCCGACAAGTATATGCGCTTTAACAAACCTCAAAATAACCACTGCCATCAGACACATTACTCCTGCAAAAATATAATACAGGGTCAAATACCTCGAAGCATCCGAGGGGGAAAATCCTAAACTCTCCTGGAGATATGGGATAAAAAAACCTGCTGTACAAGCTTCGGCTCCCACATAAAAAAACATAGCGAAGACACCAAAAAACAAATGAGGAAACCGGCGAACCTCCTTGAAAACACCTTTGACAGAGAATTTATCTTCCTCTTCTGCCTTCATACTTGGCATTTTGGAAAAGTATATCAGGACACCAATAACGATTATAAGGAAAGCAATTAGTGCATAAGGTACATGGAATCTTATTTCTCCTGAAGTACTATAAATCAGGGCTGTGGCTACCACCGGTGTAGTTGCATATCCAACCCTGGCAAATACCTGTGCAAAATTCATCCGGATGGCAGAACCTTCCGGATCACCCAGCAAAGAGAGGAATGGATTAGCCGCAACATTAAAGACTGTTATCCCTGTCGAAAGAATAAATATGGAGGTTAGCACTAGTAAATATGAATCAAAAATCTTTGCAGGAATAAACATCGAACAACCCAGAGTACAGAAAAACAAAGCAACCAGGAGGCTGTTTTTGTAGCCGTATGTATGAATCATCCAGGCAATAGGTAAAGGGAATATCAGATAAGTTATGTAAAATGAGAACTGAATCATTGTGGCCTGGAAATAGCTCATTTTAAAATGTTCGACGAGCGATGGAAGTAAAATATCGTTCATACAAAACATTATGCCTACGGCTAAGAAGACCAAACAAAGAAGTAATAATGACTTATAATGATGCTTCATTTTTCAGGGGCTATTATTTTGAATCTAGTACGACTTTAATGTTTAACAGTTTGCATAAATCAACAAGTTCGTTCACATAGGTCCCGTAAACAGCAGCAAAATGTTGTGACTGAACGTGATCTAATACTTGTCTCACTGGCACATCAGGATAAAATGTTAAACTTGGCCATGAAGGCAACGGAACACCCATTTCAACCCACTCAGGTCTTTCTTTACCTTCTCCTGTAACGATGTGCATCATATATCCGTCATTGGTTTCGGACAGACAGGCAAGAGTCATTCTTCCTTTTTTCATATTTGAACAATGAGCAATACCCTTCAAAAGTACTGTCGATATATATTTTATCTGGGGTTTCCCTTCAATGAAATCAGAAGGACAATAACCATCCTCACCCAGTAATATCCAGTCGGGGTGATGTTCGTAGTGTTCTATGAAGGTTACCTGCTTTCCTGAGAGCCATTTTAGCATTAGTTGTGCAACGGAATTACCTATGTCGTCTTCATCAACATACGGATAACCGGCATCAGCAACCAGCGAAGAGGGGATAGCATGTGTAAGTCCCATCTCCAGATCAATGCCATCGACACATTTATAAGAGAATGTGTCAAATTTCTTTTCTTTACAAAGGGCCACTGAACCCATATACATTCGTACTGCTTTTTCGATAACTTCATTTTCGGGCATCCCAAGCGGATATTCCCAATTATGTGAAACCCTTTTTACTTCAGCCTGGAGTTCTGAGGAGGTTATTGCATCCATTTTTCTCTGCAGTTGAAGCATATCCATACTTTCAATTTCAGGTCCAATCTGGTCACGTAATTTAGTGGGATTGATCCCGGTAGAATAAAGCCCCATATCATTATAACCAATCATGCCTAACCTTGCATACTTAAGGCGTTTCATAGTATTTGCTGCCTTAGCAAATGAAAGGATTTCATCGATTGCCATTGGCGTATCAGGAGCATTGAAAAGATACTTGAATTTAATACCCCATTGTTCCATCGGAAGACGCAAGGATGTAGTGCCAGCCCCAGCTGCAGGAGATATGAGTGTCCCCTTTTTCCCGAATGCGCCTTCATGATCAGTAAATCCTCCGAAACTATAGAGAATCATGGGTTCATTCCGGAATTCGTGAAGAACTCTGAAAACACCTCTTGTGTCAATCCAGTTGATGATATTCACAAAAAGAAAATCCCACTCTCTGGCTTTTAATTCCCTGATTGCTCTTTCAGGTTCAGGACCCTCTCCAAAGACCGGGTCGGTACATATCAGTTCCAGTCCGGCCCCGGTAAGTTGTTTTTCGGCTCTTGAGCTTATCATTTTAAGGTGAACCGGTTCATAGAACATGGTTCCAAAGGAAACATATCCAGTTTTAATCTTTGTCATCTGGTTGAATTTAAATTTATTACTTACTTTTAAATATTAAAACGGATAGCATTACTATCGCTTTCAATCCCGGTACTTAATGCATATCCATATCATAATTCAACATGGATATACTCTCTTAGTTTTTAATTTTCACAACGGGCTATTTATATCCGAATTCTTTCTCGACCTCAGCGATTGCATTTTCTATAAGATCCAACCCCATTGAAGCATATTTTTCATCCATAATAAGAGGGGGAGACATTCTGAGTATGTGCCCTGCCGGAATCCATGCCAGCCCATTACGGAATGCCTTTTGATAGACCAGTTTGCCGGCTTCATCGAATGGTTCTTTGGTCTTTTTATCTTTTACAAGTTCAATACCCAGTAAGAAACCTTTCCCTTTTACATCGCCGATTATTGGATGTTGTTCTTTCATTTTCAACATCCGTTTCATGAAAAATTCACCTACTGATCGTACATTTTGTAAAATACCCTCTTCTTCAATAACTTCAATAGAAGCCAAAGCGGCTGCACATGCCATCGGATTTCCTCCATAGCTTGAGGAGGCAGAAATTTTCTCAAGCGCGTTCCCGTTCTCTTCCTTAACAACCATCGCTGTTACCGGGAATCCATTTCCAAAGGATTTACCGAAGGTTACAATATCAGGTACTACTCCCCAATGATTAAGTGTCAGCCATTCACCCGTACGACCCATTCCGGCCAGGACTTCATCGTCGAAAATCAGTATCTTATACTTATCGCAGAGTATTTTAAGTTTTGGGAAAAAATCTTCCGGCGGGAAAATACTTCCGCCCCAACCTTGTGCCGGTTCAAGGACAAATGCAGCAACATTACCTACTGTCCCTTCCAGAAGGAAGGTTTCATAAAACTTAATATAAGCATCTGTATCAATTGACCCGTCAGCCTTTGTCCATAGAGGCCGGTATGGATCAGGGCGTGGAACCATGTAAAATCCAGGTGCGCGAGTGGCTCCGTAACTGAAAGTTTCGCCACGGTACATCTGAGCGCAGCTGACCGCTGCCATTGTTTTTCCATGAAAATCACGGTAAGCAGAGATAAATTCCTGTTTGTTGGATATTGCTCTCGCCGCACGTATTGCTGCTTCCACAGCTGCAGTACCGTCGGAATATAATTGAATGGCATTCAATTTTCCGGGTAGTATAGCAGCCATTTTCTCCATAAGCTTTTCTTTTATCGGTGTAGTAAAATCATGAGCATTCATAAGCTTCTTTGCCCAGTATGAGATTGCTTCAGATATTTTAGGATGGCAGTGACCAAGAGAAGTTACGTAAATACCAGAAGAGAAGTCAAGGTATCTGTTTCCATCAACATCAGTAAGTGTTATCCCGGATCCTTCTTCAAAACAAACCGGGAATAACTTTACCTGACAACTGAGTCCTTTCATGTACTTTGAGGTATTCGCATGCATGATCTTTGACTTAGGGCCAGGAGTTTCAGTAATGAGGTTTGGAATTCCCATTGCGCTTTTTTTCCACCAATCTTTTGACATAATTTTTTAAATTTAAATGGGTAAAATATTTTGAATGGTTATTGACTCTTTCCTGTCACTGTAATGAAGAATATTTTTCTTTGGTAATTCTGGTAGCATAGTCAGATTTATATAAATCTTTCGAAAGATATAAAAAAATTCAAATATGATCATCAAAAATTTTATTTTCGTAAACATATGATGCTTATTTTTGATGTTTAATGTAATTAATGGTTTAATATTTTATATTTTAAGATGAGTATCAGGAATCATACATATAACTTCAATGATTTTCTTCGTTTACCCCGACCCCAAGGGGAGCGAAGAAAATCAATTTACTCCCCTCGGGGCTGGGGTAAATTAATTGATTTTCAAGCGTTTTTGGATTTTGTATGTATCATTACCGATAGTCATAATATTTTAAAACATAAATTAATACATTTTATGTGTTAATTAATTTAGAATAAATTTGTAATACATAAAATTCCAGTAATTTCATATTTGTCTGTTCAATTTATTTTGCCTATTTTTAAAAAATTATGAATCAATCATAAACAGACAAAATAGTTCATTACAAATCATTAAGCATTAAACAAGTTACTTATCAGAATATAAGTAAATATTACAGACTGACAGGCGGTTATTGTGTGGTTTATTAATTTTAATATTGTTTAATCAATTTTTAAATTATTAGTAATGGTTCGGAATAAGTATAGAAATGTAATTAATTGGGATCTTGTGGAATATAGACCTTAATTTTTTTTGGTATTATCTGTATTAAAATAGAAATATATTATGGAAAAACAAATAACTAATCGGAAGAGCAGTCGGAGGGAATTTATTGGTAAGGCCGGCATTGGCATGGCAGCTTTTACAATAATGCCAAGATTCACTTTAACAGGAACTCAGACTGGTGGACGCAAAATCAGGATCGGCATTGTTGGGGGAAGATTTGGCACAAGCTTTTATTTCCATGAGCATCCTGACTGTATTGTAGAAGCAGTCAGTGATCTGCGTCCGGAGAGGCGTAAACGTTTGATGGAAGTTTATAAATGTTCAAAGAGTTATGAGTCGCTGGACAAGCTTCTTCTTGATCCCAAGATTGAAGCTGTATTTATAGCCACTCCGGCTCCTGATCATGTGCGTCATGTTACTGCAACTTTGAACGCCGGGAAGCATGTGTTATGTGCGGTACCTGCTGCCTGGACTTTAGAAGAATGCTATAAACTTCGGGATGTGGTCAGAAGTTCGGGTCTGATTTACATGATGGCCGAAACAAGTGTTTACAGGCAAAATACAATATCTGTCAAAAAATTTTATAAAGAGGGTCTCTTTGGAAACATATTCAGCGCAGCAGCAGAATATAATCATCCGGGACTTGAAGTATTGTATTTTGAAGATGGCAAACCCACCTGGCGTCATGGAATGCCACCTATGCTATATCCCACGCATTCTACATCATTACTGATCGCTGTGACAGGAGAAAGGTTGACACATGTGAGTGGTTTAGGCTGGGGAGACGATAGCCCTCTGTTAAAGAATAACCCTTATAATAATCCATTCTGGAATACCACAGCATTTTTTAAGACAAATAAGGGTAATCCTTTCAGAGTGGAAGTGAATTGGAAAGGAGCTTTGAGAAGTGCTGAGCGAGGTGAATGGAGGGGAGATAAAATGAGCTTCTTTTCTGCATTAAAGGAGGGTGATGAACATACTATTGTAAGATTAGCCGACAGGATTGGCAGTGATGATGCCGGATTTCAATATAAAGCAAATATTGCAGAAACATTCAAGCAACCCCTTTGGTGGCAGACAGATATGCTCCCTGAACCGTTGCGGCATAACAGCGGACATGATGGGTCACATACATTTATCACTCATGAATTTGTAGATGCTGTTATTAACAACCGCCCTGCGGAGGTGAATGTTCATGAAGCCCTTGCATACACTGCACCAGGCATTGTGGCACACCAATCTGCTCTCAGAAATGGTGAATATATGAGTATTCCGGGTTTTGACTGATGATTTTATGAAATTGATTTTATATTTGAATAATTACGATTGAAGTATAATTAAACAAATAATCTGTTCATATTTTGATTTACCATTAGTTTTCAAACCACTTAATAAGGAGAAATACTATGAATGCTAAAAAACTTTATCACAACGAATCGGTTGTTTCAAGGAGAGATTTTCTGAGAACAGGGAGTGCGGCGGTAGCAGGCGCAGCGCTATCTACGATGGCAATTGGCCCGAAAACAGTTTTCGGCGGTGAAAGCCGTAAAAAGATCAGGATGGCAGTTGTCGGCGGCGGTTTTGGATGTGCGTTTCATTGGCATCTGGATCCGGATTGCATCGTTGAGGCGGTAAGCGACTTGCGTGAGGACAGGCGTAAAGCGTTAATGGATAGGTATAAATGCAGTAAATCTTATCCATCGCTTGAGAAGCTGATACTGGATAAAAATGTTGATGCTGTGGCAATATTTACAGGAGCTCCGGACCACGTCCGTCATTCTGTTGCCTGTATGGAGGCAGGCAAACATGTGATTTCGGCAGTGCCTGCTGCGACAACAATGGAGGATGCCGAAAAACTGATTGCAACTGCAAAAAAAACAGGATTGACATACATGATGGCTGAGACAAGCTATTATTATCAGTCGGTAATAACAGCGAGGAAGTGGTATCAGGAGGGTCAGTTTGGCAACATATTCTATACAGAAGCAGAATATCATCATGCAAGCCCTGAATTTCCGAAGAAAGGTTCTCTGGCGATCAACCCTGATGGAAGCAAGACCTGGCGGTATGGTTATCCTCCGATGCTTTATCCGACGCATTCAACCTCGCTGCTTATAGGTTTGACCGGTGAAAGACTTGTAGAAGTAATGTGCCTTGGATGGGAATACGGTATGACTGCAATGAAAGATAATGTTTATAAAAATCCTTTCCGCAACGCTACGGCATTTTTCAAGACAGATAAAGGTCACGGATTCCGTGTTTCGGAATTTCGTTATGGCGCCATACCGCTGACAGTCAATGCTAAATGGTACGGAACAGAGAAAAGCTTTCTTATGAGTAACGGTAAAATTATAGAAAAACCGCTAACTATAACAGCCCGCGACAAATCCAGCAAGGATGAGGCTGGATTTTCGTTTCAGGAGGCATTGATCGAACAATACGATCAGCCGCAATGGTGGCAGACAGATTTGCTGCCTGAACCTATGAGAGTGGGTGGCGGCCATGATGGCTCCCAGCCGTTTATCACCCATGAATTTATTGATGCACTTATGCATGACAGGCAACCGACAGTTAATGTCGTCGAGGCACTTGCCTATACTGTCCCAGGTATTATAGCTCATCAGTCGGCTCTGCAAGGCGGCAAGCAAATGAAGATTCCACAGTTGGTATAATGGTTATAAGATATTGATTTGAAAATAAAAATGAATTTGTAAACTATTCCAAATATGTAATCTTACGAAAGGAATTATTTGTTTTTATATTTGAATAATTACGATTGAAGTATAATTAAACAAATAATCTGTTCATATTTTGATTTACCATTAGTTTTCAAACCACTTAATAAGGAGAAATTAATATGTGATATATGAAGATTTGAGAATAAACTAATCCATAATAAATATGAATAATCCATCATTTAACCAGAGAACCGGCAGACGTAAATTTATAAGTCAGGCCGGAATGGGCATTGCTGCATTAACTATAGCGCCGAGAGTCACTTTTGCTGCAGACCAGGTCATTGCACGGAAAATCAGGATTGGGATTGTCGGTGGAAGGTTTGGTGCCGGGTTTGAATTCCATGAACATCCTGACTGTATCGTCGAAGCAGTTAGTGATCTTCGCCCGGAGAGGCGTAAGCGTTTGATGGAAGTTTATAAATGTTCAAAGAGTTATGAGTCGCTTGATAAACTTCTTCTCGATCCCAAGATTGAAGCTGTATTTATTGCCACCCCGGCTCCTGATCATGTTAATCATTCAGTAGCTACTCTTAAAGCAGGCAAACATGTATTAAGCGCCGTCCCTGCCGCTGTTACTCTCGAGGAGTGTTATAAGTTGAAAGACGCAGTACTTAGTTCCGGCCTGACTTATATGATGGCAGAGACTTCTAATTACATGCAGAATACAATATCTGTCAGGAAGTTTTATAAAGAGGGCCTTTTTGGAAATATTTTCAGCGCTGCTGCTGAGTATAATCATCCGGGTCTTGAATCGCTGTGGTTTGAGAATGGGAAACCTACATGGCGTCATGGGATGCCTCCATTGCTATATCCCACACATTGCACATCCTTTCTTACATCAGTAACCGGTGAAAGACTGACTCATGTGAGTGGTTTAGGCTGGGGTGATGACAGTCCGTATTTAAAAAATAATCCTTATAATAATCCCTTCTGGAATGGAACAGCATTTTTTAAAACCAATAAGGGTAATCCTTTCAGGGTTGAAGTAAATTGGAAGGGAGCTTTAATTAATACGGTAAGAGCTGAATGGAGAGGAGATAAAATGAGTTTCATTTCAGGAGCCGGGGAAGGCGGTGATGAACATACGATAGTGAAGTTAGCCGACAGGATTGGCAGTGATGATGCAGGATTCCAGTATAAATCTAACATAATTGAAACATATAAGCAACCCAAGTGGTGGAAGACAGATATGTTGCCTGAACCATTACGACATAACAGCGGACATGACGGGTCACATACATTTATTACACACGAATTTATAGATTCACTCGTGAACAAGCGCCGGCCGGAGATCGATATTTATGAATCACTCGCTTACACAGCACCAGGAATAGTAGCACATGAGTCTGCGCTCAGGAACGGTGAATATATGAGTATCCCTGATTTTGACAATTAATAATTAAATGACTACGGAAAGACAATAATTAAATCATAATTAACAACTGATTATTTTGGTTTCTTTTTTACCTCTCCATGAATGGTCAGGGTTATTGTCTCATTGTCCAAAGTTGTGTATATTGTGATTGTTTTAACAAATGAACCGGTAATATTTGTATTATATTTAACTTTAATCTTCCCAGAGCCATTCGGTTTTACCGGTTCTTTCGACCAGGTTGGAGCCGTACATCCGCAAGAGGCTTTGACTTTGGCAATCGCAACAGGTGACAGGCTTTTGTTGATAAATGAAAACTCGCACTCAGCCTTAGAACCTCTTTCCAATACCCCGAAATTGAATGTAGTATTATCAAATACAATTTTTGAACCTACGCCATCCTGAGCATTGCAGAAGAATGATACTCCAAGGATAGTAAAAATAAAAAAATGTTGTTTCATGATGATTTTCATTATAATATAAAATCTTTATTTATACTTATCGCATATGATATCTTCTTTGCTAGTTGAATTTCATTGAAGTACTGGTAAACTGGAACATCAACCAGCATTGAAAAATTCCATTTGTGCGGAAGAGACAGACTTATTTGAGGTATAAAAAAGAAAGAGCAGTTACCTGTCGCCTTAATAGGATTATCTGACCATGAATTTTGCCCTCTTATTTGATTTCTGATCTGCAAAACTGAAGTCCATCCCTGTAAAAATTGATTTTCAACGAAAAAGAACTTTGAAAAAAACAAGGAATTTGAATAAGAGTTACCAAATGTATAACCTTGTTTGGTTTCAAAATATTTTTCAATACGGGTCAATAATAAAAAACTGCTGGACCTGAAAGAATTTTCTTTGATAATATTGGATTGAAAGACCAGACCGAAAGAGACTGTTGAAGGTTGCAGGTCTATTGGTAATGTTACTCCATTAACCTGTTGCAGATCTCTTGAGAAAGGAATATTTGAACCAAATGTACAGCTTATTTCGAATTGTTTATCTGGATTATGGTAGATCCTTGGCCTGACCGATATAACTGCATCAGCCAGCCCGTATCCTGTAAGTTTCTGATCATTTATTTTATAAAAATGAGTTTTGTTGATAAAATAGCCTGTTTCCAGTTCCAGGGTGATTCTGTCAGAAATGCCATAAGCCGATAATAGTCCCACATAATTAAATATGGCTTTTTCGACACTCCCAATATTCCCTGAATATTTTTTGTCACCAATATAATATTCATCGTAAGATGAGAAACGGTAAAATGCAGCTATTCTGAAAATATGCTTGTCCAGGAGTCCTATGTTAACTGTACTTCCAATAGGATTGCCAGATGATGCACAGCATTGTGAATTAGCTGTTTTATGAGTTATTATCAGCAGTATAATAATGCATATTGAGCGGGTCATAATAAAACATATATTATTAACGATTTGGTTACAGATTCGTTGCCTCCACTGGCTATGCAAGTGATCGTAATATTCCCATAGCAACAGGGCGAAGTAACGTATTTTACCTCGGGTCCTTCGCCCAGAATAGGTCCTTCACTTGCAGTCCATGAGTATTTAATGTTTTTTCCGATTGCTACGGCTTTTATTACGGTTGATTCACCTCTTTTTAGGGTATCTTGTTCTGCTTTCAAACTTTCAAAATGGGTTAAATAGCTATCCCGTTCAGGATCATTATCATTTTCGTTTTTATTACATCCCAGAAAGATAAAAACACATAAAGCAAATAACACTATTTTTTTATTCATAAAATGGAAAACATTTTTTATCATTGTAATAAACTATAAATCAGTTATTTAATGTTTATTCAACACATGCCTGGTCCCCGTTTTTATCAATTGACCACCTGTCTGGAGCCCTCCCCGCCGGGCAATTGAAGCATAGTCTGTTATGAACACTGATTATTAATTCAAATTTAATATTTTTTTTTATTGTTCCTCTTAAGAATTCTGCCAGGTGATAATCTTACGACAACCGATCCGGTGTCTCTTCTGCAGAAGCGCTTTCTCCTGTTATCATTATATGTACTACTCAAATGCTTTTAACAATATCATTTTTTGCAGATTCAAATAGTTCATACAAATCGGAATGATACTATATTTGGTTTTTGTTACAGGCACTTTTTTGAGCTTAATCTCAAAGCGGATTTGGCATAATTTGATTTATGATTTTAAATTTTAATTTTCAATATCTCGCAAATAGAATTTTTTCTATATATTCAACCCTGTCAGAATCCTTACAAAAAAGACTTTCAACTTTATTAATATTTGTAAATTATTGTAAGAGTTGGTCATTATTTGGAATAACTTTTAAACGAACAGATAATATGAACATAATGCAAAAGGAGATAGCCCTGGCAAACTCTCCCATTATCTTTGAGGATGATTTTTTATCAAATGATTTAAACGAAAACTGGAATGTGAAAAGTGGGGAATGGGAGGTAAAAGATGGGTGGTGTTACGGTAAACATCGGGACAATTCTCCAGGAATGATTATCTCAAAACGAGGATTTCCAGGCGATGTTATAGTTGAATTTGAGGCTCAAAATGTTCTGCCTAGCGATCATGATATAAATCTTATGTGGAATGGCAGCTGGAACGACTCAATAAATAAGAGAGGAGAAGCCTACGTAGCAGGACTGCAGGGATGGTGGGAAGGTAAGGTTGGTATCGAAAAATCTCCCGATTATAAGTTGAATGCCGGAACTCCTCTGTTTTGCTACGATCCGGGTCGTAAGTATCATATTATGGCAGGAAGTATAAATGGACATTGTTTCATTTTCGTTGATGGGAAACTTGCCCTTGAGGTAACTGATCCGACACCAATTGACAATATAAAGAATGATAAAGTAGGCTTTGAAGCCTATTGCAGTCATATTAAAATTGCAAAAGTGCGGATAAGGCAGGTAAAATGGAAAGAAAGACAATTAAAGTATACTCCGGATTTTTGAATATAACATCGGATATTTATCTCATAAAATGTTAATATTAAAGTCTCTGTGAAATTTCTTAAAATAGGATTAAAATTGTTTTACTTTTAAACCACCGGTAAAGTATGAGAAGAATATATTTATTATCGATTATTCTGGTTATAGCATCTTTTTCCAGTTGTAACGAATCCGCAAAAAAAAACCAAACAGTTAGAAAAGAAGTTTACGGTACGCATAATGGGAAGGAGGTTTATCTCCTGACGCTTACAAACAAGACAGGGAATGTTATAAAACTTACCAATTTCGGAGCGAGGATTACATGGATAGAAATACCGGACAGAAATGGTAAAAAGGATAATATCACATTTGGTTACGATACATTTGAGGAAACAATCGATGGTGATATTTCATTTGGCACTACTCTGGGAAGATATGCTCACCGGATTGCAAATGGAAAATTTACTCTTGATGGGGTAGAATATAATCTCCCCTTAAACGCCGGAAAAAATAGTTGGTCAGGAGGTAAAGCAGGATGGCATAGTGTTGTATGGGATACAGAAATTATTAAAGATAGTAAATATCCTGCTGTTAAATTTACTTATGTCAGCCCTGATATGGAGGCGGGCTTTCCAGGTACGATGAACGTTGAAGTTATATATACCTGGACAGATAATAATGAGATTGTGATGGATTATACCGCTTCAACAGATAAGAAAACCGTTCTGAATATTACCAACCATGCATATTTTAACCTCCGTGGAGCAGGTAATGGTGATATCCTTGATCATAAGCTTACTATCAAAGCTTCGGCTTTCACTCCGGTAAATTCAGTAATGATTCCCACCGGCGAGATTCGTCCGGTTGCAGGTACTCCTTTTGATTTCACTATACCTCATATTGTAGGAGAAAGAATAGATGAAAACGAGGAACAACTGATCATAGGCAACGGATATGATTGTAATTATGTCCTGGACAATAAGGAGGAGGTGGATGCAATAGTCTTTGACCCTGTAAGTGGTCGTATGCTTGAGGTAATAACTGATCAACCCGGATTACAACTCTATACTGGAAATTTTCTAAATGAGACTAAGATAGGTTATGGAGGAAAGATATACAATTTCAGATCTGGGTTATGTCTCGAAACAGCCCATTATCCAGATAGCCCTAACCATCCTGATTTTCCGACAACTACACTTAATCCGGGTGATACATTTAAATCAACCACTGTATACAGATTTTCAGTTAAATAGATTAATTTTGATCAAGAGCTCATGGCGGAGTTTTATTATTTGCAGCACCTAGTTTTAACTTTAGGCACTCCAACCTCCAGCTCACTTTTAGTACTTATTTGATAAATTAAAAGATTATTATGCAAAGGAAAAAAATTCATTTCGGAATAATAGGATTAGGTTTAATGGGTAAAGAATTCAGCAGCTCAATAGCCCGCTGGTGCCATCTGCTTGACAATAGTCCCATACCTGTGGTTTCAGCAATTTGTGATAAAAATAAGGAAACATGGAAATGGTATGAAGACAATTTTAAGGATATAACTATTAAAACTGATGATTATAAGGATCTCCTGAACTCAAAGGATATTGATGCAATATATTGTGCTGTTCCTCATAATCTGCATGAAAAAATATACACTGATATAATAAATGCGGGGAAACATCTCCTGGGAGAGAAACCCTTTGGAATTGACAAAAATGCAAATAAAAATATCCTTGAAGCTATTAAAAATAACCCGGAGGTGTCAGTAAGATGCAGTTCGGAATTTCCATATTTCCCTGCCTGCCAGCAATTGATAAAATGGCTGAATGCCAGAAAGTACGGCAGGTTAATCGAAGTAAGGACCGGCTTTCATCATTCAAGTGACATGGACCTGAATAAACCAATAAATTGGAAAAGAATGGTTGAAATAAATGGAGAATATGGATGTATGGGGGATCTGGGAATACACACATTGCATATTCCTTTTCGAATGGGATGGAAACCCAAAAATGTGTATGCCGACCTTCAAAAAATAGCAGAAACCCGGCCGGATGGTAGTGGAGGAATGGTGCCATGTAAAACATGGGATAATGCAGTTCTAACTTGCAGAAGTACTGATCGGGAAACAGGGAAAGAATTCTCAATGATTATTGAAACAAAAAGAATGGCTCCCGGCTCAACCAATAACTGGTTCATTGAAGTTTATGGCACTGAAGGCTCTGTAATATTTTCCACTCATAATCCCAAAGCATTTAACTTTTTGACAACCAGTGGAAAAGAACAAGGCTGGACAAGAATAGATGTTGGATCTCAATCAGCAATACCTACAATAACCGGCGGCATTTTTGAATTTGGATTTTCAGATGCGTTTCAACAAATGATAGGCGCTTTTATGCATGAACTGTCAGGAAACGAAAACAAACACCCTTTCGGGAATGTCACCCCCGAAGAAACAATGTGGAGTCATGAACTCTTTACTGCAGCACTTCAGTCTGGCAAAACCGGAAACAGAGTTGAAATAAATTAAAGATATTTTAACAGATGACTAACAATTAATTCACTGGCAGGTAACTTTATTCAACTATCCACTCATATATTCCGGCGGAATAATTCCGGTTCAGCAGTACCTTAATTTTGACCGATGAAGTGACAACCGGATCAAACATCAGTGAATCAATTCCGTCCTTTGTAATTTTATATCTGTTCCTGGCCCTTACCGGCTCCCATACATTTCCATTCAATTGCAGAATCTCCCACTCTACCGGCACGCGGCAGCCACCGGCAGGTCCGTCGTCAAACCAGTAAACTTTTGTTTTGGATATCCTTTCCGGTTTTTCAAAATCGTACTCCACCCATTCCCATCTGTTCGTTGCCGGCCACCAGTTAAAAACAGCGGGAGATCTGTCTCCGGGGTAAAGCGGAATGATCTGGTCGCGCACCGCCTGAAGTGTATTCTCCTGTTTGCTCGCCCGTATCTTGCTTGTAAATGCAAGGGTCGGAGCCGGCAACGGACGTGTGACTCCTTCCGAAACAGGAAGCCATACCATCATCTGACCTGGTCCGCGATTATTCCAGCTATAATAAGGAATCAGGGTAAGCGGTTCCTCTGCAAGTTTGTCGATACCTCCATTAAGATTTCGTTTTGTCTGGTATCCGGTTGATTTGAGGATACAAACACCATTAAGAATAGCCGGTTCAAATTCAGGGGTAAATGCAGCATCCTCATTTATCATCATATTAAGTACTTTGCCCGAATTATTATCGGGCCATTCAGCACAATAAATGACGGGACCTCTCTGCATTGCAACTTTGCTTGCATCAGCCCAAACCCTCTGGTCAGCAATTATTTTCCTTACAGGCATCGGAAACTCAAATTCCACTTTATCACCCGGTTCCCATTTCCTTGTTAAAACAGCGTATCCTTCAGACATTGATACCTCAGTATTCTCACCGTTAACCATAAAGGAAACCTGCTGATCTGTTTTATCAGTGAACCTGTAAAGATCACCCGGAATAGCTTCATTCATCACCCAACCGGGGATTCGGACCTTCAGACTGAATTTTCCGGACTTTTCAGGGTTTATTGTCAGAATGACTTTCCCTTCCCATGGAAAATCAGATTTCTGAGATATCTGAACCTTGCCTTTACCAAGTTCAATCAAAGCTTCATTCGACATAAACATATTAATATAAACCTCATCTTCTGCCACAGCATAAATATAGCCCGGAATTGAAGGGATTATCCTGACCAAATTACTTGGACAGCAGGCACATCCAAACCAGGCGCTCCTGTTATGCTGACCCTCTGACTCCAGGGGATTCGGATAAAAGAACCTGTCAGCAGACAATGATACACCTGACAGCATCGCATTATAAAGAGTCTTTTCGAGAATATCTATGTACTTTGACTCTCCATGTAAAAGAAAAAGGCGGTGATTGAAAAAAATATCTCCTATCGATGCGCAGGTTTCGCAATAGGCAGACATATTAGGCAATACATACGGATCTCCAAAGCCTTCATTTCCACCGGTTTGACCTATACCGCCGGTCAGATACATTTTTCTGTATACTATATCTTCCCATATCCTTGTTATCGCATTGAGATATGAAGTATCATTTTCAATGGCTGCAATATCGGCCATACCGGAATACATATATGTAGCCCTGACCGAATGTCCCAGAGCTTCTGACTGATCAATAACTCTTTTGTGGGCCTGGTTGTATTGCTCTCCTTTAGGACCCCTGAAATCGAGAAAGAAGCATGCCATATCGAGGTATTTCTTTTCTCCTGTTACCCTGTAGAGTTTAACAAGACCCATCTCAATAACCTGGTGGCCAGGATATACCTTTAGCTTATCCCATCCTATATCATTTATTACAAGGTCGGCTGATTTAAGTGCAATGTCAAGCAGTGATCTCTTTCCAGTAGCCTGGTAATGGGCAGCTGCTGCCTCATATAAATGACCCAGGTTGTACAGTTCATGACTCAATACCGAATCAAGGAGCCATCTTTTTTCATCAGCCCATTCATGCAGACCTTCACCTCCATGCATTTCAGCAATTGTCCTGTTGGTATAAAGATATCCATCCTCTTCCTGGGCCAGACCAATCTTGTAAATAAGTGCATCGAGGTATCCTTCAAGCTGGGGATCAGGAAAAGTCTGAAAGGAATAGCTTGCTCCTTCTATGATCTTAAAAACATCAGAATCATCAAAGGGATATATTGTCTGGAACTTCCCTGTATCAATACTACCTGCAATCTCAAAGTTTCTTATCCTGCCAGTTGATTCACAATGATGAAAGGCTATCGGGATAGTAACGTCGGCATTCTTTTTTATCCGTGGTGCCCAGAAATTGTCACTCAGTTTAACGGAGGTAAATGGAACCGGCTGTATGGGATAATCATCAGGTGATGTCTTATTTTCAGCACATCCCATGAACATCAATACACATCCTGCAATGATAGTTAATACCCTGACAGGTCTTACCATTCTTTAAAATATTAAACAATAATTCCACCATCCCTGTAATCCGGTCTTGCCCAGCTAAGAGCATGCGGGCCGGCATAAGAGGCGAGACGGAATTCCATCTCCTGCCGGTTGACGCTTGCCGCTGTTGCCTTGCCATATTTTACGGCCAGCTTTATATTCTCATCAAATGTTTTCATCCCGACATGAGCGACCATGGCAGCAGCTACACCTGCTTCGCTCCAGACATATTCGAAAAGTTCGGCTGGTTTGGCATCCTTGCCTACAATATCACGAAGAACCTTTATAGCAATAACACCAACTCCCTTCTCACGTGCAACAGGAACGGCTATTGATGCATAATTCCTGTATTTTGTCGGATTGATCGCCATCATTGCAATATCAAAATCGAGATTCTGCAGAATATCTTTTGAACGCCCGCCGCTATCCATGCTTGAGAAACCGATGAATTTCACAATACCCTGTCTTTTCAGATCCGCAATCTCCCTGTATACCCCTTTTTCAAGGTCAGCTACAGTGTCTTTATCACTTATTGCATGAATAAGAAGGGCATCGAGATAATCTGTCTTCATGTTCTTAAGGCTGTCCTCAACTGATTTCTTCACTGTTGCAGGATCCCTCCCATCGATTTTGGTAATTAAGTGGATATTCTTTCTGTAAGGTGATAGAATCTCCCCGAAACGCTCCTCGCTGCTGCCAACTGATTTTTTAACTTCTCCGGGCTTGAAATAATTGGCAATTGTGTACTCAGGTGCGGTATCAAAAAGGTTAATGCCGCTGTCGAGTGCCTTCTGCAGAAGCTTTTCCCATTCACCGTCAGGATTTTTCAGGAATTGAGAACCACCACCAAATGAGAGTATGGATACTGACATCCCTGTTTTACCCAGAGTCCTTCTTGGAATACCACCGGGCTTTTCAAAGGCTCCAAATGCTTCATTCCCAAGCATACTGGTTGCAGAAAGGACTGCTGCTCCCTTTACAGATGCAGAAATAAACTCACGTCTCGAATATTTTTTTTTGTCTTTCATGATTTGAAATTTATATTATAAAAATGTTTTATCATGTACCTTTATACAATCAATCTATTTTGCTATGACCCTGACATTTGAAAGGATGTCTCCCTCTGTTTTCTTTGGATATTTCCCGGGTTTGTATATCACCTGAAGGTCAGCAACACTCTTTTTTCCTGATATTGTAAGTTCTCCTGAATACAATTCATTGTACTCATTAACCAGATGAACTTCGATAAAGATAAGATATTTCCCGTCAGGAACCAGACTGGCAGGACACTCAAGCTTAAGCTTAACGTTACCGACACGTGGAGTAGCGCTTGTTACCGCATCGAACTCTTCCTTTGTAACTTCATCCCACTTCGTTTTTGATGACCAGCCATTACATATCTCAGGAATATTATATCCCCCATAAGAGAGATATTCACTCAGGAACAAAGTCCTTACGTAGCTGCTGTCAGTAGTTTCAAGCCATATTGCTATCTGATTGGATGGAACGAAACTCTGTATGTCATTCAAATTAAAGCTGATATCAAATTTCCGGTTCTTTGCTCCACCGAAACCTGTAAGGAGGATTATTACTGCCGCCAGGGCTACCTTTGTTATTATCCGATTTGATTTATTCATTTTTCTGTTTCACTTTATTTTTTGACACAAAGGCGCAAAGGCACAGAGGCGCAAAGGCGCAACGGTGAAAAAGCACCAGGATTCACTAAGTTTAATTTCATGATAAACCTTTTTCTATGATAGATCCCAACTTCATGTACCTATTAAACAGTACTTCATACTTTGCAGCACGATCATGATCAGGCCTGTATTCTCTCTCCCAGCCTCCGCCCATGGCATTCTGTGCCGCAGGTATGTCCTTATGGATTCCTGCCACCACTGAGGCTGCCATTGCTGCTCCCAGTGCGCATGTCTGATCTGAACTGGCAACTCTTATAGGAATGTTAAGGACATCAGCAACTATCTGCAATACAAAAGGATTCTTTTTGGCGACGCCTCCGATTGCAATTACTCCGTCAATGTTTATTCCTTCCCTGATGAACCTTTCATTTATCATTTTTGATCCGAATGCAGTTGCTTCCACCAGCGCTTTGAAGATCCTTGGTGCGTCTGAACCAAGTGTTATTCCTGTAATAGCTCCCTTAAGTTCCTGGTTTGCATCCGGAGTCCGTCTGCCGTTCATCCAGTCGAGAGCTACGACAGCGGTTTCATCAGGAGGTATTTGCTCAGCCTGCCTGCTGAGCTCAGCAATAATTTTATCGGAAGTCTGTTCTTTTATTTTATTCCTGGTGTTTTCATCAAGCCACTCCATACCTGATATTATGTTATTCACCGGCCACATAATCAGGTTGCCGAACCATGCGTAGATATCTCCGAAAGCCGACTGTCCGGCTTCCAGGCCAATCATCCCGGGTACAATAGAACCGTCAACCTGTCCGCAGATACCTGCCACCAGCTTGTTTCCCACTTCTGAAACAGGTGCAATGATCATGTCACATGTGGAGGTGCCCATAACCTTAATGAGCTGGTAAGGTTTAATATCACCTCCGATAGCTCCGATATGTGCATCAAATGAACCTGCCCCTACTTTTACGCTTGTTGAAAGTCCGAGTCGTTCAGCCCATTCAGGTGAGAGGTTTCCTGCACTGATATCGCAGGTATAAGTATTTCGGTATAGTCTCTCTCTTATGCCTGCCAGAAGGGGATCAAGTCGTGTAAGGAACTGCTGATCAGGCAATCCGTTGAAATCCTCATGCCACATTGCCTTATGTCCTGCAGCGCAGCGGCTTCTCTTCAACTCAAGCGGATTGGTATTTCCCGTGAGCAGTGCAGGTATCCAGTCGCAATGTTCAACCCACGACCATGCATTTTTTCTGACATCGCTGTTGGTTCTCAGGATATGAAGGATCTTGGACCAGAACCATTCTGATGAATAGATACCCCCTTCATACTTCGTGAAATCCGGTCCGCCCCAGGAGCGTGCCAGCTCATTGATCTCCGAAGCCTCTCTAACAGCAGTATGGTCTTTCCAAAGGACAAACATGGCATCAGGATTGCACTCAAATCCATGTTTAAGAGACAGCGGAACACCGTTTTTGTCGACTGCTACAGGTGTTGAACCGGTTGTATCGACTGAAATACCGGCGATGCAACTAACCACATCGGAGGATAATCCTTCAATTGCTCCTTTAACCGATTGTTCAAGCCCTTCAATATAATCGGCAGGATGCTGGCGGAACTGGTTGATGGAAGGATCACAGAATAAGCCCTGTTTCCACCGTGGATATTCAAATACAGAGCTCCCAAGGATTTTGCCATCTGCTGCATCAGCAACCACTGAACGGACTGAGTCCGTACCATAGTCAATTCCAATTACATACTTCTTATCCATATCAATTATTTATGCTTCTTCTTATTCTGCCCATAATATGCACCGATTCCATGTTTCCTGTTAAAATGCTTATCCAGAAGAGTCCCTCCTACCGGATCATCCTTCCCCAGCTGAACTGTATAATATGCCATCCTGGCAATTTCTTCCAGAGCAACAGCGTTGCGAACAGCATTCTGAACATTGGTTCCCCACGAGAACGGACCATGATTATACACAAGAACGGAGGGTATCAGCATAGGGTCTGATTTCCCGAAAGTTGCTATTATTACCTTTCCGGTATTTATCTCATAATCTGAATCTATTTCACCTGATTTAAGTTTCCTTGTTACCGGAATTTCACCATAAAAATGATCGGCATGTGTTGTCCCGAATGCAGGAATAGCCCTGCCTGCCTGGGCCCATGAAGTGGCAAATGTTGAATGAGTATGAACAATGCCTCCTGCTGACGGCCATTTTTTGTACAGGAGAAGATGAGTAGGCGCATCCGTTGAAGGATTGTACCTTCCTTCAATAACATTTCCTTCCACATCCAATACAACCATGTCGTCTGGTTTCATTGAATCATAACTGACCCCCGATGGCTTAATTACAATACTTCCACTCTTCGGGTCCCTGCCGCTTGCATTACCCCAGGTATGGATCACAAGTCCCGCATTCACCAATTCAAGGTTGGCCTTAAATACTTCCTCTTTTAATTTTTCAAGCATAACATATAACTTTTGGCACTCCAAACTTTAGGCACTTTAGGCACTTAACTGACATCCAGATTAAAACTGAATCCATTACTGTTAAGCTTTTCATACCGTTCCTTATTGAACATGTAATACCAGGCTCCCTTTTTAGAAGTCTCTTTTTCCTTTTCCCCAAGCTTCTCAAGCACTCCCATCGAGAGGATTTTCTTCCTGAAATTCCTCTTATCGACTTTTTTCTGATAAATGGCTTCATACAGCTCCTGCAGCTGTACAAGTGTGAATTTCTCCGGCAGCAGTTCAAAACCTAAGGGCTTGACTTTTATCTGATACTGAAGATCAGTCAGAGCTCTTTTAACCATATCAGAGTGGTCAAAAATGAGACTGGGCAGTTCAGATACTGAACGCCAGTGGGCCCCGTTATCCTTAGCCAGCTCCTGGTCAATATCCCTTATGGCAATAAGCGCATAATAAGCTGTTGAAATAACTCTCGCACCACTATCCCTGTCAGTTTCGCCATATGTATGCGACTGGCTAAGGAAAACGGTTGAGAGCCCTGTAAGTTTACGAAGAACCCGTCCGGCAGCCGCATCGAGGTCCTCTTTCTCTTTCACAAAACCTCCCGGTAGTGACCATGATCCTTTGGCAGGTTCAAAACTGCGCTTTACAAGTAGAAGCTTCAGTATTTTTTTTTGAATATCATACCCGAAAACTATGCAATCCACAGCAACCAGGTATTTCGAATATTTCGAATAGTTTTTCATTAAGCTTCAATAAACCAAATCATTAATTCAAACTTGTTCACAATCAGCCAATCCCATTTGAAATATGGTAATATAGTTCATTCCATCTGAGTTCCTTCCTGAAATCAGACAAATTACATTTTTTATCAATTATAACGTATTCAATACCCATCATTCCGGCAAAATCCTCCATGTATTCCGAATTTATTGCATTACTGAATCCGGTGTGATGAGCTCCTCCGGCAAGTATCCATGCTGCAGCACCTGTTTTAAGATCGGGCATCGGTTTCCAGAGGACGCTTGCTACCGGGAGTTTTGGCATATCCGGACACTTAATGACTTCTACATCATTGACTATCATCCTGAACCTGTTTCCAAGGTCAATTACGGATACATTTATCGCATCTGCCAGTTCGGTTTTAAAGACAAGCCTGGCCGGGTCCTCTTTACCACCTATTGAAAGCTGATGCACCTGTACGGATGGTTTACCTGCTGCAATTGAAGGACAAATTTCAAGCATGTGAGCGCCCAGTACTGACATATTATCCGGATCGAGATGATAGGTGTAATCCTCCATAAAAGATGTACCGCCTTTCAGTCCGCAGGCCATTACTTTCATTGACCTGACAAGCGCAGCAGTTTTCCAGTCGCCTTCAGCCCCAAATCCATAGCCTTTTGCCATAAGTCGCTGAACTGCCAGACCCGGAAGCTGTTTCAAACCATGGAGATCTTCGAAACAGGTGGTAAATGCCTTGAAACTACCTGCTTTAAGAAACGATTCCATACCCAGTTCTATCCTTGCTGCCTCTTTCAGAGAATCAGAATTATAAACTGGTTTTGAGATATTGTATTCCGAACCATATTCAGCCAGAAGCTTCTTAATGCCGGAATCAGAAACCCTGTTAACCTCTCTCACAAGGTCCCCGATCCCGTATCCATAAACTGAATAGCCCATTTGTATCTGGGCGCTCACCTTATTTCCTTCTGTAACCGCTACCTCCCTCATATTATCGCCGAATCTTGCAACCTTCATGGAACGGGCATCATTAAAGGCGGTTGCTGCCCTGATCCACACGGCAATACGGTCGATAGCTTCGGCATCGAGGTAATGGCCCACAACCACTTTCCTGTCAAGCCTCATCCTCGATCCTATAAATCCGAATTCCCTGTCGCCATGAGCTGACTGATTCAGGTTCATAAAGTTCATATCGATCGATTGCCAGGGGATATCCCTGTTCATCTGAGTGTGAAAATGAAGAAGTGGCTTGTTCAGGATCGAGAGCCCCTGGATCCACATTTTAGCCGGAGAGAATGTATGCATCCAGGCTATAAGTCCGACACATTTATCGGAATTATTTGCATCTGAGATCAGTCCGGTAATTGAGCCGGGGGATGTCAGTACCGGTTTGAAGATTATTTTCTGTGATATTTTTTTCGACCTGCCAAGTGAAGCAGCAATTTTCTGCGAATCGGCAGATACCTGCTTAAGTGTTTCAGGGCCATATAAATCCTGGCTCCCTGTTATAAACCAGACCTCTTTTGTCATTATGTTATCCATAGAACTATTTTTAATGTCAATATTATAATTCATCACTTACATAATCAGCACTCCCTAGGGGGGTTGGGAGCATGGCCGTCAACTTAAGAGTGGTATTGTAAATCCAGAGATCAGCATAAGTTTCCCCTCCTTTTGAAGGAGGGGTGGCCGCAGAAAAATGATAGTTCATGTATTGCAAAGTACGTTTGCGGCCGGGGTGGTTGATTGATTTATCAGATCGATTCTTTTTTTTCATTGATAACTTTTCTTATCTCACTTTTTACAGATTCAGGTTCCTGGAATACAAATCTGTTTTCAAACCTTAATACCGTGAATCCTAAGCTCACCTGTAGTTATTCTTGTCTTCAACTTTCTGCAGTTTATTACAGTCTGCATATGTACTCTGTCAAGTTCAAATAAATCAACCACCCCGGCCGGGGAATGAACCTTGTAAAAATCAGATAATCAAGTGTCCCGGCCACCCCTCCTTCAAAAGGAGGGGAAACTCTTTCCAGTTTCCTCATTTATAATAATGCTCTTAGGTTGACGGCTATGGGGTTAAGGGGTGAAAACTTTACCAGAAATAAATATAAAATCCAATAATCACTGCGATAATAATCCCCGAAAACACCACATCCCAGTTATTCCAGCTCGCACGGGTGATCGCCTTTTGTTCTGCGGTTGCCGATCCAATATATAATCCCTTGATTTTTATTTCGTCGGCTTTTTTAGTAAGCATGCTCGTAACAATCATTATGATTATCACAATGAAAAAGAGGGCTATCTCATAGTGCAGCCAGTTCGGAGCAAGGAATACCTTATATATAACTCCGTCGGGATTTATCCCTCCGGCAAATACCTTAAGCCCGAGACGTGTCATTCCCAATATAAAACCGGTTGCAAGCCCGATAAGACCAGCTGCGGGAGTTGTCCTCTTAGTAGCTATTCCAAACAAAAATACTGCTGCAATACCCGGAGCGAGCAGCGACTGAACATCCTGCAGATAAGCGTATAACACTTTCCCAAGTCCCCGCATCACGGGAATCCAAAGTATTCCCAGAACCACCACAACAACTGTGGCTATTCTTCCAACTTTAACCAGCTCCTTTTCCGAAGCATCAGGTTTAAACTTCTCATAAAAATCAACTGTAAAGAGAGTGGCTGAGGAGTTGAAGAGTGATGCCAGGGAACTCATGAGGGCAGCAAGAATCCCTCCTACTACAAGCCCTTTGAACCCAAGAGGAAGAAGCTCTTTCACCAGTACCGAAAATGCAGAATCGGAATCGGGAAGGGATATCATTCCTTTTGCATTCATGGAATATGCGATCATACCCGGTATCAGGAAAATAAAAACAGGAGTAATCTTAAATGCTGCCCCTAAGATAGCTCCCCGGCGTGATTCTGTCTGATTGCGTCCCGAAAGAACCCTTTGAACAATGAACTGATCGGTGCACCAATACCAGAAACCAATTATTGCCGATCCCAGAAGAACTCCGGTCCACGGGTATTCAGGGTCATTTGCCGACCTTATCAGAGATGTCATGGAGTCGCCATCGGCATTTACCGGAACAGCCCGGCATATTTCCATCATCTCCGACCAGCCCCCGAGCCGGATAAGCCCTATAACAAGAACTGCCAGTGAGCCAATCAATAGTACCGGGGCCTGCAGAACTGAGGTCCATAGTATAGCTTTCATGCCTCCAAGTGTGGTATAAATCCCTGTCAGAACTACCAGTCCGACAGCGCTGATCCAGAAAAAATCTATCCCAAACATCGACTCAATGCCAAAGACCTGCTTAAAGACAACACCACCGGCATAAACAGTAACTGCCACTTTGGTGAATACATAACTTACCAGGGATATAATCGACAATATGCTTCTGGCACCTTTATTATATCTTTTCTCAAGGAACTCCGGCATTGTAAAAACACCACTTCTCTCATAAAAAGGAACAAAGAACCATCCCAGGATAAGTATGAGCCATCCGTGCATTTCCCAGTGGGCCATTGCCATCCCGCTTGAAGCTCCGGCTCCGGCAAGCCCTACAAGATGTTCCGATCCAATGTTAGATGCAAATATTGATGAGCCTATTGCAAGCCAGGTTGCATCACGTCCTGCAAGAAAATAATCTGTTGAGGTTTCCGACTTCTGCCTGGTCACCCAGATAATTATTCCGACCAGCCCAAGACAAAAAATCCCCAGTACAATCCAGTCCATTGTTCCCATAGTGCACTCAGGTTAAATAAGCAATGATTAACAATTAATTATATTCAAGTTTCGGAAAGATAGCAATCGGGAAAGTCTTTTCATGACAACTCCAGATCCGATGTGCATTTCAAATCTAAGAAAAAAAGAAATTAAATGTATTAATTACACTTAAAATAATTCTCTACTCCGAAATAAAGCCCCCGGCCACGCTAGGGCGTGGCCACCCCCTGAAGGGGGTATAATTCCTACACATAACGTTTGTGATAAAACGAAATACACCCCCCTTTAGGGGGGCAGGGGGGCTGATCAGACTGGTAATGAGTGTCTTAAATAAATAAACGGGGGGGGCAGGGGGGTTGATCAGACTGGTAATGAGTGCCTTAAATAGGGAGGAGCAGGGGGGGCTGCCTTTACGGGTAACGAGGCCATTCCTTCAGGGGACAATTATTCCTTCCACTCCTCCAATGAAGACTGAATGAAATCTATTATCCTGCTATTCTCTTCCTTTCCGTTACCTGTTACGTTGAATGGTTCTCCGAATTTAAAATGAATTGTCTTTCTGTGATCGAGCGGTCCCAGCTCTTTAACAAGCCTGCCATTCCCCCAGAAATCAGTCTTCAAAGCAATCGGGACAACAGGTACTCCTGCCTTTTTAGCCAGTTTAACACCTAATGAATTAAACTCTTCAGGTATAAACTCAAGATTTCTTGTACTCTGCGGGAAAATCACAATTGAGATCCCTTTTGACAGACGTTCAGCACCTCCGTTCATAACAGCTTCAAAGTCTTTCCTGGGATCAGATCTTCCAACTACAACAGGATTCCTTGAGAGCATCACATCCTTGAAAAGCGGGTGCTTTACAAGACTCTCCTTGACAACAAATGTCAACTCCCTGTGAGGTGCAATTATGCAGGGCAATATCATCGTTTCAAGCGTACTCATATGGTTGCTGATGAAGAGAACAGGACCTTCCGGTTTAGTTATATTCTCCATTCCGGCTATTTTAAACCTGCCTCCTGTTTCTTCAATGATCCTGAAGATATAATATGACGAGTCTGTCCAGTCCCTTGTATCATAGTTTTTCCTTATTGCCTGCTTCCTTGAACGCAAGACAATACCTGCATATTTGAGAGTGAAATATAAACGGCTGTCTGACCGTAACCTATCCCATATTTCAGGATTGGCTTTCTCCGGAGACTGATATGAGTCTGACTTGAAATATCCTTTCTGCATATCCTGTTATTTTGCGTAAACCGGGCATGGGTTTATTGCGAAATTGCATCCCTGTATTTATCCATCAGTTCCTTATTCAGATTTAGAGGAGGTTGTGCTCCTTCGGGAAGAAATGATTTGTACGGATGATCTTTGGAGTATTCTGTGAATTCGTTTTTAATCTCAGCCAGAAGTTTTTGATTGGTAAGCAGGTCGAGTGCAGTTGCTGCAATTGCCTTTGCACCACAATTTAATCCCTTCCATGCTGCACTCCCATAGTTTGAAGTAACGGTTGACCAATGATGCCCGATTGCTCCCGGCACCACTCCCGGAAAATTAATTGTTGCAGTCGGGGTTATAAGAGTAACTTCTCCTACATCAGATGACCCTCCACCAGTCTGCACTTCTGAAGGTTTTGAAAGTCCTTTTGGTTTTAAAGGATATCCTGTCTCTTTTGCTCCCAGTTCCTTCTGCAGGGATTTTGCAAACTGATGCTCCTGATCGGTCCAGTCAGGCATACCGATAAGTTCTATATTCCGCTGTATCGTTTCAGCCAAATTTTTGTTTGAATGGCGCTGATGCGTTGCTGTAAGCACTGAAGCTGTATCAAGAATTGTACCTGATGCCAGTGCTGCTCCTTTTGCGCAGTCAAGAACTCTTTGGTACATTTCCTCAAGGCGCTCGTCAGTATTCCTTATATAATACCATACTGAAGCTCGGTCAGGGACAACATTCGGGGCCTCACCTCCCTCTGTGACTACATAATGAAGACGCTGAGTGTAAAAGAGATGTTCCCTGAGATAGTTGGAGGCTATGTTCATCAGTTCAACTCCGTCAAGTGCACTTTTACCTGCCCATGGAGAACCTGCGGCATGCGCAGTTTTTCCTTTGAAAGAGAAGATAACAGACATTACTGCAGTGCCATTAATACCATAACTGGTCGCAAAATCCGAAGATGCATGATTATCAATAACAGCATCAACATCATTGAATACCCCTGCCCTGACCATATATGGCCTGCTTATAAGAGTCTCTTCAGCCGGAGATCCAAAAAATTTAATGGTCCCCCTGATATCATTCTGCTCCATACTCCTCTTTAAAGCCACAATGGCTGCAACCCCGGCAGTACCCATCATGTTATGACCGCATCCATGGCCGGGAGCTCCGTCAACGATTGGTGCCTGAACCGGGCTCAAAGGTTTCTGGGAAATCATAGGGAGAGCATCATACTCACCAAGAATACCTATAACAGGCTTACCTGAACCCCAGGTTGCTACAAAACAGGTAGGCATTCCGGCAACCCCCTTTTCAACCTGAAAACCTTCATCTTCAAGAGTTTTTATCAGAAGGGCCGAAGATTTGAACTCCTGCATCCCAAGTTCTGCATAATTCCAGATAGCATCAGAGATAAGTCCGTATTTTCTGACCGTAACGGTATCACTCAGATACTCCAGTATGTTTTTCTTGGCTTTGTACAGATCTGCTTTACCCAGGTACTCCTCCTCCTTATTCTTCTGTGCGGAAACCTGTAATGAAAAACCCAATAAAACCGTGGATATCAATAATATAAACCTGAAGGACAATAGTGATTTCATTTATTTTACTTTTTAAAGCCGTTTCACAACCTGGTATTAAAATCAAATCTTTAAATTTAAAGGAAATTTTAATCTGACAACTATGAAGAAATCAATATTATTAATTTTGCTGCTTGTTTTATTTCATACGGCATCTTCAGATGATCCCTGGAAAGGAGATAATTGCATCATTAAATCTGAATTCATCTGGAAGACCGGAGACATTACAGCTCCCTCATGCCATGCCTCAACTATAATATCAACAAGTGATGGTTTGCTGGCAGCATGGTTTGGAGGTACTGAAGAGGGCAATAAGGATGTAGGAATATGGGTAAGCAGCTATATAAACGGCACCTGGTCAAAGCCGGTTGAAGCAGCAAATGGAATTCAGAACAAGCTTTGGCGATACCCATGCTGGAATCCGGTCCTGTATAACTCCGGCAGTAAGGTACTTCTCTTTTATAAGGTAGGGTCCTCACCATCAACATGGTGGGGAATGCTGATGACATCCGACGATGAAGGACGTACCTGGTCAGAAAGCGTCAGGTTGCCGAAAAACATTCTGGGACCCGTTAAGAACAAGCCTGTGCTTCTTGAAAATGATGAGCTTATCTGTCCTTCAAGCACCGAGAATGACGGCTGGAGGGTCCATATGGAATTCACAAGCGATTTCGGAAAGACATGGGAAAAAACGGCTCCCATAAATGATAAGGCTACAGGGGCCATTCAACCTACAGTTATTACTCACAAAGGAGGGAAGATACAGATGCTTTGCAGAAGCACCTCCTCACATATTCTAACTTCAGAATCAATCGATAACGGATACACCTGGAGTGAGTTAATACCGACATCCTTACCGAATCCAAATTCCGGCATTGACGCAGTTACCCTTAAGAATGGCAGTCATCTTCTGGTTTATAACCATCTTTCAAAAGGTAGAAATATGTTAAACGTAGCTCTGTCTGATGATGGGACAGAGTGGAAAGCTGCTGTGCTACTGGAGATTGATATGGAAGGAACCGAGTTTTCTTATCCGGCAGTTATTCAGAGTGCTGACGGACTGGTGCATATTACATATACATGGAAAAGAATGCTGATAAAACATGTGGTTGTTGATCCGGAAAGAATAGAAACAAAACAAATGAAAAATAATAACTGGCCTGAAGATTAAGAGATCAGTGTGGCTGGATAAGGTAACTTTTCTTCTCCTGGTATAATTTCAGGCCTTCCCTTATTATCTCATATGCCTTCTCCCGGTCCATAAAGTGATCAACAAGAACATCCTTATGTTCAAGATTTTTATAGTCTTCAAAAAAACGCTTCAGCTCAACAAGGGTATGAGGAGGGAGCTCAGAGAGGTTATTTAAATAATTGACTGACATGTCATTCTTTGCCACCGCGATTATCTTATCATCGCGTTCATTGCTGTCTATCATCTCCATAGCGCCGATAACTTTTGCTTCAATTATGCACATAGGATAAACATCTATTGAGCATATAACCAGAATATCCAGCGGATCGTGGTCATCGCAATAAGTATGGGGGATAAATCCATAATTTGCCGGGTAATGGACTGAAGAGAACAACACCCGGTCAAGCCTGAGCAGGCCCGAGTTCTTATCCAGCTCATACTTGCCTTTTGATCCCTTCGGAATTTCAATAATAGCTCTCACATATTCAGGAGCTTCCTGTCCTGGATCGACACTATGCCAGGGATGCCTTTCACATTTCATATTCAGATATTTAATGTTTAAATAAAAAGAAAATTATCCGTGATCATCCGCTAAAGAATGGTATCACAAGCAGTGCAAGAGACAATCCGACAAGTAATACAACAGCTACCCATCCAATAATATTCTGCGTCAGATTATTAACATAGGCTCCCATAATCTTTTTATTGTTAATAAGCAGGATCATGCTGATAAGAACGACAGGAAGCAGAATCCCATTCAGTACCTGCGACCAGATGGAAATTTTAATAAGCGGAGCGCCAGGGATTAATATGATAAGTGCCGATATTATAAGTATTCCGGTATAAAGAGAATAAAACTCCTTTGCCTCGTCCCATTTTTTATCAATACCTGCTTCAAAACCAAATGCTTCTGAGACATAGTAGGCTGTGGCAAGGGGTAATATCGTGGCAGAGAACACAGATGCTATGAACAATCCAAATGCAAAAACGTGTGAAGCCAGCCTTCCGGCAAGCGGTTCAAGAGACATGGCGGCATCTTTGGCCTCGTTGATCTGAATCCCATTGGGATAAAGAGTCGAACCACAAGCCACCATTATGAAAAACGCCACAACAACGGTTATAACGCAACCCACGGCTATATCGATCATGGTATATCTGAAATTCTTCATTTTCAACCCCTTCTCTATTACAGTCGATTGCATATAAAACTGCATCCAGGGTGCAATAGTTGTACCAACCAGAGCAATAACCATTGCAAGGCTCTGAGTGTTCATTTCGACATCAGGCCTGATAATAGATGAGCCAATTGATCCCCAGTCGGGTTTGCTCATAAGTGCCGACACCACATAGGTGAGCAACGATGCACTGAAAACCAGAAAAATACGCTCAGCAATTTTGTAGGTGCCTTTGACTACCAGAAACCAGACCAAAACTGCCACTACCGGTACAGAAAAATACTTGCTTACACCGAATATTTCCAGACTGCCGGCAACACCTGCAAATTCTGTGGTAGTATTGCCTATGTTTGACAGAAGTAGTCCGAGGAAGATAAGAAAGGTTATCTTCATTCCTGCATTTTCACGGATCAGATCAGACAATCCTTTCCCGGTGACGATACCCATTCGGGCATTCATCTCCTGAACAACCAGAAGCACGATGAAGGAGGGAATAAGGGTCCAGATCAATCCATAGCCGTACAACGCACCGGCAACTGAATAAGTGGTTATTCCCCCTGCATCATTATCAACACTTCCGGTAATAATGCCAGGGCCCAGAATTGCAAAGAAAATTGCCGCTCTTTTGAAAAAATGCATGTTTCTTAATCTGTACCTGATCATCACATAATTAGTTGCCGGGTGCCAGGTATTGGCAATTATCTTTCACTTTCAACTTACAACTTTTTGTCTTCTTTCTTTTGTCTTTTGTCTTTTGTCTTTTGTCTTGTTTCTTGCATCTCGTGCCTTTTATCTTTTCCTGGTTCTCCTTTCATTAATCAGATCCTCTACAACATCATCAACCACAACCATACCCTGGAGAAGGTTGTTCCTGTCAACAACAGGTACGGCCAGCAGATTGTACTTTGAAACAATTTCAGCAATCGCCCTTGCTTTCTGATCATCGAACAGATATACAGGTTCGGACTTCATAATCTCATTTATGCTTAGAGTTGGTTCAGCAAGAACCAGGTCGCGGAGATTAAAGGTTCCGATAAGCTCATCGTTTTTCTCTGTGACAAAAAGGTTATAAAGTTCCGCAGCTTCAGGTTTCTTATGCCGGAGTACCTGAAGAACATCTTCGACAGTTTTATCGGCACTGAATGAGAGATAATCGGTCGTCATGATACTTCCAACCATGTCGTCGTCATATTCAAGCAATTCACGGACCTCCTGAGAGGATTCCATATCCATTTCTTTCAGAAGCAGTTCTGCCTTATCATCCTCAAGCTCATCGAGAATATCAGCCACTTCATCAGCCGGCATTTTTTCAAGAACATCTGCTGCTTTGTCTACCGGCAGGTTTTCAACAATATGTACCTGTGCATGGGTTTCAAGTTCCTCAAGTACATCAGCCGCTTTCTCTTCATCGAGAGCAGAGAAAACCGACATACTCGATTTTTTTCCAAGGTCTTCCAGAATATCAGCTATATCAGACGGGTGAAGAGTATGCAGTTTGGCGTAACTTTTTGATAGCCTGATATTAAGATTTGAGTAATCAATAGCCTGAACATCATCCCAGAGAATGAATTTTGCGGGTATATTTATTTTAAACAGCGACAGTATTCTTTTTATTGGCTGTGCAATGCCTATCCTGCGCAGCAAACCCTCTATCCCAATGTCAACAGCAATGGTAAATGTACCGGTAGGAAGGGTTACAAGCCTGATATCATTAACTCTGACAAGCTTTCTGCCATTAAGGTCAACGATCTGTTTGTCAAGAATATTTTCAACAAGAAGAAGCCCGTTCTCCACCTCTTCCCTTCCCATCTCAATGAGTTCACTGCATGATACATTAAGCATTTCACGTGCCTTGACTACTCTGAAGCTGTTAAAGGAATAACAGTGAATCTCTTTATTAATCCTGAGCTTCACACCTGTAACCAGCTGATGCCCCGGATCATTATTCTCCGAGGGCATGGAGCTTACAAGTAAATCCCTGATAAATCCGATAGCTTCACCATCGGCATCAAATGCCTCTTTGCCAATTATGCCGCTTAGGTAAAATGTTGTGAGTGATGTCATAGCCACCTCCTTTTAATTGCCATATAGCAGGAGGTAACCGGAACGATCGGCTACTCCTCTATACAGGGATTTATTATTAACCTATCCGCCGGGTCGTCGTCCATCAGATTCTCAAAATTGATTCAGGACACAAAAGTAAACCGCATATTTCTATCCTCCAAAAGAAAATGAATAAAATTACAAACGTGATTATCGCTTTCTTATTTGCGGCTAATATGCTGTGAATATTAAGGTTGTATTCAGCCGGGATACTTGAATTATTAAAGTTTAACATAGAAATATATTCGAAATTATTGCTATTTCATCATTTATATCTGAATTTGATTATTTTTGATCGATAAATTCAAAAAATTAATCTTACCAGTGAGATTTTTAAAAGAAAGACTATCAGGCTATGATGCCCCTCAGAAAGCAATGCAGGCCGGTATCTATCCCTACTTCAGGGAAATAGAGTCTGACCAGGACACCGAAGTTCTGATAAACGGTAAAAAGGTACTGATGTTCGGATCGAACAGCTACCTCGGACTTACCAACCATCCAAAAGTAAAGGAAGCTGCCAAAGCCGCTATCGACAAGTATGGAACAGGATGTGCCGGGTCGAGGTTTCTTAACGGAACACTTGATATCCATATTAAGCTTGAAAGGAAACTTGCAGAGCT
>Ga0209319_1000277_pt1 | contig 76508 bp, 69 predicted proteins | sample RifGroE2_FD_184000 | JGI IMG/M metagenome (GOLD analysis project Ga0209319, IMG submission 184000) | Groundwater microbial communities from Rifle, Colorado - Groundwater E2 (SPAdes) (version 2) | ecosystem: Environmental > Aquatic > Deep subsurface > Groundwater | place: Rifle, Colorado, United...
AAAGATTTTATCGTAAAATTACTGATATTTATGCAACAAGTGTGGATTATGATCCAACAAATGACCAAAGCATTGTTTTTTTCAAAACAGTGCAAAACAAAGTTCACTATGCAGTTACAGGCAGCACGGCAGCAGAAATTGTAGCCAGCAGGATAGATGTGAGTAAGAAGAATTTAGGACTTACTAATTTCAGAGGAATAAAGCCAAAAAAAGAAGAAGTTGTTATTGCAAAAAATTATTATAATAAAGAGGAATTGACTCAGTTGAATGCGCTTGTTGAACAATATTTGATATTTGCCACAGAACAGGCTCGTCGCAGAATTCCTATGAAAATGAGTGATTGGAATGAAAAACTTCATGGTTTTTTGACAATTAATGATAGAAATATTCTGCAAGACGCGGGTAAAATTTCTCATGAATTAATGGTGGAGATTGCAGAAAAGAAATTTGATGAATACAAGAGTATTGAAGCAAGGCAAGATGTGGATTTTGATGAGATTGCACTCAGTGCAATTGAAAGTGTAAAAAATAGTGGTAGAGTAAAAATAATAAACATTAAAAAAGTAAAATTAAAATAAAATTATGTATGACTTGCTAATTATAGGTGCGGGTCCTGCGGGATTGGGAGCATCAATCTATGCTTCACGTTATAAGCTTAATCACATTGTGATTGGTGGAGAAATTGGTGGGCAAGTGGTGGAGGCTTGGGAAATTGAAAATTATGCAGGAATAGAATCAATCTCAGGCAAAGATTTGATGGAAAAATTTGTGAAACAAACAAAGGATTTGGGAGGTGTGATTGTGCAAGGTTCTGTAAATAGTATTGCTAGGTTGCAAGATGGATTTGAAATCGTTGTTGGCGACGGTAAAAAATATGAAGCAAAGACGGTCATTCTTGCTCTTGGTATGAAGGCCAGAAAAATGAACATTCCCGGAGAGGATAAATTTCTTGGCAAAGGTATTTCATATTGTGCAACGTGCGACGCGATGTTTTTTCGAGGCAAAGATGTGGTTGTGCTTGGTGGTGGCGATAGCGCAGCAACCGCAGCGATTCATTTGGCAGAATTTGCCAATAGTGTGCAACTTTTGTATAAAGAGGGCACAAAATGTTTTGAACCAGCTTGGGATCAAAAAATGGCTGAAACAAAAAAAATCGCTTGTGGTTCATTTGAAAAAATAGATGAAATTATGGGCAATGAAAAAGTTGAAGGCATTGTGTATGAAACAAAAGATGGTCAAAAGAAAGAGCTTGCAATTCAAGGCGTATTCATTGAGATAGGCTCTGTCCCAGGAGTGGTTGTTGCACAAAACCTTGGGGTACGAACTGACGAGCAGGGCTATATTTTTGTTAATCAAGATCAAAGCACGAATGTTGAAAATGTGTTTGCAGCAGGCGATGCTACAACTGGCTCTAACAAATTTCGTCAGATCATCACAGCTGTGGCTGAAGGAGCAGTGGCTGCAGGAAGCGTTTATAAAAAATTAAAATTAAATACTAGTAAGAAATAAAGAATTGATGCAGTTTTGAGTTTTGTGAGATTAAGAATATTTTTTAAATTTCCAATTTCCAATTTCCAATTTCCAAATAATTTCCAATTTTTCAGTTTACCAATAATTGAAAATTCAAGTATTGAAAATTAAATGTGAATTGTAAATTGATCATTGGTCATTGTTGCTATGGATGCGATTGAATTGTCGAAAAAAATTGGTGGGAAGATTGAAATAAGATCAAAGAAGAAATTGACGAAAGAAAATTTGTCGGTTTTGTATACCCCTGGGGTTGCAGATGTTTGCAGGGCGATTGCGAAAAACAAAAAACTTTCTTTTGAATATACAATCCGTAAAAACACGGTGGCTGTTGTTTCTGATGGAAGCGCAGTTTTGGGTCTTGGCAATATTGGTCCCGAAGCAGGATTGCCTGTGATGGAGGGAAAAGCACTTTTGTTTAAGGAACTTGGCGGTGTGGATGCGATTCCTATTGTTTTGGCAACGCAAGATACTGAAGATATTATCAAAATTGTAAAAGCATTGGCGCCAACTTTTGGAGGAATTAATCTGGAAGATATTTCTGCTCCTCGTTGTTTTGAAATCGAAAGACGGTTGAAGGATGAATTGGACATTCCTGTTATGCATGACGATCAACACGGAACAGCTATTGTTGTTTTGGCGGGGTTGATTAACGCACTTAAGGTTGTCAAAAAAGACATCAAAAAAATTAGAATTGTTATTTCTGGTGCAGGTGCTGCGGGAACTGCAATTATGAATCTTCTGATGAATTATGGTGCCAAAGATATCATTATGGTTGATAGCACTGGTATTATTTATAAAGAGCGTCAAAGCGGAATGAATGATTCCAAAATGGAGATTGCAAAAATAACCAATCCTAAGAATTTGCAGGGAACGTTGCAAGATGCCTTGTTGGAAGCGGATGTTTTTATTGGTGTGAGCGCTCCAAGCTTGATTAATCATCTTGATATTCGCAGGATGAATAAAGATGCGATTGTTTTTGCGATGAGTAATCCTATTCCTGAAATTATGCCAGATGAAGCTAAAAAGGGTGGAGCGGCAATTGTGGCAACAGGAAGATCTGATTATCCAAATCAAATTAATAATGTTTTGGTATTCCCTGGTATTTTTCGTGGAGCGCTTGATACGCAAACAAAAAAAATTACAGAAATTCATAAACTGAAAGCAGCCAAGGCTCTTGCTTCTTTGATAAAAAAACCTACTCGTGATAAAATAATAATAGCCGCGCTTGATAAACGCGCAGCAAAAGTTGTTGCTAATGTTTTCAAAAAAGCATAAATCATAAAACATAGAACATGGAACAAAACTGGAGCATTGAAATGCTTCATGATCCATGCTTCATGATCCATGACTATGAATAATATAAAAATACACAAACAAAAAATTGACCTGGAGAGTAAAAATCAAATCGAATTTTTTGACATCACTGAGAAAGTGCAAGAAATTGTTGAGGCTTCGGGAGTTAGAGATGGAAACGTTGTTGTTTTTGCTCCGCACACCACAATGGGTGTGATTATAAATCATAATGAGCCGATGCTTATTCAGGATTTTATGCGCGTTTTGTATAAACTTGCGCCAATGGATGATCGTTATTCTCATGACTTGTTTGAACTTCGCAGGAGTTCAAAATCAGATGGTAGAAGCAATGGGCACTCGCACTGCAAATCATTTTTAATTGGAGTCAGTCAAACTGTTCCAATTGAAAAAGGAAAATTGTTAATAACCGAAAAGCAAAGTATTTTCGCAGTGGAGTTTGATGGTGCTCGCAAACGCGACGTTACCATTCAAGTAATGGGAATTTAAACATACAACATAAAACATGTAACATGTAACAAAAATGCAAAATGCGTAATGATTCGTATTTGCATGAATGTTATATGCTGTATGTTATATGCTACATGATATGGGGAGACTTGTTGATGATTTGGTTCGAAATGGTTATTTGCGCACCAATAATATTGTTGATGCTTTTTCTGAAATTCCTAGGACCGAATTTGTTCCGAAAGATTTGGAAAATCAAGCTGAGGCAAATATACCTTTGCCAATAGGATATGGTCAAACAATTTCTCAGCCGCTTACTGTAGCATTGATGCTGGAGCTGCTTGATCCTCAGAGTGGTCAAAACATTCTTGATATCGGCGCTGGCAGTGGTTGGACAACAGCACTTCTGGCTCACATTGTTGGCGGCGCTGGCAATGTCACAGCACTGGAGGTTATTCCTGAACTTTGCAAAAGTGGAGAAAAAAATGTTAGCAAATTTAGTTTTATAAAAAAAGGAATAGTGCAATTTCACTGTCAATCTGCTGAAAATGGATTTGAAAAAAAAGCACCTTATGATAGAATTTTGGTTTCAGCTTCAGCTGAAGAAATTCCCAAAGCTTTCAAAGAACAATTAAAGATTGGAGGTAAGATGGTTATTCCGGTTAGAAATGAAATTTGGTTTGTGGAGAAAAAGGGACAAGATGAATTTAATATTGAAAAATTTGCGGGGTTTTCTTTTGTGCCTTTTATTGAGAAAAACTAGCCCGTGAAAGTAATAATCTTTCTGGGTGTATTTTAGTGTGTGATTAATTTAGGATTTACGCTTTTTCTCAACTATTTCTTATTTGGCACGCTTTTGGATAAATATTTACCCCGTCAAATCCAGCAAAGCTGGTGTTCACTGCTGTGAACAATTTGACGGGGCGAGTATCCAAAAGCTCAAAGAGTCGCTGTCGCCAACCTGCCTACCGGCAGGCAGGCAATTGGCCAAAAAAGAAATGTTTCGAAATGCGTAACTGCTTTAATTGTTAAAATATTCCATTATGTTGACTATTCGAAGAAAAATTAGTGTTATAATTTTCGGTTTGATGCTTGTTGTTGGCGGATTTTTTTATGTGTATGATCAAGTTTATTTGGCTTCCGGCGTTAATGTTGAGAAAAAGACGATTGTTATTGAAAAAGGAGACAATGCTTTGGTGGTTGGGGAAAAATTAAGCAATGATGGAATTATTACTGGAAAGTATTTTTTAGCTTATTATCTTTGGAAAAAAAATCAGCTTCATAATTTGGTGGCCGGAGTGTATACATTTTCAGCTGGTATGAAAATTCCAGAGGTTGCACGTATGATTACGGGCGGAGAAATAACTTCAACAGCTGTTCCTGTGACATTTCCCGAAGGTTGGACAATCAGCCAGATGGCTGAGAGATTGGACGCAAACGGTTTTTCAAAAAATGATTTTCTTTCAATTGCAAATAATCCCAGCTCGGAGCTGAAGGAGAAGTATAAGTTTTTAAATGAAATCCCAAAAGAAAAGTCACTCGAAGGATATCTTTTTCCAGATACATATTATTTCGCCAAAGATGCTAGCGCGCAGGATATTATTGAAAAAATGCTCAAGAATTTTGATGCAAAAATAACTGAAAAAATGCGAGCTGATGTTGCACTGCAAAAAAAATCTCTTTATGATGTTGTGACAATGGCAAGCATTGTTGAGGGAGAGGTTAAGAGTGATGATGATAGAAAAATTGTGGCAGGATTGTTTTGGAATAGATTTGAAAATGGAATGCCGCTGCAGAGTGACGCTACTTTGGAATATATTCTTGGTGATAACAAATTCCAACATTCAATTGCGGAAACGAAAATAAATTCTCCGTATAACACTTATCAAAACAGGGGGCTTCCCCCTGGACCAGTTTCTAATCCTGGACTGGCTTCAATTCTGGCAACGCTTAATCCTGAAAAAACAGATTATGTGTATTTTTTGACTGATCCAAAAACAGGAAATACTGCTTTTGCAAAAACTTTTGAGCAGCACATTGCCAACAAGGCAAAGTATGGACTGTAAAATAGGTTTTAGGTTTTAGGTGTTAGGTTCTAGGTTTTAGGGATTAGTTTAATAAAAAAGTGATTACTTTTAAAAACGGCTGTGTGTAGCCGTTTTGTGCTTTTTGAATTTAATTATATTTTACTTTATGAACATTATAAACTTTATTTACCCAGTGAAATCCGGCTTCGCCGGTGCGAAGCAATTTCACGGGGTAAACCTTATGAACTTGTTTATTTTTGACATTTTGGCTTAGCTAAGCTATGATATCAGAAGGTAAAAACGTTAACTTGAAGTGATATTTCATACAATTATGAGGGAGAAAATAAAAGGTTTTTGGCAAAAATTTTTCGGAAATTTTTTTGGTAATATCTCTAGAGATATTGGTATTGATTTGGGAACTGCCAATACATTGGTGTATGTTAAGGGGAAAGGAATCGTAATTAACGAGCCATCAGTAGTTGCAATTAATAAACGCACCGGACAGGTTTTGGCGATTGGGCGAGATGCCAAAAGAATGGTTGGAAAAACTCCGGGGCATATTGTGGCAACTCGTCCTTTGGTGGATGGGGTGGTAAGCGATTTTGAGGTGACCACACAAATGCTAAAATATTTTATTGAAAAGGTTAATAAAGATTCTTTTGCATTTTCACCAAAGCCTCGAGTTTTAATTGGAATTCCATCGCGCATAACAGAAGTTGAAAAAAAAGCAGTTATAGATGCTGCGATGAGCGCCGGAGCTCGAGAAGCATTTCTTATTGAGGAACCAATGGCTGCTGCAATCGGAGCGAGATTGCCGGTTACAGACGCTAAAGGGAATATGGTTGTTGATATTGGTGGAGGAACTTCTGAAATTGCTGTTATTTCTTTGGGTGGCATTGTTAGTGCACGTTCTTTACGAGTGGCTGGGGATGAGATGAATGAAGATATTATTCGTTATTGTAGAGATGAATTCAATTTGCTTATTGGGGAAAAAAGCGCAGAAGATGTTAAAATTGCAATTGGAAGTGCATATCCGCTCAAGGAACAAATGAAAGTTACAGTTCGAGGTCGCGATCTTGTGAGTGGTTTGCCAAAGGAGGTTATTGTGAATGATGAGCAGATCAGAGAAGCAATTTCACGTTCGATTCGCATTATTGTGAATAATGTTAAAACAGTTATTGAAGAAACGCCGCCAGAGCTTTTGTCTGACATTATGCAAAGAGGAATCATCCTTGCGGGTGGAGGAGGGTTGATTAGGGGTCTTGATAAGTTGGTTGCTAATCAAACAGAAATGCCGGTTCGAATGATGGAAGATCCTTTAACAGCGGTTGTTAGAGGGGTTGGGATTGTGCTTGAAGATTTGGAAAGTCTTAGTGATGTACTTGTTGAAGATCAACGTGAGAAGTCTTTTAAATAGTGAGAAAATCAATAAATGCAAAGATTGGCAAAAACTAAATTGTTTAAAGTTTTTTTTCTTGCGATATTGTTATTGTTGCTTGTTTTTTTAAATCCCTATGGTTTTTTTAATCCTTTTCGCAGCATAGTTGGCGCTGTTTTCTTGCCCTTTCAAAAGGTTTTTTATTCCGTGTCTGTTGGCATAGAAAATGGCAGTGATTTCTTGGGTTCAATCGGGCAGCTTAAAAGTGAAAATGAAAAATTGTTTCAGGAAAATCAGGAGCTACTGGCAAAAAACGCGATGCTTAATGATATGCAAAATGAGAACACAAATTTGCGTGATCAGTTAAAATTGCTTCCTAGAAACAATTATGAATTAGTAGCGGCGACAGTTGTTAGTCAGGATCCTCACAGTATGGGAAATTGGCTGGAAATCGACAGGGGTAGTGATGATGGTATCGTTAATGGGATGCCCGTAATTGTTTCAAAAAGTATTTTGATTGGAAGAATTCAAGATGTTAGCGCAAAAAGATCAAAGATTATGCTTTTAACAAATTCAAAAAGCACAATTAATGTGATGACTTCGCAAAACAGTACAAAGGGTGTTGCTAAAGGCGAATATGGGTTAGCCATTATTTTTGATATGATTTTGCAAACCGATACTGTTGCGGTTGGGGATGATGTTGTTACTTCTGGAATCGGAGGAGAAATGCCAAGAGGATTATATATTGGATCAGTACAAGAAGTTCATATTTCGTCAGACGGCTTGTTTCAACAGGCCGTGGTTGCGGCTCCACTTTCAGTTTCAAAACTACAAACCGTTTTTGTTATCAAAGCTGTGAAATAATTTCAAATAGCAAATGAAGAAAAAAATTATTTATTGTCTGCTTTTATTTTGTGCAATTGTTTTGCAAACAAGCGTGCTGCCTTTGATATCTCCTTTGCATATAGCGGGCGATGTTGTGTTGATGCTTATTCTGGCTGGATCAGTTTTGGATGGTTTCTTTGCATTTTTTTGGTGGGCTATTTTTGCTGGAATTGTTTATGATCTTGCCAGTTATACAACTGTTGGAATTCACGCTCTTATTTTTCTTTTAGTTGTTTATTTTGTGAGTTTTTTTTCCAGACGTTTTTCTGTTGAAATAAAGGGTGTTGGTGTGGCGCTGTTCGTTATTTTTGTTGCAGTTGCTACGCTGCTTTCTCGCGGGATTATCGCACTGTCTGTTGCTTGGGATTTGCAGACATTCAATGGATATTTTGAAGAGTTTGGCAATTGGAAGATTATTATTTTTCAAATTTTGTTTAATACCTTTTTGTTTTTGTTTTGTTTTTTTGTTCTTAAAAAAGTGAAGAAGTTTTTTGTAATTGAATAGAAATTATGTTTAAAAGAAAACAAAAAATACCAAAAAAATTCTCAGGAATGGAGATTGAAGACTATGTCCTTACAGCGACAGAGAAAGAAGCTTCACGAATGGAAAAACCGCTTGAAAAAAAATGGTTTGATTTTCTGTGGATTTTTATGGTTGCGTTTGTTGTGATTCTTGGTGTGCGAGTTTTTTTCTTGATTGTTATACGAGGAGCATATTATCAAGATGTTTCAAAAGGCAACAGTGTTCGTTCTGTTGTGATTAAAGCTCCACGTGGTAGGATTTTTGATCGCGCCGGTGTGCCGTTGGTTAACAATGTGCCGAGTATTGATGCGGTAGTAATTCCAGTGGATATTCCTAGAGATAGTGCAAAAACAAAAGAAATTGCCGAAGATGTTTCAAAAATTTTGAATATGAATGTTGAAGAAGTTTGGGTTGTGCTTGAAAAAAATGCCACTTCCAAATCGCTCAATCCTGTTTTATTGAAAGAGCACATTGAACATAATCAAGCCTTGTCACTTCTTGAAAAAGGAAATGATCTTCCAGGAATTGGTATTGAAAAAACGGCAATCAGAGATTATACAGATGGACCTATATTTTCACACATTCTTGGTTATGAAGGAAAAATTGAACAAAAAGAACTTGATCGTGATCAGAGCTATTTGCTTACTGATTATATTGGAAAGCAAGGAATTGAAAAATCTTATGAAAAATATTTGCGAGGAGTTCACGGTGCGGATCAGGCAGAGGTTGATTCAATGGGCAACACCAAAAGAGAGGTGGGTATTATAAACCCAAAACCGGGTAGTGATTTGATTATGAGTATTGATGCAGGACTTCAGAAAAAAATTTATGACAGCATTAATGGTATTTTGGAAAAAACAGGAACAAAAACCGCAGCAGCCGTGGCTATTGATCCAAAAACTGGTCAAGTGTTGGCAATGGTTAATGTGCCAAGTTTTGATAACAACTTGTTTGCTAATAAAATTTCGGGCGATCAATATGCAAATTTGATAAATGATCCAAACAATCCACTTTTTGACAGGGCAATTTCAGGAGAATATCCTCCCGGTTCAACAATTAAGCCTGCAATTGCATCAGGTGCGCTTTCCGAAGGCGTTATAAATCCATCCACAATCATTGATGGACTTGGAGGAATGCTCCGAATAGGAAGTTATACTTTCGGAGACTGGAAAACTCACGGGCCAAGCGATGTGCGCACGGCAATAGCTGAAAGTAATGATATTTTTTTCTATACAATTGGTGGTGGATATGGAAACGTAAGTGGACTTGGAATGACTCGAATGAAAAAATGGTACAATTTGTTTGGATTTGGAGAACCTTCAGGTATTGATATTGGCGGGGAAGCAAGTGGATTTATTCCAGATGAAAAATGGAAACTGGATAAAATCAAGGAAAAGTGGTCAGTTGGGAATAGTTATCACGCATCAATTGGTCAAGGATATGTGACGGCAACTCCACTTCAAGTTGCAAATTATACTGCGGCAGTTGCCAATGGCGGAACATTGTATAAACCATATTTGGTTTCTCAAATAAAAAAAAGCAATGGAGAAAATATTGTTATTCAGCCAGAAATAATTCATTCTGATTTTGTTTCTTCAGATGTGCTTTCTGTTGTGCGCGAAGGTATGCGGCAAACCGTCTTGGCTGGGACAGCGCAGACACTTAAAGATATGCCAGTTGAGATTGCTGGGAAAACAGGTACTGCCGAATTTGGTAGTGAGGACAAAACTCACGCTTGGTTTGTTTCTTTTGCTCCGTATAATGATCCAGAAATTGCTATGGCAGTTTTGGTGGAAGGTGGTGGAGAGGGTCACTCCAGTGCGTTGCCCGTTACTAAGGAAGTTTATCAATGGTATTTTGGAGGCAGGCAATAGGCTTGACCCCGTTAGAAATTTCACAAGTATGCATTCTTAAATATTTTGAATTAAGAAAAAAGTCTAAATACAAGTTAAAAGTAGTTTTTTGAAATTTCTAACGGGGTTGACAAAATGGCTTAAAATAGCTATACTGCATCGGTTGTGCTATAATAGATAAGTTCATTGAAATTGTGGTATATCAAAGTAATTGAGTGGTTACCCTGATTTTTATTGGGGAGGAAAGTCCGGACATTTAGCTTCAATTTATTTTGGAGTAAAGGTAGCGGGTAACGCCCGTCCGCAGTGATGCGAGAGGTGCGAGCAGAGACGCTTTGATTCGAAAGAGTCGAGCACCCTTCGGGGTGAGTTCTTATAGTAATATGAGAAGTGAAACGGCCAAATCCTTACCTGAATGCAAGACCGTATTCCAATGCTTTGCATTGGTTTGTGTCGCTCGAGCTTGTCAGTAATGGCAAGCCCAGATAAATGATCACTAATACAGAATCCGGCTTATAGATTACTTTGATATGCTATGAATTTAATGAGATAATTTTATTCAAAAAAATGAAAAAACGCAGCGAATTATTTTTTAGTGCTATTCAGGTTCCAATGGATGCGGCAATGATATTGTTGGCAGCGCTAAGTGCTTTTGCAATTCGAAATATTCCTGAACTTTTGGCATTAAAACCAAAGTTGTATAACTTTCCATTGGAAAGTTATTTGAATATTATTTTAACGATAATTCCACTTGCATTATTTATTTATGCTATTGAGGGGCTTTATAATATTAAAGTTACTAGAAAATTTTGGCAGGAAGCTGTGAAGGTTTTTTCTGCCACTTCTATTGTTTTGGTTGTGATTATTGTGACCATCTTTCTTAAACGAGAATGGTTTTCGTCTCGTTTTATAATTCTTGCAGGATGGGTTTTGACTGTTGTATATGTGACAATCGGAAGATATGCTTTGCAAAAAATACAGAGATATCTTTTGGAAACAAGAGGTGTGGGTGTGCACAGACTTCTTTTGATAGGTAGAAATGGCAAGATGGATCAAATCTTAAATTTAATCAAACACAACGCAGCCCTGGGTTATAAAATTGTCGGACATATGGAAGCTGGCAGCATCAGAGCTGTGCGCGAGCTCAAAGAAAGAAGAGGTGTTGATGAAATTATTGTTTGCGACGCACTGCTTACGGATGAGGAACAAGAAAAATTAATCGATTATTGCGCAATTAATAATATTTCATATAAATTTATTCCGACAAAATTGCAGACCGCAAAATTCGAAGCAGGAATTTTCAATGGGGAACCGATTATTGAAATCAGGCATACTCCACTTGAGGGTTGGGGAAAAATATTAAAACGTACTTTTGATATAATCAGCTCAAGCATTTTAATTGTAATTCTTTCTCCATTGATGCTGCTGGTTTCATTGCTTATAAAATTCGAATCACTTTTTGAAAACAGAAAAGGGGCGCCTATTATTTATAAAAATGAGCGCATCGGAAGTGACGGAAAGAAATTTAATGTGTTCAAGTTTCGATATATGAAATGGGAGTTTTGCACAGACCCTAATACAAAAGAAGGAAAAAAGGCGTTGGAATATGAAAAAGAGTTAATTGAAAAATTAAGCATCAAAAAAGGTCCGCTTTACAAAATTAAAAATGATCCTCGCAAAACAAAAGTGGGTGCATTTATTGAGAAATTTTCTATCGACGAGCTCCCGCAGTTTTTCAATGTATTGTTTGGGGATATGAGTTTGGTGGGTCCTCGTCCACATCAGGAAAGGGAAGTTGAAAAATATAATGAATATCACAGGCGCTTGCTTACCATTAAGCCGGGGGTTACAGGAATGGCTCAGGTTTCAGGGCGCAGCGACCTCGAGTTTGAAGATGAATATAAGCTTGATGTGTTTTATATTGAAAATTGGTCACTTTGGCAGGATATTCAAATTTGCCTCAAGACAGCCTTAGTTTTGTTTAAAAAAAGGAAGAATTGACAAAAACTGTAAAATAGACTATAATTAGAGGTAGAGAAGATTAAAAATAAAATGGTTTGGTCGACTGTTTTGAACAATCTTTCTCGGTATTATAACCAGTAATTAATGAAACACAATTATGACAGATGTAAGACCCACAGACCAGGAATTTTTAGAGTTCGCTGTTAAGGCGCTCGTTGATAACCCTGGAGATGTAAAGGTAGAAAGGAAAATTGATGAAATGGGAGTTCTCATCACGTTGGATGTAAATCCTGCAGATATGGGAATGGTAATCGGCCGAGAAGGTCAGACCGCAAAAGCCCTTCGTACAATTTTGAGAGTAATCGGTGCAAGAAACAATGCACGCGTTAACCTTAAGATTAATGAACCAGAAGGTTCTCTTCGCGGAGAGCGAACACCAAGACCAGAGGCAGCACCAGCTCCAGAAGTAAAAAAGAGCATTGATGATGTGCTTGGAGATATGAACATCTAATATCACTTTCGATATAATAAAAACCCCGATGAAAGTCGGGGTTTTTATATTTTTAAAAATGGATAAATTGATGAAATCAAGTATAGCGATCCAGTTATTACAACTGGTTCTTTTGACGTTCTGATATTCTTAAGAATGTCAGAACGTTTGTTTTTTATGATGGAAAAGTTTTTGAAGTTTTGGGATTGCAAAAATGTTGCGATTTCTTGGTTGTCGATTGAACTCCAGTGATTGTCCATTCCTGAGGTTGAAAATTGTGTGAGCAGGATTTTGTCTGCGAGCGGGATGATATATTTCAGCATTACTTTAAAATCTTTGCCCTTTTTGAAAGCGATAACGAAAGTAAATTTTTGTGAGGGATAAATTTTGGCAAGATTATTGCTAAGAGTTTTCATTTTTTGCGGATTGTGCGCACCATCAATAATGAGTGTTTGCCCGCCCGCAACGCTTCGCAAGTGAGCTTGCTCGCGTAGCGATGCGGGCGGGGCGCCAATCTTGCGAATTTCTAGGCGACCAGGAATTGTGATTTTTTCCAGTGCGCCTCGCAGTTTTGTTTCGTTGATTTCAATATTATCCCGCTTGGATAATATTGAAAGACAGGCAAGTGCGAGTGAGCAATTTTCGGCTTGATGAATTCCAATCAAGCCTAAATGGATATTTTTTAAAGATAGTTTTTTTTCTTTGTCATTCCGGGCTTGACCCGGAATCCAGCCGGACTTTATATCTTTAGTTATATTGCTAACTGATGATTTTAATAGGGGCTGGATTCCCGTTTTCACGGGAATGACAAGGTGAAAATCAAAAATTGTTTCTTGTGTCGTTGAAGAAATGATGGAATAATTTTTATTATTGATGATATGTAATACTGAATTTTTTTCTTCGCATTTATTTTTGATGACGGTTTGTGCTGCAGGCGTTTGTTGTGTGTTGATTGTTGTATTTTGGCTGTTAATTATCCCAGCTTTCTCAAGGGCGATTTCGGAAATAGTCTTTCCAAGAATTTGAGTGTGATCCAGTCCAAGTTTTGTGATGATGCAAATTTTGTTTTTGTTTGTCACGGTGTTGGTTGCATCAAGTCTTCCACCAAGCCCTGTTTCCATCACGGCGTAGTCTAGTTTTTCTTTGGCAAACATATAGAAAGCTAGCGCCACATTTATTTCAAAAAAAGTTGGCATTCCATATGAACTCTTTTCCATTTTCAAAATTGTTGGCAGGATTTGGTTGAAATATTTAAGAATCAGTTTTTCATTCGGCAGTTGATTGTTGATTTGCATTCTTTCGCGGATATCAAAAATATGTGGAGAAATTGACATTCCAACTGAAAATTCTTGGCTTTGCAGGATATGGCTGGTCAAATGGGCAGTAGAGCCTTTGCCAGAAGTCCCAGCAATGTGGATAACTTTAATTTTGTTTTGAGGATTTCCGAGCAATTTCATGAAATATTTGGCTCTTTTAAGACCAATATCTCCCATAAACAAAGCCTCCCTCGTTGGAATGCGAGTTAGTAAAAAATCTTCAAATTGTTCCAATGTGGTAATTTTCATGTCCTGCTATCATAGCGTTTCAATCAAAAAAAGACAAATTTCGATCGTTATTAATTTTTTTGGCAAATACTATCACACTCGATAGTGTGATAGTATTTGCCAATCATTGCAAACATCTTTGTGTATTGACTTATTTTGTTTTTGGTGTTAATTTGGTTTCAATCGAAGGAAGGCTTGTTGATACGGTGTTTTGCGCGAATATCGTTCAGCATTAACCTGTCCTTTTGTTTTGCTCCAGGGTAGACCCCGCCATGTAACCCGAAATCCTGGAGCGAACCGAATGGTTGCGTGAGGGAGTCGCATTTTATGCGACCATGGCGGGAATTCTTTAAAAATCCAAAAAATTGGAGAAAGGAGGCATTATGTTTGATGACAATCGGTATCCTGACTATGTGCAAATTGAATTTGAAAAATATTTCAAGCGCTTGCGGGAAGAACTTACTTGGAATATGGTGCTTCCAAAATATTTCCGAAAAGATCAATTAAAAAAAGCGCACGAAGCTATTTATGTGAGATGTTCATTTCACAAGGAAAGAACCGCCTCAATGCGCTTCTCTTTTTCCAGAAATATTTTTCATTGTTATGGGTGTGGTTCCGGAGGAAGTTTGTTCTCTTTTATTTCGAAAAAGGAGGGAGGGGCTTTTGAGGCGATGCTTTTTATTAGGAAGCATTTTCAAATCCTTCTGCCATTTTCCAGAAAACAGTGGCGAGCAATAAAAACAGAAATGGCGATGATGGAAACACTGGGATTGAATTCCGATTTTCAGGCGATTGCTCTTGATGGATGGGGGGAATCTTATGTGCTTGAAGATGAGGATTGGGAAGAAATTGAAACCGAGCGGTTAAATTTTGAGTTGTCCTGTATTGATCCCGTGGAAGCTTTTTTTGATTTGAGAGATGATTGTTTTTTTCATCCCACCACTCAAATAAAGGAAGTAAAAAAGGTTAATGTTCAAAAAAAAGAAGAGCAAATCTTGTTGGACGTAAGTGGGTTACGCTTAGAAAAGTTTATAATTATAAGGCACGGTATGTACGGTTTTGATGATCGTTTAAATGAACGTGGTCGTCAACAGATGGAGGAATTATCAAAAAAAATAGATCCACTGCTGAAAGGTGGAAAAAGTAGTCTGTTGATTTCCTCAACTGCACCCAGAGCATTGGACAGTGCGGATGTGCTTGAAGAAAAATTGTTTTTTAAGCGGCGCGAAGACCTCGAATTATTTTGGTCAGATAATAGCCATAATTGGGATATTACAGCTGCCATAGAAGTAATTCTTGAAAAAGGAATTGATTACGAAGTGGTAATTATTGTATCTCATCTGGAATATTGCGAATATCTCCCGTGGCGTTTTATGAAAAAAGTTTTCGGTTTAGATTCTCAAAGTTTTTCTATGAATAAAGGTGATGCATGTATGTGTAACCTAGTAGAAAAAACTTTGATAAAGTTATAAAATTAGGCAGTCCTTGTATTCAAGGTCTGCCTTTTTCTTTTATTTGAGCTCTTTTTTATTTTAAAAAACCGTGGTAAAATGATAATAGCTATAAAGTTCATAAAGTTGCAAGTTATAAAGTAAAGAGCTTGTGATTTTTGTGTTCCTACCTTATGAACTTTAAGAACTTTTAACATTACAAACTTTCATATGCGATTTGATATTATCACAATTTTTCCGAAGATTTTCGATAGCTATTTTGGCGAGTCGATTGTTAAGCGTGCTAGAGAAAAGAAAATCGTGGAAATTAACGTTCATAATTTGCGGGATTATTCAGTAAACAAGCATCATAATATTGATGACACTCCATATGGCGGAGGCGCTGGAATGGTGATGCAAGTCGAGCCGATTTATCGGGCAGTGGCTGATATTCAAAAAGCTAATTTAAAAACCAGAACGATTTTGTTTTCTGCCAAAGGAAAGCGATATAAACAAAAAGATGCAAAAAGATTATCCGAGTATGATCAGCTCATTTTTGTTTGTGGAAGATATGAAGGTGTTGATGAAAGAGTGGCTGAGTTTGTTGTTGATGAAGAAATTTCTATTGGAGACTTTGTCCTGACTGGCGGCGAAATTCCGGCAATGCTGGTGGTGGACAGTGTCACGAGATTGCTGCCGGGAGTTTTGGGTAATGATCAAAGCGCGATTGAAGAATCACATAGCGAGGAAGGATATTTGGAATTTCCACAGTACACTAAACCGGAAAAGTTTTTAAAGTGGGAAGTGCCTAGCGTGCTGCTTAGTGGAAATCATAGTGAAATTGAAAGATGGAGAAAGGAGCATTCAGGACTCAAATAATTTTAAGTTTTAAATTTTAAATTTAAAATCAATTTCCAATAAATAAATTTGAAATGTTTAAAAATTAAGACATTGAAAAATTTGGATTTGATTAAAAACTTAAAACTTAAAATTTAAAATTTGATAGTCAAAAATAAAAAGATAAAATTTTATTATTTAGTGATACTGAGATAAATCAAATTGCTATATAAACTTGACCGGTATGCAAACAAAATTGGGGGATAGGACATTGCTGATAGTCGTTTCGTCATTGCTTGTTTTTGGGCTTATTATGATTGCAAGTGCTGGTGTGATTTATTCAGAGACCAGATTTGCTGACGAATACTATTTTTTTAAGCATCAATTGATCTACGGAGTTATTCCTGGTATTTTTGCACTGTATTTTTTTTCTAAGCTTGATTATCATTTTTGGAAAAAAGTTGCCGTGCCATTGTTTTTTCTTGCGGTTGTTTTTTTGATTTTGGTTTTTGTCCCTGGGGTTGGGTCGCGAGTGTATGGCGCAAGTCGTTGGCTTCAACTTGGTCCATTTTCTTTTCAACCTTCTGAAATGACAAAATTAGCAGTAATAATATATCTTGCTGCTTGGCTTGAAAGTCGAGGAATTCAAAGAATCAAGGATGTTTTTGAAGGGATGTTACCGTTTTTGGGGATAATAGGTCTGCTCGCTTTTTTGATTATGAAGCAACCAGACACGGGAACACTGGGTGTTATTGTGCTTACTTCTTTTGCTATTTTTTTTATTGCGGGAGCTCGTCTTTCGCATCTTGCTTCAATGGGAGCATTGGGAATGGTAGCGCTTTGGATTCTTGTTAAGATTGAACCATATCGATTCAATCGTATTTTGGCATTTCTTGACCCGAGCGCTGATCCACAAGGAATCGGTTATCAAATAAGTCAGGCATTGCTGGCGGTTGGTAGTGGCGGTTTTTTTGGAGTTGGTCTTGGTCATTCCAGGCAGAAATTTAATTATTTGCCAGAACCAGTTGGAGACAGTATTTTTGCAGTTTTGGGCGAAGAAATTGGAATGGTGGGTGCGATGATTTTGATTGCACTGTTTGTTACTTTGGCGATGAGGGGCATTAAGATTGCTAAAAACGCTCCTGATATGTTTGGCAGACTTATGGCGACAGGAATCACATCTTGGATAATATTGCAGGCATTTATTAATATTAGTGCTAACATTGCGTTGGTTCCACTTACTGGAATTCCACTTCCATTTATCAGTTATGGCGGAACATCGCTTGTATTTTTGATGGCAGCGGTTGGTATTTTGCTTAATATATCCAAACATTCAAATTTGAATAACTAGTAAATTATGCTGGATTTATTGCACGTTTATTGTTATGCTTAGACTGTAAATACAATTTTCAATGATCAATTTCCAATTTTCATATAAATCCTAATGACTCAATGACTAAATTCGCATTTTGTTTTGAAAATTAAGAAATTGAAAATTAAATGAAAATTGAGAACTGAAAATTGTAAATTAAATAATTTTACTAAATTATTCTATTATGCGAATAGTATTAACTGGTGGAGGCACGGGAGGACATTTAACACCGCTTGTCGCAGTGGCTGACAAATTAAAAGCGAAACTTGGCAGTGAGGCCAATATTCTTTATATTGGTTCGGGAGCTGAAATGGAAAAAAAAATAATGTCTGAAGAAGGAATTCCAACAAAATTTGTTATTAGTGGAAAAATGCGACGATATTTTTCCTTTCAAAATTTTATTGATTTTTTCAAAGTGCCAATTGGCTTTGTGCAATCATTATGGATATTGCTCCGTTTTATGCCGGACGTTATTTTTTCCAAGGGCGGTTATGTGGCAGTGCCAATTGTGCTGGCAGGTTGGATATATCGCATTCCGATTATGATCCACGAGTCTGACAGTGCACCCGGAATCGCAAATCAATTTTTGTCTAAATTTGCCAACAGGATTGCAGTGGCATATCCAAGCGCTGAAGAATATTTTCCTAAGGAAAAAACGGCATTGGTTGGAAATCCAATACGATTTCAAGTAACTCAAGGTGATGCCAAAATATTGCGACAAGAAATTGGCTTTACTGAGTCGCGAAAAACACTCTTGATATTGGGTGGTTCACAAGGATCACGGATTATTAATGAAGCAATTGTTAAAATCCTTCCGCAACTTTTGCAGCATTTTCAAATTATTCATCAAACCGGACAAGAGCATTATGACAATGTTTTGCGTGAAGCGGCTTTTGTTGGTGTTAAAGCTGGGCACAATGGATATTATGCTGCGCCGTTTATGAATGCCAATAAACTTCGAGATGCTTTTGCCTTAAGCGATTTGGTTATTAGCAGAGCTGGCGCAACATTTATCACAGAAATAGCAGCAAACGGAAAGCCAGCAATTTTAATTCCAATTTCTGAAAGTGCAAATGATCATCAGCGTATGAACGCTTATGCGCTTGCACAAATTGGAGCAGCGCTAGTGCTTGAAGAAGCAAATCTTGGAGAACATATTTTGCTTGAAAAAATAAATCATATTTTGAATGACAATGAACTTCAAATGAATATGGTTGAAAAAATTAAAACTTTTTATCATCCAACTGCTGCAGACGTTATTGCTAATGGTATTATTGAAATCGCTGAGGCAAACTAATTAACACGAATACAAAACGGATTTTCACGAATAATTATTGTTGTCTACTTTTATATATATGAATATTAAAGATATTAAAAAAGCTTATTTTGTGGGTATTAAGGGTGCGGGTATGACTGCTGTGGCTCAAATTTTGCAAAGCAGGAATATTGAAATTTCCGGCTCTGATACGGGCGAGGTTTTTTATACTGACGCAATACTAAAACGTTTGAATATTCCATATTATGAAGAATTCATAGCGCGGCACGTTCCAAATGATGCTACTGTTGTTATTTATTCAACTGCTTATAATGAGGGAAATAATGTTGAAATGGCTGAGGCTAAAAAGATGGGTGTTTTAATGCTGAGTTATCCTGAAATTTTGGGACTTTTGTTTGCTGAAAAACTTGGTATTGCAGTTTGTGGAACGCACGGAAAAACAACCACCTCGGCGATGCTTGCCAGTGCTCTTACTGAAGCAGAATTGGAGCCTAGTGCAATTGTTGGGAGCAATGTTATTTCATGGGAGGGTAGTGCACTTTCTGGAAACGGAGAATATTTTGTGGCTGAAGCTGATGAATATCAAAACAAGCTTCGTTTTTACCAGCCGTGGTCTGTGATTCTCACAAGTGTTGATTGGGATCATCCTGATTTTTTTCCGGATTTTGTTGAATATAAGAAAGTGTTTAAAGAATTTGTGAAAAAAATTCCCAAAACAGGTTTTTTGGTGGTTTGGGGTGATAGCAGTGACACATTGGAAGTTGCCGAGAGCGCAAATTGCAATTTGATTACCTATGGTTTTGGGGAAGACAATGAGTATAGAATTACAAATTACAAATTACAAATTATAAATGAAAATACGATGCAGTTTTTTGAAGTTGAATATGATGGAAAAAATTTGGGAGAATTTATTTCGCCACTTTCTGGTAAGCACAATATTTTAAACGCCGCTTCTGTAATTGCACTTTCTCATAAAATGGGATTGGATTTAAGTAAAATAGGAAAATCACTGAATGAATTCAAAGGGACCACGAGACGTTTTGAATATATTGGAAAATATAAGCAAGCTTTGCTGATTGATGATTATGCTCATCATCCAGATGAAATCAAAGCAACACTTGCTGGCGCTAAAGATCGCTTCGAAGGAAAAAAAATCTGGACAGTTTTTCATCCGCACACTTTCTCCAGAACCAAAGCGCTGCTCCAAGATTTTGCTCAAAGTTTTGATAACACCGAACGTGTGATTGTTATTGATACATATGGAAGTGCACGCGAATCTGGCGGGGAGGCCACTTCTGAAGACTTGGTAACATTGATTAATAAATATAACTATAATAAGGCTGAGTATATTCCAACCATTGATGAAGCTACGCAGTATTTGAAAGAAAAGTCAGGAGAATATGACGTGCTTATTACAATGGGCGCAGGAGATGTTTGGAGAGTCGGACAAGCGCTTAAGGAATAAATTTAAAATTGCTTTTATCTTGGAAAATGTTAAAATTGGGTTAGTAGTGATAATTTTTCTGAATAATAAATTGAATTTATGCAGCAAAAAATAATAATGTATACAGATGGCGGTTCAAGGGGAAATCCGGGACCAGCGGCAGTTGGTGTGTATATTGAAACTTTGAATAAAAAAATTGGACAGTGCATCGGAAACAGGACAAATAATGATGCTGAATATGAAGCTTTGATTTTGGGTTTGCAAAAAGCTAAAATATTTTTAGGCAAAGAGAAGGCAAAGAAAACTGAAGTGGAATGTTTTTTGGATAGTGAGCTGGTTGTAAAACAATTGAATCATGAATATAAATTAAAAGAACCACGTATACAACAATATTTTATTGAAATTTGGAATCTGATGTTGGAATACGGCAAAGTTACCTTTGTGCATATTCCGCGAGAGAAAAATAAAGTTGCAGACGCACTGGTTAATGAAGCGTTGGATAATCAATGTAAACAAACAAATTTATTGTAAACAAAAGTTACGCGTTTCGAAACATTTCTTTTTTGGCCAATTGCCTGCCTGCCGGTAGGCAGGTTGGCGACAGCAACTCTTTGAGCTTTTGGATACTCGCCCCGTCAAATTGTTCACAGTAGTGAACACCAGCTTTGCTGGATTTGACGGGGTAAATATTTATCCAAAAGCGTGCCAAATAAGAAATTGTTGAGAAAATGCGTAAGTCCTAATAATATTTATGTCTAAGAAAAAAAAGTGGATTATCTGGGGCGTTATTCTTGTTGTCGTTATTGGTGGTGTTATTTTTTATTTTAAAAATAAAAAACCAGTAATAACATATACGACCGCGGATGCAACAAAAGGAACTCTTGCGCAAACTGTTTCAGTGACAGGGGATTTGGTGGCAAAAGATGAAATTACTCTTAACTTTGAAATTGGCGGGCGAGTGAGTAAAGTTTTTGTCAAAGAAAGTAATCAAGTTGCAGCAGGCGACAAGATTGCAACACTGACTGACTCAACACTTCAAAAACAAGTTGATCAGGCAAAGGCTGGTCTTGATCAGGCGATTGCAACATCTGGTTCAAATAGTGACACTTTGCGCGAAGCAAAAGTAGGTCTTGATAATGCAGAGGATTCATTGGATCAAACAAAAAAATTAAACGATGAAACGGTTGCTTCTGCAGAGCAGACAGTTGAAAATGCGCAAAAAGCTTATGACGATACCCTGGATTTTTATAATAGCAATATTTCAAAACAAAATAAAATTACACTTACAAATGCTGAAAATGCACTTGCAAGTGCCAAGCAAGCGCTTAAAACTGCCAAAGAACAAACAGACCTTTCTGAAATTTCAGCAGACAATGCTGTTTCTAGCGCTAAGGCCAGAGTTAAAACAGTTGAATCAGATTTCGCCAGAAATGCTCGCAATGCTCAGGTTGCAAGTGCGCGAGCAGTATATGATATGGCTTTGCTTAATTTGAACAAGGCTGTGCTCATCTCTCCTGTAAATGGCATCATTACGGAAGTTAACAATAAACCAGGGGAAATTCTTGGCACAGGTGTTATCAAGGAAGCATTTTCACGTGTGATGTCGCTCGATATGATTATTCAATCGCAGGTTCCTGAATCAGACATTGTGAAAGTGAAACTCGGACAACACGCTAGCGTCACATTTGACGCGCTCACACCCGAAGATATTTTCGATGCTGATATTATTGAAATAAACCCAGCCTCCACAAATGTGCAAGGTGTTGTGTATTATGATATTAAACTCAAACTTAACACTCTTGATGCCAGAGTAAAACCGGGGATGAGTTTAAATGTTGATATTAAAACTGCTGAAAAAAGTGAAGTAGTTATGATCCCAAGTCGCGCAATTAAAATTGAAGAAAATAAAAAGTATACAGAAGTTTTGAAAGCTGACAATGTTACGATAGAAAAAGTTTACGTTGAAACTGGTTTGGAAGGGGATGATGGAATGGTGGAAGTTAAAAAGGGTTTGAATGGCGGAGAGAAAGTCGTGACGTTTCAAGTGACGAAGTAGGTATTAGGTTCTAGGTGTTAGGTGTTAGGAGATACGAATAAAAAAGCCCACAACGTTGATAGCTGCAGACTTTAGTTAGGAGTAAAAGTTGATTGATCATTCATCAGTTTCTTTTTGTTTCTCTAAATGCATGCCGACACTTGAGCCAATATAGAGACCCATGGCTAGTAAGGCGGCCATGTCTACGAGTGCCGCTGCTGACAGATCTGGTTTATGGCCGAGACTTTTGTTGATAAACTGAATAATAGTATAGAGACCAGATGAAATAGCTATTCTGATTATTATTTCACTCATTTTTCCTCCCTTGGCTTCCTTGAGCCATTTGTGATATTTGATTGCTAACGAACCACGATAGTCTATTATACTCTAAAATAATAAAAAAGTCAAGCACGCGCTAAGGCGCGAGTAAAAAGGTTCTAAAGTTTGTAAAGTTCATAAAGTAAATAAGATATGAAATTAATAGAAGTTGAAAATTTGGTTAAGACTTATGATAGTGAGGGCGTGCAGACTCAGGCGATGAGGGGTCTTAATTTTACGATTGAAAAAGGCGAGTTTGTTTCGATTATGGGACCGAGTGGCAGCGGCAAATCAACGTTGATGCAAATTTTAGGAATGCTTGATCGTCCCACGACGGGAGCTTATTTGTTTGAAGGAAAAAATATCAACTCCTATTCTGACGATGAATTGTCAAAACTTCGCAATAAAAAAATTGGTTTTGTTTTTCAATCATTCAATTTACTTCCGCGTACTACGGTATATGAAAATACGGAGCTGCCACTTCTTTATGACGAAGATCATTTGGAAGTACATAATAAAGAAAAAATAAACAAAGCCTTGGCCGCTGTGGGAATGAGCCATCGCATCCAATATCTTTCAAATCAGCTTTCTGGCGGAGAAAAACAACGCGTGGCCATTGCGCGTGCTCTTGTGAATGACCCAGAAGTTATTTTTGCTGACGAGCCAACTGGAAACCTTGATTCAAAATCAGGACTTGCTGTGATGCGAATTTTGCAAAAACTTAACGACGATGGGCACACTGTTATCTTGGTAACTCACGAAACATATACTGCTCAACACGCCAAGCGAATTTTGAATATGAAAGACGGGCAAATTATTTCCGATGAACTTGTAAAAAATCGCTTAGTGGCAGATGGGGAAGGAGAACTCTTAAAGTAATTTCCAATAACCAATTTCCAATTTCCAATAAATTCGCCATCCGGCGAAATTGCAATACAGCGAAGTGGTTTTTATTTTGGTTTGAAAATTTAAAGAATTGAAAATTGTGAATTGAAAATTATAAATTCAATAAAATGCGCAAAACTCTAAGATTTTATGAAACTTACTTCTCCAATTAAAATTTCCTATAAAAACCTAATGGCGGCCAAGTTCCGCTCATTTTTGACGATTCTGGGAATTATTATTGGAATTGCGAGTGTGATTATTGTGATGGCAATTGGGGCAAGTGCTCAGCAACTTATTATTGCGCAAGTTTCAGGTGTTGGTTCGAATCTTGTTGGCGTTTTGCCGGGAGCTTCTGATGAAAAAGGTCCTCCCGCATCTGTGCTTGGAATTGTGACAACAACATTAAAGCAATCAGATCTTGATGCGGTTTTGCTCAAAAAAAATGTTCCAAATGCTGTGGCAGCCTCTGGATATGTAAGTGGAATAGGAACTGCAAAATACAAAAACAATTCTCGGCAGAACAATTTTCAAGGTGTTTCTGCGGATTTTATTGATGTTGAAAAAAATGATTTAAGTTCGGGAAGATTTTTTACAGACGAGGAAGATTCAGGTTTGGCGCGCGTGGCAGTTTTGGGATCAAACACTGCAAAGGAACTTTTTGAAAACGAAGATCCAATTGGGAAAATGTTTTCGCTCAAAGATGTGAATTTCACGGTGGTTGGTGTTTTGGCACTGAAGGGAGGATCAGCAGTTTCTAATCCTGATGAGCTTGTGTATATGCCACTTTCTACTGCTCAAAAAATTCTGCTCGGAATCGATTATCTCAATTTTATGCGTGTAAAAATTGATAATCCTGAAAACATAACTCGCGCTGTTGCGGATATAAAATATACCATCAGAACTCAGCATAGAATTAAAAATCCAAATGACGATGATTTTTCAGTTCGTGACACTGCGCAAGCTCTTAATATGATTACTAATATTACCAATGTGCTTAAATATTTCCTAGCTGGAATTGCGGCGATTTCACTACTGGTTGGCGGTGTTGGTATTATGAATATTATGCTTATTTCTGTTACGCAGCGTATTCGCGAAGTCGGTCTGCGAAAAGCTGTTGGCGCGCGCAATCGTCACATTATTACGCAGTTTTTGATTGAAGCTGTTTTTATTACTTTGGTTGGCGGTATAATCGGAATTATTTTTGGGATCTTGATTTCACTTCTGGCTGCAGTTGTTATTAATGCTTTGGGATATGAATGGGAATTTTTGATTTCATTTAGTTCGATTGTGGTTGCAACAATGGTATCGGCAGCTATTGGTCTTTTGTTTGGTTTATATCCTGCTCGCAAGGCCGCGAGAATAAGCCCAATGGAGGCGTTGAGATATGAATAATGGTTCATAAAGTTTGTAAAGTTCATAAGGTTTGTAAAGTAAAATGAGAAGATTATTTTTATCAATAAGATTAGCTTTTGGAAATCTGCGTAATAATAAAGGCAGGACTGTTTTGACATTGGTTGGAATTGTAATTGGGATTATGTCGGTTATTGTGGTTTCTTCTAGTGGACAAGGACTTAAAAATTATGTGCTTGGACAATTTGATAGTTTTGGAACTGATGTGATTCAAATTGAAACAAAGGTTCCCGCAACAGGAAAAACTTCAGCTGCAAATGCAGAAGGTCAAGCAACAGGAATTCAAATAACAACTCTGAAAGTTTCAGATGGAGAAGCGCTGGCTAAAATTCCAAATGTGGCAAGTTTTGCAGCAGGAACAATGGGTCAAGAGCTGACAAGTTATAAAAATGAAAATAAAAGAGCGATGCTTTTTGGGGTTGGTGCTAATTATCCCCAGGTGGACAGTGCTGTGAAGGTTCAGGAAGGAATTTTTTATGATCAGGCTGCTGATGATAGTTTGGGACAAGTTGCGGTTATCGGACCTGATATTAAAGAAACTCTTTTTGGCACTGAAGATGCCATTGGAAAGTCAATCAAAATTAAAAATATGGATTTCCGTGTGATTGGAGTTTTGGAAGAAAGAGGTGCAGTTACATTTTTTAATTATGATGAACTCATTTATATTCCCGTGCAAACATTGCAAAAGAAAATTTTAGGAATTGATTATGTGCGTTTTATTACTGTTAAAGTTAAAGATCAAAATCTTATTGAGGTAACCGTGGCTGATATTGATGATACATTAAAAAGAATTCATCGTACTTATAAACCAGAGCAAGAAGATTATTCAATTACAACTATTCAGGAGGCGCAAAAAATAATTGAGGATGTTTTTGGCACGATTAATATTTTGTTGTTGGCGCTCACTTCCATCTCTTTGATTGTGGGTGGGGTGGGAATTATGAATGTTATGTATGTGGCGGTGTCTGAGAGAACATTTGAAATAGGTTTGCGAAAAGCTGTTGGCGCAAAAGAGAACGACATTCGCAATCAGTTTTTGTTTGAAGCGGTTTTTCTGACCATTGTTGGCGGTGTGGTGGGTATTATATTGGGGTATTTGATTTCTCTTGGATTTTCTTATGTTATAAGTTTGTTGGGTTATACGCTTAACTTTTCTCTTACCTTAAATTCTATTTTAATAGCGGTTGGCTTTTCCGCTACTACCGGAATAATTTTTGGTTATTATCCTGCTTACAAAGCTTCAAAATTAAGTCCGATGGAAGCGCTAAGAAAAGAATAGGTAATTAGGTGCTAGATATTAGGTATTAGGTGTTAGGAAATGCCAGATATGTAGCTTAAAATTTGTTAAGACCTAATACTTATAACCTAGAACCTAGCCAAATACTACACAATATTTTATGCAACCTTGCAAGTTGTAGGTTTTATGCGGTTGTGGTAACATATAGGGACAAATTAACCAGTAAAAAAGAGGTTCACCCTGTTAAATAATTTTAAATTTCTTAAAAAATTTAAAATTAAGATTTGGCAAGGTGGATTGATGTATAAAGAATAATAACCTAATCTAGGGTAAGTTGGTTCTAAATAACTTGTAGGGCCAAATCTTATTTAACAGGGTAAATGCATCAAGACAAAAAAAGAGAAGAGCTTGAACAAAAAAAGGAATTCGAACGACTTCAACAAGAAGAATTGTTTGAACTTGAACAAGAAGAAGATTTGTCTGAAGTAGAAACAGAAGAAGATCAGCAAAATAAAAATCTAGAACAAACACAAGAAAGCCAACCAATCGAAAATGAAATGGAACGTGCAAAAAAAAGAAGAAGGGAAGTTATCTTTGAAATGGCATTGTTCTTTATTCTAGGTGTTCTTTTGGGAGTGACAATTAAAACGGAGGCAGTGAAAAAAATCACAATAGGATTTAATGATTATCAAATAACCAAATCATCGCAGAAATATGACATTGCTGAATTGAAGAAAGCTCTTGATGAACAAGCAGCAGAGCAAGCCGCACAAGAACAAATACAAATGGAAAACCAGAATCAACCACAACAGTAAACATACAACATTTAACATTTAACACTCGAAAAATCCTATGGATGAAGAAAAAAATGAAATTTACCCAGTGCAATCCAGCAAAGCTGGAATTTCGCAAAACGAAATTATTGCACCGGGTGAAGATGCTTCTATAGAGGAAGTTGTTGAGGAACAAGAAATCGATTCATCTGTTGAAGAAGTTGAAGAAACAGAAGAAGAAAAAAAGGATAAAAAAATCAAAAACTTAATTTCAGCAGTGATCCTGCTCGCTGGTTTGTTTGTTGGAAGTTTGTTTGTTGATGCAATCCAAATGATTAGAGGCGGTGGTTTTTCTCAGCGCGTGCTGAATGAGGCTGATGTCTTTGCGTTAGGTGGAAAAACTTGGGTTGCTTACAATGAACCGTTGGTAAAAGTCCAAGTGATTTCTGATGATACTTGCGAAGCTTGTGCTCCAGATGAGGTGTTGGTCGGTCTCAAACAAGCACTGCCAACAATGCAAAATGAAAAAATAGATGCAAATTCTGCTGTTGGCCAAAAGCTTATTGCTGATTTCAAGATTAAAACAATTCCGGCATTTATTTTCTCAAAGGAAATAGAAAAAACAGAATTGTTTGCAAAAGCTGAGCCATTTTTGGATAAACAAGGAGGTTCCTATGCAATTAAAAGCGCAGAAGCTGGATTTCCAGTAGGGAAATATGTTTCAGCTCCACAAATTTCAGATAAAGATATTTCAATTGGTTCTACTGAATCAACGGTAAAAGTTATTGCGTTTAGTAACTTTCAAAGTCCTAGTGATAAGAAAGCATATGCTGATATTATCACTCCAATGTTGAAAGAGTATGGTGATCGCATTCAGGTTGTTTTCAAGAGTTATGTTCCACCAACAGCAACGCAAGGAATTAGTGCAGCTTTGGCTGCAGCTTGTGCAAATGAACAAGGAAAATTTGTTGATTATGCTGGTAAACTTTTTGCTTCTCAAGATGTCTGGGGAAAAGCCAAAGACGCTGCTCCAATTTTGAAAGGATATGCAGCAACTCTCGGGCTTAATGCTCAAGATTTTAACAAATGTCTTGATGATAAAAAATATCAAGATCAAATCACTGCAACTGTTGCAGAGGGTCAAAGTTTTGGATTGCAAACAACACCTTCAATTTTTGTTGGAACAGATTTGCAACTTCCAACCGCAAAATATGACGATATGAAAAAGGTTATTGAACAGCAGCTAGCAAAATAACAAACAACTTACAACAAACAACTTACAATGGAAGGTGATTAGCTGTCACCCTCCATTTGCATTTCCTGGTTGTTTGTTGTCGGTAATTAGTTGTTGGTTGATATTATTGACAACATCTCTTGAGCTGCTATAATCAACATATGAGTATAAACAAACCAAACCACAATTTAATACAGTTTATGTATTTTTGGTTTACGGGCCTTCATGGTCGGTTTGTTTTTGCTAATTGTGAATAAAAGATAAATTCACAATGTGCTCAAATAATCCCGACCTCGGTCGGGTTTTTTGTTATTTAAAAACAGCATACAAAATAAAATAGGAAAGGAGAAATTCTCATGTTGGAACTAGCCCTGAATGTTTTTAGTGTTCAAAGTGGAATTCATGGTTTTAGGTTGGTTGGCGAGAGTAACACTGCTTCTGCTGATTTTTGCAGATCCATCGGAGATGGCATACGCAAAAAAAATGTTGGTATCGGTCTTGATGAAAAAGAATGCGTAGTAAGCATTTTAGGTAACAATGTTTCTATTAATTTTACTCAAAAGCCAAAAGAAATGGAAAAAATTTCCAGTGTATTGCGCGGGAGTATAAGCGTAGAGGACTATGATGACGGAGAATTTTCCGGTTGTATGGTAATAGACAGGTAAGATTGTGGCGTTTGTTTTTTAAGGGATTTGTATGATTCAATGCAAATCCTTTTTTTATTGAAAATCTTTCTCGAAAGCTTCTTTGTTGAAAGAATATTTTCCGTCGAAAAAGGCAATTATTTTGTTGACAGTTTTGGCGGCATTTTTTATGCAAGCGGTTGCCCCAGGGGATGGTGTGATGTTAAAGAGAATGTTTTTACCTTCAATTTCAATTTCTCCCATTTGCAATTTTTGAGTTTGGTTGTTGATCAATTGCGGTCTGATGCCAGCCTTGGTTTTGCTATTTTTAAAATCTGAATATTTCAAAGTCGGAATTATTTTCTGGCACATTTTTGCATATGCTCTGGGGCCAAAATATGGAATTTCGTAAATTAAATTTTTCAATAAAAATGTGAGCAATGTATTTTCTGAAAGTACTTTTAACAATGCAATGGCAGATTTTTTGTCACAAAGTGTTGATTTGAAAAAATCTCCAAATGTTGCAATGTTATTTCTTTCAAGAAATGGCATAACATTTGCAGTTGGTCCAAAGCGAGTTTCGTTTTCATTGTGAACATTGGGATCGCCGTGAACCCCAGCAAAGGGGAGTTTGCCGCTCTGCATTGTATAAACCTTGCCGTTTAAAACCTTTCTTGAAGATGTGTAAAAATTTCCGCCAACAGGGAGTATTGAATATTCTTTGCCGTATCCAAGCTCTTTGGCAAACATCAAACTGTGAGAACACATTGCAACCACAACAGCTTTTGCAAAAAAAGTTTCTTTGTTGGTAGTTATTTTAAAGCCATCTTCTTTTTCAATTATTTTTATAACTTTTGTGTCAACAAAAATTTTTGCTCCTGCTTTAATTTTTTTAGCTTCTGTTGCTAAATTTTTAGCTAGGGCTCCAAAATCAACAGTGAATCCGTCCTTGCTGTATCCCGCCATTATTTTTTCAGATTTTTTTCTTCCATTTACAATTCCTGGTTCAATCTCGGCAATTTCCTCCCTGGTTATTTTTTTGAAATTTGGAAATATTTTTTCAAATTCATTTTGTCTTTTTTCAAATTCTGCAATTTCTTTTTTCCCAACCGCCAATAACATTTTGTGAGATTTTTTATAAATCCCAGCGCCATCTTCTCCTAGTCTTTCAAGATAGCGTACAACCATTTGCGAAGCTTCTTTTGATGATAATGCTTTCTCAACGGAATAATTGGCTTCGATATCGCCGAAGTGCAATGTTTGGCTGTTGTTATTTTCTTTGGAATTTATTTCTCCCAATTTTCCATCTTTTTCTATCAGCGCAATGGAATCAATATTTGTGTATTTGCTTAAAATGTGAAAAATTGAACTGCCAGTGATGCCGCCCCCCAATATTGCTATTTGAAATTTTTTTGGTTTACATTGTTCCATATATATAATAAATAAAAAATAAAAAAATCGGCTCTGTGTGAGTCGATCTTGTTTTGCAAATTCAAATCAAAACCGACGATAATCAATCACAATTATCGTCATTATTCAAGGTTGTAATTTGTGCAAAATGCATATTCATATGATTCAGTTTAGCAGAGTTATAAAATTTGTCCAGCCCTTGCAGGATGCTTATTTTTTGTTATAGTGACGAAATGGCAATATCATTATAATCGTAAAATATATATGCAACAAATTTCAAAAAGAGCAACGAGTCTGACATCTTCGCCGTTGTACGAATTTGCAAAAAAGGTGAAAGAGCAAGAAGCTCAAGGCAGGAAAATAATTTCACTTGGACTGGGAGAGCCATATTATGACACGCCTGAGATTATTAAACAGGCGGGAATTGAGGCAATCAAGAATGACAAAACACATTATAACCCAGCGCAAGGTTCGATGACGCTAAGAAAAAAAATTGCTGAAAAATATCAAGTTGAGGTACAGTGCGTTTCTGTTTCAACTGGTGCTAAACCATTTTTGGGAAGTATTTTGTGGTCACTGGTTGATGATGGAGATTTGATTTTTATGACAGGTCCATATTATCCGCCGTTTTTTCAAATTGCGCAGTCTTGCGGAGGCAAAGTTGTTTTGATTGACACCAAGCCAACAGATTTCCAATTGAAAGCGGATGTTCTTGATGAAATTTTTGCAAACAACAATACTGCAGAAAAAAAATCATTTATAATAATAAATTCGCCAAACAATCCCAGTGGTGTTACGTATGAAAAAAATGAATTGAAAAAAATCGTTGAAGTTTGCAAAAAAAATAATGTAACAATAATTTCAGATGAATGTTATAGCAATTTTTCTCCTGATCCGCAGTTTAGTTTGCGCCAATTTAACTCTGAAATTATTGTGATAAATTCACTTTCCAAATCACATGCGATGACAGGTTGGAGAATTGGATACGCAATTTGCCCGAGTGATTTGAATGTTACAATCGGAAGATTTTTGGAAAATTATATTGGTTGTCCATCTTCCATTTCAGACGCAGCGGCAGTTGTGGCACTTGAAAGTGAGTCCACTTTGCCTGACCTTGTTTCACAAAGAGAAATTATGCACAGTTGGCTTGCTGAAATGAAAATTTCTTATGCCAAATCAACAGGAGGAATTTTCATTTTTCCGGATTTTGTCGATGTTATGGAAAAACTTAATCTCAAAAATTCAGTGGAGTTGGCAACTTATTTCTTGGAAAAGGCTGGAGTGGCAACAACCCCTGGAGTTTCTTTCGGTGAAAAATATGACACTCATCTGCGTTTGTCATATTGCATCAAACCTGATGAGCTCAAATTGGCATTGCAGGAACTCGAAAAAGTTATCATCTAGGGCTGGCTGTGAAGGTTGATGTGTGATAAAATAATTTTATATTGGAGAATTGAAAATTTATAAATATAGTATGAAATTAAATAAAGATACATTTGAAATAATCTTTTTTGCACGAGGAGGGCAGGGTGCAAAAACTGCCTCTGAGCTTATTGCGCATAGCGCGGTGCGTGAAGGGAAATTTGTGAAAGCTTTTCCATTTTTTGGACCGGAAAGAAGTGGCGCTCCAACCAAAATGTTTTTGCGTGTGTCAGACAAGGAAATCAGAACACAAGAACCCGTGACTGATCCCGATATTGTTTTGGTGTTGGATGAAACTGTGATGGATTCTCAGGATGTGGCGAGAAACTTGGACAAGCATGAAATTCTCATTGTAAATTCGGCAAATTCAAAAGAAGATGTCAGGAAAAGAGTCCCACATTTTAAAGGTTCAATTCACTGCATTGATGGCAACAAGATTTCTGCTGATATTATTGGAAAACCAAATCCTAATATGGTTTTGATGGGACACTTGATTAAAGTTACTGAAATTGTGGATTTGGAAACTGCTGGCGAAATTTTTCGCGAAGTTTTCACTGAAAAAATCGGCAAGGATTTAACTGAAAAAAATATACGCGCGATGCAAGCCGGTTACGATGAATTGTAATAAGTTATATGACGGATATTTGTGATTTGTGAAAATTCGTTAATAATTAGTGAAAATTAGTATGAGTTTAGAAAAAGGAGGAATTATAAAACATGACATTTCCAAGTCTCCCAAAACAGGGGATTGGGCATATTCAAAACCCCAGGTTGATAAGGATAAATGTATTGGTTGCGAGACCTGTGTTCAATATTGTCCAGACGCTTGCATTGAGATGGTTAAACATAAAAAGGATATTAAGAAAAAAGCTGACATCGATTATGATTTTTGCAAAGGCTGCGGTGTCTGCGCTCAAGTTTGCCCAGTCAAAGCAATTGTTATGAAAAAATAAAAAATATTCGTTATGGAAAATAAAACTATAAAAAACAAAACAACTGTTAAGGCCTTGAATGGTGGTTATGCGATGGCGGAGGCTTTGCGGCAAATTCATCCGGATGTGATGGCAGTGTATCCGATCACGCCGCAGACAACTATTATTGAAACATATGCTAAGTTCAAAGCTGACGGATTGGTGGATACTGAAATTGTGCAAGTTGAATCTGAACATTCTGCAATGAGCGCAACGATTGGTGCTTGCACTGCTGGAGCTAGGGCAGTTACCGCTTCCAGCTCTCAAGGGCTTTTGCATATGGCGGAAACTTTGCCGGTTGTTAGTGGTCTTGGACTTCCAATTGTAATGTGTGTGAGTTCTAGGGCTCTTTCTGCACCGCTTAATATTCATGGCGAACATGGAGATGTGATGGCAATTCGTGACCTCGGGTGGGTGCAAATATTCAGTGAGCAGGCCCAGGATGCCTATGATAACACGATAATTGCCCTCAGGTTGGCCGAAATGGCAGGGGTGCCAGTTATGCCCATTATGGATGGATTCCATACCTCGCACACCACAGAGCGTGTGGAGGTGCTTGGGGATGAAATTATCCAGAGTTTTGTCGGACAATTCAAGCCAGAAAACGCCCTGGTGGATCAAAAAAACCCCATAACCATCGGAACTTTGGCTCTACAAAACACTTATTTTGACTTTAAAATAGATCAAGAAAAGGCTTTTCAAAAAGTGAAGAGTTTGTATAAGAAAATCTGCGTTGAATATGGCAAAATTTCTGGTCGCAAATATGGTTTTTTTGAGGAATATAAAACCAAAGATGCTGATTTTGTGATTGTGATGATGGGAGCAACTGCTGGAACCACCAAGGATGCAGTGGATAAACTTCGCATCGATGGAAAAAAAGTTGGATTGCTCAAGATAAACTTATTCAGACCATTCCCATATAAAGAAGTTGGAGTTGCACTGTCTCATGCTGAAAATATTGCTGTGCTTGATCGTGCGATGTCCTTTGGATCATTCCCACCACTATATCAAGACATTGTAACCAGTATGCAAAGTGCCGGCTCTCGCAAACATGATATTGCTAGCTATGTTTATGGAATCGGTGGACGTGACACAATGCAATCCCATATCATTTCTGTTTTTAAAGATTTGGAAGAAGGGGAAATCGGCAATAAAATTAAATACCTACAGTAAATCAGATCTTATAATTTCGAAGTCCGAATTTCGAATTTCGAATCAAATCTAAATGACATAATGTTTCAAATTGACTTTACAAACTTTATGAACTTTATTTTCAAATGAAGCGAGTGAAATGAGAAACGTTTTCATTTCCGAGCGAATGCAGAAAATATCTAATATAACTTTAAGAACTTAGTTTTATGAATAAAGAATTAACTAAAAAATTATCGTCGGGTCATGCGACTTGTCAGGGATGTGGAATTCCGGCAATTGTTCGAACTGTATTGGGTGCAACGGATGAACCTGTGATCGTGGCTAATGCGACGGGATGTCTTGAGGTGACAACCACAATATATCCATATACAGCTTGGAAGGTGCCATACGTTCATAGTGTTTTTGGAAATGCTGCAGCCACTGCGGCTGGGATTGATGCTGCTCAAAAAGCTCTAATGAAAAGTGGAAAAATAAAAAAGAAAGCTAAGGTTGTGGTTTTTGGTGGAGATGGTGGAACATATGATATTGGACTCCAAGCACTTTCAGGTGCACTTGAGCGAGGTCATGATTTTTTGTATGTTTGTTATGATAATGAAGGATATATGAACACGGGAGGACAACGCTCTGGCGGCACTCCATATGGTGCCAACACTGAAACTGCACCAGCGGGCGAGACTTCTTTTGGAAAGTCGCAGCAACGAAAAGATTTAATGGAAATTGTGAATGCGCATCATATTAAATACCTTGCTCAATCAAATGTGGCTTATGTAAATGATCTTAAGATGAAAGCCAAAAAAGCTCTGAAAACAACGGGTCCCTCTTTTCTTTTGGTTTTGCAACCTTGCACGCAACTTTGGAAATTTCCAACATCGGAATATGTGGCGGTTGGAAAACTTGCAACAGAAACAAATTTTTGGCCACTGTATGAAATTGAGGATGGAAAATATACGATTAATAATATTGTAAAAACTCCAAAACCAATTGAGGAATTTTTGAAAGTTCAAGGACGCTTCAAGCATCTTTTTACTGATAAAAATAAGCAGGTTATTGTGGATATTCAAAACAAGGTGGATGAGAATCTGTCCAAACTTGTCAAAAGAGCTGAAAAAAGCTAACATAAAGCAAAAGAATAAAATTTTTCTGCGAAATTAAACTCGAGCTCTTTATTTTTTAACTTCACCCTCCGGGTATATGTTATCCGGACAAAATCATAGATTTTGAAGGATAACTAAAATTTTTTGTGGTCACACGCGTATACCGCGCAAGGGACAAAAAATTTCAGAAAAAATATTAGTTCTCAAACAGTAATTTCTCGAAAAATTTTATTCTTTAGCTTTATTAAGGCCGATGTAGCTCACTTGGTAGAGCAATACACTCGTAACGTATAGGTAGCCGGTTCGATTCCGGCCATCGGCTCATTTTATAATTTCTAAATTTGTAATGCGATGAATTTTACTGTAAGAAAATTTTTAGCCTTAATTTTGACAATAGGAAATGTTTTTTTAGCTGTATTTCTTCATGGTTATGAATACGGGTTAATTGTTTTAGTGTTGTCATTGTTGATGCTGGTTGCGTTTATTTGGTTCAAAGATTTTTTCGCTAAAGTGGTTACTGGTTTTTATCGTAATAATCCTGTGTTGCTTGAATTTACTGGTTGGATTTTTTTGATTTTATTTTTGATTTTTTCTATAATTGCCAAATGATTTTGTATTTTTGTATAATTTTTTAATTTTGTAGACCTTATGAAAACATTTATTTGTGAAATTTGTGGAGATGCATATTTGGGAGAAGGAAAACCAACCAATTGTCCTTTTTGTGGAGCGCGCAGTGCTTTTATACGAGAAGGAAAAGATGCTCATCCTGTCACTGAAGTGAAAACCGAGTTATCTGAATTGACTTTAAAAAATTTGCAAGAAACTTTGCAATTGGAATTGGATGCCAATGCGATTTATTTGTGTATGGCAGCAAAAACTGATTCATATGAAATAATGAAGATGTATAAACGTTTGGCTAAAGTTGAAATGGAACATGCAATTATTTGTACAAAAATAATGCAGATTGCAATGCCCGAAGCTGAAACAAAAGAATGCAGTGATGATGATATTGCAAATTTTCAAAAAACACTTGAACTTGAAGATCATGCCGCTGGCTTGTATGCAAAATTTGCCAGAGAGGCAAATGAAAAGCATGTAAAAATTATGTTTACCGCTCTTAACCAAGTGGAAGTTGATCATATTGAACTCATAAAGAGTTACTTGTGAGAGTCGCTTGAGCATATTCTTATTTTTGATCACAGAAAAACAATTGCAACTTTTGACACAACACCAATGAGACTTGTTTTAATTGTCATTCAAAATCTTTGATTTTATCCTGACAATATATACCCAGAGGGTGCAAGTGACAAAAATAAGAATATGCTCTCGCTCTGTTTTATTTCTTCAAAGTCTATCTTATGGAAATTTGGATTTACACAATAGTAAGTGTTTTGATTGTTAGCTTGCTTTCTCTCTTGGGATTGGCGGCTTTTCCATTTGGCGAAGAAAAAATTAAAAAGTTTTTGATTTGGGCGGTTGCTTTCGCTGGCGGAACTCTTTTAGGCGATGCTTTTTTGCATTTGATTCCAGAGGCATATAGCGAAGGAGCTGGAATTGGAATTTCATTTTCCATTTTAGCTGGAATGCTAGCTTTTTTTGTGCTAGAAAAATTTATTCATTGGCATCATTGTCATGATATTGATTGCACTGAGCATAACTCTGCTTTTTCTTATGTGATCTTAATTGGAGATGGCGCGCATAATTTTATTGATGGGATGATAATTGCTGCAAGCTATATGGTTAGCATTCCAATTGGAATCGCCACAACTTTGGCAGTTATTTTTCATGAAATTCCTCACGAGATTGGTGATTTTGCGTCAATGCTATATGGTGGTTTTTCAAAAATAAAAGCCCTTTGGTATAATTTTTTGGCAGGAATCGTGGCTATTTTTGGAGCGCTAATAGTTTTGGTGGTGGGTCAAAATTTTGCTGATTTAACTTATTATCTTATTCCATTTGCGGCTGGTGGTTTTATTTATGTGGCTAGTGCTGATATTATTCCAGAACTTCACAAATCAACAAAAATTTCACATTCATTTTTGCAGCTCTTGTTTATTATTGCAGGAATCGCTATTATGTATGGACTGCTTGTTTTTGGGTAATTTATATTTTTTGTGCATGAGTCGTTCGCATACATTTTTCTTTTTGTCACAGAGAAACAATTGCAACTTTTGACATAACACTAAGGAGACTTGTTTCTAGTGAAAAAAGAAAAAGTATACTCACTTCCATCTGTAAGTTTGTGGAATCTATTATGAAAGAAATACTGGACAAATTATTTGAAATAAAAAATAAGCTCCCGCTTTTGCGGGACTATCTTTGACGTTGCTGGGAAGATGCGGAAGATAACAGACTTGACACGGACTAGCTCGGAAAAAGATTTCTGGAACGATACGCAGAAGGCTGCTAAAATTTCGCAGGAACTTGAACTTTTGAAAAATGAAGTTACGGGACTTGAAAATATTGAAAAAAAAGTTGATGAACTTATTGAATTGATTGGTCTTTTTGAAAATTCCGAAAATGAAGAAAAGCAAGAAGTTGAAAAACAATTTTTACAATTACAAAAAGAATTCGACGACTTAGAATTTAAATCATTGCTGGGAGGGGAATATGACAAAAGTGATGTGATTTTGGCAATTCGCAGTGGCGCTGGTGGCGTTGATGCACAAGATTGGGCGCAAATGCTTGAAAAAATGTATTTGAAGTGGTCAGAAAAAAATGGTTTCAAAGCTGTGATGGTTGAGGAAACGCGTGGAGCAGAAGCTGGGATCAAAAGTGCGACAATTGAAATATCAGGTCCTTATGCATATGGATATTTGCAAAGCGAAGCTGGCGTGCATCGGTTAGTCAGACTTTCTCCTTTTAATTCTGACAATTTGCGTCAGACATCATTTGCGATTGTGGAAGTTTTGCCAGTAATCGAAGAAATTGCTGAAGTGATTATAAACCCACAGGATCTTGTGATTGACACATATCGAGCCTCAGGTGCTGGCGGGCAACATGTGAACACGACCGATAGTGCAGTGCGCATCACGCATACGCCAACAAACATTGTTGTTACCTGTCAAAGTGAGCGTTCTCAACTTCAAAACAAAGAGCAGGCAATGAAAGTTTTGAAAGCTCGAATTCATCAGCGATATTTGGAAGAGCAAAAAGCTGAAAAAGAAAAATTGCGCGGAGAGTATAAAAGTGCGGAATGGGGAAGTCAAATTCGATCATATGTGATCCATCCGTATAAGATGGTTAAAGATCATCGCACAAAATTTGAAACTTCTGATGCGGAAAAAGTGCTTGAGGGAGAGTTGCAAGGATTTATGGAAAGTTTTCTGCGCTGGCAGGCTAGCAATGGCGAATAATTTTTTTCCTTGTCATTCCCGTGGAAACGGGAATCCAGGTTACGTATAAATATACATAATGGTGATATTGAGTAGGGCTGGATTCCCAATCAAGTTGGGAATGACAAGTGAACAAATGCTCTATGCTCTATGTTTTATGTTTTATGATTTGTGTGATATAATATAAAAGTAAAAAAACAAAAGTGCATTCGGATTTAATTTGAATTTAATTCGTGTGTGCAAATTCGTATATGCCAATATTAAAATTTGAAAATGTTTCCAAGACATATCCCGGAAATTTTGTCGCACTGGAAGAAATAAACCTTGTCATTGAAGGCGGAGAGTTTTTGTCGATTGTTGGTCACAGTGGATCTGGGAAATCAACATTGCTCAAGCTTATCTATGCTGAAGAACAGGCCACTATTGGTCACGTGTATTTCAATGATCGCTCAATAGATTCAATCAATCGCAAACATTTGCCATATTATCGTCGCAACATCGGAACGGTTTTTCAAGATTTTAAATTGCTTCCGCAAAAAACAGCTTTTGAAAATGTGGCTTATGCATTAGAAGTCTCAGATGAAACCGAAGAAGAAATTAATGAACTCGTGCCTGAGATATTAGAAATTGTCGGGATGAATGATAAAGCCAACAAATATCCTCGTCAACTTTCTGGCGGAGAGCAGCAAAAAATTTGTTTGGCTAGGGCTTTGGTGCGTAAGCCCATGGTTATTATTGCTGATGAGCCGACTGGAAATCTTGATCCTGTTGCAACCTGGGAAATTATTCAACTTTTGTTGAAAATAAACAGTATGGGCACTACAATAATTCTTGCTACTCATAATAAAGATATTGTGGATAAATTGAATCGTAGAGTTATTGCTCTTGATAACGGAAGAGTGATCAGGGATCATATGAAGGGAAGGTATGCGATATAGTTCATAAAGTTAAAAGTTATAAAGTTATAAAGTTAAATACAAAAATAGAAACTAATTTTTTCTAAAAGCTAAAAAGCTGAGAAGCTAATGCCTAAGAAGCTGTTATTATGAAATTTACAAAACTCAAGAGAACATTTAAAGAAGGATTGGATAATTTTCGTCGCAACGGGTGGCTTAGTTTTGCCACTGTCAGCGTGCTCGCCATTTCGCTATATGTTATTAGTGTCACAATAATTTTGGGAGTGACGGCAAACATCGTGCTTAAAAATATTCAAGACAAGATTAATGTGAGTATGTATTTTAATTCTGATGTTGAGGAAAGTAGGATTTTAGAAATAAAAGACAAGCTCGTGGGATATCAGGAAATTGCCTCGATTGAATATGTTTCAAAAGACCAAGCATTGGAACAATTTAAAAAGTTGGGAGACAAGAATCCTTCAATAACACAAGCACTTGATGAAATCGGGGAAAATCCATTGCTTGCAGCGTTGGTTGTGAAAGCAAAAAGCCCAAATCAATATGACATCATCACGAAAGCAATTTCAAATGCCAGTTTTTCTGCGGACATTAGCCGCATTGATTATGAAGAAAACAAAACAGCCATCGATCGTCTCACGAATATAATGAAATTGGTTGAGCAAGTTGGACTGACACTCGGGATAATCTTTGTTTTTATTGGTGTGCTCATCACGTTTAATGCAATTCGTCTTACGATGTATGCTCACAAGCAGGAATTTGAAATTATGCGACTCGTTGGCGCATCAAACACTTATATTAAAATGCCGTTTGTTTTTGAGGGAATTTTTTACGGAGTAGTTTCTGCATTTGTCGTTATGATTTGTCTTTATGCTACTTCAAAATTTCTCGCACCAATCACGCAAGGCAGCATCGGCGGCGGCGACATTGTAACATTTTATTTTTCAAATTTCTTCATTATTTTTGGTGGACTTCTTCTCTCTGGAATTTTCCTCGGAACATTAAGTGGTGTTATTGCGATTAGGAGATACCTTAAGGTTTAAAACTTCAGATTAGCAAATAAAAAAATTACGTAACTAGTTACGTAATTTTTTTAATGTTGGAGTGCTAGGATTCGAACCTAGGGATGGCGGTACCAGAAACCGCTGCCTTACCGCTTGGCTACACTCCAATTTAAACACCAAACAAGATTCAGTATATCATTTTTGACCAAAAAATCAAGGCTTGACTTTGGGTTGATTTGCTTTTATAATAATTCGATATGGAAGAAATAATATATCCAATACGAATAAATCGATATCTGGCGCTGAATAATTATTGTTCGCGCAGGGAAGCAGACGCCTTGATTGAAAAAGGTGTTGTTTTGGTTAATGGCAAAAAGGCCAAAATAGGGGACAAAGTTAATGAAACTGACAAAGTGACGGTGAATGCAAAAGATGCCAGTGTGATGAAAAAATATGTTTATTTTGCTTTCAATAAACCGCGAGGAATCGTGACTAATTCGCCGAAAGATGGTCAAAAAAGCATCAAAGACATCACATATTCAGCAGACGATGTTTTTCCGGTTGGACGTTTGGACAAAAATTCTCGTGGGCTTATTATTCTTACAAACGATGGAAGAGTTAATGATAAAATGCTTAATCCTGAATATAATCACGAGAAGGAATATGTCGTTGAGGTTAACAAGCCAATCACTAACATATTTCTGAAAGTAATGCGCCAAGGTGTGCAGTTGGAAGATTTCAAAACCAAACCTGCTATTGTTGAGCAAAAAGATGAAATAACTTTTCACATCACTTTGACCGAAGGAAAAAAACATCAAATTCGTCGTATGTGCACAAATCTTGGTTGGGAAGTGGTGGATTTGAAACGTATCCGAGTTATGAGTATAAAAATGGGAACACTTGGCTCAGGACAACAACGCAAAATTCAAGGAGCAGAGCTTCTTGAATTGCTTACAAGTCTAGGATTGAATGGCTAGTTTTTATGTGTTTGAAAAATTTTAAAGGGCAACGAATTTATCGTTGCCCTTTTTGGTAGGTACCGTGCCGTTATTTGTTAGATGACTTTTAAGATTTCTACAGTCATCTTGCGTTTGCCCCAAGCGTCAGCTTGTTTTTGGGACATTTTAGAAAAGACGTCAAACTGAACAATTTTTTCGTCTTTCCATAATTCTTCTGCAGCAACACAACGATCATCAACTTTTCCAATGAGATTTATTCCATCTCCTTTTATTCTGATGATTGTTCCGCGTCTGAAGCCATGCTTGCGAGTTACATTTGCCGCAATTGTGAAATCTGCTTGCGGCTTTGTTCCAAAAAATGTTTCCTTTCCTTTGCCATTGAGTTTTATGGCGTCGAGATAGGCTCTTTTGGATTTGTAATACTCCCTTTTTGGTTCTATGTATCGAGACACAATAACCGGAAGGGTTTTTACAACTTTGTACCGCTTGGCGGGCGGTTGTGGTGGAACGTACTTGAAGTACGCTCGCGAGGAAGTAGGCTGTGCGCACGCTAATATTATAAAAAGCGCGCATATCCATCCTTTCACGTGGGCTTTCTCCTTTCAGTTTCGCCACGATACCTTTTATTTTAACAAAAAACAGGTCCTTGCGGGATCGTTTTTTGGAAATGTCCAATGCGTCACTCGTGACAACTTTTGGACCTCATTTTATAATACTAGATAAAAACTTTTTTGTTTCATTTTCAGTTTTGGTTTTTTAACCAGAGCTGATATAATGAAATTAAGAAATCTTTTTAAGGCTTTATTAAGAGAATAAGTTGCCGTGCCAGCACGGATTTATAGGATAACACATATTTATGAAAATAGCAATACATTGCGCCGACCTTGATCACAAACGCATTGATGGAACAAGGGTATACCTTTATAATATGCTGAAAAACTTCGGAATTTTGGACAAAAAAGACGTTTTTGAGATTTATCATCGAAGCGATTTTAATCCACGGCTCACTCCGCCAACATTTTCAAATTATGCGGTTAAAAAGCTTTCATTTCCGTTTCTTTGGACGCAAACTTGTTTTGCTTGGAAATTGCTTTTTGATAAACCGGATGTGCTTTGGATGGCTGTGCATAATGCGCCAATTGTAAGGAGGAAAAATCTCAAAGTGGTAGTGACAATTCATGATTTGGCTTTCAAAATATTTCCGCAGTATTTTCCCAAGAAAGATTTGACGAAGCTTAACATTCTTAGTGACTTGGCGATTAAAAATGCTGATCGTATCATTGCAGTTTCGCAGTCGACAAAGAAAGATATTTTAAAATTTTATCCTCAAGTTTCTTCAGAAAAAATTACCGTCATCCATCACGGTTTCGACACGCAATTATTTCAAAATAAAGTTTCCCAAGAAGAGCTTGAAAAAGTACTAGCAACCTATAACCTTTACCCTGTTAAATCCGACGAAGTCGGTGCGAAGCAATTTAACGGGGTGAAACCTAAAACCTATCTTCTGTATGTCGGTGCAATTCAACCGCGAAAAAATCTGGGAGTTTTGATTGAGGCATTTGAAAAAATAAAAATTAATAACCCGGAGCTTAAATTGGTTTTTGCGGGAGCCCCTGCGTGGCAATATGAGGACACTTTGGAAAAAATTTCCCAAAGTAAATTCAGCGGCGACATTATTGTTACAGGCACAATTCCGTTTTCTGATTTGCCAGTGCTATATCAAAACGCAGCGGCTTTTGTTTTTCCATCTTTATATGAGGGTTTTGGTATTCCAGTGCTTGAGGCGTTTGCCTCGGGCACGCCGGTTATTTTGGCAAACAATTCTAGTCTGCCTGAAGTTGGAGGAGAGGCGGCTTTATATTTTGAAACTGAAAGTAGTGATAATCTTGCTGGTTGTCTCGAGCGTGTTTTGACAGACAAAGATTTGAGCGCAACTATGATTCAAAAAGGGAAGAGTCGCGCAGCAAATTTTTCCTGGGAAAAATGCGCGCAAATAACACTTAACAGTATTAGAAAAACACAGGGTTATTCTTCGGAAGAAAAGATGATTTCGTAAAGCAAAAAGAAAACAAAAAGTGTGATAAGCGCAATTGTGATGTTTTCCCAAAGACTAAATTTAAGCATTGAACTTCCGATTAGCAAAAAAGAAAATAAGATAATCATCGGCAAAAATTTCGTTTTGCTGATTTTTATTTTGTCGTACGTAATGTCTAGTTTCTTGCCGAGATATGCAATAAGTGCCAGTACTAAAAAAAGTGAGATGGTTGTTTTGCTGAAACTTATTTTGCTTGAAACAAGTCCGGGGAGCAATCCTTCTGCTGCAAGTGTTGCTGCAAATGTGAGGAGCAAAAGCAATAAGAGATCATAAGCGAGTTTATATGAAATCAATAACGCATTCTTGCTGATGGTAATTTTTTTTAATCGCATATTTTTAATGTTATCTGTTTTTCAGCTTATTTTTTATGGTAGAGAGGGAATTTCGAAGACTGTGAAATGTCATCGGGGTTGAGAATGTCGTGTCGATTGTGTTTACTTTGGCATTCTTGGAAAAGGTTGCACTTATTTGATAATCATTACCAATAAGCAGTGCCAAATCTTCGAGCGGCACATCGCACTGATATGTGTTTGAGCTGAGCATTTTCTTTTTCAGTGTGCAAGTCGATTCTTTTGCAGCTTGTGCTGCGCTGGCGATTATTGGTTTTTGTTTGGCATATGTTTTTACAAGGACAGAACTGTTCATTGGTCTTTTCTTTTCATCTTTGATAATAAAATGGTTATTTGTTTCTTGATCGAAGAAAATTGTTCCATTGGGATGAGAGGAATTGCGTGTAAATTGTTTTTGTTTTTTGTACATTCCAATTTCATTGGAAGTGACTGCAATTACGTCGTTCCAATCAAATCCCATTGCCAAGAATGTCACATCATTTTCGATAGGATAACTTTTTTCTTCGCTCAAGATGAAAACTGATTCAGCTGATGAGACAAGTGTTCCGTCAGCAAAACCCAAATATGTTTCAGACACGGGATAACGAGAAAGAAAATCTTTTTCTTTCACAACTGTTGATGTCATATCAAACTGCGTCAAAAAAGCTCGCGCGCTGACAAAAGGGAAAAGTTGTTGGTTTTTTAATCTATAAAAATTATCATCGATAACAAAAAGTGTATCGTTGGGATAATTTTCGGCATTGGCAATTTCGTCTCCTGTTTTGTTTAATTTCAAATCATCTTGCGAAACTTCGACAAATGCGCTTTTGGGATAACCAAGATCAAGAATGATGTTGGTGCTGGAAAATTTGCGCAGCAATCCATCAGAAACAATGTAATATTCTCCAGTTGGGGTTGTCAGCAATGTTCCATCTTTGAAATCAGCAGGCTTGCCAATTGGAAAGAAAAAGGCTTGATATGACTTGCTTATTTTCACTGAAGTGTTTTCAATGTCGTTGGAATTTTTTTCCAAAGTAAATGCGATGTTTGCTTTGGAAAATTGGCCTATTGGATTTGCATTGAATATTAATGTTTCGTTTGAACTGATTGATTTTTCAACTGGAAATCCTCCGGTTTGATTCAAGCGAGGGGAAACTAGCGTGTTTTTGTTTGAATTGGGCGTGTTCATCGAAAAATTTAGAGGAACAATAGGGAACAGGATTCGATACAAAATAAAAAACATCGCTATTAAAAAAACAAAATGAAGAAGCGCCCGCAGAACGGTATATCTTTTTTGCAAAGTTGGTTCTAGTGTGACGTTTTTAGTAAGATCAAACATAGTTAATATAACATTTTAAATTTTAAATTCTAAGTTTTAAATTTTAAATGACAGGGCGGGAGTCCAGAATGACACGAGGCTTATTTGTTTACTTTAAATATTTTTCCTGACACTGAGATTTCTTTTTTTTCGGGAAGGGAAATTTTGTCGAGCTTATTGCTACGCTCAACGTCCAGCCTGGTGGTGGTAAGCGTGTATGAATCTGTTTCAGACAAGCTGCTTCCAATCGTGCTGTTTAAATAAAATGGCACTTGCTTGTTGGGCGCAATCAAATAAACATTGGAAAAATTTTCAGTATCAAGTTTTGACAGGTCTTGATTATTGAAAAAGTACACAGCATTTTTGCTAAATAAATAATTCATCGGACCGCCCAGCATTGACCAGCCATCGCCTGAAGCCTCGCGGTCTATTAAAATTAAATCGTTGTCGGAAAATTTTGAGCTAAGTGTTTGAGTTTGAGCAAGGAGACTTTCGTTTTCATTGTAGGAAATATATTTTAAAAATGCCGGCAAATTCATTGCAAGTAATGCTAGGCTGATAAGGGCAGCTAATGTTTTTGTTTTAATATTTTTTCCTTCAAACCATTTGCCGAGCAGTATTCCTGAATAAAAAATTGCGCAAGGGAGAAGGGAAAACATAAAGCGTCTGAGCATCCAAGGATGATCCGGTGTGATTTGAGAATCAAAAAAATAAACAAAAGTAGGAAGAATTATAAAAAACGGAGTGAGTTTGTAGAATTCTTTTTTCCACAAAGCGTAAAGTGTTCCAAATCCGCCAACAATAAAAAATCCAAGCAAGCCGTAGAGATAAAATACTTTCAAGCTGTAAAAATCTGGCAGAATACTATTTTTGATTTCTCCTAGATATTTTGCTTGAGGCGAGGTTACTGTGGGCAAAATAGCTTTTAAAATTTCTTTGTAAAAATACACATCAACATATACATTGGTTATAAAAATCAAAAACAATGCAATTGCTGGCAGAAAAAATCTGGATGACATTTTTTCCTTAACGAATGTGCGAGTATTTTTGTTGAGCAAGATCACCGCGATTGAAGCAAGAAGAAAAGCGAAGCCTTCAATTCTGGCAAAGCAAAGAAGGAAAGATGAAAAAAGAAAAACAAAATAAAATAATTTGCGTTGGTCTTTCAAGAAAAGCATCAATGAAAGAATCGTCAGCCACACGAGTGGCAGCGCAATATTTTCGCTAAGAGTGAATTTGGAAAACCACATAAAGACAAATGATGTTGAAGTCAGCAGCATTATTGGCAGAGCCGATGATGTTTTCAAAAATAAGCGCAGTGTCATATAAAATGACAAAAGGAACGTGAAAAACAAAACTGCATTTGCAACAAGAAATCCAGTTATTCCAAAAACAGCAAAAAACAAAGCAAGCCATGCAATATAGACTAGGGAAAATTGAGTGATGAGCAAGCCATCTTTGGTATAATAAAAACCGGGGAAATTTTGAGCGCGTCCTGGCTCGTGCAATTTGAAAAATTCTTTGGAGGCAGGAGTGGAAAATTCAAGTTTGTGATTTTGAGCAAGTCTGGCTGCAGCTTCACTGAAAGAACCTTGATCTCTGCCTGTGAAAACAGAAGGCTGAGAGAGAAAGGAGAAAGAAATTGCAATAAAGATAAAGAGTATGCTTGTGAAAAAAAATTCGCGGGAAATTTTAAATGATATGCCAAAAGAAGTTGCTTTTCTTGCAAGCCAAATTCCGCCAATTGCCACTATTGTCCAAACCAAAGAGGCGTAGAAAAAACCGACAAGTGCCAAGGCGAAACTTCCCCAAGCTAAACTTAGCCAAACAAGGGCTTTAAACAGAAATATTTGATAATCTTTGGACGACATTTTGTTGTTATTCATATTTTTAATTATACCGACTATTTTCGTATTTGCAAAGCACTTTTTGATGGTGTAAAATGAAATAAATAGATGCTCTATTACTGAGAAATTGAAATACAAAAATATAACCCCAGTTAAATATTGCGGATTACCGCAATTTAACGGGGCAAGAAAAATGCAAAAAAATCCTAATTTTATACATTGGTATTATAATGAAGCAGTTTGTGATCTCTTGGAAATCTGGAAGAATTTTTTGTTTTTTGCTTGGCAACATTTTTCAATATCCGAACTTACAAAAACTCTTTTGTCTCCGTGGAGGCGCGATGTGGTTTTTTCCACTTGGGTGGGAATTCATCCGATCAAGATGCTGACAGCTCTTTTTGAAAATATTGTTTCAAGATTTTTAGGTGCGATTGTTCGCACTTTTGTTATTTTTGCGGGACTGGCTTTTTTTCTGCTGGTGCTTGTTTTTGGATTGATAATTAATATCGTCTGGCTTGGCGCTCCGCTTTTGTTGGTAGTCTTTTTCTTCTATGCTTTTAATCTTGGGATAGATTTTTATTATTCTATTGGCTTGGCGCTTGTCTGGATTGTTGGAGCGATTTTTTTGTATTATCAAGATTCAAAGCCGCCAATGCTGCTTATGAATTTCCAGCATTTGCTCAGACACTCCGTTTTCGAAAGAATTTGTGGTCGACTTGGCATTGGACGCAAGCGTTTTCCAAAGGAGATTTTTGGCAATCAAGATCTTTTTAATGAATTTTTAAAAGCCAGGAATCTGACTGAAAAAGAATATTTGCGTCTTACTTCGATTGAATTGAAAAGACAGCAGGAAATAAATGATATGCCAAAATTTTGGCGTTGGGAATATTTGAATAAAATTCCCGCTATTGGAATGCAATGGCGCTATGCGTATACTGTTCATTTGGATAAATATGGTTTGGATTTGTCGACAAATGATTGGAGTGAATATGCAAAGGCTGATCTTGTTGGCAGAGCAGATGAATATGAAGTTTTGAAACTTGTGCTGGAAAGGCCTGATCAAAATTGTGCACTCTTGGTTGGAAATGCTGGAATTGGTAAAAAAACATTGATTCACTGTTTGGCCAAAAAAGTTCGTTTTAATGAAGAGATGGGAATTCTTTCCAACAAAAGAATGATCGTGCTTGATTTGGGGAGAGTGATTTCAGATGCCGTCAGCAAAGGCGAAGATGTGGAAAATTCATTGCGCAGACTTTTTTATGAGGCAAGTTATGCGGGTAATGTTGTTTTGATTATTGAACATTTTGAATATTTCTTAGGCAAAGAGGGAAGTTCTTTCCATCCTGACATTTCGGCAGTGCTTGCAGAGTTTTTGCATATTCCTACTTTTCAAATAATTGCAATATCAACACCCAAGGAATATCATCATTTGATTGAAAAACAAGAAGAAATTGCAAAATATTTTGAAGTTATTGAAATGCGAGAGCCGTCTGAAGAGGAAACGATTGAGATTTTGCTGAATCAACTTGAAAAATATGAACATAGGCGAGTGCTTTTTACTTTCAAGGCATTAGAGAAGATTGTGCGTGACAGTGCAAAGCATAATTGGGAGTTTCCTTTGCCGGAAAGAGCAATTGATTTGGCAATGGGTGTGCTGATGTTTTGGGAGAAAAAATCTGTCGAGCAATTTGTCACTGAAAAAACCGTGGCAGACTATTTGTCATTAAAAACTGGTGTTCCACAAGGGGAGATTGAGGGCGGAGAGAGAAAGAAATTGTTGAACCTTGAATCAATGCTGCATAGACAGGTTATTGGACAGCAAGAGGCAATCTCTCAGGTTTCTCAGGCGATGCGAAGAGCGCGCAGTGGAATTGGAAATTCTCAAAAACCAGTTGGAAGCTTTTTGTTTTTGGGACCAACGGGAGTGGGAAAAACGGAAACTGCCAAAGCACTTGCCAAAACTTATTTCGGCGATGAAAATAAGATGATTCGTTTGGATATGAGCGAATTTCAAACTCCGAATTCTATTGATAGGCTGTTGGGTTCTAGTCAACTCAATCAACCAGGGAGATTGGTCACACAAATTAAAGACAATCCATACTCTTTGCTTTTGCTTGATGAAATAGAAAAAGCTTATCCGGAAATTCTGAATATATTTTTGCAAATCTTGGATGAAGGATATGTTAATGATGCTTTCGGCGAGAAGATAAATTTTCGCAACACGATGATTATTGCAACTTCAAATGCAGGAGCTTCGCTTATCAAGGAGATGGTGGAGCAGGAGCGTCCGGCAGAAGAAATCAAGCAAGCTGTTATTGATTGGACGATTAAAAATAACATTTTCCGCACTGAATTTCTGAATCGTTTTGAAGGAGTGATTTTCTTCCGACCGCTTAATGAAATTGAATTAAAAAGCGTTGTGCGTTTGCAATTGCAAAAATTTGTTCGCAGATTGGCAAAAGAAAAAAATATCGAGCTGGTTTATCAAGAAAATATTATTGAGAAGATTATTCAAAAAGGATACAATCCAATTTTTGGAGCAAGATCGCTTAATCGATATATCGAAGATGAAATTGAAAGCATCGTGGCTAAAAAAATAATCTCTGGTGAAACATTGAGCGGGGAGAAAATCACGCTGTCACTTTGAAATCATATAACATATAACATATAGCATATAACAAAAATGCTTAAAACTGGCGTAAGAGTTTTTTATATTGTATGATATATGGTATATGAAAATATTAGTCATCGCGCCTACACCGTTTTTTGCGGATCGTGGGACACATATTCGAATATTGGAAGAATCGCTGGCTTTGGAAAAGCGTGGGCATCAAATTACGATAGCAACGTATCATATTGGAAGGGATATTCATTCGGATGTCGAAACCAACATCGACGTTCGTCGCATCAGGAGGCTTCTTTTTTGGTATAAAAAGCTGGAAGCTGGACCTGATTGGCAAAAGATTTTTCTTGATATTATGCTTATTCGAAAAGCCTTTTATTTGGCGCGCACTCAAAAGCCGGATGTTATTCACGGGCATTTGCACGAAGGAGTTTTGATTGGTTGGATTGTGAAAAAAGCTCTTTTTTGGAGAAAAATGAAATTGGTCGCAGATTTTCACGGAAGTCTTACCAAAGAAATGGCATCGCATAGCTATCTGAAAGGAGGAATTCTTAAAAAGATATTTTTTGAAATTGAAAAATGGATTGATAATTTGGGAGACAGTGCGCTGACTAGTAGTGAAGAAAACACCAAGGACATTGCAAAGCTTCGCGAGGATCATAACGTGACAACTGTTTTGGATGGAGTTAACCTTGCTTGCTATGAAAATAATTTGAGCAAAATTGAACTTAAAAAAGAATTTGAATTACCCTTGGACAAAACAATAGTGACATACGCTGGTGCTCTTATCTTTAATAAAGGCATTGAATATTTGATGGACGCAATTCCGAAAGTGCTTGAGAAAAATAAAAATGTGTATTTTGTTATTGCGGGATTTCCAATCGAGGATGTGACAAAATTTGTGAAAGTAAATAGATTATCAGAAAATGTGCGCATAATAAGCCCGCTCAACTATTTTGATTTGCCAAAGGTGTTAATGGCTAGTGATATTGGCGTAGATCCAAAAGACTCAATGACGCTTCAGGCTAGTGGAAAAATTTTGCAATATATGGCAGCAGGATTGCCAGTCGTTTGTTTTGATCGTCCAAACAATCGAGCATATTTGGGAGAGGGTGGGGAATACTCAAGAGAAATTTCTGCCGTATGCTTGGCTGACAGTATTCTCTCTCTTGCAAATGAACCGCAAAAAATGGAATATAAAGGACAATTGAACAAGCAGCAGATAAAAAAATTCAGTTGGGATATCTCAGCACAAAAAATTGAAGAAATTTATAATAATATTTAAAAATAAAAAATGAGTAATAAAGACCAATACAAAATTAACCGTTTAGATAATAATGGAATTGATCAACTTGCGCACCTAAATCCTTCAAAAAAACAAAAAATATCAAAATTAAAAACATTTAATCGTAAAAAAATCATAATAATCAGTATTATTGTTTTTGTATGTGTTGGTGGATATTATGCCTTCTCTTATGCTGCTGCAAATAAGCGTATTATTGCGATATCTTCTTTTTCTGCATTGAGTAATGTATCCAAGTTTCTTCCGATAGGGCAGGATGAAAAAAAGGAAATCGAGGTTTTAAATGCTATTGTGACAGAATTTACCAAAAATGATGATCAGGAAAAAAGTTTCTTGATTATGCTGCAAAATGAAGCAGAACTTCGTCCGGGCGGTGGATTTTTGGGCCAATATGCGATTGTGAAAACGAAAAATGGTGAAATTATTTCGACATTTGTTGAAGACGCAAATCTTTTGGATCAACGCATTTCGGCAAAAATTCCAGCCCCGTTTCCTTTCAAGAGAATGATGCAAATTAAAAATTGGAAATTTCGCGACTCAAACTTTTCGCCGGATTTTCCAACTAATGTTGAAAAGGCAAAATATTTTTTCAGATTAGCAGGAAGAAGTTCAGCTGGTTTTGATGGTGTGGTGGCTGTTAATTCGGAAGTTTTTGATAATGTTATTGGACTCACTGGTCCAATAACCGTCCCAGGATATTCCGGAGAATATACTCAGGAAAATGCTTCACGCAAATTGGAAGAACAAGTTGAAAAAGCCTACATTATGAATCCTGAAATTGATACCCAGAATCGTAAGGCGATTATAAAAAAAATGGCGCCAATAATTTTGGATAAGTTGCTCACGGTTGGAAATATCACAAAGGTTGCAGATCTTTTTCATAATGAATTGAAAAATAGAAATGTGATGATTAATTTTTCTGATCCAAATTTGCAAAAGATGGTCGAAAGTGTTCATTGGGATGGTGCTATGCCAAAAGACTGGGGAGGGGATTATCTAATGGCAGTTGATGCAAATATGGGCGCACTCAAATCAGATTTTTATGTTAAGCGTGAAATGATTTATGATATTGATTTGACTCAGCCAAAGCCCCTGGTAACGTTGAATATAAAATATAAACACACCGCTCCATATGGCGATTGGCGCACGAGCGATTATCATTCCTATTTAAGGGTATATGCACCGCAAGGTTCAAATTTTTTGGAGAGCAATATGGTAAGTCATTTGAGCACTGCTGATGAATTTGGTAAAACATATTTTGGTTTTATGTGTCACGTGCTTATTGGGCAAGAAACAAATGCGACAATAAAATATGAATTGCCAGAATCTTTCAGTAATATTGCTGATTATAAATTGCTCATTCAAAAACAATCAGGCGCTGGAGATGTTCCTATTTCAGTTAATGTGAAAACAAAAGACGAACAATATTCTCAACAGCAAACACTTACCAATGACATTAGATTTGAATATGAAAAATAGTTTATAAGGTTTGTAAAGTTAAATACGAAATACTTGCTACAAAGAAGCTTATACGGCATTTATGTTGTATGTTATATGCTATGTGGTACAATGAATTCATATGAAATTGCTACTAATTAAGGCTGGAAAAATCTTTAAAACAATTCAAAGGGAAGGTATTTTTAGGGGCGGAAAACGGGTTATTCTAGCTATTTTTGCTATGTTTCGTTTCGTAGGAAGTGGCGATGTTTTGTTTATTGCCGGAGGCGTTGGAGACAGTGCTCGCTATCGTGATCATCACGTGGCTGAAGAATTAGAGATTCAAGGTTTAAAATGTTCAATTACTGTTCAAGATAATCCATTTTTGCCAAATTATGCTGACAAATTCAAGGTGTTTGTTTTTCATCGAGTTTTATTTTCTCCAAGCGTAAAAAAGCTGATTGAAAAAATAAAAGAGCAGAAAAAAGAGATCATTTTTGAGACAGACGATTTGGTTTATGATCCAAAATTTTTAGAGTATATGGATGGGTTCAAAACAATGAATTATCTTGAAAAAAAATTATACGAAAATGGAGTTGGAGGAGAAATTTTGGCTGATCCATATGTTAAGGTTTGCAGCACAACCACAACTTATCTTGCTGACAAATTGCGCCAGCAGAATAAAAAAGTTTTTATTGTTCCAAACAAGCTTTCAAGAAGGGATGTGGAAGTCGCAGATATAGTAACAAACAACAAACAACAAACAACTGACAACAAAATCAATCTGGGATATTTCTCAGGAACACTTTCGCATAATAAAGATTTTGCTACCATCACTGAGGCTCTTGTGCAGATAATGGAGAAAAATGAAAATGTTGAATTATTCTTGGTTGGACCACTTGATATTGAAAATGAACTGAACAAATTTGCTAGCAGAATAAAACAGTTGCCATATGTGACGCGCGAAAAACATTTTGGCAACTTGGCAAGTGTTGATATTAATTTGGTACCACTGGAAATTGGCAATCCATTTTGCGAATCAAAATCAGAACTGAAATTTTTTGAAGCAGGAATTGTGGGCGTGCCAACAGTGGCAGCTGCCACAGCGCCTTTTGTTGAGGCCATCGCTGATGGCGTTGATGGTTTTGTTGCTAATGGCACCGAGCAATGGATTGAAAAAATAGAAAATCTTATTCTGGATGAAAATTTGCGAATTGAAATCGGAGAAAAAGCCCGCGAAAAAGCACTGAGTCGATATACAACGACTAATGCCACAAATAAGAATTACTATGATTATTTGAAGAGCAAGATAAAAAGATAAGACAATGCCAAATTAAAAATTAAAAATTTCAAATGAATGACCAATGATAAAATGTTTAAAATTGGAAATTTGAGAATTTGAAATTGATTTGTAATTTGATATTTGTAATTTGAAATTTATGCAAATTCTCGTTACTGGTGGTGCTGGCTTTATTGGAAGTAATGTTACAAAAAAATTATTAGAGCGTGGAGACAGTGTTGTCTGCGTTGATGAATTTAATGATTATTATTCTCCAAAAATAAAGGAACTTAATATTGCTCAATTTGCTGATAATCCAAATTATACATTGTATCGTGGAAGCATCACAGATTATGAATTTTTGAAGATTGTTTTTGAAAAAGAAAGCATTCAAAGAGTTGTGCATGCAGCAGCCAGAGCGGGCGTGCGACCGAGCATTGAAAATCCTTTCATATATGAAGACACAAATGTGAAAGGTACGCTTAATCTTTTGCATTTGGCTAAAGAATTTAAGATTGAAAATTTTGTTTTGTTTAGTTCGTCTTCGGTGTACGGAAACTCTTCAAAAGCGCCATTTTCCGAAAATGAGGTGGTAGATTGTCCCATTTCACCCTATGCAGCCACCAAGAAGGCCACAGAGCTTCTAGGATACACATACCACCATTTGTACAAGCTCAACGTAAATGTGGTGCGTCCCTTCACAGTCTACGGGCCCGGTGGACGGCCTGATATGTTTCCATTCTTGGCCACCAAATTGATTGATGAAGGCTTGGAAGTGAAGCGTTTTGGAGACGGCTCAACTCGCAGAGATTACACTTTTATTGATGACTTGGTTGATGGGGTGGTGGCTGCACTCGACACGATTTTGGGATATGAAATTTTCAACCTTGGAAATTCAAACACTGTCGAGCTTAATTATTTTATCTCTACGGTGGAAAAAATTCTTGGCAAAAAGGCCAACATTAAAGAATATCCAATGCAGCCAGGAGACGTCCTGATCACAAACGCTGATCTCACAAAATCCCGAAAACTTCTCGGCTACAATCCGAAGGTAAAGATTGAAGAGGGAATGAGTATTTTTATAAAGTGGTATCAAGAAAACAAAAATCTTTACTAAGATTTTTGTAACATGTAACATATAACATGTAACAAAAATGCAAAACAAAAAATTTCACGATGAATTAAAGAGAAAAATGGATGATTACGCTTTTGGTGTTTATGCTATAACTAAAAAATTTCCTAAGGACGAGATTTATGGCATAACATCACAACTGCGTAGATCTGCATTATCTGTTATACTGAACTATATAGAAGGATTTGCTAGAACTGGAGATAAGCAATTGAAAAATTTCCTAAATATTTCTTATGGCTCTCTTAAGGAGTCAAAATATTTACTTTATTTCTCAAAAAGAGAAGGATATATTGAAAATTTGGAATATGAAAAATTAATTAATTTATCTGAAGAAATTGGGGCAATGCTATGGACAACAATAAATGGTCTCAAGGAAAAATGTTGAGCCAGAAAGTTGTTATATGTTATATGCTATATGTTATATGTTGAAACATGAAAACTATAAGGAACTCATCTGGGCGCTTGCAAAAACTGATTTTAAACTTCGTTATCACGGAAGTGTTTTGGGATATTTGTGGGCGCTGCTCAAGCCGCTGCTGACTTTCGCGGTGATGAATTTTGTTTTTTCTTCAATGTTTAACCCTCGGGGAACAGGGATGAGTACATATTCATTGCAGTTGTTGGTTGCGCTTATGATGTTTTATTTTTTCTCTGAAGGAACGACAGCAGGAATGAGTTCACTTTTATCAAAAGCTCAACTTGTAACCAAAATTTATGTCCCACGCTGGACGATTATTATTGCTTCTACAATCAACGCAACTCTAATATTCCTGATGAATCTTGTCGTGATTGTTTTTTTCTTTGCGCTTAAAGGTTTCATGCCGAGCATTCCAGCAATCCTTTTGTTTTTAATGTTTTCAATTTTCATATATATCATCGTTCTTTCTTTTTCACTCATTACTGCACCGCTCTATGTCAAATTTCGCGACCTGGCGATGATCTGGGAAGTTCTTTTAATGATAATTTTGTACGCGTCGCCGATTATTTATCCTTTAGTAACTTTGCCGGCAGCATATCATAAATTTATTCTGCTTAATCCTCTGGCTTTTATTATTCACTTTACCAAGGAATCGCTCATCAACAATCATTTTGCTAGCCCTTCACAATATGTAGTGTTTGTCGCCATAGTTTTTGGCGCCTTCGCCCTAAGCATCTTTTCATATCGTAAATTTATTCCAAAAGTTGCCGAAGAAATCTAGAAACCATATAACATATAGCATAAAACATATAACACTTGTAAAAACAAAACCTTGTCGCGCTGACAAGGTTTTTGTTTTGTGATATAATATCAATGTTGGTAGTTTATAAATATTAATCACCCAGAGTTAAATAATATTTTGATTACAAAATAATTTAACAGGGTAAATAAAAAAATATGTTTTCATTAAGTCCAGATATTGAAATAGGAGCCATGCTTTTTTTGATAGGCATCGCTTTTATTTGCTCACTCGTGTACGCTTTTTTTGCCAAAGAAAAAATTAAAGCATTAGTGGTTTTTTCAGTGCTTAGTAATATGATTTTATGGTTGTTTATTTTGATAGGATCAAGACTTTTTTATTTTTATGATATCCTATGGTTCAGAGTTTTTTCTGTTTTCTTTTGGCCGGTTATTAACATCTATTTAATCATTAAAGTGTTTTCAAAAAAATGAAAATCAAATTTAAATTGGCGATTGTATCGCTGATTTTTTTTATCACTATCTCCCCAATTTCTTTTCCGGCTCTGCTTGATCATTCTCAAGCAGCTGATTATGAAGAAATCAGTGAGGATCAAGAGTGGACAATCGACAAAACTGTTGATAAGAACGTGGTTATTAAATCAGGCGTAACTTTGACGATTAAAAAAGGAGTTACCGTAACCTTTAAGAGCACATATATCGACGTTTATGGCAAAATGATTATTGCCGGCACATTGAAAAGCCCTGTGATATTTAAAAAAGCAGAAGATTCGGAAAATTATGCAGTTTCAGTCTGGCAAGGAGGTAATTTGATTATGCGAAATGCTGATTTTAGCGGTGGCGGAGGTTTTTATTTTAATGTTTTGCAGAATGATTCAATTGTGAATAAAGCATATGCGTATGGAACATATTCTGCCGCAGTTCATGCACGTGGTGGAATTGTGAATATACAGGGAAGTAATTTTCACAATAATGATGTTGCAGTGTATGTTGATAGCTCTAGTGCTGGAAAAGTTGTTGTCAGTAGGTCAAAATTTTTGAATAATTCACGGATTGACATTGCCTATGCCGGATATGGTCAACTAAGCAAGGTAGATGCCAGATATAATTGGTGGGGAAATATAGCGGGTCCATCCAATGTGTGTGTTGATCATAGTGATCCTTTTGGCGATTGTAAGATTGCAGGATCAGTCGATGTTTCAAATTGGCTCACGAGTGAAAATTTTCACGACCCAGTTGTTATCATTCCGGGAATTTTTGGTTCGCAAAAAGAAGACGAAATTTGGAAAATAGATCCGATTTTTCATACTTATGATAATTTGATTGATGAATTTAAAAATAATGGATATACGATTGGAAAAGATCTATTCCTTTTTCCGTATGAATGGCGTGACAGTAATAGTGTGAATGCCACAAAATTGAAATATAGAATAGCTGAAATAAAAACCATTGCCAAATGGCCAAAGGTTGATGTGGTGGCTCATTCGATGGGCGGTCTTTTGGCGCGCAAATATATTGAATCCAACATATATCAAAATGATGTTGATCAATTGATAACACTTGGAACTCCTAATTATGGTTCGCCAGAAATTTATCCTCTTTGGGAAGCAGGTGGAGCTATTGGCATGTCTCAGGTTATTATGAAAAAATTTCTTGCACAAGAAATGGAAGAGGCTGGATACGAGACTATGTTTGAATATATCCGAAAGCGTCCAATTTCTTCAGCTCAAGAGCTTTTGCCAAATTATGAATATTTGTATGACACTGATGCAAACAAGCCTTTGATTTATCCAGCTGATTATCCCGTTAATGTTTTTTTGGACAATCTGAACAGTGAAGATAATGTTGAAAAATTAACCAATGTTGAATACATAAAGATTATAGGCAAGGTGGATAGTGATAAAAGTACAATTGTTGGATTTGATATTATTAAAACAGATATGGGAGAATTGTGGCAACACGGTTATCCTGTTGGTTTTGAAATTCCTTTAATTGGAGATAGAGGTGCTATAAGTGGGGATGGGGATGGAACTGTCCCACTTTCATCAGCCAAGAGTGTTGAAATTCCATCAGACAATTATCTTGAATTGAATTTTTCTCATTCTGATTTGCCAACAAAAGCACAAAAAGATGTGTTGGAGACTCTGACAAACGTTCGTCCAACGTCAGAGGTTACTGACTGGTTAATAAAAAACATATTGCAAACCTGGGCGCACTCTCCAGTAGATATCCAAATCATTTCTCCAACCAACAAAAAATATGGAAAGGATTTTGAAAACAACAAAAATTTTGAAAGCATTGACGGTTCATTCTATACTGGCTTTAAAACTGAAAATGAGTTTATCACAATTCCAAATCCTGAAGACGGAGAATACAAAGTTTTAACACAAGGAACTGAAAATGGAGGAGCGTATCGTATTGAAATGGTTAATCTTTCTCAGAATGAATCCAATGAAGCTTTAGAGTCCACAGTTGAAATCGCTGGTTCTTCAATTCCCGATGAAACTGAAGAACTGAGAGTTGAAATTAATGATGGGGAGATAATAGAAAAAAATCAAGATGAAATTGCGCCAGTGACTGAGTCTTCTATTACTGGGACACAAGGAAGTAATGATTGGTGCACAGGTGACGTTGAATTAACATTGTCTGCAACTGACAACGTTAATGGAAGTGGCGTCGCAAAAACCGAATATTCTCTGGATGACGGAAAGACTTGGACAACATATGAAAGCCCAGTCGTTTTCTCGCAAGAAGGAATTTTTGATGTTTCATATCGTTCTGTTGATAAAAAAGACAACATCGAAGAAATAAAAAAAGTCACGATTAAAATTGACAAAACTTCCCCCGAAGCAAAAATGACTTTCAATTCAATAACTCAAAAACTTGAGGTGCTTGGCACAGATAATCTTTTGCAAAATGTTTCCGTGGAAACGAGAGAACAAACTATTTTCGTCGATAATAATCAAGACGAGAAAAAGCAAAAATCCTGGGCTTGGGGATGGTTTCAAAAAGAAAAACCGAAAGAAAAGAAAATAATCGTAACTGCAACATTGACTGATCAAGCAGGGCACAAAACTGAACTTGTTTGGGAAAAGAAAAAGAACAAAGACCGACGCATTGACCTTGCAATATCTTCAATTTCATATGATGGTCAAAAGACAAACATTGATAAGGGAATTTTGCAATATAAGTGGTTACAAGATTGGAAAAGGAATAAATATCTTATTTTTGCTTCACATCTTAGCACTGAGTCAATGTCATTAGAATCTCATTATTTTCCAAACAAAAATCAAACGTGGCTTATGGAAAAACCGAATGAAATTGCTGATGATGACAAAAATGACAATGCTGAAAAACGTCCAGTTTGGAAAAAAATGACGGGAATGATAATCCCGAGTATACTAATAGAAAAGGGTGCTATTAAAATAAGTTATTAATTTTAATAAATATTAATAAAAATATATGACAAAAAAAAGAGCATTATTTCTTAGTGTTTGCGGGGCAATAATTTTTAGTGTTGCGATAACTATTTCAGTGAAAGGTTTTTGTTTGATAGATTTAATTTGCAGTAGATCACATGATGATTCGGTGGCATTTATTTTTTTTCCAACAATTACTCTTTTTATTTTCTCTCTCATTACATATCCAATGCAGGATAAAATTTTCCAATCTTGGTGGCGTTTTGCTCGCATCTGGATTCCACTTTCAATGTTAGCAATTTTGATATCACCTTCATATTCGCATAATTTTATTTTTCCAATTGAAAAGGGAGCCGTAGCATTTTTCTCTTCAGCACTTTTCGTCATAATTAGCCTTGTTCAAATAATTTTGACTTCCCGAAAATTAAAGAGAAGCTAATAAAAGTAAGGCGTAATCTTTCGCGTAGTGTTGCGCTGTTTCCATTATTTTTTTTAAAAGTAGTTTTAGCTGTGAGGTAATATAGATATAGCAGCAATGGAATTATATTAACTTGGCGCCAATAGAATGCGGTCGTCAGCTACTGGCGCCGGGTAGTGTTTAATATAATATAAAAGAGATAATTTAATTGATAAAAATATTGTGAACAAGGGTAAGAAAAAATTTAAAAGTCCAATAAAGAAAAAGGCACTGTTGCTTCTTGCAGGTGGTGTTGCTCTTGGTCTTGCACGAAATCCTAGGTCGCAGCAATATATATTTAAAACACTAAAAAGGGATTGGAAGGAAATAAATAAAAAATATTTATATAAAATTGTCAAAGAATTTAGAGAGGAAAGGTTGGTTGATTATATTGAGAAAGCGGACGGTAGCGTGAAGATTGTGCTTACTGAAAAAGGAAAAAATATTATTCTTAATTTTGATATAGATAGAATAAAAATAAAAAAACCAATTCGTTGGGATAAAAAATGGCGATTTGTATTTTTTGATATACCTGAAAAACGAAGATCCGAAAGAAATGTTTTGAGAAATAAATTAAAAGATTTGAAATTTTATGAAATTCAAAAATCAATTTTCGTGCATCCTTATCCGTGTTTAGATGAAGTTAATTTTGTTATTGAATATTTTAATTTGAGAAATATGGTTCGTTATGGGGAAGTGACAAATATTTCAAATGAGGAGGAATTAAAATTGAAATGTAATCTTTTTTAAAAAGGCACTTTTCTTTTTAGCTCGTTTATGTTTTGCTTGCTCGTGTTTCTTGTTTGCTGCGGCACTATTTTATTTTAATTGGCGCCACTTTTGTGCGGTCGTCAGTTAGTGGCGCCAGGCTTATTATGGTGAAATAGTATTTTAAATTGCAAAAAAATACATATCTTTTATAATGTATTTATTTTATTGGCGCCAGTAGAATGCGGTCGTCAGTTAGTGGCGCCGGGCTTCTTGATGGTGGAGCTTATAAAAAGCTTGAATTATTGGAAAAATAAATAATAAAAGCTAAATCCAGAAATTTCGGAATTTGTTAAGGCAGTAACCTGTGCAAAAATTGCACATGTTACTGTGTATGGAAAAGTTAGAAAAATCAACCTGTTCCATTTTGGAACAGGTTGATGTAGATAAGAAAACAAGAAAGAATAATTTAGTAAAGTGTTACCTATGTGCTCATCTAGTTAAAATACTTGACAAGATCTTAAAAATACTGTACAAAAAGGGATGGTAGTATGGTAATTTTAACAATTCAAAAGTCTGCAAATTTGCAGAAAAAATAACCCAGAAAAAAGGAGAAGAAAGATGCCAGTTCCAATGAAAAAGTCGTCAGATGAAGTTTTTCGGTCAAACGGTGAGGATTTGGAGTACAGAAGTGCTCAAGGTTCGCCTCATGTCACAGGGGAGATTGAAAAACCAGTTCCCAGTTGTAAACAGAGTATTTTTTTGAAGATAAAGGGTGAAGCTGGCGGAAGACAGGCCTTGGGCGCGCGAATCTCGGAAATTTTGCTGAAAATTTTCGGCAAAACAAACCAAAAATGTAAAATTGAGGATCTATCCATCTTGGATGGACAATATCTCTCGGAGTTTTTTGAAGTATTGACTAAGATCTTTAAGGAAGGACGCGTGGAAGATGTGGAGCCACTCAACCTTTTCTTGTCAGGGTTTAGTGAACCAGACCTTTCCAGATTGCAGAACCTGTCAACTCATGACAAAATCGGCAATAACATTCTGAGTGAGGGTATAGGCAACTCACTAAAAACCAAAAGAAGGAGATAGCCTGGGGGATGAGAATTAATATGAAGGGGAGAACGAATTTTCGTTCTTCCTTTTTTCTTTGTTTTAGCTTGCAAAGTAGCTCTTTTTGTTATATGATGGGATTGTATGGTTACAGAAATATACATAAATAGGATCAAGGAAATTTTACAAAAACATCTCACTAATAATGAGAAAGTTTTTATTTTTGGCTCAAGTGTGGACGGTGAAAAGTTTGGTGATGTGGATTTGGCAGTAGTTTCTGAGCAATCAGTGGATGAAAGAATAATGCGCCAAATTAGAGAGGATTTGGAGGAATCAACACTGCCGTATAAATTTGATTTGGTGGATATTAATCAAACTAATGATCCATTTCGCACCCGCGTGCTGAATGGTCCAAAATTATGGATTATCTAGAAGAAAAACATACACAACTTGAGCAAGCATTAAAAAAATGGAAGCAAGTGCTGGATATGCCTTTTTCGGATATAAATAGAGACGCATCAATTCAGAGATATGAATTTTCTTTTGAATTGCTTTGGAAAGTAGTTAAAAAATATCTCAAAGAGATTGAAGGTTTTGAATGTAATTCACCTAAATCATGTTTTCGAGAAATTCGTATGACATTGGATTTAAATGAATCTGACATTGAAATATGCATAAGTATGACGGAGGATAGAAATTTGTCAGTGCACACATATTCAGAGGAGATGGCGAACAATTTATATGCAAAACTGCCAGAATATGCCAGAGTTTCAAAATTAATTGCAAAAAAAATAAAAGAAAAAGCAAAAATATAAAAAATTTACAATGACTAAGGAAGTTCAAAATTTATTTATTATTTAGTTAACGTGTTGACGGGTTAACGAGTTATGAAAATACAAAAATTTGATTCTATTGTGAAATTTTCTGAATTGGAACGCTTTATTGATCAAAAATAAAAAAACTTTTAACTTTTAATTATGGCGAATTTGCCATAATTACCAGCTTAAATTAAAAAAACCAGTTTGATACTGGTTTTTTTGCTACCCCCTGTTCGTTATTTACAAGAGTTGGTTTGAAGTTCGCCAAATTTACGCTCATATTCCTTCAAGAGATCTTTTTGGTCTTGTGCTGAAAGATCTGCAGCCTTCCGTATGATTTTTTGCTGCTCTGCCACAGGAAGATCAAAGAAATTAATTTTTTCTTTGTTCGTATCTTTTTTGCTGATGTGTGATATGATTTTTTTTAACATAATATTGTATTTAATGATTCTTTATTATATATAATTTTGATGTAATTGTCAATATTGCAATCAATATTTTTGCTTCCTCTGCTATTTGTATTTCATCTGTTTGTATCATGCTTTGATTTTACCATTTTTTCATTTTCAGTACAATGCATGCCCAATGCGTTAAGCGTTGTATTTTTGCATTTAAAATGATAAAATTGATTAGTAAAATATACTCAATTAATATTGATTTAAATAATCACATAAAAATAAAAATAGATATCAAAAACTAAGATAAAAAGAAAAAAATATATGCACATATTTGTTGATGAATCTGGAATACATAAAGAAACTGGAAAATCTTCAGTTGCGTTGGTTTATGTTTTAACAGAAGATGTAAAATTTCTTAATGAAGCCATAATTAGGGCTGAAAAATCATTAAGAATAAAAAATTTTCATTGGACTGATTGTTCGTGGAAAATAAGGATTGAATTTTTCAAGCTTATATTGAAGGAAAATTTTTCTGTAAGAGTTTCAATTATACGAAATCCTTTCAGTAAAAACGATTTTGAAGAATCAATTAAGCTGCTGTTATTGGAAAAGAAATTTAAAAAAGTTGTAATAGATGGCAAGAAGCCAAAATGGTATGCATTAAAAATGAAAAAGCTGTTGCGAGACTCTGGAATTTCTGTAAAAAAAATAAATATGGCCAATGATGAAGCGCATCCATGTTTAAGGTTGGCTGATGCTTATGCTGGTTTGTCTAGGGCATACTGGGAAGGGAGGGAAAATAAGAATGTGGATAGTTTGTATGAAATAGCTCGGAAGAAAATAAAAACCACCCAACTGGTGGATGGTCAGACAGTCCAGTAGCTATTGCTAGCTTTCTCGCACGGAGATTTGTCCTGGGTATCTAGTTATATTCAAAGCATAGCATAAAGACTAAAATACGTCAATAGCGCTATGCATCATTATATACGGATTATATTAGAAAAATATTTCAAAAAACAAAAACCCCCGTTTATAGGGGGAATAGCCTATCCCTTTCGAGAAACCCGCCATACGGTCGGTGTTCGGCTAACATTTGACTTTATTATAGACAATTTTTACAATGCTGTCAATGGTTAATACTCCTTCCGCTATTATTAATTTCAAAAATGAAATGTTACGGATAGAGTGGCTATTTTAAGCCATTTTTTATTATATAATTGTGTTGCAAATTTACCCATATAATGATAAACTTTATTAGTGAAAAAAAGTGAAGAAGATGTACTTTTTTGTTTATTTGAATGATGCAAAGGCAATTTTCCACATTTCTTTTTCCGCAAAAGAAACGTGGAGCAAAGAAAACTCGCACCTGATGAAGGTACTGTGGCAAAAACTTCGTTCTTCGCTAGCACCCTCCGGGTATATATTGTCTGGACAAAATCAAAGATTTTGAAAGCCAATTAATTTTACACTGCGCTCGTAGTCTGCTGACTCTCGCTACGTTTCAAAATTCTTTAACGCTCATCACTCGTTTTTTGCCTACGTACTTCATATGGTGCAGAGGAATACGGAATGCAAATACTGAAGAATGCAGAGAATGGTAGAGAGAATGGAAGAATTAGTTTAAAATTAAGTAATTGAAAAATTAAGATTTGAATCGAAATTCAAAATTCAAAATTATGAATAACGATATAGCGATTAGTGTTAAAAACAACCATAAAATCCTAAATCTAAATTTCCAATGACTAAGGAAGTTCAAAATCAAAACGATAAAAAATCATGCTTACAAGAAAAGAATTAGAATTTCATATCAGCCAGGGCGAGGGCTACAATATTGAATTTAAAGAGGCACATAGTTCCACAATTGGAAAAGAAATGTGTGCTTTTGCTAATGCTTCTGGCGGCAAGATATTTATTGGAATTACTGATTCTGGAATAAAAAAGGAAATTAAAATTACAAATAAATTAAAATCAGAAATACAGGATATTGGCAGAAATCTTGATCCAAAAATGACCATACATCTGCAAGAAATTGATGGAATTTTAGTTGTGGATGTTCCGGAGGGTAAAGAAAAACCATATTCGATTGTCGGAAAATTTTACTTGCGTCAAGGTGCTAATAGTCAGCAACTAACAAGAAATGAAATTAAGGAATTTTTCCAAAAGGAGGGGCTTGTTCTTTTTGATGAATCACCAAATCAAAAATTCAGTTTCGATAGGGATTTCAACGAAAGTGCCTATGAAAATTTTTTGTCCAGAATGGGTGTTAAAACTAAACTTAGTCGAAGGGATATCTTAAAAAATTTGGATTTATTGAGTGGGGAGATGATAAAAAATGCGGGTGCTTTGTTGTTTTGCAAAAAAGCCACAAGAATTGCACGCAGTGCTACTGTGATATGTGCTCTTTTTATGGGCAAAACTAAAACAAAAATAATTGACACTAAGGAATTTGATGAAGATTTATTTAGCAACTATGAGAACGCAATGAATTATATGCGCTCAAAGCTAAACACGGAATTTATCATAAAAGGTGGACCGCGAGAAGAAATTTTGGAATTGCCAGAAAAAGCATTAAGGGAAGCATTGTTAAATGCCATAGCTCATCGCGATTATTTTTCAACTGCTAGTATTCAGGTTAGTATTTTTTCCGACAGGGTTGTAATTGATAACCCAGGGAGATTGATTGGGAATATTAAGGTTGAAGATTTGTACAAGAAGAGTTATCCACGAAACAATCTGCTCTTCGGCTTGATGCAGAGAATGGATCTTGTTGAAAAGATTGGTTCTGGTCTTGTGAGAATTAACGAAATGATGGAAGAATATCTTTTACCTCATCCGGTTATTGATGTTAGTGATGTTTATTTTGGCATTTCATTTGAGCGTCCGGATCTGCAAAAAATGACTGTTGAGCAGAGAATGAAGGAATACAAAAAGGTGACTGAAAAGGTGACTGAAAAGGTGACTGAAAAGGTGACTGAAAAGGAAAAATTCGTAATGGGTTTTATTGAAAAAAATAATGAGGTGACTATTCAAGAAATTGTAGAAAATATGAAAATATCTAGAAAGTCAGTGAATGTTTACATAAAGAAATTAAAAGAAAAAGGACTAATTGAGAGGATAGGTCCCGACAAAGGTGGATACTGGAAAATAATAAAGAAATAAGTTACAATATTTAGATGGATAAAGATATTGCAATATCAGTCAAAAACGTCAGTAAGACTTTTAGGATCCCTCATGAGAAGATTTCTAGTCTTAGGGGTGCTGCTGTTAGTGTTTTTAGCAAAAAACGGGGGTATGAGGAATTTAAAGCCCTTGATGACGTTAGTTTTGAGGTGAAGAAGGGGGAATTTTTTGGGATTATTGGGCGAAACGGGAGTGGGAAAAGCACACTACTTAAAATACTCGCAGGCATTTACCAGGCAGATTCTGGCTCTGTTTCTATTGACGGGCGGATTTCGCCGTTTTTGGAATTGGGGATTGGGTTTAATCCAGAGCTAAGTGGGCGTGACAATGTGTATCTTAATGCCACAGTGCTGGGACTGACAAAAAAAGAAATCGACAAAAAATTTGATTCCATTGTGAAATTTTCTGAATTGGAACGATTCATTGATCAAAAACTCAAAAATTATTCTTCCGGCATGCAAGTCCGTCTGGCATTTTCCGTCTCAATCCACGCCAATCGAGAGATTCTGCTGATGGATGAAGTGCTGGCAGTTGGGGATAATAATTTTCAATCAAAATGCATTCGAGAATTCACGAAGTATAAAAATTCAGGCAAAACTGTAATTTTGGTTACACATGACACGTTAACCGTTGAGAAATATTGCGATCGGGCAATGCTACTTAGAAATGGAAAAATCTTGAAAATAGGGAAAGCTGTGGATGTTGCCAATGAATATGTTTATGAAAATATGTCAGATGAAGAAAAAAGAATATTTGAGGAAGAAAAACAGACAACAAGTGATGCGGAGAAAAACTTAAAAAATTTAAAGGGTAAAGAATTGGAAGATGAAAAGGAAAGAATTGAGGAGGAAAAGAAAAGATTAGAAGAAGAGAGAAAAAACAAAGTTGCAGAAATAATAAATGTTGAATTTTTGGATAAAAACGGAAAAGAGAAAAATGTATTTGAAACAGGGGATTCTTTGGATATTAAGGTTAGTTTTGAGGTACATAAAAAGATTGAAGTTTTGAATTTGGGGGTTGGTCTCCATTCTGTTTTTAGTGGTACTGTTTTTGGGTATAATACTCAAATGGATGATTTCACTATCAAGAAAGATACAAATTATATTATTTTGCACTTGGTTAGTATGCCACTTTTAAAAGGAGAATATTTTATTAATGCAACATTATATGGAGATCTATCTGAAGATAAATATGATTTCAAGCCCAGATGTAAAAATTTTCAAATTTTTACAAAGGGAAAAATTGGAAAGTATAGCGGAACATTTTTTATTGAGCATGGATGGATAAATAGATGATAAATAAAAATTATGAAACATGCTAATAATATAGCTAGAGAGTGGTCATTTTTGCTTAAAATAAAAACATTTTTTTATAAATTACTAGTAGAGCAATTTATTATTATAAAAAATTCCAAAAAGAGTAAACGTTTTTTGGAGATTGGTCCAGGGGAACACAAAATTGATAACTTTGAAACAATTAACATTGTAAAAAGTCCAAGCACTGACTATATAGGAGATGCTACAAAAAAAATAAATTTCCCAAATCAAACATTTGATATTATTTATGCTAGTCATGTATTGGAACATACTCCATGGTACAAACTGGATGATACTATTTACGAATGGGCAAGGGTTTTAAAATCAGGTGGTATTTTAGAGATTTGGGTTCCTGATGGATTAAAAATTGCAAAGGCGTTTTGTGACGCAGAGCTTGGTATAAATAGTGATTATGAAAAAGATGGGTGGTTTAGGTTTAATAAGGAAAAGGATTCAACTATATGGTTTTCGGGAAGAATTTTTTCTTACGGTGATGGATTGGGAACGAGAGGGCATTTCAATTATCATTTAGCAGTGTTCTCCGAGAGATATCTAAAGAAACTTTTATCTGATGCTGGTTTTAAAGATATTGAAAGAATGAAAAACGAAGAGTGTAGGGGATATGATCATGGCTGGATTAATCTTGGAATTAAAGGCATAAAAAAATGATAAAATTAAACTTCAAAACTTATTCTGATTTAGCGATAGATGTTCGTAAAGCTGTTTATAAAATACCAAGAGATGTTGATTTGATTGTCGGTAACCCTCGTTCTGGAATGATACCAGCATATATGGTGGGGGCATTTCTTAATTTACCAGTTTCAACTTTGGATGAATATTTGAATGATATCAAATCCTCTGTTGGAGAGCGACTGTTGAATCCAAAAAGTGATCAAGGAGGCAAGGTTTTGATAGTTGATGACAGCGTTAATTCTGGGAGCGCTTTGAAAATAATTAAAGATAGATTAGCAAATAAAAAAACAAGTGCGGAGTATGTTTTTTTTGCTGTATATGCAACTGAACAAAGCAAAGGAATGGTTGATCTGTATGGATCGATATGTGAACAACCAAGAATTTTTCAATGGAATTATTTTTATCATAGTATTCTAGCTAGTTCATGTTTTGATATTGATGGTGTTTTATGTGTGGATCCTACTCCTGAACAAAATGATGATGGAGAGAAATACATAGACTTTATTTTAAATGCTAAGCCACTTTATATTCCTAATTATAAAATAAAAGCCCTTGTTACTTCTAGATTGGAAAAATATAGAAAACAGACAGAGGAATGGTTGAAAAAAAACAATGTTAAATATGATGAATTGTATATGTTGGATTTACCGAGTAAGGAGGATAGAATCAGACTTGGCACGCATGGAAAATTTAAGGCTGAAATATATAAGAGATTAGAAGAATGCATTTTATTTGTTGAAAGTGAAAGAAACCAGGCAATGGAAATAGCTGGTATCGTTGGAAAACCAGTTATTTCTTTACATACAGATGAATTTTTTTCATTAGTTAACGATAATGAAAAAAAAATAAATAATAATGGCAGCGTTTTAAGTTTGGAAGATGATAGTGAATGTTTGGAAAAAAAAGAGCTTGCTAGGATTATAACTTCCAAATCGTTTCTGCTGGGAAATTTATTTTTTCGTTCAATTAGATCTCCAATAAAAATTGCGACTTTCCCAATTAATTTTATAAAAATTCTGTTATTAAAAAATAGGAAGATTGACTAAGGAGTTGGTGTAACTATATATGAAAAAAGATAATTTTAAAAAAACCGGAGTTATTTATACTTGTATAACAAACGGATATGATCCGTTTATTAATCATAAATATATTGATTCAAATTGGGACTATGTCTGTTTTACGGATAATTTAAATATTGTAGGTAATAAAAATTCGACATGGGAAGTAAGACCGCTAATTTTTAATGAATTGGATGATATTAAAAATCAGCGATGGCATAAATTGCATCCGCATATTTTATTCCCTGAATATGAAAAAAGTATTTGGGTTGATGCAAATGTTAATATTTTGAAGGATGGGTTTTTTGGAGATATTAAAAAAGCTATTAATGAGGATGAGCTAATGTCCATAGCCCCTCATCCTATTAGAAATTGTATATATGATGAACTAGATGCTTGCATTGATATGGGTAAAGATAATATTGAAATAATGAAAAAACAGATTGAATTAGTAAAAAAGAATAATTTTCCTAAAGGTGTTGGTCTTTTCGAAACAAATATTATATATCGTAAACATTTAAATCCACTCGTTATTTCAGTTATGGATGATTGGTGGTGGTGGATTAAAAATTATTCAAGAAGAGATCAACTGAGTCTTAACTATGTTTTATGGAAGAAGAAAATGCAAATCGAGCCATTATCCAAAGTTACCTATAGGGATAGTGATAAAGTTAATTTTACATATGGTGAAAATCATGTGACGAAGGAGGAATTGATTAAACAAAAAAACGATTTAATATTAACGATTGAGCAAAAAAATAGGGAGGTTAATAGTTTATATCAAATAATTAAGCAAAAAGAGGAAGAAATTATTTTTATGAAATCTTCAAAATTTTGGAAGCTTAGAGATAAGTATTTAAAGATTCGAAATTATGGAAAATGAAAAGAAAATTCATGTTGGTTTTTTGGCTGAAAGAATGCTTCGTGGGTTTGGAGTCGATGTTGTTATTGATCGAACAGCGAAGGAATTGGTAAAAAACGGATTCGAAGTGACTGTTTTTTGTATTAATACTGATTCCACTTATGAAAATGAAGATTATAAGGTAGTTCAAATTCAATCAGGGCTTCATCATAATCCATTTAAGACAGAATTAAGTGCAAGAAAAGCCTTGAAGAGGTTAAATTTTGAAAGTGATATTGATATTTGGATTGCAGAAACATATCCATTCTTTTTGGCTTCTCTGATTATGGATAGACCTGTAATAATGGTTGATCATGGAATTGTTTTAACCAAGGGCCTACATTTCGTGAGGAGAATTATTTTTGCATATATAAAATTTGTTCAGAACCATCTTTATTTTACAAATGCGGCACGGGTAGTTAATATATCAAAATTTACTCAATCGCTTACACCAAAATTATTGAGAAAAAAGCAGGAAATAATTTATAATGGAGCTGATAATTACAAACAACCACTAGAGGATGATATTTCAAATTTTAAAAAAGAAAATGGAATTGTTGATGACGATGTGGTTCTTCTCTATGTCGGTCGAATCAATAGTAAAAATCAGCCGTATAAAGGCACGGCTGAATTGGTAGATATGTTTAAGATTCTGAAAAAAAAGCATCAAAATATTAAATTAATCATGGCTGGTTTTGGTGATGAAGAAGATAAAAAATGGCTCGAAAGTGAAGGAATAATTCCTTTTATTTGCGCTAATGATGAGATTCTAGCGCTTTTGTATTCAATTACGGACTGTTACGTTACAGCTTCCAAATGGGAAGGATTCAATCTCCCTCTCGTTGAAGCTGCGCATTTTTCTGTTCCTTATGTAGCCTATAATGCTGGTGCACATGCGGAAGTTGTTGATGAAAAATCTGGTTTCCTTGTAAATAATAAACAAGAATTTATAGCAAAGATGGATAAACTAGTCACTAATAAGGAAAAGAGGTTGACAATGGGAGAAAACGCAAAGAAAAATGCAGCACGTTTTCTTTGGAGTAAAGTTGGCTTAGAATATAAAAATGTTATTGATAAAATTTTAAACACACGTAAAAAAGATTTTAACATTGGTCATCTAAAGCAATATGATCACAATGTCGTAGATGTAATAACTTTGAATTATAATGGAAAGAAATATCTTGACCCGCTCTTTGATTCTCTGAAGAAACAGACTTATGAAAAAATACGTGTGACAATGGTTGACAATGGATCCAAGGATGGTTCAGCGGATTATGTCGCAGAAAAATTTCCATGGGTAAATCTTATAAAATCAAAAACAAACTTGTTTTTTAGCAGAGGTAATAATCTAGCCGTTACAAAAACGAAAGGAGAGTACATTTTATTTGTTAACAATGATATAGTTCTGGATTCTGATACTGTACGAAACATGGTTAACACGATGATTGAGAAAGGCAAATACAACGTAGCTTCTATAGCTGCAAAGATGCTTTTTTACAAGAATAATAAGGTTATTGACTCTGCCGGGGTAATTATGACAAGTAATGGAGCACCCTTTAATCGTGGAATTGGCCAAATTGATATTGGGCAATACGATAAAGTTGAAGAAATTTTCGGAGCTTGTTTTGGAGCTGTATTGATAAGGAGAAATGTTTACGAAAATATTGTTGGTCCTCTCGACAATTCATATTTTGGGTATTTTGAAGATGTTGATTGGAGTTATCGCGCAAGAATTTTTGGCTATAAATCATTTTTTTGCCCCAATGCGGTTGTTTTTCATGATCATTCTGGTACAAGTAAAAAACTTGGATATGAATGGAAATATTATTTAATTCATAGGAATTTCCTAAAAACAATAATAAAGAATTTTCATTTTAAACGCATGATATTCAAGGGTGGCTGGAAAACGCTTGAATTAATTAATCATTTACGAAAAACTGATGATAATAAAAGAAAATATTCGATAATTAAAATATTAGCACATATAACATATTCGATGCCCGGTTTACTTATAAAAAGAATTAGTATCCAATCCAAGAGATGCGTTTCTGATCATGAATGTATAAGATTTAGTCAAGGAGAAAGTTCATTTTTTGACGCAGTAAATTACGAGCCAATTTTAACGCTTGATACATTAGGAGCTATGTTTGCAAGGCTTGATATGATTCGTGAATTCAAGGATTATGAAGTGGGTGGAATCACTTCAAGAATCGCGTACCTGAATGAAAGAAAAATGATGATTGAGGAAGGGGACTGGGAAAAACGAACTGCAAGTCTTATAGAATCTTTGGAAAAATATATTGGAAAAGAATACGTAAAGAAATTTATTGATGCTGTGGTCTATCAAAAAACATGGAAAAAATAAAACAATAACTAATAGTTCATTAGTTTATATACCACGCCACCCCTTCATAATTCCAAGTGTTTTGAAGAGTATTTCTTATATTATTTTTTTCAGCTTTACTTTTTGTGTAGAAGTGATTTCCCTTTATTTTATTAAAGAATCGGTATATAGAATTTGAAGTTGATGATGAATAGATGGCTCTTTTTGAAAAATCGTTATTGCTAATATCCGTTAATCTTTGTTCTGAAAAATTATCAAACCATAATGACCAATCTGGATCTTTTGCCGTTCCTTCAATGTATCCGGTTATTTCGGATGTATCTGCTAATATTACTGGTTCAGTGTCCCAATAAAGAGGATCTGATGTGTTTGTCACAGCATTTCCATCGGCCATATTTATATTATAGAAAAATAATTCTGGTTCATCTGTTATTTTGGCATAGTAATATTTATTTGGTGTATCTGAATCGTAATGAAATTCCAAATATGCATGAGCTCCAAGCGGAAGAAAATCAATCCAATCTAGCCAGCCACTAGGGCAAAAGTACGATTCAGTGCCATCGCAATAAGATACGTCTGCAATGGTCGTCCCAGTATTATTTGTGACATAGTCTAAATCTCCGAGAGTATCGTAATAATAATAAATAGGAGTGTATCCAACTCTTTGAGATGAAATGTTGTTCGGATCTTTTGCTGTTGCAGCGGCTATTATATATGGCATTGTATAATCCATATCTAGTAATGTTGGAACTGCTAATGATAAAGAATCTCGTTCATTTTTCGTTGGTATTTCTAATAGATCCCTGGGTGTTTCCGTGGAGCTTGTTGCCAATGCTTCAAAACTTTCACTTTTCGTTGAATTGTTTAGTAGCAATTTTTGTTCTTTTTGAATCTCTTTTTTTGTTAGAATTTCTTCGGTTGGTTTTTGGTGGTCTTCACTTGCTGAAACTGATTGTGTTGGAATGATTATTGATATGAAAAATACAAGGAGAATTCCTTTCATCTAATTTTTATGGTTTATGAATTATTAATATAATTATATCATATTATGCTGGCATATGTACAATGTTTATTTATGGTTAAAAAGTAGTATTCCTATATATATGGGATTAAAAATGCCACCGGAAAATTCTTCCGGTGGCTATTATGGAAATTTGTTGAAATAATTATGGGCTCATGTAGACATAATATTTTAATCCTTCATTTGCCCATGAAGCAGTCATTGCATTTACAGCACTAATTTCTCCAGCATCGGCAGTGTAAAGATATATGCCACTTATCTTATTACGGAAACGATAAACGGGAGAAGTATTTGGTTGCTGATTCATGTAGACATAATATTTTAATCCTTCATTTGCCCATGAAGCAGTCATTGCATTTACAGCACTAATTTCTCCAGCATCGGCAGTGTAAAGATATATGCCACTTATCTTATTACGGAAACGATAAACGGGAGAAGTATTTGGTTGCTGATTCATGTAGACATAATATTTTAATCCTTCATTTGCCCATGAAGCAGTCATTGCATTTACAGCACTAATTTCTCCAGCATCGGCAGTGTAAAGATATACACCACTTATTTTATTACGGAAGCGATAAACGGGTTTTACGCTTGCGAATGTTGCTGAAATTGTGTGACTTGCGGTTACGTTGTTGAAGGTGCAAAAGGGAACCGCACCGACTGACACACCGTCAATCAAAACATCCGCAATTTGATAGCCGACTGATGGTGTGAATGTGAGTGTTAATGAACTCCCACAGGCGACAGTGGTATAACCAATGGCGCTGTTGCCGTTGAGGGTTACTGTTCCATCTGTTGTTGACGTGACATTCACCCAGTAACTTATAGGTACAAACGTTGCGCTCAAAGTGTGATTTCCAATCACATTGTTGAATGGATACGTGAGCGGTGACCCAATATATATGCCATCCACTGTTACATTTGGTTTGTAACAGGCGTTTGGCGTCATTGTGATCGTTTGGCTGAGCCCTTGTGACAACACCACGGAGGGTGTGACTGTTCCATTTGCACCAGCGGAAGTTTGAATCAAATAAATTGGAGTTGCTGGGGCGATGGAATACGACTCAACATTTGAAATGTTGCTCTCGCATTTGTAATTTGTGGCGCAAGAGTTGTCATTATCGGATCGGTAGGCAGTCACTGCTACTGAATTTGTGGCTGACACACCAGTCGTGTTGAAACAAGAATTCTTGCTTGTCAGCACAATTGGTGAAACTCCTTCTGTCACACCGATTCCCTTTAGGAATGTGCTTGGAACACAGGGTGTGAGCGTATTTTCGCTGCAAACTCTTGTTGTTCCAACTGGAGGAGTGGCGCCGTAATACAAAAAGTATTGTGTGCCGACTGGATTTGTGTCTGTGATTGTGACGCAGACAGGATTGGTGTTTGTTCCATTTGGTTGAGAAAGCTCAATTGATGGAGCTGCTAAGTTCGTCAATATCGACACGATGTTGGAATATGAACTTTCCAACCCTTCTGTGTTGTATGCCGTAACAGCGAAATACCAGTCTTTTGTTGTATCCAAGTCACTAAGTGTAGCTGTGGTTTGGAGCTCCAAGATAATGGGGGCTGCACCTTCTGCGGCACCTGTTCCAACGGCAAGGTCTACTGCTGAATCTGCGCTATAATACACCCTGTATCCAGCTAAGTCTGTTTCAGTGTTGGGATCCCACTGCAATTTTACAGTTGTAGCCCAAGCTGATTTGGCTAGTATAAACATAACCAAAAACAGCAGCGAAAATTTCAGCCAAAAAAACCTCTGTTTTTTCATCTTTTTTCCTCCTCGGGAAATTTTTATCGGTTATTTCTGAATTGTTAAATAGCTGATTTTTGTCTGCTTCCATTATACCATATGTTATATTGAAAACAATTGATGTTAGCAGAAAATAGGGGTTTTTGTCAAGAGTAGTCAAATATATATTGATGTTGTATAATTAAAGTATAAAAATACTATTTTTGAGAAGTCATATGAAAAGAAAGCAACGTTTGAAAATATTTATTTTTGCGCTGTTTGTGGCAAGTTTTTTGTTGGGAAGAGATTTGAAAGCTGCAAATGAGCCCGTGATTGCTGCTTTTGCTGTGCCGGCAACTTCAGAATCATTAGTGGTTTCGGTGATAACTTTCACTGCAACTGATGATGTTGCGGTTGTTGGGTATTATTTAAGTGAAAGTCCATTTGAACCGGAACTTCTTGATGATGCTTGGATTCCAGAAGCGCCATCAGCATATGTTTTTGCCACAGAAGGAACTAAGGTTTTGTATGCTTGGGTTAAAGATGGATCTGATAATATTTCACTTTCTCTTTCGGCGCAAGTAGTTATCAATTTGCCCGATGTTTTGCCTGTGGAGGAAACTTGTTATGATAACATTCAAAATCAAGACGAAACTGATATTGATTGTGGCGGTCAATGTTCCGTATGTGTGGCTGAAACACCAGTTGTTCCAGCAATCGTTCAGGTTCAAGCCGCGCAAGTTTCTTCTTCTAGTAATTCATCAAGCAAAAAATCAAGCAAAAAAAAGAAAAAGAAATCTTCTGCTAAATTTTCTATTTCCAATTCAAAATCAAAAGTCACGCGAGGAGCAGTGCTCATTCAGCGTGGCAGCAAATTTTCCAAAAGTTCATTTGTAAATTTGTATTTTTCCAAATCTGGTGGTGGATATTATCCGCCTAGTAAAGTTATGACTTCAGCAACTGGAAGTTTCGCGACGTCATATCGTGTAAGCAAACCTAAGGGTGTTTACTCTTGGTATGCTATAGACACTAAAACCGGAAAACGTAGTAAAGTTGTAAAATATACTATTAAATAGGTGGTATTAATAAAAAATGAAAATTTTGCAAAGAACCGTCCTTGCTAGAAATAGAAAACCCTTGCTGAGGACTGTTTTCGACAGTTTTTGTATCATACTATGTTATTTCATGTATGCAGCACATTTATAGTTCTTGTGTACATTTTTTAAAAGCATATTTTTATAGATATTTAGGGCAAATTAAAAATGCCACCGGAAAATTCTTCCGGTGGCTATTATGGAAATTTGTTGAAATAATTATGGGCTCATGTAGACATAATATTTTAATCCTTCATTTGCCCATGAAGCAGTCATTGCATTTACAGCACTAATTTCTCCAGCATCGGCAGTGTAAAGATATATGCCACTTATCTTATTACGGAAACGATAAACGGGAGAAGTATTTGGTTGCTGATTCATGTAGACATAATATTTTAATCCTTCATTTGCCCATGAAGCAGTCATTGCATTTACAGCACTAATTTCTCCAGCATCGGCAGTGTAAAGATATATGCCACTTATCTTATTACGGAAACGATAAACGGGAGAAGTATTTGGTTGCTGATTCATGTAGACATAATATTTTAATCCTTCATTTGCCCATGAAGCAGTCATTGCATTTACAGCACTAATTTCTCCAGCATCGGCAGTGTAAAGATATACACCACTTATTTTATTACGGAAGCGATAAACGGGTTTTACGCTTGCGAATGTTGCTGAAATTGTG